>Ga0065711_1000546_pt1 | contig 87659 bp, 39 predicted proteins | sample Hoacrofraction12_FD_59098 | JGI IMG/M metagenome (GOLD analysis project Ga0065711, IMG submission 59098) | Hoatzin crop microbial communities from Cojedes, Venezuela - Epithelial fraction 12 v2 (version 2) | ecosystem: Host-associated > Birds > Digestive system > Esophagus > Crop | place... | reverse complement strand
CCCCCCCCCGATCACCACTCCTTGCATCAGCTGCTGGTGTAGATGTGATTGAGCCCCACATTTTAGTCTCAGGGCCTAATAAAAAGTTTTAGAGTGAAAGGACCAGTAGAAAATGTGGGAGATACTCACAACTCTATGGCTATATTAAAATCTTCTCTGGCAACAGGAAATAAAGATATCTCTTTATTAGTATGGAAACTCCCTCCACTAGAATGAGCCGGCCGTACCACAGTTTGCTGACTTGTTTGGCCCATCAGCTGTTGAGAATGCCCAGTGAGAGCGTCTGCAGCACAAACGGCTTGCACATATGGCTCCTTTCATGAACTTTTCCCTTGAAGGACGACTAAAGACCTCTTTCTACTGATTAAATAAGACTTAAATATTTAAATCGCTCTTCTCTTTCAAATCCAAACAATCCAGATGTTTCATCTAATATGTGTGTTTTCACCTATAATTTAATTACAAGCAGAAATTTGTTCTGAAAAGTTAGAAGAGTATGCAGTCCTTCCTGAAATGTCCAATTCATTTCCACAACTAAACTACGAAAGTTATTATTGAATGGATGGGCACATATGCAATCTACCACAGGCCAAACTGAGGGTGGTGCAAATTTGTTTCTGATACTATATACACCTAGGTGGTTCTGCTTTGTCAATGCTTTACAGTAAAATTATATCATAATTTAACTTCTTGTAGTTGGCTTGCCTGCACATACTTGAGTATATTATAGGACTAAAAGTCTCTTACTTCTCAAAGTATCTGAGAAGTGATGAAGTTAGAGAGAAGCTGATGATTTTAGAAGTCTTTTCCAACCTATGATTCTGTGATAAGTTTAAGATGTGTAACAAGCTTATCTAAATAAGCAGTGAGCATGTCAGTGTAAGACAAGGAATGAAGTGCAAGAAAATCAGTGTGAGTGACTAACAGAGGAGAACGTTCCTGTCCATTCAATTGAATTGGTTGTCACCGCATTCCTTTCTCACTCTGTATTCATCAACTACAAAAAGAGGCAGAAGGCAACGGTGCAGAAAAGAGTTAAAACACTGCTTTTGCTGTGCTGTAACTGATTTTGCTGTGTTGTCTGATATGGTTAACTTGTTAGCACCGTGGTTAAAAAAGGCAAGGAGAGTTGTGAAGAAGCAGCTGTTATTTCTGCATGGATAAGGCACATGAGTTGTGGGCCAAATAAGGAATGGAGATCATTAAATATTTTGGCACAGCAGGCAGTGCAATAGGAGAGAGAAAATACGCAGAATTAGGAAGAGCCTTGAAAACAAGAGAACAGGTTTTGAATTTATTTAGCTGCAGAAGGGGAGAAATGGTGTGAATGTAAATCGAGTGACACTTAAAACTGTAGAGACTGGGGAAAACAACACAGTGGAAACTGCGGTTAGTTTGAACTCTGTGGAGGTAAGTTAAGTGAGTCAGACTTGTATACAGCAAGTTTTGGCAGTAAAAATATGAATCTTGGATACATACCAAATACTTCAATGTTCATATTCTAGATGTCTGAGGAGAGTGGGTCAGGGATGTCAAAGATGCTTGCACTCGGGTGGCAGGAAGGTCAATGATGTTATCAGAAATGAGAGTAGGGGGACCACAAGGGGAAAGATAAGTATTTCAGATAAGGCCGGACCGGTTATACTGACAGTGAGGCCCCAACAAGATTGTGTTTGAGAGACAGCTGAAATGCAGAATAGTAGGAATGGAAAAGTAATACTTCAAGCGACCACCTATAAGGAATGCAGGGAGATGAGGCGCCTTAGAGTAACACTCCATGGTACTGTTTGAAGTCACACCTTCAGTCTTCAGGTTTTTCACCTCTGAGAGTCAAAATATTCTCACAATTTGTGTTCACCATGATGTCATAATGGTCAAAGCTAGTCACTGGACTAAATATGCAGGAAGATCAAATTCTGCAGGTAGCGTGCGCACGGTAGTGTATAAACCAGAATGCTAACAATAGAAGACATACATTGGGACTGGTTTCCCCTTTTATATCACAAGACCTGAAGAACCTGGACTATTCCCAAAAGCCACAGGACACAGCATTGCTGTGGTGTTCAAAGGAGGAGGTGCTTTGAAGAAATCACATCATTCATCAAGATTTTGTCTTGATTCTTGCTGAAAGAAGTTTAATTCAAAATGATAATTCTTTGCTGTGGCATGGAGTGTGATATTTTTTTCTAGGAGGTTGGTGGCTTTTATTTCCTGGTATTATGTACTTTGTTTCCAAACTTTAAACTTCATTTTTTTGTCACAATTTGCCATTATGCTGCAGTGCTGTCTACTTTTGCTCATAAAATGCATTTTTGGTAGACTCATTTGCTTATTTTCCAAAATGGTGGTGAATAAGAGATTAAATGAGTTAACATGTTCATCATAATTAGGTCACTGGACTTCGAAAAGGGCTTCAACTAGTGTCAGTAAATTGGTGGGCTTAAACAAGCATACAGATGTTAAATTAATCAAGAAACAACTCTAGATAAATGCACAGAGGGTTTTTTTCTCAGATTTTTTTAATGCTAGTATTATAGTATTTAAGACACTGGGAATTCATCCCGCTTTAGGGAGATAGCATAAAAACTTTCCTGCTAAAAAACCTAATAATCTGTTATGCCTGAAACTGTAAATATGCTGGTGGTTATTGCAGGTTGTTTTGTGAAGTGTAACCCAATACTGTACAATAATGACTCCATCCTAATTGAAACTTAATGATCCTAAGGGGGGAAAAATGAATGCACTCTATTCTTTAGATCTTATTTTTAACCTTTTGGGCTCCTTGCAGATGATTGGAATTGAAGTATTGTTACAATGGTTTTCAGTAGAGCTTCTGTAAATGAATCTCATGTTCGAAACCAAAGCACTTGTCTTGGCAAGCCACACTTCCTAAGAGAGTATCTTGGAGCTTTTTTGATGATTTCGCGTGGAGTGGGAGCAGAGATGGCAAGTACCATGTATCTCGAAAACAAATACTTTGTGGAATGTCTGGTATAATGAATACATGAACTTTGCAGAAAAGAATATAATATTTTAAAGAAAAACAATTTAACAATAGTTCTATGCATAAAGAAACAACAAACCAGTTAACGTCTGCAGCACAATCTTTCCTCCCCTCTAAAATCTGTCCATCTTCCTAAAGTGCAGTGCAAAATGTTGACAGGTTGAAAATTGATCTGTGTCCGAAACAGAAAGAGGGATGGAAGAGTACAGTAATAAGGGGAAGAAAGTAATGCCCCAGGCACTACAAAGAAGAACACAAAACTCCTGACAGATAAGGCTAGGAACTGGAAAAATTGTTTGAAGCAGAGGAAGAATGAGAGAGGAGATAAGAAAAAGCTGGAGAATGCAGGTAGAAACTGTTAGTTTGTGTGCCACTGAAATGGATGCTTTATTTGGGTGCCTACTTTTTTTCCTGGGTGAAAATAAGGTGGTGCAAGTCAGGGGCTTGGCTTTTTGCATGTTAAAAGTAAGAGCAGATATATCAAATATCATTTAGGACCTTCGCGTGTCTTAAACCCCATTTTCATTGTTCTCTTCTTCCAAAAGATTTCTTCTTTCAAAAGATTTTTAGCAACTTCACTGTATTTTAAACATCTGCGCTGTATGTTGAATGGTGCTTTAATTTGAAGAATTTGGGATGAAGGAATGAATTAATGTAGTGTAATAAATATCATTTTGTAAGTTAAGCTTAGAGGGCTGCTGCTCTGTTTTATACCTGCAAGCTGCTATACAAGTACCACCTTTCAAATAATTGTTAAGCTATTTTTAATTACATCTAAGTTATCCTAGAGACAAAATAATTTCACCATCATGGAGGAAAAAAACCCCTCACCAGTAGTATTTAATATTTCTATATTTATATCAGATCCTTTCAGAGTTTATCTGAAAGATGGGTGCATGAGAAAGAAGAAAGAGAACTCTTCAATAAAAGCACCCTGTTGTCATTGTCTGTGGTACTGACTGATCAAGTTTGCTCTCTGAATATTGGGGAGAAGCTGAAAACACCATATACATAAATTTGGGGTTGTGGTGTGGTGTTTGGGTGTGGTGGGTTTTTTTAGTAAATGTTTCCTATGATTTATAAGTTTTGTTAAAGATGTTTTGGTGGTCTAAAAAAAAAATCTCGTAGCTAAGTAGCACTGAATGTTTGCTTTGAAGCTGGAACGCAATATTTTCTAAAGCTGCACTTCTTAAGAATGAAAGAAAAGAGGAGGCAATTATATTCTAAAGACCACATACTAAACCCAAATTTTGTTCAGACAAGGCTGAGATCTGGCTATGTGTCATAACATTTTATCTTGCTTACTCTTTTAAATTATTTCTGTAGCATTTGAATCCAGAGTGTAATTAGATGCCAGTGACATCATTTTTTTCATCGTTATTAAAAGGATATGTGTGAATATGTTTGGTAATTCTGTAGTGTTTAATATCCAGATTTCTTAACTGTCATGGGAAACGTCATGCTTTTGCTTCATAACCAGACTCTGTATGTTTTGAATGAAATCTTATTTAGGAATGTATCACACATTTTTCCTTGATACTTAAGCAAATTCTCATTGCAGAATGATTAATTGTATTCAGCCTTTTCATCCACTGCTAATTTTTCAGGGGACATAATTGGATGCAAATTGGCCAGTGTTAATCATTAGATACCACTAATTAAAAACAGAAGCTGTAGGTAATGGTATGATTATTGGTAGGAATAAATGAAGCAGATCAGGTAACACTTTTCTTCAGGGACTCGTGACTTGTGCCTGAGCCTCATTAAATTCCAACATGTGAAGGTGCCCTGCTGGTAGAGGCTGTAGGAGAGATGTATTTATAAATAATTTAAAAGTAACATAGGAGGGCAGTGTCTGAAAGAGGAGGTGGGGAACATTCCTGTGGCTCAAGGACTCAGCAGTTTAATAAATTAGGAACTTTAAAAAAGCAATGTAATTAGGTGGAAACTGGTTTTGCATAACGAAAAGCCAATTGAAAGAGAAACTAAGGACATTTCTTTTGTGACCATGTTTCTGAAGCGTACCGAAATGTCATGTTCTGAAAATTCAATGAGTATTTTTTGAACCGAAATAATTCATTCCATACTTTGTCTTTTAAAACTGTGATGTTAGATGAGTATACTGAGTAAGGTGGAGTCTCGCTGGAAAGACTGTGATCATGCAATTAAAATCGATCAAGGTGTTTTGTGCATACATTCAGACGAGATAATTTCCTCAAGTAGAATCTTCTGTTAGCTTTTAAATTACTTTTAAAATACACTGACAACTGACGATACCTTTCAGTCCAGTGATTTTTTATTTTATACATCATAATCACCAAAATTTATCAGGATTAACTGTTAGTAATAACTACCTTTAAGGGATTCACACAGTGATAGAAAACACCATTTAAATGATTCAAAATACTGACACCAAATAAAAGATATTAATAGCAGGTACTTCATGTTGTTCAATCTTTTGGATAGTAGTAGTGAATTCATTTTTTTGAGAGGTGAGGGGAGTCATGAATAAGAGCCTCTTGATTTTCACTAGTCTCCTATTCCCCACCGATGTGTGAAGGGACAAACATGACCTGACCATGGTCTTGCCTGTCTGACAGCTGGAGTGAAGGACTTGCGTGGCACCCCAGCTGTTTTTGAGACAGAGACTGAGGAAGGAGCTCTAGCAACCAGAACTGGGACCTAAGCTTACTGCTGTGCATACCACGATTTTACACACATGTGCTACATTTAGTAATTTTGATAATGGCTGCTACTATATATGCTTAGAATTGCAAATCCTACTGTGGTATCAATGTATTGCCACCACTCATCCATAAACATAAATGATGGCTTCAGCATAAAAGGTTATACTGAAAACAGATATTTTGAATTTGATAGTTACAGTTTTAATGACAAAATTTATTGTATCCAGTCAGTTTATTATCCTACACAAACAGCTTTCTTTTTCAGTGAAACATTCTCATATTTGAAAGAAGTATTTTGTATTGCACGGTTCTCATCAGATCTGAACAAATACTGGGTGAGTGCCAGCAGTACCAGAAAATATGCGCAAAAGAATATAAATATAATTACAGTTTCTAGGACTAATATCAAACCACAAAAGGATATTTTTACACTGCATAGCCGATGGATTCACAAAATAGAGGCGATAAGAAATAAAACTCTCTGCATACTACTACATCTGGTCTCAAAACAGTGGGAGAGTTTTGAAAGGAAACTCCAAGCCAATACAGCTTGTTTGAGTAATCTTATTTCTAACATGTAAAGTTCATCTAAAGTGAATTAAATTTTACTGAACTTTGTGGCTACAAGATTTTTTTTTTTAAATACGGTTTTTTATATATGAATGTGAAGCCTAGAGAATACATCAGCAAGGTATTTTTAAGAGACAATGCTGTCCTCTGAAATAGTCAGAAGAGCAGATAGACTGAAAATTCTACATTTGAATTGCCAATTGTAAATCCAAAATCTAAATATCCTTCTAAAATAAGACCTGTTTGAGAGAAAAAAATTGTGCTTAGTGGGGCACTAATAGGAAAACTGGAATGTGAGGGAGAAAATATTTGCCTATTGCAGTATTACAAAGTAAGTACTCTTATTTCAAATTACACCTTTCCTCTGAATCTATTTTACGGAAAACAAGAAATATAAGATCGTTACTTATCTCATTATCTTGAGAACAGTATAGACGTTATCATGAGTCACAAGTGAGTATGAACCAGCAGGTGAGGTTTTAGCTGCATGGGGATGGTACCCTGTTTTGGCCTCAGCCCTGTGAAAGAGATGGACTCATTAGGGAGAGCTGAGAGGAGGAGAGCAGTAAAAATGATCCGAGATTGGGAAGGTGTCACTGGACTGGAAAGACTAAATGTATTGAGGTAGGACATACTCTAATGAAAAGAAGAGGGAACAGGTGGAGGTCTTTAAGTCTTGAGGTGATTACAGGTTTGTGACAAAGAAATGGTCGATGATATATGCACCGTGAATTAGAGAACAGACTAAGTAGTGGGTTTGTGCTTCACAAGGATAACTAGATGATAGCAAAACCCTTTTTCAAATGAAGGGTCAAAATAGACTGTTCTCTTGCACTGGAGATCTTTTGGAGCAGGTTGCCTTTAAGAGATAACATAGGTATAACTAAATCTATATTTAGGCAAGGGACTAAATTGGGTCAGACTGTGACACCTTGGCTATTGATAATTTTTATGACATCAGGCAGAGGTTCAGAAAAATGATTGTACAACACAATCTATATAGAAGAACATCTTAGAAAACAGGTGTGTAAATATGGCTGTATGAACTAGGAAATTAGGAAATGAAGCCAAAATTCATCAACATTCAGAATTTAATCCAGTATTAATTCAGTTGTTATGAGAAGAAACAGTGGCCACCTGCACAAAAAAATTAACCCCTCCATGGATTAAGTAACTGTTATTTATAATTTGATTATTGGAAGTCTATTTAACACTTTAAAATAACATCTCTATAAATATGTATATCTTTAACAAACATATAGAGTTTATAATTTTGAAAAGCACCCTAACATTCCAAGCTCTGCACAGGGGACCAGCCAGTGCCATGTTGAAAAATATGGCCCCGCTTTACTTCCCTGTATGTTATTTTAGCCAAGTTTTAATATTTTCTGCTCATTCTACCTGGTAAAACGCAAATAAGCATACTGCTACTATGAAAACAGTGTTAATACCAGAGGATACTTAATCTTGCAAATATATGAGCGACAAGGAGATGTTAGTTGACTTGCACTACTGTGCTATTTATTTAATGCATCGTTATACTAGATACATTAAAAATTCAGAGCTTTGTGCTGTCGAGGTAGCTTGGAGGTCCATGCTACAGCTGTAGGCCAGGCGTCGCAACACAGGTTTGCGTGAGATGGTGCTCTGCCACCCCGGTGAAGGCTGGTTCTGCTGCCTGGGCTTGCTGCTTGCAGGGGTGTGCGGGAAGGTGTGTGGGAGGGAAGAGTGCACCTTGGTGGTGTGTGCTCTGCCCTGGGGAGAACCTGGTCAGACTGAGTGAAGGGATGTCTGCCAGGGCTGTGCTTTTAGAAACAAGCACGAGCAATATTTGGTAAGTTTGTGCCAAACTGTGGGTGGGACCTTGCTGGCAGATACCTCTCTTATCCAGAAGTACTCTTGGCAACTTCTACTTTGTGTACTACAGTTGCCATTAGATACTGTGAGTTGAAAAGCTGAGAAGATACTCCTCCTACCCAGACTGTGTATGCTGTCTTGTGTCAAAAACCATCTGACCCAGGCACAGTCATGATTTCTTGACTGCACAAGTAGAAAGAAAATTGTCTTGAGCTTTTGCTCTCAGATGAGTCCCAGCAACCAGCAGTGTGGTGGTAAACCCAGAGGATGGGTCCTCTGGCTGCTTTAGCTTCTTCCAGTGGCATTGCAGCAGACCCCATGAGCAGAAGGGTGCTGGGTCCTCATTCCAGAGTTGGTCACTCAAAGGGGCTGTTCCTCGTGTTCAATCATTCAGTGCAGCTCAATATTACGGGCAGCTATGCCAAGTGGTGCTGGCGTGGCAATGTCTGTTCTAGGCAATAATGGACACACCTTTCAGTATTTTTTACTTTCTCCCAGTACAGAGTGTTTGTGCAGGTGCTGTGCAAATGGCGACTGTGATTTGATGTTCTTCTTTGCAGTAAGTTCCACCCAAGTGTCCCTCACCCATACTGCTCTGCATTCTACTTTGCTGTGGAAATGAACAAATTAGAGGTCTATTAGCCTGCCTAGCCTGGACGTGTTATAGCAGTGTGAAAGATGTGTATAACATGGTCTGACCATGAAGGCCGTGAAAAGATTGTGCCACAGAGAAAGCGCCAAAGTAGCAAGGAAACATTAACACACAAAACCCCAGAAAACTCTATTCTCTATGTTCCTCCCAGCAAGCTTGTCAATTAAGCCCTGTCCATAGGCAGATTTCTCTGCCTATGAAGATTAATTTTCACTTTAATTTTCATTCCAAGTTAAAGACAATAAGTAAACGTGCACAGCTGAAGTGATACAGATCAGTTGTTCAACATGTAAATTCAGTGCTGTCAATGCAATAAAACATTTCAGGTTTAAATAAAACTGTTGGCGTGTTTTATATCTACATGGTCAGCGTAACAGCTGTCACTTTTCAGGTGACTGTCTAAAGCTAAGCATCCTGATGAGTCAATCCATCATCATTAGAAATCAATGGAAAGGCTTCCCTTGGGTTAGCGAATAGCCTTATCAGCTGTCACCGCAGCAGATTTTCTTGATCTGTGCATTCAGAGAAGCCAGATAAAGAGCACTGATAGCACTCCTTCAAACACATCTGGACTGGGTAGGACAGGTCCCATTGTACTAAAGACTTACCAAGCAGAGAATGAAGATTCTGGATGCCTTCTCTGTAACTCTGCCGGTCCCTATATACCAAGCTGGGAAATGCTTTTTCTCGCTTTCTTTCCCCCAGTGACTTGTACTTCCTCAGACAACCTTTTTCTTTCGAGTACAGTGCTTAGTGTTCAGTTTTTACAGAAATCTTTAAAAAAAAAGTAAAAGAGGAAAAAAAAGCAAGTAATAGCTCATTATCTTGAGAGATAATCAGAAAGGTGGACAAAGTAATGTATTTGGTTTTCCAAGCAGAAACATGGGTAAATTCCATGCTGACACATGAGGAGTTCATAAACCTATTTTATCTGTATTTGCTCTGGGTTACAGCGCTGCTGAACACAGGCACTTTTGAGTCCTTCTGACTGTCACCCAATCCATGTTTCAGATCTCTGTTGCTGTATGACATATGACTCTGATAAAAAATTAATATGAATTAATTAATACTTATTTTTGTGGTAGTAATTTTGCTTTGTTTTTCTGTAACTGTGAAGAACACCACTCTGGGTTTTATGGGTGACAACTAATTTTCACTAAAGTTTATTTGCAGGTCATTTTCTAGAATGGACTGCCAATTTCATGTCAGTTGTGCCTTTACACTGAGTAAAGCAGTATTCTCTCTTGAAGGTCAGCAGCTTCTATCATCTCAGATTCTCAACATCTTTGAGCTTTTCTGTAGAAAACTGCAATGGCAATGTGGTGGCATGAAATATTTAACCCTGCTTGGGTGTGAGAGATGCATTTATACACCTTGTCATTCTTCCTTAACGTTTACGAAGTTGTGTTACATGTAGCACTATCATAAAGAGGCTACCTTCTCTTATTATGACCTAAAGGTTGACGCATGTCATTCAGTAGCAGGTCTGATTGAATTCTTCGTGTGCTGGGCAGAGGCTTTATTTTTGTTTTGTGAACTGTTAGAAGAAGACTCCAGTTTCTTAAACTCATATGGTTACTGCTTCAGTCACAGAATTTCAGACTTGTTCAGCCACAAGAGTGGAGAGAAAGATGGCGCCAGTGTCTTACATCAAAAATAATTTTTTCATCCTCCCACTTCCATCAATACCATCTTTATCACAAACTGGCCTGAAAGACTTTTTCTAGCATTGCAATGGCTGAGGTCAAGAGGAACCACAGAAGCAAAAGAGCTGTGGAAAAACACTACAGCCCTGAAGTGACCAGAAGCTGGGAACCTGGTGTGTGAATCTTGCACGTCCTGCTTTCGGGTCGCTCTCTGTGTTATTTCTCTCTCCACCTGAACCAAGGAGAGTGAGAAAGAAAGCAGTATGGTTCTTTTCCACAAAATTCTTGTTTTTAACATATTTGTAGTTGTATATCGTAATTGGTATGAATGTCAGCGCTGATGGAGTTAAACCTGAAAGCATATATTAAGAGAGGAAATAATGTGGTGGAACAGAAGGGAAGTGTCAAAATATGACTTTAAGAAAATACGCCTAGCATTTCGATGCTAAGAGTCCACCACATAACTTGAACTGACTCAAAATGAGAAATTACTGATGATTAAGCTAAAATCATATTAAGTTTAGAGGCTTGGATCTTTTGATATATTTTTTTCTGCAAATGATAATCTCAACATTACACCATCTATAGCCCTTCCAATTTTGTGAAAAAGTCATGCTTTTGAAGTGCAAATAGTGGTGATTGCTGTGCTTTATCCACAGTAATTAAAAGAGGGTTTCTTTGCCCTGCTGTGTGTACATCCTCTATTTTATCTTTCAGCAAATCTGTTTTACTTGAATAGCCTTGTAATTGGGAATCTGTGCTTATCTACCCCATGCCCTTCTTTCTTCTTTTTTGAAGATTGAAATATTTAATTCCAGTTTGAGGTTGTTTCAGTACATTGAAGTTTGTATCTATGGGTAAACATGAGCCTGAATTTTCCAGCTTTAAAAAAGCAGCTTTTTGAACTACACTAAACACTCATAACATTAAGTCCACATCATTATTAAATGCTCAATATAAGCAGTCTTAATCAGCAGAAAGTGGGTACCCCGGGTGTCCTGTTCTGCTTTCCAGTAAATTACTGTGTAAGCTCCTGTAGATTTCATACTTTAGACAGATACGATACCAAGTGAAATATTTTATGAGATTTTAAAGTGAATTTATTTCTTTTTCTTTTATTTATTTTTTTAAACAAAGCTCCCTTTCTTTTAGAAGACAGCAAAATTAAGTTAGCTACATCTAATTTCAGACGTAAGCCAGCATGGCCTATTTTCCATACAAATTTAATCCAGTGTAATGTGCATTATCTATGAGTCAGAATAGCACAACAAAAAAAGCCATCAAAGGTTTCCATTATAAATAACTGCTAGATAAGATAAATATTCAAGACAGAAGATAGCGGAAATTAAAATTTTATAATAGGCCTTCTGCAATTAAATTCTAAATTGAAAAAGATTTTCTTCCAGTTCCATCTATTCTTCATAAATACCATTTGTTCCATCTTTGTGTAACATGAAGTGGGGAAAATACATTAAAAGGATTGTTTTTTTTTAAGGATAATTATGATGAAAATTGCAGCCTGTAATAGTGGTGCACAGTACTGCTAGGAAAGAAGTTGATTAGAAGAAGAGCGGACAGGTCAGTGGACTGTAGATGGGAGAAAAAGCCTTTTACTTGTGTTTCATTTTTGGGATGGGATCTGATAATACTGCAAGGCTACGTGTTGATAATCTCATTTATTTTTAAGTGAGGACAAATATCACCATTGCTGCTATTAGTGATCTTTTTCTCACTGATAGAAATGAGGAGTGCTGAGGATCTGGAGTGCTCTTTCCTATCAATTCATTCAACTTGTTAGTGACAGCAAATTCTTCTCTTGAATCCTTGCTTGTAGGGAGCATAGATTAATTAGTAATGCCAAATAAATATTACAAGACGTGTCCTGCATAGTCATAAGGTCCCTTTGCTGTTTGAATGTTTAAAATGAAAACAAATAGGGAAATAGGAAAATAAGAGCTTCCCAGCTCAGCTCAGATTCAAAGAGAAATATCAGTGATTTCATGAGTCCTAAAGTGATGATGCTGTTTTGTTTAGCTGGCTCTTTGCTGCTGCATTTTTTAGGGCTCAATCTCTTTCCTACTTCTTGGGTCCTGTGTGCGCACAGAGCACAGATGATGGTTTCTAATGACCTTCTGCAGTTTTGCGCTTTGCAAAGACAATTTTAAGGTTGAGTAAATCAGGGACTTGAAACAATCCTTGGGGGAAAAGGAAGTGGAAAAATAATTGGTACCAAAAGCAGTATATGGAGAGGCACTTCTCACATTTGGAATGGAGGCAGCCTTTAGAAAAAGAGGGATGTGATGAGCAGAAGGGGTGCACACTGGAAAGGAATCCAAGGGATCGGGGCTGGTGGGGAGGGTCTTGTTAGAAGAAAAGTGAAGTTTTCCCATTCTGATCTGGTGTAGAAAATGATACTAGAAGACAGGATTACTAGGAAACTCTGTACCGTGGATAAGAAATGCAAAGATACCTGATCCAGTGCCAAAGCCATGAAACGCTCTTGCTTTACAATTTTCTAGAAACCCTTAAATTTTCAGTTTTGCATAAAAGCTTTTCTATCTCCACCTCATCCATTATCCTCATTTCTCTCGGATGTGGACAAGCTAGAAATGTGGAATAGGTATCAGAAAGCACTGATCATAGAAAAAAATTACAACTGTTTGATGGCGTGAAATAAGGTAGTAAATACTGAAAAAATAAATCAAAATGAGTGGTCATTGTAGCTGGGAGTGAGACACACTAAAGGAGCTGTCTGAATGGTGATGGTCTCTTTGCATACTCTTTTGGCCAAGTTTACCTGAGAATGTAGGTGCTTTAATGCAAAGATAAATGAAAACAGAGATTCTTAAGTTCTTCTAGCAGGAAAAGGGAATTTGTAATGTAACTTACTCTGAATGCAGTCATGATACGTTTTTTCTCAGCAGCAATTCTTGCATAATTTATTGTTCCGAATTTCATATATTTACTTGTAAATAGGGTATGCTACAAGAATGAAAATAGTTTCCCCAAGGCCGATTTGTCTATTTCAGAAAGAAACTGCACTTGTTAGAGATATGAGTAAAAAAAAAAAAAGAAAAACTTTGCCTACTCGTCATATTAGATGTATTTGCTTACTGAAAAATCTGTACATCAGTACTACTTAGAGTTGTCTTTACTCATAGGCTAAATGATAAGACACTAAATTTTATTTTCATCATGATAGTCTTCCTATTGTTGTAAAGGAAAGGTCTCTTAATGAAATCTGATCACCTCAGAGTGGTGGTCTAGAGTGTTACTAAGCAATGGCCAACGGTGCGTTGCTCCCCTGAGTAAGGAAGGCAGTGAGGGATTCACTCTGCAGCTGGGGATGCTGTCAGCCCTTCTGTCACCCTTCTGGCTCTTGAGGGCCTGTCTCTGCTGCTGCAGTTACATTTCTGATAACAATTGAGACATGGTCTTACTATATGTGAATTTATACTATACGTATTACATGGTCTTACTATATATGTGGTTCACTAGAAGGCATTTTTGCAAGGACATAAATTAGCAGAAAGTATAATTTTGCTGCACTGGTTTTACAGTCCTTATGCCTGGCCTAGATTTTAATTTACACTAGATATAACTTCCTCAGGAATCATTTTTAAGCTAGTGTAAATACAGGATTAGCTGAGAAGCAGAGATCTTTTCTCCTCACCTAGGAATATACTTAAGAGTGATATCTCTGACATGAAAATGCAAGTGTGGGTTTTTTTTTTTAGTGTAGCAAAATGTACTCTCCTAGTTGAATAACCTTTATGAAAAGTCCTGTTTTGAAAGTATAGACAATTAATGTGTTTAAAGGTATTTGAAGTATACAGGTTTAAATGTCCATTTAAAAAAACAAGTTTTCAGTTAATATATTGGTCAGCTCTCTTAAAGACAGCAGAAGGGTTTTACTGACACTTAGGGAAAGAAATCCTCAGTATAAGAATCATCATGGAAACTGCTTGCTGATGACCGTTCTGGAAAGCTGTTAGAGGTATTGAAAAGAAGTTTATCTTGGAAATAGTTTTGTACTAGTAAGTATAGCAGCGTAATTTTGAGTATGCAGAGGCATCTATGATTAACAGTTTACTTTGTTTTTAATATGTGTCCTACACTGTCTTTTTGATGCTGGTGCAATCTTATTGATAGCGACGTGAAAGAAGCTACAGATCTCAAGAAAAATAGCTATTTTAGACATTGCCATGCTCTGAAAAAATAGAAGTGGTTATACTATGACAAGGAGAAAGTAAGTTATTCATTAAAAGGTTCTTTTTTTCTTTTCTCATTGCAAAGTTGACTTGAAAGAGTAATAAAATACAAAGCTTACCTGTGTATTATCTGGAGTACAACCATATAGGCGTATTGTCAAAAACTGAGAAGTACTAGCCGGGGATGCTTTGGCTGGAATAATGTGCAAATTCATGCTTGAGTGAACCCAGGAGCCCAAGGAATTAAAATAGTGAACCAGCTGCATGAACAATGACAGGCCATTAAAGAGCAACACATTACTGTGTGTCAGTTTGGGGCTATCAAAAATACGACGCTGAAAGTTAAGACTGCATTGAGGTTTAGACTTACATACTCGCAGCACGAGCCATAAATAGGTCTCTCCTGGCGGTGGTTGTCTGGCCTGTCACAAAAGTGAACAACTGTCCCAGAGGAGAGAAGCAGGGAGCTTGCAGAGCGACGTGAAGTCTTGCCTTTTCAGCTGTGCAGCACTGCATTAGTAGCTCACCTGGCGGTGGTGAATATTCTGCAGATGCCATAGCTTGCCGGGTTGATGCTCTTTGTCCATTGGAAAGAAGAGGCATGGAAAAAATAAATTGTTTAGGGATTTATGTATCATTTCACCTAATCCATTACAAAATGTGGGCTGAGTTAGGATGATAGGAAGTGGTGCTAAAGGACAGTGTCTAAAACACATGGCTAACATAATTTCTTGTCATTACTTCTGTCAAGTGATGACAATGGATTATTCGTCCTTGCTTATTTCTAAAATTAATAAATAAAAATTACTCTACTTTCTTCCTCTCTCTGTGATGACCGAGTTCAAGCCATCATTTTGAGCCTTCTAAGCCAGTGAAAAAGAAACTTCTAAATGTGTCTGAGTGACTCAATAGTATTACGTGTGCAACTTGCAAACGACCTTCAAAATGCGAGTGAGAGTAACTATGATATTGCTTTTTTAGCTAATGACTCTCTTCTTCTTCCCCAGTATAACCTTTCACAGTTAGATCAGTCCCCAGTTAGAATAAAGACAAAACTCTTTCATATGCTTAAAGCTTAGAACAAGCTAATATGTATAACAGCTTTCATTTAATCATTTAACTAAATAATTATATCCCCAAGAAACAGTCCGATGGGATGACATGTCAAAGAAGCCAGGAAGAATTTTTAAAATCTGCAGTGATTTAATTAAACACATTTAATATTTACATATAGAGATTATATTATTTATAATTAACTTGCCAAATAATTTATTTTGCAGCCTTATAATTTTCTCTGTCTCATTCTGCCTCATTGATAAATGCAATCACATTTGACAGCACAGATCTGGCATTTAAACGTGACCAAAGTAGGCACAGCAATCATTCTTTAAACAACTTATCCTGAGTGACATTAAAAAAATCTTAAAATCAGTGCCAACAGCCACTTTTGCCTATGGCAGTCATAAATCAGGCCATTTCAGGGCCAAACACGTTTTTTTTATTATGTAGACAGAATTTACTTCATTCTGATTAATTTTATCCACAGTGTAAGAAGTACTAAATCTCTGGATGCCTTCTCATGGGAAGCAGTAGCCAGGAAACACTACAGAGAGCAGGGAGAGGTTCTGCCCCTCTGCTCTGTTCTGTTGAGACCCCACCTGGAGTCCTGTGTCCAGCTCTGGAGCCCTCAGCACAGGAAAGACATGGACCTGTTGGAGTGGGGCCAGAGGAGGGACACAGAAATGATCAGAGGGCTGGAGAACCTCTGCTATGAGGAAAGGCTGAGAGAGATGGGGCTGTTCAGCCTGGAGGAGAGAAGGCTCCGGAGAGACCCTAATGCAGCCTTTTAGGCTTTTAAAGGGGGCTTATAAGAAAAGCTTTTTAGCAGGTCCTGTTGTGATGGGACAAGGGGTAATGGTTTTAAACTAAAAGAGTGTAGATTTAGACTGGATAGATGGAAGATATTTTTCTCAATGAGGGTGGTGAAACACTGGCACAGGTTGTCCAGAGAGGTGGTAGCTGCTCTATCCCTGGAAGCATTCAAGGTCAGGTTGGACGGGGCTGGGGGAAACCTGGTCTAGTTGAAGATGTCCCTGCTCATTTCAAGGCAGTTGGACTTGATGAACTTTAAAAGTCCCTTCCAACCCAAACTATTCTATGATTCTAAGTTTATTCATATTTTTAATGGTAACAGATACAATCAGTGAAGGATCAAATGGTTTTTAACTTGCTTTAAATTTTATCAGTCCATCTCACTACTCATATTCTTCTCCGCCTCCAACTCAGCTGTTGATCTTTTCTTCTGCTTTTCCCAAGAAATACAAAGGATTTTTAATCTATGAATCTTCTATTTTTAACATCTCAGTTCACTCAGCCTCTCCTCAAGCATGGAAAGTGATACATGCTTCTTCCTTGTGACTAGATTTCAGTCTGGCCCCTGTAAAAGTTACTAGAAAGATTATGTTACAGTAAGAAATGAATCACGCTCTATCAAATTGCTTTTATGCTGCTTCACCCAAGTTTGTCCCTCATAATTGTTCCTGCTGTTTGACTTCATGAAGTGACCTAGCTCTCTGCTGTCTATCCACTTCCAATAAGCAAGGATGGGGGAAAGACAATTGCATGTGAAAATAGGAAGGGGAGGGACATACAGCAGAGTGGAAGGTGCTCTGGGATCAGCTAGTTTCTCCCGTTCACCCTCATTACTCCCAAGCTTGTCACCTAAATTACTTAAACAAGCAATTACTTTTTTTAATTAGACTAGTGTTTCTTTACACCTGAGTGGCCTTATGGCCATTCAAGTTTGATATTTAATGTTCATAAAATGTTCATGCTAAATGTTGAGAATTACCGGCTTCCAGAAGTAAATGTAGAATGCAGAGGAGAACTAGTTAAACATTGTCTTTATTATCTGGACTCAAAGCGCATGCTATACACCAAAAGCCAAGTAGTGATTTCAACCAGACATACATTTCTGTGACTGTGACTAAATCAAAGAATAACCAAGTATATATCTGGTATTGATGCCTGGATATTTAGCTTTTACCAGTAATTGTTCTCTGAAGAACTCTTACTGCTTTTCATCATGATTGTTACTCTCCAGATAAGTAGAATATAGGGCCCTGGTGGGCTGCTGTGAATGGTACTTCCCCTCTAACCTGTTTTTTCTATTTTTGCTTAGTTTTGTTCTAGGCACAGCACTGCTCTTGTCATTTTGATTACCTGTTTTATGTGTGGGATTGAACCACAGATTGGTTAGTATACATCATCATATTAAAGGTAGTACTTACACAGTTCCAGTTAATTGGAAATCTAACAGGCTTTTCTGAACTGAAAATACTTTTAGCTTGATTTGGTAGTATTTTTCTATTCTGCAGCTCTGTCTATACATATATTCATTTTCTCTAGGTGAGGAAGTGTCTGATAGCAATATTACTGAAACATTGTTGGGTGTGATGTGATATTGTCTTAAATGTGGGTCCACGGAGTCTACTGACATTAAAAGGAAGAGGAGAAAGTTATGCTGTTTGCAGTGAATAATAAAAAAAATATTGGCGTAATGTCTGCAGAAGAGTGTTTCGTTAACAGACAAACAAATAAATAAGTAGCTTAACTGAAGCGGGAAATATACTTAGTCATGATCTAAAATTTCTTTAGATTCACTGATATATCATAAATCTTTCAGAAGCGATGGAGAAATTTTGTAAGACTTGAATCTGTGAGGGCCTCTTTTCAGATATTTAGCACATGAAACACTCGTCTTGGCAGAATCTTAATGGATTCCATCATTTTTATATAGAATGTTGCTGTAAGGAGCTGTGTTTTTAAACTATCAGGTGAAAGTGTGGTATGTATGCAAACTGACTTTTTAAAGCAACATCTGCTATTTGCTTTTTAGGGCCTTGTTCCTGTAAAAGTCTCTGCAGAGTTATAAAAGCAGGTTAATTTAGGATAAAACTAATCCCTTGTAATACAGCCTAAAGGCAATAATTGAGCTTTTCCAAATGGGAAGAAATTATTTCAGAAAAGTTATGGCAAATGTAACATCCTGATGTGGATGAACATGTTGGATGTGGCAAACTAGGCTTGGCCAGGTTAAACTTGCACTGATACAAATCTTTGCATCAAATCTCAGTCCAAACTTTCTTACATATTTGTGAAATGGATGCTCGTTTTTTTCTATGTGTTGAAATTGCTTCTATTTCTAAGCAAACACACTGGAGATGGAAGTGATTAGTGGACAACTGTTTGGAGCTTTTGTGTTTGTCAAGAGTCTGCTTGTGAACTTGCACAAGTTACTTGCTATTTCCGTATTCAACTGCTGCCCACTGACACACTGAACAAGTGGAGTTTTCAGCCACTGTAATTCCCGTTACTCTGTCAGACTATGAAGGAAATTTTGTGTATTTGAATGAATGCAAAGAAATAAGAGTGTGATCCAGACCTCAGTGAAGTCAATGGGACTGGCAACCTTCAATCAACTCAGACCATGCATGAAGAACAGATGTAAAAGTTAAATGGGAATTAGTACCTTCGGGTATCGATATCTTGCTCTCACTGCATCCAGTGTCAATGGACTCTTTAGCACAGTTCTCAAGTGCTTGCATGAGTAGCCATTTTACCCTTGTCTATCACTCTGGTTTTACTATTCCATATATTTTCCTTATCAGGATGAGATAATGAAAAATAATTCCTCATGTGGGCCATATGTAAGTAACTTTAACACACAGTGGTATTAAAACAGTACTGTTAAGCAAAATTACAGTTACACTATATCATACATTAGCTATAATGGCTTTGTAGCAAATGGGAAACCAGTTCTGTTATTGAATATGCTCTACTTTTTGTTGAGGGTAGTAAGAAAACACATTCAGAACCAAATGAACTTCTGGCTTCAAGCCTGCAGGCATGTGATCAGTACACTGACCTGCGACTGCTTAGAAATTAAGAGTATGGTAAATCCTTGAAGTGTTTCAGCTCCACCATTTCCTTTGACAGTCTTTCACAGAACTTCCACTGATTAATTGTTAGGCTGAGTATGCCTGAACTAAGTCGTTAATTTTGTCTGAAAAGGCATAATTCCAGAGCACTCTCTCTAGCAAGATGATATTGCCTGCATTATTAAGTACTTTCTCTAGTGCCTGTCATCCATAAACTTTCTGCTCCCCAACCACAGATCTCTTCTATTTACCTGCAGTTCACGGATAGAGACAATAAATTAAGGTGAGATTTTGTACTTCAGGTGTCCTTTAATGAAATAATTGTTTTTCTGAATGGAAAATAGTAGTAAATGATAAACATTGAGTATTGTGAAGGTTTTTGTTGTGCTAGAAACAAAATTGTTCATGCTTAACTTTTTGTATACAAATTTTTGCATAATTTAACCAGAATTTCCCCTTTCCCCTGAAGGAACTCACAGGCCTGTTAACTGTGGTCTGACGATGATGAAGTGAGTTGGAAGAATGGAGAGATAGTGAAATGTAGTTAAAATGTAATTATTTTTGCTGTAAGAACTCATAACATATTAGACACTTTTGGCAAATAGTTTATTTTCATTTTAATTTAACATGTAACATAAATAAAGGTTTCGTTCTATTGGCATATACAACTACCTCAATTTATCTGGTGTGGTTTTACACTATCATAATAAATTGCTGCAGCTTTTTTTATGGACATTTAAGTCAAATGAATATAAATTCTCAGCTTCAATAGAAGAAATAAGGATCCTGAGCCTTATTCATTTAGGGAGGGTTCTCAGCACACTTGTTTGCCTGACAAGATCCATATTTATTAGACAATATAAACCAGTATAGGATCCAGTCTTGGCCTCATTAACCCTTTAAAAGTGCAGAGTGTATGGTTTTAACCCCCTGGGTATGAACATAAGTATGGTCAAACAAAGGTTATGCCATTGTAAGTTTATAATGAAAATAAGCCCAAGTTTACATACAGACAATTTCTTCTGACCACAGTGATTGAAATTCATCGGGACCTAAGCGCTCAGCCACCGCATCTTCAGAGAAATCCTTCCAAACTTGGTTCAGCAAAGAGTTTAAGAATTCACTCAGTTTTGACCAGGACAGTATTTATATTTTTATCCTCCTCTCTAGAGAAGCAGTTGTATGTATGCTTGCAATCCATTCAAGGAAAGACAAGAACGGAGCAGAACATATAATTTTATACAAATCAAGCATGTTGTGTTTTCTCAATTTGTGTTCCATAAACACTAGTAAATTTTCAGAATAATTAAAAATTGTTCTGATGTTTCATGCTGGGGGATGATGCTAATAGCGTGCATCTAAGTGAGGGAATGGAGGTCAGGGTGGTAAGCGTGTGAAGCAAGGTGATGGAAGTGAGGGATACCTCTGGAAAGATACGATGCTGAAACAGGGCTCACCTCAGGTGCCTGCAGGTGAAAGCACACTTGCTGGGAAATGAGCAGGAGGACTTAGGGCTCTCTGTGCAGACACTGAAGTAAGGCACCCGTACAGTAAACTGAGATCCAGTGGGATGGCTTGGATGACTGGCTTTCTGCGATGCTCAGAGACAGGCTCTTTAGGAAAGACAGGCTGGGAAGGTGAGGAGAGAGGCACACCTTTTACATGAAGTAGCAGCTTGAATGTACGGAGCTTTTCTATGGGATGACAAATAGGGCCTTGTGGAACAGGGTCGAGGAGAGGCAATTAAGGGTGACGTGTTCATAGATTTTTTTTTTACAGAATACCCAATTAACGTGAGGAAGTGAGTGTAGCCACCTTGGAACCTTTGGATCTGCTGTGCACTAACAAAGAAAAATTGGTCCAGAAGGTGATCAGTGGCAGGTGATGATTAGTGGCATTCAAGATCCTGAGGGAGGTGAGGAAGGCAAGCAGAAGACCATTGTTTCTGAAGACAAAGGGGGCTTTAGTTTGCAAGATAATATACTTTTCCAAAGTAAATCTGTCTTTAATAACAAAACAAAAGTTCAAGGGACACAAATATCTGAATTAAGAGCTCTCCTTCAGTTATCTTAAGGGGAAATTTCCTTTCAGCCACAAGGACTTCTGTGGAAATCAGGCACAAAAGGACTGAATGTCTATGAGGTAACCCTACTCCATTAGGGTTCCAAATGATTTTGTACAATTTTTACATTGCTGTCATTAAGACTTGAAACATGTTACTTGTTTTGCATTCTTTAAAGCAGGCATGGATTGACCATATTTGATTGGAAGTACAAATTGGCCAGAAAAACCAGGCAGTGTGATGGCTGAGAAGGCAAGAATCCGTTTTGGCTTTTAAATTCAAGCTTGTTTGCAGTGTTGGCTTTTGAAAACATCCCCTCCTCTGCTTTGTTTTGTGTACAAATGGCAGGCATTGAAAACTGGTGCTACTGGCAGAGCAAGGAATGTGAAACCTCAAGACAACAGCTGTGAACGGTGGGCTTTCTTCAGAGCAGAAGCAGACCTCAAAAATATCCTGAACCGGTGCTATGAATTTAATAATCATTTAAATGTGTTCATGAATAATTAAAAAATAATCAGTAACATATTGATTGAGACTACCTGGGAAATAATGAGGAAGATCTTATCAGAACCTCCATTTTTATGAAAAGTAAGGGACATCACATGAGGACAGCAGAAGGTGGGCTTAAAATAACGGGAGTGGGCTGAGGATGGGATTAGTTTATAGCCAAGCAGTAGAGCTCTTTGCCACGAGATATGGAGAGGTGAAGAGCCACATGGAGTTAAAAAGAAAGCTCCATGTGGAGCTCAGTTATCCTTTAAGATTGCTAAATACAATTAACCATATCTGTCTTAGTAAGTCCATGGATTAAAATGATCGAAAACTGTGAGGTTGCTTTGCAAATATACGTACCTTGTTCTGCTGCTTCTCAAGCATTCGCTTTTGGCCACAGTTACATGGGATGTTGGGCTAAAAGGACTTCCAGTGTGAGCCTGTGGCTCGCATGTGGTTCAGTGAGGAGAAAAAGAAGCTAGATTTTATGAGTTGTTCGTACTGAAAAATGTAACAAGATCAATGAATTTTTAATTTTATCTTACGTAGAAAGATTTTTTTCTTAGAAAAAGGTTAACAAGATGGAACACTAGAGTTTAACAAGCTGTTTGCTGTAATGTGTGTTGTAAGATGTGCATGTTATGTGGCCATATAACTACACAGAATGTTTCTCAACCCACAGCCTTAGTATTTTACTGAATACAATTGGAAAATTTCAGTTGAATTTGAGATAGTTGTGACACTGTTGCGAGGTGTTATAACACATGGAGCACATGTTCAACTTTTGATATGTGTATTTGGCAGTATTTATTATGTTTTATAAAAGAAAGAAATATCAGACCAGAAAAGAAAGGGTACTATTGTGGGAAGTTCATGACATGGGCAATTAGAAGACACAGCTGACAGTGGTAGAGCACTCTTTAAAACCTTGCTGGTTTTCCTGTTGTGACACATGCTATACTGCAAGCACATGCACAAAAAGTGGGCTGATTAAGGAATTCATTCTTATTCATTGAACCCTGCAGGCAAATGTTTTCAATGTTTAACCAAGAGATCAATGCAAGCAAATTGTTCACTGGCAACCAGCTAGTTACTGCCTTTTAGGTGAATTACTGCTCCAAGTACTCCACCGTTATAAGGACAGTTCTCTCTCTTTATTTTCCCTTATTTCCTGCACTCATTTTCCTCCCTATTTTTATTACCTCTCTTCCAAGAACCTCCTTAGAAAATAGAACTGGAATTACTTAGAAATGCAAAACAGCTAGTTGCTACTATGTCATACATCAGACAAGCACCAGTAAGGAGCTGAATGTTTCAGTTTCATATAAGTTGCTAACTGTAACTTCAACAAAATGAAGTCTGGAGCTCAGACTATAGAAAGGTGTTTCAGTAGGATGGGCATGCAGATTGCCCAGCTGGGCAGCGCCATTGCACTTGTGACGCCATTTTGTCCTTCGCTGGTCTAAGAATTTGCCAAGTACCTCTACTAGCCAGTACTGGAGGAGGCACAGCCCCTGTAAATCTGATGTCAGCGTTTCCAAGGAGGTAATAGTCCTTTTTCAGTGCTGTAAGTCAAGTCTGACATTCTGTATGATTTTTTTCATAGGTTGTGGGCAGCAATAAGAGAAACGCCTCTCATCATGTCGTCTCCTTGTTATGGGAAGTGTGACAGTAGTTGTGAAATGCTTTAAACAGCTACCAAGCTGGGACACAGTACATTTCAAAAGTTGCTATATACCTTAGAAAGTAACCATCTTTCGTCTTTTGTGCCCTTGTGATTAGGAAAGTGGCAACACACTGTCAGCTTACAGAATTCTGCACGAGAATTATTTGGGCAGTTATTTTTTCTGTAGGGTTATAGATAATGAGCTTTTGATTGCTCTTAGCCAAATTTACTAAATACAAAATTTTACACCTGTAAACCCTAAGATATACCCGCTTACAACATCATGCCGGTGTTTAGAAAAGCCACAATCTCTTATCTCTCTAGCAGCCCACATATTGCTTCAGTCAACTCTGTCAAGAGATGGCCTCGTTTGCACAGCTCTAGTATGCCACTTGCTGTTAGTAGATCTTGACAAATGGTTCTTCTCAGGGAATAAAAAGGTGCTTTCCACACCTGTCTTCAGCAGTTACTCCTCCAGGTGTAAACAAGGAAACAACAGAGAAATGGTTTAAAAATAAGAAATTATAAAGACATTTTAAAAAGGAGTAGTGAAAAAAATACATACTTAAATATAAACTGCATCATGCTGCTCTTCATACATATTCTGTCATGTTCCAGAAGCTCTTACCTGTCGTCTAGGATCCTCTTGTGCTTGGTGTTCTGCAAGCACAAAACAATGTTTCCTGTAACATGCTCTCTGTTATCCTCAGCCATTATGTGTTCTGAAAATCACTTTACAAAAGACTTTAAAAAAAAATCTATAAGTATCCTTTGTCCTAGCATGCTCCTTGCTTAGTTAAGAGACTTATTCTCTTGAAAATTAATTTCTCGATATTTCCATGGAGAATGTTTTTGGGAAGTTCTTTATTTCCAGGAAATTTTCTTGCTTTAAGAAATATGATTTCAAAAAAAATTTTGTTACCAGAACTGGTAACATTATGCAGAAGCAAGAAGTAATAGTGGAAAAAACCTAATAATATGAAGCTAAAAGAACTTACTAAATGGATTCTGAAGACATGCCTAGAAATTTGAGAAGACACTAGAATAGTAGGTTTTTTAATAGAAATTTATTTTCAGACTTGATTATGCATTGCAAATATTTTTTCCCCCCTAAAATTAAAGGTTACAATTCCATTAATTTGAATAGGTTGGTACTCCACCCTGTTGATTACTTCTTAAATGCTATCATAATAATGTGGTAAAGACTTGGTCAAACAGATCTGTAGGGCAAGATAGAAGTCCACATAGCAATTTTGACAGCAAGAAGATTGCAGCAGTTCAGATGCACTGAGGATTTTTGCCTGTGTCCTAGCCATGATGGTTAATTCTCAGTATGTCTTTGATTGACGTTTGTAACCAGTGACACTATCTGGAATGTCTATACCTACTAATAAGAACCTGAGAATGGTGTTCTTGGGTCAGGTCAGGTGTTCATCTCGCCTGACATCCTGTGTTTGGAGCAAATGCTTAGGAAAAGAAAGCAACAAAGGTGATAGGTCCCCTGGCATGCTCATCCAATTTCTCGTTTGAGTAGCTAAAGTACCTGAGCTGAATTCTATTTTACAATTCTGGATATGCTGTGCTGTTAGTTTATCTATATTATTTCTTCCTTCAGTTGGATATTTACCTGTAATTTTGTAATTTCTCACATAGAGCAGGAACATTATATAGAATAGAAAGATTAAATTCTATATGGAGATGAGAAATGTGGTCAGGCCACTTCAACAGGACGCACATAAATACCCAAAAAAGGATACAGGTAGCCTTTGCACATCACATCGATGGGCATATAGATCATACGCTTCTGCACATAAACACCTACTTCTGTATGATTTCTGGTAGAATCGTTTTTTTAATCATTCTGCTTGTGAGTTCAAGAGAATACAGGTGTACAATTTGCACAGTTCTAATGATTTTCAAAATTATCTCTGCATTTGCAATCTTTTATAGATTTCTGTAACTCCAGAACTGGAGAAGAAAAACAAATAAGGAAATTCTTTAAATACTAAATCCAGCAGAAGCTGCCAAGCAATAGACTGAAAAAAGTACTTACAAATATAAAGTGAAAGGAAGTTGCAGTTGTCTCCTGGACCAAAGAACATTTCGTGTCCCATCTCTGTTTGATATAAAAGAGTAGGTTAAGCATTACTCAACTTCCAGATTCTCTGATCTTGATTCAAATATACTTCACTTTGTTACTCAAGATGAAAAAAACGCAGAGATCATCTACGCACACTATGCATACCCTTCACTGTAGTTTTTCCCATTTGTGCTCATTTTCCTCTTATTCCTACGAGTGTTGTATTGACATAATTCCAGTCAGTTATGTGCAGACTATGATTCTGAACACTAGACAGACAGTATATATTTGAAGCAACCAACTTGATTGGTAATCCATAATTTGTTGATAGCAATAGACACAGAGCATTAGGGGATTGTAAATGAAGTGCTGGTGTAGCGGTAATTACAGTCAAACTTGGCAGCATTGCCAGAGTTAAGGACTGAAGGTTGCTTTAAAGTCTGTTTCCAGTGGTTGGTGTAATTCAGCCAGGGTAATTTTCAGTTGAATGAAATCTGATGTGGAATTTGTCAGTTCACATGCAGATTTCCTTCAGAAAAGGATTCAAACAAGAATCTAGAACACAGTAATCATTAGAGAGGAAGTTCATTTTGCCAGATATGGTGAAGTAATAAATGAAGCACAAACATTTGCAGCTTCCAGGAGGGTTTTTTTGGAATGATTTTCAGCTTTGTTTTTGAAATACTTTATCTATGAAAAGGTACTTTTTGTCACTACTTTATGAAGCTAGCTGTCAAAGAGCAGTCACTCCACATAAATCAGTGAATTGACAGTGGTACACGGTGGGGTTAGTGAGACCACAACCAGAAGAACAGTTTGACTTTGACATTAGTTCTTGTTCCTCATATGAGTATCTCCAAATGGCTACTGTTAACAACATTATTCGCTCGTTTAAGTGACACTGAAGCTTGGTCTCCTAAAGAGTCACAATAGGTTAAAGCAAAAGAGGGAATTTGCAGGGTCTCTAAAAATTCAAATGGATATTAAATGAAGTTTTCAGCAGTGATGTGGCTGTATTTCTTAGAATGTCAGATCATTTTATGGGCCTTCACTGACTTCATTTGGAGCTTTCTCTTTATTGCAAATCAAGAAGTTGAAGAATAGGTCACTAGCCAATCAAAACAGCAAACTGATTGTAATTACTCTAGTCCCCAAAGGTAATAACGTTTTCCTTCAAGTGGCAGGTCTGCCTAGCCTTGTGGTAACCAAGGTCACCCAAACAACTCCAATCCCATGTAAATATTGCACCATGGGAAAGGAAACCCTGCTCTAGGAGGAACTTTTTCTTGATTAAAACCTCTGGTGTTGAGCATTAAGTCCTTGCTCAGTTCAGATTCCACTTCAGTGTGTTTATCTTCCAGTACTGTGTGCCTGTGATTAGTAGTATATATTTATTTTCTCAGAAAAGAATGAAAAGAGCAGATTAGGTGTTTGGTATTGAAAGTTAATGTTATTTTGTAAGACATAATGCAGTGTCATCTTCTGGATTATGCTTTTTCTCTTCAAGATCCCTTGGCTGCTATTTGTGCCATTAATTTTACAGATGTGCTGTTGAATTTGTAGGGACAGGTGTAATGTTCTAGTTTAACAGTGAACTGTGCTTAAGCCAAATACAACAAACTTGTCATCATTTCTCTTTGGGCTCAGACCTCTTTAGCTATGATCTTAAGGTTTCTGTATTGCTGGCATTCACCGTGATGGGATTTGCTTTTCAGAGGTGGTAACATGAAAGTGTTATAGGCAGTATTATTATTATCATTTGTTGACCTGAGCAGCACAACATTCAGGCTTGTTTCAATTATAAGGAGAAATTGGATGCATTTCATTGATGTCATTTTATTTGTAGAATCTGTTTTCCTGTATATGGGGTGAATTAAATAGGGGCATTTTGTGCTCGTAACCTCAAGGCATTTTTCACTAGCTCCTGACACAGAAATGTCTTAGTATTGGTTCTGAGGCTGCATTGATCATATCAAGCAGTTTATGGGAATTTAGGGTTCATTCATCATGGAATACTCAGCCTCAGTTTACTGCTACATGAAAGGAGTTTTAATTAGAAGGACAAACTTGAGTTCTGTGAATGAAACAACTGCCTTTGTGGCACATTTTATGAATAACTTTTCTTGGTCAGCTGTACTAAGCTCAGTGCTCAGCTGTGAACCTTGGTTCTCTCCACGCCGTAAGATTGACAAAGCCCAAGTAACCTCTCATGCAGACAGTCTACACAAATAATACAGAATGTTTCACACTCTTTTCCCTGTCTTATTCTTCAGTCCCTCCCTCTCTCCTAGTCTGTGTTGCTGCATGCTTTTCTCTTTCACATAGGTGTGTTCTTGCTTAAATGGAAAATGCTGCATGCTGTTCAGGATAGTTTGGATTCTTCATGGAAATTGTATACACTTTTTGTGTGTTTTCAATCTGAAGGAAATGAGAGGGAGTGCTGGTGAAAAATTGTTATTCATACTCAGTACTTTTTTCTTGAAATTAAGTAAAGAATAGGTGGATAGGTATCACTGTTGCCAGTTTTCAGTGGGCTATTCAAACTACAATCATCACATCAGTTAGAACAGGGGAAGAAAAGAGGGGTGGAAATTCCCAAACACTCTCAAGGATGCTGTTTTTCAGAATCTGTTACAGAAACTGAAACTTCATGACATCTGTGTTGTGGGGTCACCCTGTGGGTTACATGCTTCGGTGAGGGCTGTGCTCAGATGACTTTGGTTCTCTTCTGGATCAGAACTGTAGACTTCGAAGCCTTTGAAAAATCAATGCCATTTAGAAACAAGGGTTGCTTGGTGTCAGTGAATTCCACTGGATTTTCGTATTTAACACAATAGTACCAGAATTCCATATTCTGAGCACTTTTCCACACTTAGGTACATGCTCTGCTATGACAGCCCTTGCAAAGACTGCATAAACCTCTTACAAAGTATATGCATGGTGCAGCAAAGAGAGCTTGCCAGTTATCCTTTCCAGAGCATGTAAATGAACTATAACCAGTCTGACCGCAGAAAGATGCTACCTCTGAAGAGATGTATAACTCCTGTATCTTAATCGATCTTACTGATAGATGTTATGAGACTCTTTAGTTGTCTTACTGTTCAGAGAAAAAAGAATGAACGAGCAGAGTTTCTTGAATGAAATGCAAATACTTGAATTAGGTTTTGGTTTCTTCTCAAGCTCCCACTTAGCTTTTTAAGATCTTATTTGATACTGTTGTTTACTTTGCTTCAGTTGGTTGCATATGTTCCAAGTTTAACAGATTTCTCTTGGCTGTGTTGGTGTGAGAATTCATTCTCGTTATTGTGTCCTTATGTGTTGCATGAAGTACTTTTTAAATTACAATTTATGTTCTTCCCACCATGTGGATAGCTTCTAGGCTCTGTCTCCTGACTCAGAGTTGTGTTCAAATGATAAAGTTGAAGAAACTGTGGAATTATCAAAAAGTCTTTGTTAACTCACTGTCTTCACTTGGGATTATGACTCCTTAAACTACATGAAAGAAATTTAGATAGCAAAGGAACCTACTCTTGAAAGCTGCAAGCCTGTTACTCTGTGTTACTGGTTTTATTCGACTGAGGAAGGAGAGGAAACAACCCTTCAATTCCTCCAGATCTTGGAAAATGCTAAAACCACTCCATTCTTTGTCCATACTACATTACTCTTAGTTGGTGATATAAGCTTTTCAGATTCCCGCACTCAATTTCATGGCTGTTTAATCCAAATCAGGATTTAAGCATACCCTGTGGAATAACAGGACTTGCCTACAAAGGGGAATTGCTGCAAGTAAGCTGTATATTCATCTATGTAATTTTTTCAAAGTGCTCTCTTTATACTAACTGCTTGCATAGAAAATTTTAGAGCATGTGTCAAAAATACATAGTGCAGAAGTGCCCATGCTAGCTCCAGAAAATGAAACACTTGAATGGTTATCTCACAGCTGCATTGCACTGAATTTGGTGTAGCTATACTCCTTTTAGATTGATCTGGTTAATAGGTCTTCATAATGTTGTGTGGATGTACTAGCTTTGTCGGAGGTAGCTGCTAAATGGTGTAGATATGCTTTTTCCATGTTTTTTTAATAAAAGAGTATGCAATCTTAGATTAAACTAGGATTGTTTGCAGTGGGGAATTCTCACAAAGTATCTGGTGCACTGTGTATTTCACACAGGTTAGTGTGCAATATAGCTTCTCTGGGTAGGCAATCTAGCAGTCTTCAGGGTGGAGACCGTCCCCCTCATTGCCTGAGCAGATTACCTGAAGGCACTTCTGTGAGCAAGGACTAAGAATTTGTTAGATTTCAAATTCCTAGCACCTCTCACTGAAGTGCTGCAGCAGTTGAACAGTGAAGAAACATTTGTATAGTGGCAGGAGAGTATTTTCTTTCTCTGTTTAGGATCCATGCAAAGAATCATTTCTTGTGTTCATTATACCTTAATGACACTGCTGAAACTATACTTCATGATGCACTTGGGTACAATAACTTAGCTGGATGATTGGATACAGTTTAAATATGCAAAGAGAATGGAATAATGGAGTATCCTCACGGACCAGCTAATAACTTTATTTATAATTATGTCAAACTTTAAATTTGTGAGGCTTTCTGTTTGTCACAAACATTATGTTGTTGAAACGTAGCATTTTAGACTTAAATATAAAAAGACCTCAGTATTTTCTCTGTGGAAGTAGTTACTCTGATTTGTGTGGGTTTTGTTTTTTTTTAATTAGTCTGTAACCCACCACCAATTCAAATGTCTCCTGAGAGTGGGCTCCGAGAGCGCTTTTAGTAGGTACTACTTCCCCACTTAGAAGAACACTACTTACAAAATAAACCTAAAAAACTGAGCATATTTAGAGACAAAAGGAACAAGGAGGGAAAAATAGCAATATTTCGTATTCAAGGGGAAAAAAATTCTTAACGTGGGATCTTGGAGTAGTCTGTGAATTTATTTGAGCTCAAGCAGTGACTGTCTAGCAAAACCCGTGCCACGTCATCTTTCCTGCTCCTCATCTGCTAAACTCCATCTGTCAGGAATGCAGAGTGCTGAGAGATGGTCTGTTGGTTGGTCTTGTGAAGGAGTGGAGGTAGGTCCTCTTCTGGGGCTCCAGCCCTAGGCTCAGCTAAGGTAAATGTTCAGGTAGTCCACTCAGCGTGCTACTGCCAGCAGTATCGCACCTTTTCAGCAACAGCTAACTTCTGCCATTTCTTCTTGTCAAATTCTTACTGCAGGGCCTCAGTTTGTGAATTCTGAGCCTTGCCTGTTGATGCAAATCCACAGTTTTCAGTGGAAGAAAACCAGTATTGCATTGGAGTGTTAAGTGAAGTGTTGGCCTCTGTATGGTGGACACTTTTCTCTTCTGACCAGTTTAACTGGCCAGTTTTCTGTTTTTAGTGATTTTGGGAACTCATAAAGAGTCACCCAGATAACTTGAAGATGAGTTTCTTTCTAACCTCTGTAGAGTGTTTATGTAGAATACCATAGAACCATAGAACCATAGGATGGTTTGGATTGGAAGAGGCCTTTAGAAGCTATCTAGCCCAAACCCCCTACAACGAGCAGGGCCATCTTCAACTAGATCAGGTTGTTCAGAACCCCATCCAACCTGGCCTTGAACGTTTCCAGGGATGGGGCATCTACCACCTCTCTGGGCAACCTGTGCCAGCGCCTCACCACCCTCATCATAAAAGATTTCTTCCTCATATCCAGTCTAAATCTACCTTCTTTTAGTTTGAAACCATTACCCCTGCAGGGAACCAAAGTGGACATGCAAGTACCAAAGTGGATGTGATGTTGCCTCGTCCTATGGCAGACGGATCCCTGACGCATCTCTACATCACCTTTTAGCCTCGAAACGTGCAGCTGGGCCCTGGTTCACCCCTTCCAACCTCCTCTCCTTACCAGCTGGACAGAAGCACCAGGGACTCTGGAAAGCTCCTTATTTCCTAGAGATGAACTGCTATGTTGTAGACAAAGCTTGTCCATCTATTTCTGAAAAAGATGTATGGCCTGGAACATACAGAACATCCGCTTTCTGTCAAATAACAAGTTAACCAATTGTGAACCTATTGTGTGTGTTTTGGCCCCAAGGGATATCTGCTGCCCCCAAGGAATTTTCGTTCCTTCCAAACTTTGTTTAAAAAATAGTTTGTTTTGAACTCTCCCTAGGTGCTTTCAGAGACACTCCTGTTCATATGCAATGGAAAATATTTGTTCTTCTGATACTCTCAATCACTTCAATCAATATGATTGTCAGCTGCTAGTTAAAAAATTGTCTTGGACATACATTTTTTTCATCTATAATCTGATGGGCTTGTTTCATATTCATTTTACTGCTCTCCTGTCTGCTTTTATTCATTACAAGAAATATAAATACCCTATTTAGTCTGAGTATAATGATCATTCCCTTTGATTTGTAAAAGCAGTCATCTCAAAGAAGTTGTTAGGTTTAATGCTAGCCTTTAATGTGATCTGTGAATACGATGAACTGTTGTATCAGTTGTCTGAAATTTTTGTATGACATCTCTAGGTTGCCAAATCTGTCATTAATTAGCAATGTAGTGGTGCATTTACAGTTTCAGGGCAATATCTCAATTTTCTGAGGTTTTTTGGACATTGTTGTGAAGTGGTTTTGGTCTTGCAATGCTGTTTTTCTTGTTCTAGATTCTTTTTCAACTAATATCAAACATGACAGGACTCCGGCTTGGAGCTTCAGTCCCACTGCTTACTAACACTGCTAACTTTAAGTTTCAAGCACTGTAATGCCTTTTTTTTTGACTTGGAGACCTGGAGGCATCAGACATTTATCACTTACTTTGCAGGACCTCATCCTTCCAGCACTCGCTGGTCACTCTGCAACATGAGTCAGTGTAATGAACTGCAACAAGAACATCTGTGGTTCAATAGGCAACCTGCTTAATAAATGTTTATTGATTTAAATTAAAGATTATACACATGCACGAGACACTGAAACAAATTATATCAGAGCTAGTTATGCATCTGTCTACTCTTGACTGTACATCTAAAATAATCATGGTAATATTTGAAGCAAGGCAAAAGGGTTAACAGGTTGAGGAAGCAGCTTCTGGGTTCCTGGGTTTCTCTCTAAAGGTGCTAATCAGATGCAGCAACCCTACAAGGAGGTTTCTGAATATACCCCTGAAGACAGCTTTTCAAGTGGTTTCTTTCTGCACATTTTCAAGGACCTTTGCCTTGTGGGAAAGTACTACAGGCCACAGCTGGCACAAGTAGAAGTGAAGGCACTTACTGTATGACCCAGCAGTAAGTATGGCTTTATGTCTCTCTCCTTTGTGACATATTTCCATGGCCATATTGTATGAGAAATTAATTTTTCTCTTTCTCAATAAGCTGTTGACTTTAATCAACTATTATAGGTGCAGTGCATGTAGCTATCACAACAACTTTCTTATAAGTTTTGTGCACAATTACAATTTTCCTTAGTATTATTCCTGATCTTTATCCTTTCTCTCTCCCCAAGCCTCTGGTTTAGAGGTCTGTCACATATAGAGGACATTATTATGTTCCTAACAAAAGCACATCTGAAAGCTTTGCTTTTTACATCACTGCCTTTCAGTGATGATTTCTGGACACTGTTGCAAGTAACTGCACTCCTCTGTGACTGCTTTAACTATTTGAAAAAATACAGAAATAACTCAGACACAATTTAACTGAGATCAACTATTTCAGAAGTTCATCTGTGTCTCAGATCACCTATTTCAGAAGTTCTGTTCCTAAGCTAAGTTGTATTTCTTGCAGAGCGGTGTGCGTAGATAGCAGTATTATTTTGTATTAATTTTACCAAGTATCCAAAAGGATCTAGTTTTGCTGATCATCATGCTCTGCAGTATAATACGGTGGATCATGTTTATGGTTGTGCTAACAAATGGAAACAAGTTTGCAGTTCTAGCTCTGTAATGCTTTTCAACACTAGCTCGGCCCCAGATTTCACTTAAGCAATCTTTAGGATCCATTTTTTACGTGATGGTTAGAAGTTTCAGGATGTAGACTTCTGCTTTTTCAACTTCACGTTAAAATCATAAGCAACTATTTCTGCCTGGGAAGTTTCTATCAGTTTTTCTCCCATGTGGGAATTCATTCTACGATTCTCTAGTCTCAAGGTACTTGCTAAGGGCAAGAAGGGATTTTAGGATGCCTAATGATGACAGAAGTGATGTATAAGAGGGTTTCTTACTTTCTTACTGTTACTGTCTGTGTTTGGATGAGTTCTGCTTGTTTCTTTTTGAGGAGTTCAGAGATTTGATCCCCACATAAAGAATCCAAATCCTATAGCAAGTTGAGGTGCAAGATGAACACAAGTCATCAGCATTTCTTCTTAATTGGCCTCGCAGTTAATGTAGGCAGGTCAGCCAGAGCAGCGTATCTGTACCCAGTCATACATTTGCACAGTTTCTATGTCCCACTCAGGGCTGGGGGCATTGCTATCAGCCACCTCAAAGTTGGCGTGGGTGCACTGCAGTGCGTTTGCCCAAGGACGAAGATGCGGCCGATTCGGAGTGCTTCAGTGCTGCTGGGGCTGCCCAAATGAGCTTGATTATGGTTCTAAGTGTTCTCAGTGAATATGACCAAAAACCAGCAGGCACAGGGGGTGAGAGGCTGTGGTGAGGTGTTTAATGTGGTTCTGTCTAGTCAGGTTTCTCATTTCTGCACCTGCGCTGTCCAGGTGAGAGCACTGGTAAACTTGGACAGTGAACTGGGCAAAAGATCTCGTCCAACTGAAAAGGAATCATGCCAACTCCCATCCCCACTCTTTTACGTTTGGAACATATGCAGTTTTGTGCTTTACTAAAATGTAACCAGGATCAGTTCCACTGTTTGATTTTCCGGAATGATGGTGGGGAAGATGGAGCAGGTGGGCAAATAATGTGAATGTGAGGAAAGGACAAAGACTGGCTTAAGCTGCTTGTTGGACTGTATTCTCAGTGTCTTGATAGAGTTGCTTAGTTATCCTGATCATCTGATCAAATAATCTGATTTGTCTTTTTACACATGTGAGAATCTCATTAACTCCTCATAATTATTTTACATTTGGGTTTACTTAAATTTGTTTTGTCATATAGTCTTGAACCAACTGCAGTCTAAAGAGATTTCTCCTGAATCCTCATAAATACTTTGCTCTCTCAGCATTTTGGATCTAAATCTCTTGATTGTAGCTGTATTAACTTACTGAATGTTTTTATTCCACTCAGTATTGAGATGAATATCATGTTAGCAAAAAAGGAAGTTTAATACTCCCTATTTAGTTAGACAACTACGTATCTTTAACTAATTATGCTTTCTGACTGCTGAGTTTTGGAAACGTCAGCTGTCTTCTGTGAGTATTTTGTACAGTTCACAGGAGTAAATACTAACAGCACTTACTTCAGAAGGGTGTTGTATGGCTAAATTAAAGTTTGTAAATTATTCTGAAACCCTAAGATGCCAAATAATCTGGTGCAACAATGAATATTGCTAGTGTTAATATCATCCCATTTTTGTATCACATATTCATGTCCTTCAACAAGGGAAAGGAAGAAGAACATAATAATGCTCATTGATGTTTTTAAGTCCTTTATTAGAGCTAATGTCTTATTAATAGCCTGGAAAAGCTTCTTTGCAAATATGAGGTTTAGTTCTTTTTCTGCTACTTTTGAAGTTAAAGACTGTGCAGAGGAGTTATTACTGTTTCATAAACAGTTTCTAGGATGAATTTGAAGATTTACTCCTGTCTCATCTTATAGTAGTCCTAGAGATACTATTTCATGAATATGTAGAGTATGTTCACTATCATTTTTTGTGCTGTAGATTCATGGCAAATTCCTAGTTTATTCAGAAAGTGACCTGCTGGAGAATACTCTCTATATAACATATGCTTATTTCTTTGGCAACTCAGACTTTGTTATTGATATGAAATAAATCTGTGGCACAGTATTACTCTGCTTTGAAAGTATTAAATGGCATTTGTTGTTCCTCTGTTGTTCTTTACAGTGTATACTGGATTTTTTTTCATTTTTTAAATTTTCTGATACCACATTTATCCCTACCATTCATGATTTTGCTTGCCACACAACAGATAATTTTCGGTTGAGTCATCTCCCTCCTTCTTTCTATATAAATACCTATGCTAAGTTCTTTTTACTCAGAGATCTTTAGAACCATGCACAGTTTCTACAATTTACTATTTTTCTTACACTGTTGCTTCTCTTCAGTTCTTGTGTTCGCATTATACTGATCTATATTTTAGTTTCTTTCTCACTAGCATTTTCTCACTGAAGATTCCCTAATGTGGTTGGAAACGGAAGTATCAGAAAAAGACGTTTTTAGTTTGAAATTAGCTGTAGTCTAGGAAAAGAATAAGACAAACTTGTAGCTGAGATAAAGCAGGATTTAGAAGAGCCTGTATATTACTGCAGGAAATTTGGTAGTAGTTTGGTGGCAGAGATGTCTGCATGAAATCAGAAATACTTCAAAGTAAGTTTAACTGGGTTCAGTGGGCAATTGTATCATTAATAAACTTCGAAGGAAAAATGAACAAAAATTTCTACAGAGTTGAAACCATTCATTCAACTGAAATGAAATGTAAACCTTGTACAGTAGTTATGGAGAAAAATACCAGTGGTCATGAAAATAAAATTGATCTCTAAAATTTATTCAGTAAACTGCTGTAGAGCAGACAAAATATGCTACAAAATGATTAAATAAAAATAAGGACTTTAAGCAAATTGCATTTTACATAGGCATAGAAAATTATATGTAGTTTTAACATGAGGAAAACAGAGAAGGAAAAGTCTGGAGTTGTGCTACAGTGATTATTTGCCTCCATGCTTGTTTGACACACTTACTACTAGACAGATTCCTAAAAAGAAATTCCATGAAAAGTTCTGAAAATGAAGTAGTGAAATATTGAGAAAGTACCAAAAAGCAATTGTAGCTCGAGTATATGGGAAAATTATGGAAAGATTATATTGTTTACAAGGGCATGAAGACGAGAGCAATACTTAAAGATATGGACTGAATACAAAAGTCTTCTAACATCATTAAAATACAACATAACATGATTTCCAATACAAAAGACTGAAGGCTAAAAGTTGTTATACATTTTTGTAACAGAAATTGCTTCATAAAATAGTTGACATGGCATACCAACCTTCTGGAAGTAAGAGTGGAATGGAAATTTCTACAGGCACTACACTTTAATAAGCAAATGAAGAATAGCATAGAAGTGGAAAAAGAAAAGTTAACTTGTTGGATGCAGACAGTTAAAAAACTCTCAACACCCCAATATTGATTTCGATTGCAGAATTCGGATGTCGGATGTGATGCTGCATGCATTAATAAAACTCAAGTTATAGGCAGATAACCTCAATTTCCCTTCCATGCACAAGTGTAATTCTGCTGGGTGATTTCCTGTGATTTTACTGCCAGCATTTGTGGATGTGGTTATGGTGGGATGTTTGAAAGTAGATGCTTCTTGCCGGTCATGAATCTTATACTATCCCTTCTCAGTGTAAAAAGGAAAGGTTGAGATCGTAATCTCAGATGTGAAGTGGGCTTCCACATTGCAAACTTAATCACTCCTGAAAGGCCCAGTGATTCCAGAAATGAAATTTCTGGTTTCTGTAACCTGCTTGCCTGCCTTCTCAGCAGTCTGCTTGGATAAGAACAAAGGACTAGAAATTTCTGTTGAATCTAGTCCTCTGCTGTCACAATAAGTGCATTGTTTAATTTGTTTCATTGATGATTTTTAGCCTTTTCTACTGCTGTTGCACTGTTTCACACCTGTGGTAACATTGTTCCTTCAGGAATGAGAATGCCTAAACTGTCCATTCTCTTGGATGTCATAGTAGGAGGTGATGTGCACGATGCAGCACGTGTGCACTGTGTGCTGTTCAGAACTTGGAGGGGAAGTTGGGCTCATGCACTTCTGCACTAGCACCTCAAGTGCAAGACAAAATCCTTGAGTAGGTCTAAGCTGCTATAAATAATGTAGATGCTCAATGTTGCTACATTAGTACTTTTTTCAGTTATGAAGACTTGCTCCTTCATTTTGAGACATGTTTTTAATTTCACCATAAAGGCCTCTCTTCTGTATTCTCTTTCTCATTTGCCCTGTATTAGTTATTCATAACCTTTATATTTCTATGATTAGCACAGGCTACAACATTATCTTTCTTTTTATCTTGCTCATTTTCACTCCAACAGTGAAATTCACACTGATTAGACTAGGGCAAATTCTTCATCCTATAGTAGCTTATTATATAAGCCCTTAATGTAGACATTACCTTTACAGAATTCACTTAGTCTTTTCCTGTGTAATGCATATAGATGAAGATCATTTAGACCCTGTGCATCCACCTGCTTTATACACGTCTTATGAAACCAGAGATACTTTTCAAATAATTCAAATTCTTTATAGTAAGGTTAGGATATTTTTTCCTTTTCAATTAGAGTAACATCTTATTTTTTTTCTGTTCTTGTTATCCTCTCAGTTTTCTCTTTACTTCAATATTTCATTTTCACTTTTCCCCATCCATTAACTGTTAGTTGAATTCATTATTTTGTCTGTTTAAACAAAATGATTTTCCCACTTTTCCTCTTTCAATTTCATCACCACTCACATTTTCTAGAGCAAAACTGACTTCAAGACTCAAGTGCAAGTATATATTGTATCAAAGCAAAACCACTGGTTGGCATTAAAAATCCAAGGCAGCTTCTGTGAAATGACAGGGTAAAATATAAAACCTGCATCTAAGAAATACTTTATACAGGAATGTCACGGTAAAAATTCTGAGAAGCCTCATAATATCAAGTGACATGAAAGTGGTGAGAGTTGTTAGAGTGAAGATAGAGAACGATAGGACTAGTAAAAAAGATTTAGTTACTTTAGCACAAATATGCTTGCTACTGTGCCTGCCAAGAGGACCAGTTGGTTCTGCCATTCCCTGCATCAGACCTTGCTTATCTGATGGCAGTATCTAGCTCACCAGAAGGTTGTGTTGTGAACTTAATTCATGTCCACAGTAAAGTGTGTGTGTGTACCTGTGTAGCTTTCTCCCAAGTTCACAGGTGTTTTACTAATATTCTCCTCCCATCCCCACACAGTCAGGATGGAGAAATCTAGATTTGTCTTTTTCTTAAAGTTAGACCTGTGCTGTTTGTAGGAACTTTTCACATTGCTGTTCTTGGAACTTGCTACCAAGGCAGTATGTCAAAAAGCAATCCATTTTCATACATATAATGCATCCTTTTAGAACAGAATTATTCTTTGGAAAAACAAGAGTATTTAAAGATGGTTTTTAATACAAGGAAAACAATTTTGTGGATGTGTCTTCCAAGGGCAGATGTGGAATCTTGCAAATTCCCAGCTTTTGGTGAGAATGATAGTGAAAGGCAGATTTAGATCAGATATAAAGAAGCAATTCTTTACTCTGAGGGTGGTGAGGCACTGGAACAGGTTTCCCAGAGAAGCTGTGGATGCTCTCTCCCTGTTAGCGTTCAAGGCCAGGTTGGAAGGGGCTTTGAGCAACCTGGTCTAGTGGAAGGTGTCCCTGCCCATGCCAGCGGGGTTGGAACTCCATGATCTATAAGGCCCCTTCCAACCCAAACCATTCTATGATTCTAAGTTGTGGGAAATAGGTAAAAAAGATAAGCTGCAGTGAGTCAAAGGTACTCTGGATCCTGTTGTGTTGCGGGTACTTGCTTTGATGAGCACTGTTGCTGAATCAGTTTGCCTTCAGAGGTTATTTTCTTGTTTGTGGAACAGATAATGGTATGTAGGTGAAAACACCAGACCATAAACTGTTGATGGGCCCCTGTCCTGTCTAATCATTCCTTTGGCTTACTAAATTTTTGTTATCTGCCCCAAAATGAAGAGTCTACTGAGTCTGAGCTCTGGGACAGGGAAATGCCGTAGAGCAGCTGAACTTCTTCTTCAGTGAGAAGGGAGTAATTTACATTACATGTCCTTTCTCCTTGACTAGAGGGAATTTACATGCAATTGGAAAAAAACAATGACTTGCAGAAGCTTACAGAAAGATTTGATACTGGCATCCTGGATAGTGATGTGGGCCAGACAGAATGCCTGAATTATTTTATTATAGACTTGGAAAAAGCTTGTTTTTTGCTTTTTTTTTAGGACAAGTTATTGTTCAAGGATGATTTGTAGTGTACTTGAAAACCACCATATTTATTTACCTTTTATTGCTGTGTAAAATGACCAGCTAAGGCCATTGTTAGGTCAGATGCCTGTTTCTGTGTATTATTAGAATCATGAATGCCAGATATGAGTGTCAGTGTTTTCCCTAAACAGAAAAATATTCGTCTTTCTGTGAGGAATCCTTTGGAAATCATTCTATTTTTTCTGTTTCTCTTGCATTTTACTAACCTCTGTGCCTGTCTTGTACTGTGTTATGGAAAACAGTGTTACGAAATGCACACATATGGCCCAGATGCTTCCTTTCTGCTTTTCACAGAACACACCCTGATGTCAATAATTTGCTGAAAAAAGATTTTTAAAGAAAGGAGATGAGGCCATAAGTATAGAATTATATTGTAGAGAAACTAGAGCTTTGTGAGTTGTGCTGATGAGTGTTTTTACTGGAGGAGGAGGTTTTCCAGGTGTATGCCAGGTATGTGCATCAGTTTTCACTGTAGAAAAAGGATTTTTTTTTTAATTTTTCTGTTAAATGAAAATAGCAACTAGGTAGCACAAATTTGAAGCAGTTACTTCTTCAAATACCAGCATACTCTGTTTCCCTAACAGCAGTTTACCATATCATTACTGTTTTCCAAGTAAATGGAAAACATTTCCTGAAATTAAAAGGACAACTATTTCAAGAAGCTAATGCTTATAGTTAACTTCTAAAATAAATTTGGTGAGCTATTTCTGTGATCTATTGCTCTAACTTTCTTTAGTAAAGTATCGAACTCAGTAAAAACAGAAGTTTAACTAACATATCTAGATATACTGATACTGAGTTTACCCAAAAGAGAAATATTTTCTTTATCCAATCAGCCAAATCACATTATCTTTGCTGAAAGAAAAGTGTCATAGCAATTTTATATAAAAATGTTTTAGAAATAGATCATCTAGATTCCCATTCATTATCATACTGATTTTTATGGTCCAAAGAGAACGATGATGGGAATGATGCTGTAGCCTGGTAGAGAGCATATTCATCCGAGAGATATAGGTCCCAGGCTTTGCTTTAAGGAATGCTGAAGCAGTTTGCACAAAATGGAGCAGCTTTGACGGCACAGACTGAGAAGGACTCTAAAGCTCTAAAGAGTGTTTCATACATTCTTCTCCTCCTAAAGTGTATGCTCACACATGGATCGCAAAGAAAAAAATGTCTTTTTAGTATTCTTGGTGTTGCCGTATCAGCTAACATTGTTACTAATGAGCCAGGTATCTACTGTGTTAAGCTCTGAGTGTAAAGGTAACTCCTGCCTCAGAAAGCTAACCTAGACTTCTGTATGCTATGGTATCTTTAAAAAAAATCAGTTTTATGAAACCAACAATATGGTATTCTAGAGAGTATCAAGCAGTACTGGGAATGTCTATAGAGTCTTAAAGAAGATAAGCGAATAGACAATAAATATATATGTATATAACAGGTTGAATTCAGCTTGAAAGTACGCCATCATGTGCCTGTTGATTGCTGCAATTAGTCTTGATCATGTCAAACTTCTCTCAACCTGATTTCTCTAAGAAAGGTTTGATAAATTAATTTATTCAGTCTTATCTTGCTGGCTGTATTCTTAGCAGTTACTACTTCTTCCAATCTTGGTGTTACTTTTTTGCCTATTGATACCTCTCATCATAATACTGTTTGTAAATGTACTGCAACCTTTCAAAAATCAAGCTGTTCTATTCTTTTTTTGTTTTGTTTTCTCCATGCCTAATTAAACCCCAAAATCACTGCCAGGAAGATTATGTTAAGATATTTCTTCTTTTTTTTTGATATTAAAAATATTATATGCTTACATTTCAATCAAATCTAATTTACCAAGCATCTATTTTTTGTCCTTGGCTTTCTTTCATTGAATATTTAAAGTTGTTCTGGAACCTGCCATGATAGTTAAATGACATTTAAGTAATACCTAGACTTTGACCTTTTCTCCTGGCCAAGGAGAATTTTCAGTGAGTGGTCTTCTGCAAAACTGAGAAAATATGTGAGTAAAAGATAAATGTAGTGCAATTTTCCTGCTTTGTGCATAGTCTTCAGATGATAATATCTGGTGTAGGTGGCTTGACTGGTTTAGTCATGTGACCATTTTTTTTTCTGGCAAATAGCTGTGACTGTAAGGATGATGCCTACCTTATTTAAAGGGTCAAATTGCCTACTAAAAGGCAGGACACTCCAGTTTGAAGGATTTTCCCATAGAATTAGTGAGAAAAAAACTTGCCTTCTCTTTTGCTGTTGCTGAGTATGAAATTATGGACATCATGTCTATATTTTGAACCAGAGGCTTTTCAGACATCCACTCCTTGTTGCTGAAGCACTGTGATTTTTTTTCTACTAACAGAAGTAGTCTCTAAGAAGACTTTCAGTTAGATGTCGAGGTGCCACCCACATAAACAGGCAACCCAAATTTAGCTTTATGTGCATATAATATTGATATAATTCTGTGCCATTTAATGTTTGAAATGTAAACAAGACACGCATGTATGACTAGGTCAACACAGAACTTTACCAGACATGTCAAGTTATGAAAATAATTTAATTCATTAGGAGTGAAGTGAATTTTGAATGTCAAGCAAAGCTCCCATTATGAATCAGTCATTCTAAATGAACTGTATTAGTCCAAGATAATTTATAACCAAACAAGCTGAAAATGTGTCTGAGTTTTGCATAATAATTTGCAGCATACTGTTAACATTTGAATTCTTTTAATTCTTCTGTACTGATGAGTTTTTTGGCCGTTTAACTTGGGAAAGGGAATTTAGTCATGTGGCTGCATGCTGTATAACAGCTTTTAATAATTGCCTGGTCTACAGAGCTGCCACGGGAGGATCTTGCTGCAGTTCTTGGGAGGTGTTTGTCACGAATTTTACCTGAAGAAGTGCTTCATTGTCAGGCCCAAGCTAACATAGCAAATGAAAGTATGAGTATCTCCCTTCTTTCTAGTGCCCAGAAACAAAATAAATGAGAAATATGTACCACAGGAGTGCTGCCACTAGAACATGAGCAAGCATCAGCAAGTTACAAGCAGACCCAGAGCGATTTTATGATTCAATAAATATGCCAGTTCTAAAAGTCATTGTAAACTGGTGCTTGAGATGAACGCTTTATGTTACAGGAAACTTGTGTGATGTTTTTATATTCATCTTGTGATCAAAATCATGTGGTTGGTAGATACTTGCAGTTCACAATAACCTTTCCATTAGTGTATAACTTTTAATCTACATACAAAGTCTGTTAATTCTTGCTTAGTTGTGGTAGCAAGACCTTGTTTTGCAATGCCAGTGTGTCTAATTAAAGAATGTTTGTTACTCTTGTATTCACGGATGAAAAATCAAGATTTTTTTTTGTGAATTGGCACCTTAACATCTGCCTGATGCATGATAATACTCTTTCAAAACAATAGTGCAACGAAGTTTCCCTTTTTTTTGTCATGTGCAAACTTTATTCTTCTCCCTAAACACACTCGTCTATTTTACTGGTGCATGGAATGTAGACAATAAAAGTAATTCAGGAGATTATAAGACCTGTTAAAGCACTAGGTATGAAATGGCTTTCACACTTTCACAACTTCGAACATAATTATTGCTGCTTAATGGTTGACAGGCTAGAGTCAATTTTTGCAGTCTAAATGTTAAGAGTGGATGATGGCAGCAATAAATACCTGTCAGCAGCAGCTTTTAAATACTAAGAAAAAATCCACTTGTATCTGGTCAGAGTGATAAAAGCACAGGAAAGGTCACAAATTAATTGACTTTAAAAGGATTTGTCAGGTCAGAACTGCTGGATTTCACAACTTATTTATCTTTTTTGAATAATATTTGTAGCTACAGACCAGCAACTATTGTTACAGAAAACCAAGTCAGAGATGAGGAGAAGTGCAAGTATGAGTTTTTTATCTGCTTTTTATCAGGCTGCCTGTATTTTTGAATAGTGTATGCAGGACTTGGTAGTAAAGTACCTTGTCTTGTGCTGACAAGGCAAGAAAAAGTGTTCAGCTTTGGGCTATATGCCTAGCTCTCATGTCATCAGCAAACATGTTTAGGATAGTTACATTTTATTGTATTTAAACTTAAATACTGTTGCTTTAGGGTATATTTCTTTCGGCTTCTACTGTTTTTCAACTTTAGTACTAGAGACACAGAAGAAGTAATATCTGACTTCTCAGCTAATGCTCATGTAATGCTTAATAAAGCGCTCCAAGCCCCAAACCAGACTGTAAATCTGACAGCTGCTTTGTTTATGTTGCCATTTGCCTTTAGTTCATGTTGGAAAGGGATAAGGGACAGGGTGCTGTCACCAGAGGTGAGTGAGATCCAGTCTATGGGTGGTACGTTTAAGGCATTGGATCTTCTCAGTGTTTAGGACTGGGCTTTTGGTGCAACGTGAGGTGGCCAAAGGAAAAGTCAGTGACTGCTCCTTCCTTCACACTCTTCCCTCTCCGTCCTCCCTGCTCGTGTCCTCCGCTCCGTCATGAGTCCTCCACAGCCACAGCCCCCAGGAGCGCCGGTGCCAGCCCGGACGTGTAGCGCCGCCATGACTGCCCCGCCCCTGCCACTCCCGGCCTCGGCTGCGCCTGCAGTTGGTGGCGCCCCCAACTCCGATTGGTCCAGGGGCGCCACAGGCTCCCCCTATTGGCTCAGCTGTGTCCTGCACCATGGTGGTTGGGGAACCGGCTGTAACCGGTCATTTCTGGTTAGGGGCCAGCCCCCACCTTCTCCAGTGGGGACTCCCCTGCATACACCCACAACCCCCTGCAACCGAAACTTGGCCATTTACACCCACAGAATCACAGAATCACAGAATGGTAGGGGTTGGAAGAGACCTCTGTGGGTCATGGAGTCCAACCCCCCTGCCGAAACAGGGTCACCTACAGCAGGCTGCACAGGACATTGTCCAGGCAGGTCTTGAATATCTCTAGAAAAGGAGAATCCACAATCTCCCTGGGCAGCCTGTTCCAATGCTCCGTCACCCTCAGAGTGAAGAAAATGTTCCTCATGTTCAGACGGAACTTCCTCTGCTTCAGTTTGTGCCCTTTGCCCCTTGTCCTGTCACTGGGCACCACTGAAAAGAGTCTGGCCCCATCCTCCTGACACCCACCCTAAAGATATTTATAGGCATTTATAAGGTCCCGTCTCAGCTTTCTCTTCTTCAGGCTGAACAAGCCCAGCTCCCTCAGCCTTTCCTCGTAGGAGAGATGCTCCAGTCCCCTCATCATCCTCATAGCCCTCCACTGGACTCTATCCAGTAGCTCCTCATCTTTCTTGAACTAGGAGCCCAGAACTGGACACAGGACTCCAGATGGGGCCTCACTAGGGCAGAGTAGAGGGGGAGGAGAACCTCCCTCGACTTGCTGGCCACAATCCTCCTAATGCATCCCAGGATCCCATTGGCCTTCTTGGCAGCCAGGGCACACTGCTGGCTCATGGTCAACTTGTCATCCACCAGCACTCCCAGGTCCCTCCGCAGAGCTGCTCTCCAGCAGGTCCACCCCAAGCCTGTACTGGTGCATGGGTTGTTCCTCCCCAGGTGCAGGACCCTGAACTTGGCCGTGTTTGAACTTCATCAGCTTCCTCTGTGCCCAACTCTCCAGCCTGTCCAGGTCCCGCTGAATGGCCTTCTGGTGTATCCATCACTCGTCCCAGTTTTGTGTTATCCGCAAACTTGCTGAGGGTACACTCTAACTCTTCATCCAGGTCATTGATGAAGAAGTTAAACAAGACTGTGCCAAGTACTGACCCCAGGGACACACCACTAGTTACCTGCCTCCAACTAGACTCAGCGCCGCTGATGACAACCCTTTGAGCTCTGCCATTCAGCCAGTTCTCATTCCACATCACCGGCCACTCATCCAGCCCACACTTCCTGAGCTTCCCTAGGAGGATATTATGGGAGACAGTGTCAATACAAGGGGAGGGGGCTTCAGCAACTCGTGGGCCCTGGAGAGCTGCAGTGGCACCGGAAGAGCTGTGAGGAATTGGTCCAGCTTTTTTCGGGATTAATGCCATTGCCAGTATGGCTTTGAAGTTAACCCTCTTCTATAAGAGCGGCAGGGCTCCATAAGGCCTGCTGCGGTTTCCCACCTGCCCCCACTTAATTGTTGCTATTTTGAACTACTCTTTTCTCCTACTCTTCCAAAAAAACAACTCCTATAATAGATACATCACTCCCAAGAAAAAAATACAAGCAGTAGAAAGCTTCACAAGGCCTCTACCAGAGATTTCTTACAGGTTACCAGCTCACAATTTGGTTCACATAAACCACAAATTATACCTCCTCACCAGAAGGGAATAAGAACATTTTCCCTCGCTGCTTGCAACAATTCTCCTATATTAAAAGCCCCTTCAATTTTAGACAGCAGACTAAATTTCTGTCAGGCCATGCAAGGTATCTGCGTTCCTCAGCACTATCATCCTCTTTAGTTACTGTTTCAGATCCTCAAAGGACTCAACCTTATTTGTTTCTCCAAACCAAAACAACCTTGGGCCCAAAGCTGGAGAGCTGCTGAGAGACCGTTCGCTCAGAAACAAGATATAGCATTTCATCAGTTCAGCAAGGTGAACTGTGCATCTCCCATACCCAGAGGCCTGGGAGTTTTGAATCCGTTCTGTGCCTCAGACACACGCTGAGCTGTTTCAAACCTTTCTTTTAAAAATCAAAAAGCTTTTCTTTTTACTAGAATTTTTTCCTGACGAACACCTCCAAACATGTTTCCATAGCACTGCCTTTCCTTAAAAAGAAGGTGCTTGCCTCTCCTGTTGTCAAAGCAACAGTACCTTTCATGAGAAGGACACACAGGTTGTACCACTACAGCTTGGATCTGAGCTTTTCCTTGAAGATTTCAGTAAAGATCCCTTTCCATGCTTTGCCACAAGAATCCAGCCTGGGCATCTTTGGAAAACTGCTCTCAAAAGCCGTGTTCCTCGTAATACATATCAAACCCTTGCAGAGAAATGGGCAGGGAGTGCAAACCTCCTGTTGCAAATACTCATCTGCCCAGTGCACATCAACTGTTCATTCATGGAGGCACGCACCTGCACAAAGACATTTACTGGTGGCAGCCTGGTGTGAGGGGAAACTTTTTTTCATTACAGATCCTATGCATGTTGCATTACTATCTTTCATCAGATTTACAGATAACATCTGTTTTCTTCTTCTAGTGCAGTGCTTTGTACTGTTTATGCGTATGATTTATATAATTTATATTGCTTTTATATTGTTTATGTTGTACTTTATACTGGTTGTCACAGAGATCTTAGTCTGTGTGCACTGCCTTACAGCTCAGCAGATTTTATGGTTTCAGCAATAAAAAGACTGCAAAGGTATTTTAGATTCATACTGGATTTGAAAAGGCTGACTCCTACATGAGCTGCGTTTGAGTTAAACACAAAGAGATTGTCACATCCCCCATAATTGGAACGATGTTGAGAACCTTCCCAAGTCATGAATTTATCTAAGATAGACCCCCAACATTGTACTCTCCAATCAGTACTGTCTTGAACTGAGCTTGAAAAGAGTCTCAAATCTTCCGGGATCCACTCCTGACTGAGGGTGCTTTTTTGACACCCTGATCTGTTTTCAAACCTCTTCCCTTTCAGACAAGGCTTAGGAGAGGAAGACAGCGGAGTTTAAGCAGCAGTACCCCAGCAATGTCCCAGTTTTTTTCAGGTTCCCCTGGGGAATCAGGGTCTGCTCACCAACACCTGGCCCAACTCCCCGCAGCAGGCTGCTCCTTCTCTACAGCCTGCCATCCCCAATGGCTTGAGGACAGCCCAAGCCCTGTCTTTGGCTGCTAAGCTGGAGTGATTCTGTTAGCAGGGGATGCTCAAAAGCAGTACTCGGAGAAAGACACCTACCACAGTGAGCTCACCAAAAAGCCTTTTTTTTTTGTTAATTAAGGAGGCCATTTTGTTTAAACAAAAGCAATGTAATTTTGGAACAACAGCAGCATGTTTCTGGACTTAAGTCAAGATGTTAAATAAGGAAAAAGTAATCAGTCAGACAAACAAAACAGAACTGAAGAGGCTCATACCCACATGAATATTCAGTTTGAGGAATGATAGCAGCATCACAGGGAGTAGACAGGGAAGCAGGACAATAAAGGGGATGCAAAGACACTGGTTCATTCTGTGGAATGAATCTAAAATGCAGAAAACCAGGTACGTTTCTGTGCTAAAAACCTGTTGAAGACTGCAAGATACCCATAAGTGCTATTGTTTTCCACTGGAGTAAATGAGGCCTCAGTGTCTTGAAGTTCATGCACTGATGCACAGGTTGAGAGAAGATCTGTGCCCACAGGTCGCCCACTCTCTGACTGGATGGGAGACCTCAGGGCTTCTGCACAGTGTAACTGAAGGGAAAGGTTTACACATGGACCTTTCAGGGCAGAGGAAGAAACAGAAAAGCGGGCACTGCTTACCTAAGTGTTTCAGTCAATTAACAAGGTGGTTAAGATATCCTGAAGGGAAAAAGTAAGGTTGAAATTTCACTTTTCTTTGTTAGTGCTCTAACAATCAAAATAATAAACGTGGAATGCACATTTCCCTTCTTAACTTGTGGTACTGTTTACTTCAGTATTCCTTTACTTATATCTTCTGACTTTTTCAGTGTTTTTCCAATTACTTATAAGCTGAATTTGATACTCTTCAATTTTGTCTCGTGTACTTCCATCCTGTAGTTACACTAGGTTGGCTGAAGAGTGATTAGCTACTGTGGTGTTCATTCTGCCTTTCTCGCTCACTTGCTACTGTTCTGTTCTGTGCATATTTGGAGTGTTGCAGTTACTTAAAGCTTATTTTCTCTTGATGGGTAACTTGGATTAAAGTTACGAAAGGATTTGAATAATTATCCTAGAATAATTCTGTTTATGAGCTACAGAATTGCCGCAATGGTTTATCTCAAATAGTTTTCAAAATGGATCATGTTAAACCAGATGTGGCACTTTTATCCTGGAACAAGAGAATACACAGATGAATTATTCAGGGACTGCTGTTCTGGAAAAAAACTATTCTTGAGTAAGTATTTCTGAGAAGCTTGCATGTAGAAAGGTTTTTCTGCTGATGTTCTCCACAATTCACTCATCACTCACAACATCTAGTGTAACAGCAATCTGTAAGTTGAGGTGAAAAGAACCACAAATCTCACTTGATGTGTCATGTGGGTTGTTTTTCCTGCAAGGAGCTTCAATGTTCCTTTATAGCCATTAAAAGTTTATTAAAATGCATGAGAGACATCAATTATAAACCATAATAAAAAAGTCCATTAATATTACATATCAAATGAGAATTATATGCACACATTCCCCCCTCAAAACCCCTAAACAGCAAAAAAAAGCACATTTAAATGTAGAAATTCAGAAAGTGCAGGAGAATATTTTTATATTGTGGTGAGTAATTGATTAAACTGTTAAAAAGCGGATCAATAATGAGACCTTCTGCCTAGAAATCCAGCCAGTTCCAAACAATGCTCGCATAGCCCCATGGCATCGTGATGCGGCTGACATTTCCTGACCTTGCATACTTTGAAAGCAAATCATATGGCCTTCACACAATAGTTCTGGGAAGAATGAAAATACATGTTTGAAGAGTAGTGGTAATAAGGAAGAAGAACTCTTTAGAATAAACACAGTGTTACAACTAGAATTAATAAGATGAAATAAAGGGAAAGGTGAAATGTAGGTAGAGTATCATGAGAAAATGCCTGTTCGTAAGTTACTAAGCTATGTTTGGATACAAAATAATTTCCCAAGAGAAGTCGGGATAATGTTCTTGCTGGGTTCTTTTCATGCTGGTCTGTGTGCAGCTATATTTGCATGTGGCACTAATATGGTATTGATAGTGAGTAGATTATTTGTTCAGTACTTGAATGTTTGTCTAGTTTACCCACGAGGTCTTCTTGTTTCAGTTGCATTCTGGGAAACTGATACAGATTGAGTTTCACAGATGTATAGAATATGAGGAAGTGAACAAGCATAATCTGATGTCTTAAAACAATATTAATTCCTGACTTCAGCTTTAAAGATGTTACTGTTTTCTTTGTAGTCAGCTCTAGCTGTGTTTTAGTTTTTCAGCCCCTAGGAGACTGCTTACTACAGGATCCTCTCAAAACTAGGTCTTTCTTTTCCAAGGTATGTACAATGTTAGTACATCTGTGTAATTCTTGCAGTGCAACTCAGCAGGCTTTTGCCAAGTAGTAGCTTTCAAGATAACTCCCTCTTGGTCTTCTCTGGAAGCAATTGATTAGTAGCTTGTTTTTAAACAAAATATTTTTCCAAAATATTTCCTTCTTAAATAAGCTTTTCAAGACTCATAACCATTTCTATTCTCCTGTAATTTACAGGACATATTTTTTGAGGAAAATAACTCTCTTTCCAATACTACGAAGTTAATATGTGCTGATCTCAGCCAGCAGAGCCAAAAGTGTCTATGAAAAATTCCTGGTGGATAAGCTGCTTTGCTATTAAAGATGAATCATCACTTGTTTGCATTTATTTCACTCATCTCTTAAAATTGTAACCCTGAAAGATTAAGAAGAAATGAATTAGGTTTTAAGAAATATTCTCCTTCTTTATGACAACTTCTGAAATTGTACTACAGAACTTAATCCTTGCTTGCAGAAGGAGCTCAATTTTTGCAGTACCCTCAGTATTGCAGCACATTATTTTAGGTGGTCTTGTCCAGGTAGAAGCCGAGAATTAAATTCTCAGTACAGACATTAATCTGCTTCTGCTGAATTTACCTGCAAGGTCAGGAAACGTTAACAATTTTGCCCATTGAAACAGCACAAACCTTTAACAGAGCAACAAGAGCAATAATTTTAATCACCAAGAGTCCCCTCCATCTTTGAAAATGCTATAGTTTCTTCTACATATGATATTAGATGAGTGGACACTGCAAACAAGTGCAGAGTAACTCGATATTACATTTATACTGAGTAGGAAATGTTTGGGATACATCAGATCAACTCTGCTTACAAATTAGGTCCCAATCACATTTTTTTTTCCTAATTTTTTTGAGATATGTTTCAGTATATATCAGCCAGGAGGAAAAGAAGAAATAGCTGATGTAGGAAATTCCTGATGTTTTTTTCTTGCTACTGTTACTTATGTGAGTGGTGGCATATGGCAGTAACCAATTTATTGAATAGTGTTATTTGGGTTTGAATCAAGAAGAAAAAAGTCACACTGCTCCTGAAGAAATTTATCATTTCTATATTCAAGTTTAAGAAATGTACTGAATATGGTGTAGCAGATTTATGATATCCAGCTATTTCTGTGAAGCAGTACTATTGCAGAGAGGGGAAGGACCTAAACATGAACATCTGAGAGAACAGTTGAACATTTAGATTGCAAACTATTTTATTATGATTGTAATGTCTGTAGCAATTAAACTCAGGATTAGACATCTTTTGATAAAGATTAAAGTCCTTCAGCTGCAGCTTTAAAATACTGAGTTTCAACCTGTAATACCTTAGATTGAAAGGCAACACACTGTTTGGGGCATATAGCTCATCACAAAAATTGCCTGCTCTGGAAATCTAGTACAGGTGTATTGCAGATCTGTCCTCATTTTTTCACACTCTGAGATTTGACACAGAAGTCAAAAGACACTGAAAATAGACTTCACATAGTGTTTGAATGCACATAGACTGGAGCTACTTGTGTGTATAGATCCTCTTAGTATTAATGTGTGTTTGAGTTGTTGAATTACACAGGCAGAAAGCTTGCTTTTTACTCGGAAATAAATAGCTGTCTGTCGCTGTCTAGTTCATAAACTTTAATGTTATCACAGTTTTCCATAAGCTTTAGTAAAGATTAGTGGTAACTGGTCATCTGCTGCGAATTTATATGCATTTAATCAGAGCGGCTCTGTACTGATAACTACAAAGAAATTCTTTGTTAACTCTGCCCTTACTATATTTACGTAGATATTGCCAAAAACTGTGTACTGAAAATATGGGCTTATCTGCAGAGAGTTTTGGAAATTTCCATAACATCTTTTTATAGTTTTAGGCTTGTTTGTATATTTCTGAATTTCAAATTTGCCTGCCCTCTGGCTTGTAAATTACCTGCAAAAGCATGTATTAATAAATCCTTGTATTTTCCCTCTAGAGAAATAAAATGGACTTGCTTACTCTGAAAGTTCAGAGTATTTCTAATTAAATTGTAGATCCTGTATTTCATACATTGCTGTATTTACATTGCACTTTTGAATTCAACTCTCAGGCACCATTTATCCTGACAAATAAATTAAATTTAATTTTAAAATGGGACCAGGAATGTTAAAGAGAATTACACATTGGTTCGATTATAGCCAAAGGTTAAATTTCTGTGGCTATGAGTGTGTACAGAGTTAGTCTGTCATTGATTAGTTTTGATAATCTATGCTATATACCTAATTTCCAATGATTTTCAATAGGAGTTTGTTTCTTATGCTCTGCAGATGTCATAAAATCATTTAAAGAATGTGTCTAAATCTGTACTGGAGTATCATTGATTCACAAGGATGTTGCAGCGAACTTTAGAAATTAGCAATTCCCTCACTGAGAGTCTGTGTCATGGATTTAACATTTAGATAGTAAAGGCATCTAAGTTTTTAGACTTTGGCACTACTGAATAGAATAAATCACTAAAATATAGTAAAAACCAGGGTACTCTGAAGACTGACAACCTGTAACACCTTCCCTTTTTGACTGTTTTTGTATCATGGTTTTACTAGCCCTGTAGTTTGAATAAATGAAACAACGCACTTTAGCATCCTTCCAAAACCTGTATATAAACTTTTCTACAGAAATCTGGTTTGATAATAACTAATATTTTCCTAGTGTCATTAATTGCATTGTTGTCTGCCAATTCTGATTAAGAAATAACACTGTTAATCCAAAAAGAATTGTCTGAGAGTTATTATCACAGAACCATGGGAAGGGAAAAATAAGTAGAATGTAAAACCTGTATGTAGGTTGAAGCAATGCTGTAAAATGGTATATCAAAGAACATGCAGATTGTGTTAGAAGTGTGATGATACAAAGAAAATAGAGTTTAATTGTTGTGTTAATATTGTTAATCAATGAATATTACTTTTCTGCAAATAAATAGTTTTCAAAAATTGGGGAAGTGTGAAAGTGCTGTAAAAAAAGTGAGTTTCCAAACTAGGAAATATTTATGTAGCTCTTATGTCTCTGTGAAAGGGAACAATGAAATAATCAGGAATGCCTCTGGAGTATGAATATTCCAGGGAGAGCCAGAATGGCCTCCAGGGATTGCCACAGCAAATGCGACTTAGCAGAACTGTCAAAGAAGTGTTGGGAAGGACCCGTTCCTGGGTTTATTCTGGAATGAGGAAGTAAAAATGAGGTCTTCTGCAGCCCTTTTCTGACACAATCCTCTGCTGCTGAGTTGATGCTGGACCAGATATTTTGCCCAGAATATCTTTGGGGAGGAAGAACTGGAAGTGACAGTGATGGTCAGATATTATTACAGAAAGTGGGCAGATATTGTTTTGATTTTTTTAGCCTGTGAAAAATCTGTTTGATCATTTGAACCTGTCCTTCACCAGCTGAATAAAGGCAAGTTATCAGTTTGGATGATTCTTATAATACAGATAAGATAGCTGTAATAATATAGGTAACTTAAATCTTCCACTCTCATATTTTTCACGAGTAGTCTGGCCTTTCTAGCTCCTTACATATGGTGATACTGTGAAACTAGTTTCTAGTGAAACCATTAGTTTCAAGGCTTCCTTTTAGCCTATTCTGGTTTTGTTTGTTCCAACACTTTAGCAGTCAGCTTCTAACAATGAGATTTTCATCAGAATAGTACTGGTTCATTCTTTAATACACCTCCAGGGGTGGAACAAAGCTGCTTAGATAAGCTTTTTGGTGCCAAAAGGGGTCAATGCTGGCTCTGATAAAATGAAACAGCTAAACCAAATGTCGTATTATTGCTCCCTCGTCTGGATGATCTTTTCTAATGTTATTTGCTCTGTTCCATTTTAGTAGTTACAGTTATGTCTTGGTCTATCTGGACAGAATAATTCAGTTTGATGAAGTACTAACTGCAGACATCAAGTCCACCTAAATCTTATCCTAAATCTTGCAGAGTTACGAGAACACAAGTTGTAAGTCAAGCACCTAAGCATTCCTCAGCAGTCGCCATCATAAGATTATTTTGTACTGGAAGCTGTGTAAAATATTGTACCATATTTATAAAAATATTTTCTAACCCAAAGGAAGTTAGGGAGAAAACTTGCTGTATGAATTCTTTGATATTTCTGTTTCAGGGACCACCAGGCCTGTGCTATCATACAAACAAATAAAAAAAAAAACAATTCCCAAAACTAATCCTATCACACAGTATTTATGAGTTGTTGATGTTTGTTCTTTGTAAATAAACAATTCAATGCCAATAATATTTTTTTTTTATTTTAATTTGACAGGCAGCTGTCTTCAAACTTTTTGTACCTGTAGTGTTATTTATTGTTCAAAATATTCTCTAAAAATGAGTACAAAAGAACAAAATGTGCTATTTTTTTAAAACTATTTTCTATTGGTTTTCTTACATTACTAGAATGACTGTGCTCAAAGCTGATTTTGCTAGTTGTTGAATGAGACTATGTAACAACAACAACAAAAGGAATCTCAGCTTCTAGTTGCCAGTCTTGCACTGCTCTCAGAGCTCCAGCTGCTGCAACTCACAGTTTCCATTGGAATCTCCTCTGTTGTTAAATAATGTAAATTTCTAGCTTTTCAGGTGAAAATGTAACCTGATTGCAAAGATGGAAAACTGATACACAAGCTGGTTATCCCCATGCTTATTTTATGTGTGACATTTTGGTAAAGAAGAAAGGATTAAGAGAGTTCTGATTCACAGTCTTGAAGACGTAGTTGGCAGCGTTTAATAACAGAGCATGACAAATGAACAGTCTTCCATGTTTCTGTATGTATTTTACAAACATGTTTTCGCAATAGAATATTTTGCTAGAGGAAGGTGCTGCTTAGCCAAAACTGAATTTTTTAGTGTGTGTGTGTTTACCTGGGCTAATTGGCAGTTTGCCTGGTTTCCTTACTTCATTTGGGTGCCTCAGCAAATCATCGATATTAGGTAATTTCCTATTTTACAGAGAGGTTCTAATCAAGTTGATGACCACACTTTACTGTTCATCTTGGACATGCATAACATTGAGACAGAGACTGTCTCTGACCATGCCAAAGTATAAAAAGATTCTGCTCCTTCCGTACTTTGTACATGTGTGGTAACACTTTTATGCTTTTGAGAATATGAAATATTTTTAAGCTGTATCTGTGATGTATAAGGCAGTCACTTTAATCTCTTATTTCACCCTCAGTCAGTAACAAAGCATATATGAAAGAGGAGATAAGCAATGTATATTTCAGTTAAAATGAAGCTTTATGTCTCATATGTCTCAATAGGAATTGACCAAATAAATGAATAAATCATGGACTGACCCACGGGGAAGCATAATAAAAAACATAGTTTTCTGACCACTTGGTGTCCTTAACAACATTGAAATAGTCTCGCTAAATGAACAGCAATTTTGTGGGAGTCCTCTGCACCTCTGAACAGTATGCAGTGCTCCGTGAATGAAATTCCAACTATACAATAGTGATCTTAGAGTCTTAACTGAAGTATTTCACTGAAAATAGGGCAAGAAATCCAGAAAAGGAATGTTAGACTGGAAAGGAAAACAAAGAAAGGGAACTATGGTACAGAATAATTATTTGTAGATGTGTCTCAATCTATGCTTAACGTGTTTTTGCAAACTGCAACTCAGATTCATGCATTTTCACTTTCTCCTTGCACATGTACATTAAACATTGACAGAACTTTTGCAGTTCACAGTTTTCCTTCGAGAAAGCAGAAGAAGTAGTAGAAATACTATTGGTATCTTCCCCACACCATTTGCAGGACTTATGGGTCCTCTTATGGATCTGCTGTTGCAATTACACTGTCCCCCTGCCTTATCATTTCACGAAATACTCTTTCCTTGTTGAAGGTCTTTGTACTGATTTCAGTGGCCCCATCTGAAACCTGTTCGTGCACGGTTGATCTGGCAGCTCACTGGGCAAGGAGTTGGATTGTGTAGTCCCACGTGTGACTCAGAGAACAGAAGGCTGAGACTAGCATGTAGTACAAAATATTAATATGAGTTTTCTCCCATGTGAAAGGACCATGTGTCCCTGGAATAATCTCATCATCTTTCTCTAAGAGGTCAGGAGATAAATTCGTTGTATACTGTTTTGATATTTGTTTTTGTTGAAGTATGTTCATAGAACTCTCTTAGTATGTTTTAACTCTTATTTTTACTAAATGGATTTTCTAGAATAAATACCTATTATTGAATTACATTTTATTTTAAAATAACATAGCAAAAATGAGGATGCCTATGTAGTCCTCTACTGCAGAATCACGTCATCAGAATCTGATTATCCTCTGAGCTGGCCAGTGATGCAATAAGACTAATTTTTACTAAGGACAGTTAAGATATTTAACCTCTGTTATTAACAAGAGGATCAAGATTCTTATTGCAACTGCTAAAGGGCTGAGCCTGGATTTCCTGTAAATAATGCAGAACGACTGGTCTCCACCAAACCCTGAATGATGCTCAGTTCTCCTTTCTGGAATGTATTTTACCTCAGGGGAACTGTGATTTGTTCTCACACTGTAATCTAATGAGATAAGCGAAACTGAAAATAATGGAACCAAACCCTCTTAACTCACACCCCCATCCTTTCCCTGCTCCCTAGTTTTTGATCTCTTTGTTACAACTGTTAGTTTTTCTTAAATATCTGGGACAAAATGCAAAAATAATGAATACATTTGAGGACGAAATAGAATATGTATCACTGAGTTAGAGTTCTAACAAACTGGTTGACAAACTTGCATACATTTTTAAGTCTTATGTTTTAGATTGAAAATTTTAAACTGCAAAAAATTCTGTCCAAGATTATTAAAAAAAAAAATCTCCTGGGTTCTGATGTTAGTTTTGCACTTAATTAGATATGTTAATGGACAGTGGTGGTCAGTGAGCTATCTGAAGTACATTCCAGATTCCAGCAAGAAAAATTGCATGGTGGTCTGCCTTCAGATGCTGACAACGTGATACTATTGTCTGTCCCCTACTGACTGTGTGTCAATAGGAAGAAGGAGAAGAGAAAGTTTGGCCAGATTGATATTTTTGTTGGTTTTCTTATGCTTTACTTGCTCTGCTTTTATAGCAGGCTTATTAATGTCCGTGCTTCCAACAGTGCTTTCAGCATCCCCACAGGCAGCTGCCTGCTACTACCTATTTCTGTAGTGGGTCTCTTGTCTTGCTTGCTGTCTGTTTCTGAATCTGCACACCTCCAGTGCAACAGCATACCCACTGTTAATTGAAACCTCATGGTGAAGAGTTCTGTTGCATCAGCAGACAGTTCGAACTCTAAACTCAGCTATTCATGACAGCTCACTCATCAAAAGTGTTACTTGAAATAAATGCACTAAAAACATTAAAGAAATGCTTGATGCAAATATTTTTTTTTAGTTTATTCCTTCTCAATATCAAATAATGTTTCTGCTTGTTTTTAATATTTTTGTTGTATAAATGGTTTAATGACTTAAATATTGAAAGATAGCCACAAATGTTCTATATGTGTGTAATATTTATCAATAAATATATATACTTGATGGAAAGTTGTATTTGTTTAAAATTAGTAAAGTACAAATATATGAAACATTTTTGTATTTATTGATAATGCAGTTAAATTATTATAACATAAGACCAATATCATTACTATACCAATAGATATTGGACATAGCAACCATTTCCTTACCCAGTAGTTGTGTTTTATTCTCTGAAAGTGTTCTTGCATTTTGCTTTCAACTTTCAGGTTGAAAATAATTTTCCTAACAATGTATAATTGCCATTTTTTCCCGGCTTTGCTCCATATCTGCCACGTAAACCACAAGTAACAAATGAACAGGGCTTTTCCAATTGTCTCTGCAGAGGACTGGTCTTGTCAGTGCAGAGTGCTCAGAATTATGATGAATCTTCACACTTCCAGTGGCTGGTTGGTGAGTTTTATGTTGATATTTATGTTATACCATGCTTTACCTACCCTGTATGAATGTTCTGAGGCTATATACTAGGAGCCATGATGAAACTCTGTTATATCAAAACTGCGTCATAGAAGTCTACATGTTTTGATGAGAAAGTTTCTGTGAACAAAAGTGTAGATAGTGAGCCGCTACAGAATAACTAGTAAACTGGGAGTAAAGGCACCTAGCTGGGAAATGGAAGAGAGAGTGAAGTCCTTGTTCTACCTAAATGAAAGCAGAGACATAAACCTGAATCGCTCCTTGAGGAGAGTTTCTTGTCTCAGCGAATGCTGAGACCATTCGGAGGCAAGCTATTTCATCTCTTCTTTTAGCTTATTCCACAAAACAGACTGACTTGATAACCTTCTAGCACGCCAGTAAATCTCTGCTCCAATCAGAGTGAGCTAGACAGAGTGGAAGAGCATGAACGAAGGGGCTTGCCTCAGACTCAGTCAGTACCTGTGGGCTTCTCTCAGACTTGAAGAGCAGGCTGAGCGTGACTCCACACTGATCGCCTGGAGCGATGTCCAGGTGAGACACCAGCTTGCATGCTGCCAGCATGGCCATCTCTGCTTTCTGATGTCCTGGGCAGTGTGGACATGTTCTGTCTCCCACCCTGAATTGGCAGAAGCAGGTCAGGTGCTTGAGCTTGGTTTTCCTACTGTATTATTGCAGCCTTTTCTGGACAGTGGACTGTTTTAGTAGGGATCAAAGGAGAGAAGGAGAGTTCTTGATCGAGATATAGCATGTGTGCTTTAATGACTTTATTATTCTTGCTGTTCAAATACTGCGGGATATTTTAAGCCAAAAAGATTGTATGACTGAGCATTGGAATATTTCAGAATAGAAGACTTGTAAAGCTAATGCATAATTCAGTTAAATAAGGAAAGATATTTTTACCCCTGGTAATATTCTCCAAAGTCGTACCAGGAGAACATTGTAGCCAAACTTCCTCTCTGTTCAAGGATGTTCAGGACTAGGATTTGGCTTCTCATTGAATCTGCATAGATAAGAATTTGTTGTCAAATAAATCGCTAGAGTGTCTGCTTTGTGAGTTTTCTGTGAAGTTGCTGGAGCAGTAAAGCAAAGCACTTTGGGGATGTACAGAATGTGAGCAAAGATTAAAAAAATCTGTAGGGAAGGAGGGAAGGCTGAAGTAGCAAGCAAGAACAGCCTGCTTATTTAGCGTATTTGAACTTTACCAGTGTTTCACTAGAATGCGAAAGCACCAGCTGATATCCCAAATGAATTTACGTTTAAACCTGTAAATTTACAGTAAAAGGAATTAAATGAATGTTCAAAGAAACTAAATGCCCACCATGTTATACTGGATTGTCTATACGGATTAAAGGTGAAATTTGTGAAGCAATTTTTTTTTGCCAAATATGTGTAAACTCACATGCAATGATTCTTACTCTTGAAAAGTTATGGTAACCAATTTTTTTACTGTTTAATTAATACTATTAACTGAAAAGTCCTGTTGTTCGTTGTGATTTTATTGTCCTTAAGCCAAGCTCTTGAGTCCTTACAATTATATTTTAAAAGGGTCTTGGGACAAATATGTTGACTATCTAAGCTTTAATTGATATAATTGAAACAGTAATTCAGCCAAAATTCCTGTAAATTTCACTAGGAAGAAGGATCCAGCCATTAAAATCAAAGTAAAGGTTCAATGAAAAATACCTAAGCAAGCCTAGAATGATTTATGGACACAGCAATGATGAATTATATGTCAATTATATTGATTCACATCAGGTATTTTATTTAGAGTACAACTCTCATAAATAAATACTTTTCCTTCAGAAAGCAGAGTGGATTTTTCAGCAGTTTGCATGAAGTTAAACCCTCAGCTATTAAAAACAAAGAGAAATTTGCTATTAACTTTGGTAACAAGTAAGTCAAAGTGAAGAGGGTTTGTAAATCCTTCTAAATTCAGGCTGAAAATCAGTTATACAGAGATGTATGAATTGTGGCAGCTGTAGATGGAATAGTTTAAGACACTAAGCTCCATTTCTCTGTTCTGTAGTTCTTGCCTGATTCACGAACACTGAGTTTCTAATAAGACTGTCAGAGCACTAAATCTTTTTCAGGCAGACTTTAAAAATCACCTGCAAATATCTGATGGCAAACTGGAGATAGGTTGGAGGGGAGTTTTCACCTACTTGTTATTGTCTTTTTACAGAGATTTAGCTAGTAGCAAAAAGATTAGTATTTCTCTTTTCAAGCATCACAAACAATGAAAATCTGGATATTTATGAAGTCTCTTTTACAACACTTTTCTTTCCATCTGGACTGACCTTGTGGCTCCCTGCTTTCTTGAATCAATGTTTTTCAGAGTAGTGGCTCCTGTCAGTCACTCCAATGATTCTGTGTCTGGGCACGCTGATATGTAACAGTGGGCAGCCGACATGGAAATGGCCAAAGCAGGAAGGAGGTCTGAGCTGCATTTTTAAAGATAATTTAAAAAAAAGAAATCATTACAGGAAAGTTAACACTCTCTTAAAAGCAAGGCTTGTTTTTGGCTGGGTCTTTTCTGTAGTGTAAGCACTAGAAAAATGTAGTAAGTAAACATTCTGACTATCAAAATCAAATGTATTTAGATGAAGAATTTCTAGAGGAGTAGATGATATTGCTTTATGTATTGAAATTGATAACAGAATCTTGTCAAATTACCATGAAGAGTTTGTTTACATTTGACTTGGTTCCTAGGCAGCATTGCTGCCTTTCTAGTACTGACAAAGCTTACTGAAAACTTTGTCATGTTCTTTTCACAATGTAGAATTGCACAATTGAAAACAATATTAATTATATTTTCAGCAACTAATTGTTCATTTTGCATTAGGAGAAGAAAAGAAACAGCAGCAAAACAGAACTCCACATGATGTAAATCCCATTAAAAGTTCAAGGAAAGAAGCTCATATTTATTTCACTACATAAGCAAGTATTGCAGAAAAAATGTTAAGTTGTGCTCAACACTTTTCAGGGCACAATGCGAGATAAAAATAAGTAAACCTACGAAAATTACCTAGATTTTACTTGAAGAAAGTAAAAGCTTGTGACCCTGTTTCCTAATTCTGCCTTTTCCTATTCTGAATATTTTCGTCATCAAGCAAGTGGAGGAAAAGAAGGTTATCAGGAGCAGTCAACATGGATTCACCAAGGGGAAATCGTGCTTGGCCAATCTAGTTGCTTTCTATGATGGCATGACTAGCTGGGTAGATGAGGAGAGAGCAGTGGATGTTGTCTACCTAGACTTCAGCAAGGCTTTTGAACCTGTGTCCCATAACAATCTTGTAGGCAAGCTCAGGAAGTGTGGGCTGGATGAGTGGTCAGTGAGGTGGACCGAGAACTGGCTGAATGGCAGAGCTCAGAGGGTTGTCATCAGCGGCGCTGAATCTAGTTGGAGGCCGGTAACCAGTGGTGTCCCCCAGGGATCAGTACTGGGCCCAATCTTGTTTAACTTCTTCATCAACGACCTGGATGAAGAGTTAGAGTGTACCCTCAGCAAGTTTGTGGATGACACAAAACTGGGAGGAGTAGTGGGTACACTAGCAGGCTGTGCTGCCATTCAGCGAGACCTGGACAGGCTGGAGAGTTGGGCACAGAGGAAGCTGATGAAGTTCAAACATGGCCAAGTTCAGGGTCCTGCACCTGGGGAGGAACAACCCCATGCACCAGTACAGGCTCAGGGCTGACCTGCTGAGAAGCAGCTCTGTGGAGAGGGACCTGGGAGTGCTGGTGGATGACAAGTTGACCATGAGCCAGCAGTGTGCCCTGGCTGCCAAGAAGGCCAATGGGATCCTGGGGTGCATCAAGAAAAGCATGGCCAGCAAGTCGAGGGAGGTTCTCCTCCTCCTCTACTCTGCCCTAGTGAGGCCCCATCTGGAGTCCTGTGTCCAGTTCTGGGCTCCCCAGTTCAAGAAAGATGAGGAGCTACTGGATAGAGTCCAGCGGAGGGCTACAAGGATGATGAGGGGACTGGAGAATCTCTCCTACGAGGAAAGGCTGAGGGAGCTGGGCTTGTTCAGCCTGAAGAAGGCTGTGAGGGGACCTTATAAATGCTTACAAATATCTTAAGGGTGGGTGTCAGGAGGATGGGGCCAGACTCTTTTCAGTGGTGCCGAGCAACAGGACAAGGGGCAATGGGCACAAAACCGAAGCATAGGAAGTTCCAGCTGAACATAAGGAAGAACTTCTTCCCTCTGAGGGTGATGGAGCATTGGAACAGGCTGCCCAGGGAGGTTGCGGATTCTCCTTCTCTGGAGATATTCAAGACCTGTCTGGACAATGTCCTGTGCAGCCTGCTGTAGGTGACCCTTCTTCGGCAGGAGGGTTGGACTAGATGACCCACAGAGGTCCCTTCCAACCCCTACCATTTTGTGATTCTGTGATTCTGTGATTCTGTGATTATACATTTAAACTTTTTTTTTTTTTTTAAGTCAGGGGAAGTACATATTTTTATTGAAAACCAGAAGTTCAGTACTGACTTGATTATCACTTATTCTGGAAAAGCAGCTTGACACATGTAATCATCTATGTATTCCCAGTGAACTTAACTTGGCTAGTTTCTTGCATGATGAAGCTTATGTGATGTCAGTTGGTTTTTTTCTTGTAAGAGGACTCCCCTGTGAATGATAGCATTAGGTAGCAGTGAAAAGGCATACAGCGAATAAAAAGGGAGAAATTGGATTTTACAGGCCATAGACAAAATGGTGTTTTGTCATTATCTTGCAATAATATCTCTCCCAAAAGTGTGGGAGGTGTTGCAAAAAATCCCTTGACCTCCTTGGGAGAATCAGGAAAAAACTGAGAGTGAATTTATAAAACCGTATCAGCAGCGCAATTTGGTCAGGATAACTTTTGTTAAACAAATTAGACAGTGGTGAAAATATAGACTTCATTGCATTCAGCCTTCTGCATGAGAATAAGTGACTGAAGCACAGGAAACCAGTTTACTCTGGGATAGCTGGACTTTTTACTGCTAGGTTATTTTTTCTGTGTAATCTTTATCTTATTTTACAGTCCATAATCTGGAAAACTCTTACAGTTCATAGTTGGGGAACTTGCTAGAGTGGGTAGATTTTGGGCATAAATTTTGCTGTCTTGAAAAAAGAAGAAGGAAAAGCTCAGGGCAAATCAAGAATATGAAGTTATTACAAATCTTCCACTTTAATTTGCAGCAAATTGAAATAAAATTTAAGCATGCTTGCTGTTAGGCAAACATTATGTTTAACAAATATCAGTGAGATTCTAGAACATGGTAGATACTTAGGCTATGAATGATGACTACGCAGTAAAGCACACACGCACAATCATGTGCTTAAATAGTTTTTATTGATCCATTTGATCAATATAAAATTATTTGTATAAATATATGAATACCTGTAAATTGCCTATGCCAATTTCACTTTTAATTAAAGAAAAAGAATCCTAATAAAAGAACAAGAAATTTCCCATAAACAAGGAGATTCTTATTTGCGACATTATTTAATGAAGCTGTGGCTTGTGGAACGCTAGGCAGTATTGATTGCTGATTTCTTCTTTGCCACTGTGATGCCATTTTCTTCGTGATACAGTATTTTTGAGACACCAGCGGTGTTTTTTCAAAGGTTTAAATGGGAGTCAGCTGTTTAACACTACTTAGAGGAAGAAATGGATCTTACAATAACTGGTATAGGTCTGAAATGATTTTAAAATGTTAAGAAAATATATTAATAACTGGAAGAAAATTCCATATTAAAAATTCTGTCACATTGTTAGTGTTCATATGTTTCTCTTCTGTGCAATGAGACAGAGGTGAAAGTATTTGGGATAAATACTGCAATGAGGTCTTTGAAGATCTTTTCCAAGAAAGAATTACATTCTTGAAGCAAGGACAATTATTTTAGAAGGGTATGTGTGGTGGCTTGACCCTTGCCAGCACCCACACGGCTGCTTGCTCGCTTACCCCACACACAGGGGAGAGAATGGGAAGAGTAAAACTCAGAAAACACAAAAGTGGAGATAAAGACAGTTGAATAAGTGAAGGAAAGAGGGGTAAATGCCCAACAAGTGATGCAAAAGCAGTCATTCACCCTCTCCCACAAGCAGAGTGATGCCCTGCCAGTTTCTGAGCAATGGCCACTTGTGAAAGCCAACTTGCCTGTCCCCTTCTTCCACTATCCCAGTTTTACTGCTGAGCGTGAAATTACGTTGTATGGAACATCTCTTTCACCAGTTTGGGTCAGCTGTCACAGCTCTATCCCCTTGCAACCTTTTGCCTACTTCCCGCCTCCTTGCTACTAGTGCAATGCCTTGAAAACTGCCACGGTGTCTACTGCAACAAATCATGTCTTTGTGGTTTTCTCCATCTAATACTGTGAATTTGGATGCCATTCACAGCTGATTCTGCATCTGAAAGCTTATAACATAGAGACAAGCAAGCTAGAGAGTGTGTCAGCTCCGTTATTTTCTTCTCTGGGATCCCCCATGTAACTATCCGCAAAGCCAAGTGAAATAGAAAGCTTGGGCAGAGTTGCTTTTGTTTCCCATCCATATCGAATACAGCTCCTTCTTCCCACTGAAGGGAGGGGTTCCATCTTCTTTTGTGTTCCTCTTGCATGATGTGGCAAACTAAGTGCCACTCCATAGTTTTCAAAGAACAAGAAATGTTTGTTTCGTGTTACAACCTTTCTTCATCTCCAGTAATGTGCTTGTTTTATATTACGGTAAAATGTAAGGCATTGAGTCAGGAGAGATGGACTGTCAGAAGTCTTTGACTCTTTGCCTTTAGAGCCATCGCGTGTGCAAATGTGACAGGAATTAATGTGTTCCATTTCTGGAGTCCCAGCTGGTTTCTTAAAGACTTACCGAGTACTGTCTCAGCCAAAATGCCTGCAGGCTTGCAAACGAAGAGGAGTTGTATATCCAATTGCAGAGCAGGCTGATGGCAGATGGGAGGGTCTTTGAAACTCCATCAGTTTCACCTTGAAAAGTTTGGCTTGATCAGAAGGTTCAGGGTTATCTTGTGGGCTGGAAAGTAGGGTCTGATAAATAAATTGCATTAAATCTGCTTAAAAAGATCCTGACTTCTGTTTTACCCATTTAAAAAACTGATTGAATGCAAACTGTTAAAATAGATTTTACTACTAATTAAAAACTAAGCAGTGCATAATTTTGAAAAAAAACTGGGAACGGCAGCAACTGAACAAAGATAGAAAACTCTGGAAATTTTTAATCTTTACTGGATGTACAAAGCGCCTTATTCTAGGGTGACGTAGATTGACAGAGCTTCTGCTGTTTCCCTCCCGGAGGAAGGATGTGGAAGGGAAAGTTTCTGCTTCTGTCAGGAACAGTGCTGCCCCACTCCCCAACACTGGACCATCCAGCAACGGCAACAAAAGGCAGCCATCTGCATCTCCAGATCTCTGTCATTTGAGTCATCTGCCTTTCCCTGCCTATGCCTTGAAAGAGGACAGCCGTCACATATAATGATGCTGAATGGTAACAGATGCCAATTGTCAGAAGGCACATAACAAGCAATGTTTATCTGCTTCCTCCCTCAGTTACTTGGCTGTAGCACTTCAGATCTAAAGAGTAAATCAGAGTTGATCAGAATATCTAGAACCTTAATACATTTCAGGGAGAAAAATATTTTCCAGTTCTAACTACGTTAAAGAGCGACTTCTGTTTTACCAATTTACAAATTCAGGGACGTACTGTGAATGTTCCCATGTTTATGAACATTCAGGTTAGTGGCAGTTGTTATTCTGTCCCCTCAAGTGAACTTAAAGGTTTTCTGTCTTCACTTCTTTTCTTTATATAACCTGAACATCTGTATCCGTTCGTCTCTACTCAGGAAAACACTTAGGTACATGCTGGATATTGTTATCCAGAACAGCATTGTCATCTATGGAAAAATGAATACATAATACAAAAGGTTCTAAAACACCTTTGTGATAGACAGCACTAGCTATTGATGTGGATGTAACTGTGGGAGATACGTTTTTTTTGCAGGTTAGAATCTTAAGGTCACTGACATTAAGTCAAATTCCAGAAAGTGGTTAATATTTTTAATTTAATCTTTTTGCCATTCCTAATGAGAGAGAGTATCCTGATGACTAGGGTATGCTTGGAAAACTTTTCTTCTTTGACTACCGGAACTATTTTGATTGCTTTGTAACAGTCTAATAGTTTTCTGCAAGTAGGAGTCAATAATGCTACTGACTACTTCATGTTCAGAGGTAAAATCACTACAAATTATTTTTTCTTGTTTTAAAGGTAAAAAGGTACAAAAGTAATTGCTCTTTGTTATATAATATTCCTGTGTTTGGCCCTGTTTTGATTATATTGCATTAATTAACATAGATTAGACAAGCATTGTGGATATATAGAGTATTTCACATCTTTGCAAACCAAGACCTACACAACATGTCAAAATGTTTGTGAGATGGAAACTTAGTTTTATTTTTGATAAGAAGTAAAAGTTTGCAGAAGATATTAATTCTAAAACATCTGCCTCCTCTTATGGGTACATTAGTCCCAACTGATTTCTATAATTACATATCATGGTTCATAATTAATGCTGCCAAAGATGATGATAGAATTTAAAATAAGTTAATTATGAACGGCTTCTGTTCTTTAGAGAACTTTTTTCCCTGTGAGATAGGCTTTACCTATGAGCAAGTCCAGTCCACATTTCCCTGGCGCTTCTTGTGTATATTGGCGTCTTTTCAGAAAATCTGCAGCAATTTAAGCAACTGCACAGAAAGTATTTTGCTGTGCTTTAATTCTGAATTTGTTTGCATATGTATGAGGTTCTAGGAGTGTAAACATTTGCAGTGGTACTGAGAATGGGGCAACGTGAATTTTACGCCCAGATGTCCTTTTCTCTCACTGTATTAACCCAGATATCTTAGCACATGAACACTGCTTGGAAGTGTCAGCTCTGCCAGAATCAGTGCTGGATTGCTGGTAGTTTGTAAATACTAGATATTTCTGTGTGGCCAGTTTTATATCCGTTGCTCACAATATATATTACTTAGACATGCAAGCAGTTCTCTTGGTTAGATGAAATATTTGCTTTTAGCTCTTTGAGTAAAGAGATGTATATGTCTGCGCTGTCCTATCAGGAAAGAAAAAATGTGTGGTGTCTGAATCCGTGTGTTATGTACAATTTCAAGAGATTTTGCAGAAGTTTATATGAGATTGTCTTATTCTCCTTCACTTTCAGAAAATTCATTTCAGAACATTAACTGTTGGAAAAGTTGTGTGCCCAGTGTGGGCTTATTCATGTGACATAGATCAGATAAAGGTCCAAGCATCAAAAAAGCAGACAAATTGTTTAGGACTTCCTATGAGTTAGAACTAGAATAAACTGGGTGACAAAAACAACTTCAAACTGGTGTGGATGAGAGAAGACCATCTCAAACTTCCTCTCTACCCCTATAGACCACAAATTGCGCTGAAGCTGGACCACCCAGGCATCTCAGATTTTAATTCCTCATCCATCAGCCAAAAAACAGCGAAGGACACCTCAACTGTCATGGATGAGCTTGTTGGAGTCCCTGGACAATTTATGACCTGAGAGCAAAATGTGATATTCTTCTGTCAACATGTCCAGGTGATAGTGTGAAATTCACTCCGGTGCAATTAGCCAGCTAAGCATGCATATCACTGCGCCCATGCAGAATCTCAGGACCTGCTTGAAAAGTCAGTGAAGGTGGGAGGTCAGCAGTGGCTGGAGCAGACACATTACCTGTGGTGTAAACTCTCAACTGGTCAGGCAGAAAGCAGGGAGGCCAGTAAGCTTGAAGATGTTGGCATGAGTGCAGCGATACTGGAAGTCTGCCTTCAGCAGACAATGGATTAGAAGGTGAACACCACCTTTTGGCTGCCAGCTGGGAAGTAATCAGCATCATCTTTGAGATAAAATCTATAAGGATAGAAGATGTGCTGGATGATGATGCCTGTTTCTGTGACATGGTGATGCATTTTTCCACAGAAGTCTGAGTGAAATCGCCAGAATCCAGGGAGTAGAGGTTGCCCTCTTGGGAGCTGGAATAGAATTTTAAATATTATGTGCCAGTGTTGCAGTTTTCACAGATGGCACTGCATAGAAGGCAGGAAGGTAATACTCACTTTTGTCTTGTCTCCTCTAAAATGCACTGAAGGATAGACATCCCCTCACTGGAATGCATACAGTGCCTTCTCATGCGAGGAAGCTGTGAGAGACTTGCGTTGCACTTAGCCTCAGCACAGAGAAAGAAACAGGCTTGAGGTCTTCTCTGATGAAGGGCTGCTGAGCCCTTACTGTCAGAGCAGCACCTGGTAGAAAGCTCGTGTGAACAAATTTAGCACAGACACTAGAATGATGAGATGGAGCCCCCTCTAAAAGGGTGTGTTTGGAGAGTCTGATGATGGGAATGGGGCACAGGAGTTAGTCAAGGAGTGCACTTCGTACGGCACTGTTGTGGATGGCACAGTAGAGGGACTGTCTTGTACAGTGTGGTCTAGCGTTTTGAGCCGGGGGCAAAGGGAGCTTGCAGGATGGATATTGCTGATGCCGATCACTTGTCTTGATAAATTTAAGCCTGAATTTAGGCATATCAAGGGCAGTTTAGACATTACCACTGATGCTGATTTCAAAACTTCCACTCAGCACTGTGCAGGCCACACTTTGAGTTTGACTGCAACTGTGTTATTTTTTCCTAATATGAAAAACCTATTTCTTCTTATTCATTCATATGTCAAGCTCACGTTCACAAAATTTTTGCAGGCGAAATGTTCTATTCATGGAATCTATATGAAATGTGTACTAGCACAATGACTCCAGGAGACTGCATATTTCATAATTATCACTGAAGAGTGGATGTAAGGGCTCCTGGAAGTAGGTTGTGTATGAAAATGCCTTCAGGACGTAATAGGCTTACGGTACTGCAACCATAATTCAATTTTTTTTTTCCTAATTCTAATGAGTTGCTACCCCATCTCCCACCCCAAAAAAAGAATTTAATTTGTAACCCTCTTTTTCTGATTTACTTTGGCAACTTTTAACCCTTTTGCTCTTTTTACTGTGAGCAGGAAGCACAGAATTTACACAGCTGAAGAGTACAGAGCAATTACCTATTGGTAAGCACCCTGTGGATAGCTAGGACTAGTGAGCAAGTAGGTAAGGGTTAATATTGCCAGAATGAGCAGTAGATGCTCACCAGTCTGATGAGACATCTGACAAGTGCTTGCTGCTCAGGCAGTTTTAAGTCAGGTGAGGAGGGATCAGCCATCTTTGCTCCTTAGATTGAGCTGATCCTTGATGTTGCCAAGTTGCCATCTTCTGCTTCCCCATTTTTTCAGCATTTTAAATCTTTTAATGCCAGTATTTTTCCTCTTGACTCCTCATGCTGCTAACTATCCCCATATCCAAGCTTACATTTTTTTCTGTGTTTTTACACTTCTTACCTCACATATATTTTGGTTCACTTCCTTTTGGTCATCTCAGCAGTTTTCTCAGCAGACTGACAAAAGGTCACACAGCTGTACTGCCCTAGAATGAGTTTTGGGTCATACACGGCAGTAGCTCTTGTGTGAGGATTGTGTGTGAATGGTGTCCCCAGATACTTTCATTTTCTGACTTATTTTTTGTCTGAAGTTTTTCAGAAAATATTAATATCTGCATTCATGAATTTAGCTACGTCCCACTAAGCTCAGACAGTATGTAGAAACAGGCAAGACCAAATTTAGTATCTTGGGAGTGTGCAAGTTTTATAGAATTTAGAACAATAACATAAAATGTGATCATAGAATCACAGAATCGTAGAATCATTAAGGTTGGAAAAGACCTCTAAGATCACCAAGTCCAACTGTCAACCCAACATCACCACACCTGCTAAAACCATGTCCTGAAGTGCCATAGCTACACGTTTTTTGAACACCTCCAGGGATGGTGACACCACCACTTCCCTGGGCAGCCTCTTCCAATGTCTGACCACTCTTTCAGCAAAGAAATTTTTCCTAATATCTAATCTAAACCTCCCCTGATGCAACTAGAGGCCATTTCCTCTCGTCCTATCGCTAGCTACTTGGGAGAAGAGACTAACACTCACCTCATTACAACCTCCTTCCAGGTAGTTTTAGAGAGCAAGAAGATGCCCTCTTCAACCTCCTTTTCTCCAGACTAAACAGCCCCAGTTCCCTCAGCTGCTCCTTGTAAGACTTCTTCTCTAGACCCTTCACCAGCCTCGTTGCCCTTCTCTGGACACGCTCCAGCCCCTCAATNTCCTTCTTGTAGTGAGGGGCCCAAAACTGAACACAGTACTCCAGGTGCCGCCTCACCAGTGCCGTATACAGGGGCACGATTACTTCCTTACTCCTGCTGGCCACACTATTCCTGATACAAGCCAGGATGCCACTTGGCCACCTGGGCACACTGCTGGCTCATGGTCGGCTGGCTGTCGACCACTACCCCCAAGATCCTTTTCTGCTTTGCAGCTTTCCAGCCACTCTTCCCCAAGCCTGTAGCGTTGAATGGGGTTGTTGTGACCCAAGTGCAGGACCCAGCACTTGACCTTGTTGAAACTCGTACAATTGACCTCGGCCCATCAATCCAGCCTCTCTAGATCCCTCTGCAAAGCCTTCCTACCCTCAAGCAGATCAACACTGCCGCCCAGATTGGTGTCATCTGCAAACTTACTGAGGGAGTACTCAATCCCCTCATCCAGATCATTGATAAAGATATTAAACAAGACCGGACCCAAAACTGAACCCTGGGGAACACTACTCGTGACTGGCTGCCAGCTGGATTTAACTCCATTCACCACAACTCTCTGGGCTTGGCCATTCAACCAGTTTTTTATCGAGTGAAGTGTACACCCGCCCAAGCTGTGAGCAGCCAGTTTCTCCAGGAGAATGCTGTGGGAGACAGTGTCAAAGGCCTTACGAAAGTCCCTGCAGATGACATCCACAGCCCTTCCCTCATCCACTAGGTGGGTCACCTGGTCACAGAAGGAGATCAGGTTAGCTAAGCAGGACCTGCCTTTCATGAACCCATGCTGGCTGGGCCTGATCCCCTAGTTGTCCCTGACATGCCTGTTGAGGGCACTCAGAATGAATTGCTCCATAATCTTCCCTGGCACCGAGGTCAGGCTGACAGGTCTGTAGTTCCCGGGATCCTCCTTCTGGCTCTTCCCGTAGATGGGCATCACATTGGTGATCCTTTAGGCACCTGGGACCTCCCCTGTTAGCCAGGACTGCTGATAGATGATCGAGAGTGGCTTGGCTCTGACTATGAATGATCCATTGTGTTTTGCTGCTCAAGGATGTATACAAACTAAATAAACACTCTGAATAAAATATATTTAAAATAAAATACAAAATATATTCTAGCATTCAGCAGTCAAAGAACATTGTGCAACTGAATAAGAACTAGATGGAGAAAATTACTTGAGAGAGATCACCACAGTAAATCAGATATTATTACTTTCATTATTTGTCATTTCCTGGCATATAGAAGAACGTATCACAGACTAGAATTCCACCCTTCTACACACCATACAAGCAAAACCAAATAATGATTTGCTGTCAGAGAATTTACAACCTAAGCACAAAATGTGGGATGATAGGCAACAAAACTTTAGGATTTGATGAGATGCGTTAGACTATAGCATAGGTAGTGTCCTGTTCTATGAACTGCATAAATTCAAGGAATATATATGAAATCAATGACAGAATCCTGCAGCTATCTTTTTTACAAGATTTATGAATTTTAACCAGAGATCCCGTGGGAAGCCTGTATTCTGTTTAACAATAAAACCCAAGTGGTTGAGACTGCTGCCTTTACTGCATGACTGGCATTCTTCTTTCCATGCTGGAAGAAATGTCAAATTAATTATCAGCAAAATAAATTCAATTTTGCTGGTATTTAGTTGCATTTTTGTAACTTAAAGCTGTGATACTGCAGACATTTAAACAGGTGTGTACCTTAGCTCATGTGAGCAGTTACCATCTGACATGAAGAAGTGAGTCACAAACAGCTTGGCAGATTTCCACTCTGAAAATAGAGTGGTCTTTAGTGGACTCTGAATCTACCACTAATAGGTCTTCAGGAGCATTTTGAAATAGTCTTCCAAGGTGTCTTGGCTGGTTCCTACTGTGCTCTTTCTCTTTAAGACTGAAACTTCAGAAGAAACTAAAATCCCCCTTAGAAGACTGCTATTAAAATGTCTCAGAATTCCTCTGGAAGATTGCTTGGTTGTTTCGTGACAGCCTTTTTTTGCTTCACGTGTTAAAGTACCAGGGACAGCTGGTGCAATATCTTCTGCTCTCTTGAGCATGTTGCCTGTTACAGTAAACACTTACACAGCAATGTGTAACAGGTTGGTTATCTAAGATTTACGCAGATACAGAAAACAGACTTAAGGTTTGGACTTGTATTTGTTTTTGTGAATTCAAAGATTCTTGGCAAAAATTATTTATTTTGTTATTGAGAGCTTGTATAGTTTCACAACTGGCATTGAACTTTCAGCTTTCTTCAGACTCCTATCTACAGGTTGCAATCTATTCACATACAGCCAGCACATAGACACTACGTGAGAGCAGAGTGGAACCATATGGACAGATAATATCCCTGTCTTCTCTCCTGAAGTATTAAGAAGTATGTGATTAAAGATCTCTAGCCTGCAAAGCTGAGATGTGTTATGTGTCACGATGTAGGATGTTTTCCACCTAGAAGCCTTGATTATGGCGATGAGTATATAATTGATGAGAAAGAGGAAAAAAACCAAAACATCAGTGAAAGAAGTTACATGTCTAAGATGGTTTGAGTGTCTCTGATTCCAATAAGATGCAGAAATGGACTGGGTGACCTCTCAGAATTTCTTTCATATCTACTTTTTATTCTGTTTCTCTAGAAGAAATGTAGGATGCCAGGATTAGCACCTGTCTGCACTCAATGCAGTTTCTAAATAACACTTAACACCAACAGAATGTCTTGTCCACAGCCAGTGGCTTCCTTCGTGTAGCTCCTTATCTGAGTTTATACGAAGGGATTTGCAAGGGGAAAGAGAAAAAGAAGAAACAAGGACATAGGCAGAATTAAGATGGTGGCTGAAAAGGGGTCTCATGTCCAGCTAGTTCTGCAGAGAAGGAAAATCAAACAGTCTAAGGGCAACACAGACATATGAAAAAGGATTTGGTGATAGTGCAGACATTTAGCATACTTATAAATAATGTAATGCATTCTCAAAGCTAAGCCATCTTCTAGTTCTTGCTAGTAGGAGTTGTTTGTCCCTGAGGGCACTAACAGCCCTGACCTTCCCCGACCACACCCCGGGACCTCCCCATCCCTGCATGGGGCCTAGGAACCCGTTTCAAAACCAGGACAAATACTTACCACAAATTAAAGTTGTTTTGCCGTCAAAGAATAAAAGATAAGCTGCGGTGATGTATGACGATTCAGTCTTGGACAACAAGCCTCACTAGCTTTTGCTTCCAAAATGGTTTCTTGTGTTAGTCGATCTTCCCAGAATTGTCTGACATTTCCACTCTATTTCTTTTCCTTTTACTCACTTCTCAAGACACTTAGGAATTTCATCCTAACATGATTTCTTTAGCTAAGTATCTGCAGAACAGGTCAAATGTATAAAGAGAAGAGAAATTTTGCAAAGACTTGAAGACACTGAAATTTGTTTTGGTTTGTTTTTTCCTCCCAGTGAACAAGCCCAAACATTTTAAAATTTGTTGCTAGGAAAATCTAGATTTTTTAAGATAGGTTAATCAAAATGTATCTTCTTTACTAAATCTAAGTGTTGCAGGTTAAAATATAAACTTATTACACTATTACAGAAATTGGAGACTTTGAACAAAGGATGATTTGAAAATGGAAAGACGGAACTTTTTTTTCTGCTTACATCTTCTCAGAGCTTTATTTTCTAGTTTTGTTTTGAAATTAAATTACAACATAGTCCAGTTTTATTAAATGCTCTGATTTCAGCTGAGCAGCCTATTTTTCAGAATTTCTCCATCAGTTCTACTTTCAGTAGCTAGTGTTGAATAGGCACAAAGAGAGCAAATTCCTCAGCAGGAGAGGAAAGAGCGTAGTTAAGCACACACTTGTGCTTAATAGCCACCACTGCATGTACAAAATTCAGTGTGTAGTTTTTGATTTCACAAGAACTGTGTTGCAGTATAGTTCCTGCATGAATAATTGCACTATAACTCCTAAGAAGGAATTTCAAATAAAATAGAAAAGATAACAGGCATGCAGGACAAGCCCTGCCAAATCAGTAAACCACCACATCAGTTTGTCCCATCAGTTTTGCTCTCTAGATAGCAAAAATTTTGTACTTTGTCCAAAAAAGACAAAGATACATTGTAATAGTAATGCACTGTGTATAGGATTTTGAAGAAAATGGGTTTTGTGGTCCTAGCACTGGCTGATGTGTCAGGTTCTATGTTGAAAGGTCTTTGGATTTTGGTGCCACTTTAATGAAATTAGTTGCCAACGTGAAAAACGTCTGAGATGAGACATTTGGCATTACGTCACATATATTTTGATATAAAATGTTCTGTGGTATTTTGGGTGGTTTTTAATTTTGTCTACTGCCACTGTTAGTGCTTTAGGACATATCTGAGTTTCACATGAATTAGAGTGATAAATAACCTTTAGCACTTTCTGGAAAACTAAATACTTTAATCCCTTCCTAAATTTCCTTTTATACCTTTTGCTTTCAGAGGTAAAATAAAGTGTACAGACTAAGAAATTCACTCAAGTCGTGCAGTTGAATTAAAAAGTGAAATATTGATGATGATGCCCATAGTTTTAATCCAGTATTCTGAAGTGTGTTGAGAATTAAAAGAAACATTTGCCTTTAATGTAAACAATTGGTAAGGCCCTGTGTAGTTATTAATATTGCAGAAAATCTTACAATTGTAATGTGCTTAGTGTGTGAATGCACACAGATTGAAGCCCATAAATAGCTTTGAATAACAGAGCAATTTGAAGTGAGAATATGTTGCTGCCTGTGTTCAGTATCATTGCAATCTATATAAAGAAGCCCTCCCTCTTTTATTAAAATAAGGCACAGTCGCAGAGTACACATTTGCTTATAAGCCTTTATATTTTTCAAGAAAAGATGAAGTGCTTGGAAATATACTTTTCTGCAAGAAAAATAATAAACTTGCTAATTTTATGCTGTTAGAAATGGAAGTAATAAGATTTTGTGTGGAACTAGGTGGACAAAAACTTAAAATCTCTAAGACTTACTAAGAAACCATGGTTTTCTGTCATTCTGAGATTAGTTTGTGCTTAAAAACTTCCCATGATACCTCATGGTATCATGGAGAATACAACATTCTTTCTTAATGGTAACATGTGTCGCAGGATTGCTTCCACGTTTCACTACGGTCTGCTCTTGGTACCTGTGGGATACAGTCAGGAGAACCAGCACATTGTGTGTTTGTCCTTTAGAAGAGACTCGTGTGATGGACAGAATTATACAGAGCCTATACAATTTTGCGGAAATGTAGGACTGTGTCACATAAATGACGAACCAAGGCAAAGTGGAAACTTTCTATTACTCTGATGTGTCAATACCTCTCCTGACTTTCAGAAGAACTGCAAAAAATCATTAATAGGTTTATAAATATAATAAAATATAATAAAAGTTATTCTGACTTTCACTGATTCTAGTCTTATGTAAAATATTTCTCCATGGTTGCACAGTAACTAAGACAGTAAGAACCTTGTTGAAGATTGCAGTCTCTGTATCTCACCAAAACATAGATGATAATGGTGATAAGCTGTAGCTGTAAGGCACATATCTGAGAGGGAGAGGAAAAAAGAGTTTGCTTGATCTGCATATCGTGAAGTAAAAGTGACAGTGTACAGACTGTTAAAGAGAGGCAATGGCTCAGAATAAAACTTACTATCATGGAAATCGGATTTCTGTGCTAACTAAATGAAAACTTTAAGCATGGTGCAAGTAGCCTTAAAAAGATTGAAATATTCTGTCTCTCTTCCTTAATATTTAAAATAATCAGAAATATTTATCATTGAAAATGGGTTCCTTAGCATGCTCAGCTTCTTGTAGTATTTTGGACCATTTAAAGCAACACAGAAGCGCACAGTCAGGAACCTGGGCAGATATCCAAAGGTACTTTGGAGAGTCAGTCATGGGACTTTTGATCTAAATATTTTATGATCATTTTATAGTCAGGACAGGTAAAATTGCGGAAAATGCTGGAGAATTATTTTTTATTTTCACTAATATTCTGTAAAAGGGAACATAGATATTTTTCTTTGTTGCTGTTGTGAAAAAAGACATTTTGAGATCAGCACACTGGTACATCATGGAACTGCTCTGTTGTGATGCCCAATGATCCTAATGATCCCTTTCATCTTCATTGCAGCATAAATCATAAAGCAATCCAATGTAAATTCATCAAAAATTGATGTAAAATTGTGTATAAAGTGCTTTGAGAATCAGAGTGATTTGACAGTAGAAATGATCTCTGTATAGAGCTTAGTAGCTTAAAAGAGGATTGTAGTGTTAGTAGTAGTTACAAATAGTGAAGGTTTTCTTTTAATTATTAATAAGACAGAAATAATTAAAAATTGAATATTAGCAGAACGAGTGCATTCAGTAGGAGAAGACCTATTACGTTTTCCTAGATTGATACTGAGGATGAACTTATATGGGGTAGCTGGCAGAAAGTTTCAGTGCTTTGTCTGTGAAAAAAAGACTTCTCCATGTAGACAATATTGCTTATGGTGTCCATTTCCCACTTCTAAACCATGCCAGGACATCATAAGACTTCAGAAAATCAAAGGTCTTACTTGCCATTTGGTTTTTGAAGTTCTTGGCTAAGTCTGGTTGATTCTTTCAGACTTTTTTTGGTGGAAAAGTTATATGTATATTTACTTCAAGGATTTTAGTAGGCTGTACCAAGCCTGCTGCTGCAAAAACCAGAATGCTTCTTGCAAATCGCAAAACATAAAAAGATGTTAAAATGTTCAGCTCACTAATACTGAAAGCAAAAATCACTAAGATGAAAGAAAACATATATCTCTGAAACTCGAAGGAAGTCCTTGGGATTGAAGGTTTTTTTCCGATCCTCCATATGGAGGCCTCTTTACGTGGGCAAATGGTTGTCCCACAATGACCAGACTTCAGAAAGATGGGCATGGGGAGGGAGCCAAAAGAAGACTAGAATTAACAAGTAATTTATGTGGCAGGACTGGAGTCACTTAATAAACAGGATCTCAAAATAAGTGTTCGTATGGAGATGTTCTGCTTTTGTCAATAGGATCCCCAGTACTTATGCCTGCCCTCAAGGCATTTTAAAATGAAATTGAATATGCTTTCCTCATAGATGCCTTAGAAGGGGAAAAAAATTGGTGGCTGTGAAAATATAATTGAGGATTAAAATGTTAATGAATCTCTCATTTTGCATTGTTAATGCATTTATTGAAACATAGTTATTGATTTAATTATACTAACAAAACAAATCACATTAAAAATGCAGTCTGGCTTAGTTTTGAGCCTTGGAAAAGGGAATAGGTTTTTTACCTTCCGAAAAGGAGAAAATCTTATTTCAAAGACAGTAAATCAGTTGGATTACGTCTAGAAATTTATTATGGATGCTTTTGAAATGCTGTTGTCATTGAAGTTGCAGAGTGCTATTATTCTCCAATGTAATTATAGTAGGCTTGATTGCATAATCTTGCACATCCTAGTAATAACATTTGCAGAAGTAGATATGGTCTAACTGAAATCCAGACGGACTTAAATTTTCTTATAACACTGTTAAAGCCCTAGAGTAAGTTGTAAAGGAAGTACATTCGCAGTGGTGCTGCATAATAGAAGCACAGCTTGAGATGTCCATGGAATGTGAAGATTCAAGGTACATAACTTCAGGAATGATAAGACTGCGTATTCTGTTTTATGTATAGACATCAGACATTCCAGTTGTAAATGAACTTTTTTTTGGTGTTTTTTCTTCCTAGAGTTTGACAGACAACCTCCTAATAATGGTTTCTGTTCACAAAAAAGAGCTAAACCACAGCCGTTCAACTTACATCTATTTTGAGTACTTAGGCAAATAAGTGACAGCTGAGGAAGCAAAATTTCACTCCTGGACTAAGGACTGGTCCAGGATCTTGTTCCCCAGCTATTCAGTTTCTATTGCTGGCAGGCAGTAGATAAGTGGGCTTTCACTGCTTTATGTGAGCATGCTGATAAACTGGCTGCCACCCTTTGACGGCCACGCAGCAGAATACACTGCATCTTAGCTTCTCAGAAGCCAAGGTCCTATGGCCTCATGTGGCCATGGAGCCATGTGTTGTGCAGAAATGTTGTAGGAACCTATCCCTAAGTGTTTTTTTCAACTATAGCTGAAATTTGTGGATAGATCCAAAACATATTGTGCAGGAGGGATAAATAAACAAACTGACAGCATGATGGTAAAAGCGGTTCTCTTAGGAAGCTGAATTAGAAATGGCTTAGGAAAACACTAAAAAATCAAAATTTTTAAAAACCCATTATATGGAGATGAAAAAAGGTTTTGAAACATGTATTTTTTTTTTGTGGGTAACTCTTTCTTCTTCCTCCTTGATTTTCTTTTCCTTCAACTATTTTTGTAGACTGATGTTATTATTTTCATTTGAAGAATCTGAACAAGTTGTAAAGATTACAGATGGACAAAAAAAAAGTGCAAAAAGAAAGAGAAAATGAAAGTGAAACAGGTGTCCCTACACAGTGCTCCTTCTGTTGTGCTTAATGACAAATGAAGAAAAAAATAAGAAGTTCTGAAAATGAGTATGTCAAATATTTTGAAACATCAGAATTTAAAAATGTTTTATTTTGACCACAAATTGAAAAATGTGAATACTGTATGGAAAAACATAAGCTTAAAAGAAAGATGCTGATGAATATAAAATGCTTTTTTAGTGGTAAAATGTCAAACTTGTAGCATTGCTTGGTCACAGGATGGTTCTAAGCATTAAGCCTTCTTATTTCAGCAACACTCGAAATGTAATAGCAGGGACTTTTGCCGTTGAGCAGAAACTACATTAAAAGACTCTAGAAAGGGTCAGACAGCAGACAGTTTTGAACCGTGTTCTGCTGACATTGGCTACATTATTTTCTCCATATTGGCCACTAAAACAGTGTTAGCTACTTTTCTGATTGATAAATACTCTCTTTGAACAATTTATTGACACCATTCTTGTTTTGGTGATAACTGTCATTCTTCCTCTTAGTTTTGCATTATGTTGTCTTGTCCAACATAATCTTTGATAGTATGTCTATATTTTCCATGTTCCCAATCAACCATCTTTGCTTTCTCTTGGATTTCCCGTTACTAGATAACAATTTCCTTCACCATTCCCATTTATGCTCATTACACTTTTTGCTAGTACATTGCACAGAATCATAATTTGTGTTGGAAGGAACCTCTGGAGGTCATCTAGTCCAACACAGGTCTCATCAGATCACACTTCCCAGGACTCTGTTGCCTAGTTTTGAGAATCTCCAAGACATAGATTCCATAACCTCCCTGGAAAACCTAATATCTGTTTCAACCTGTGACCATTGCCCTTTGTCCTAGCACCATGCACTTTCAAGAAGAATCTGGCTCCATCTCCTCTGTATCCTTGGAGGTGCTGAACAGAGGGGAAGAATCACTTAGCTTGAGTGGTGGGCTACACTCTTGCTAATACAGCCTGGTAGCTTAACACTGATAGCATCTCATGTTTTCAGACTACTGATGCTCCTGGAACTTGTATGTCTTTTGGAGAACTTGTGCTATTACTAGAGGCACATAAAGGTTGAGTTAAAGCTTTGGTCACTTTTTGTCTTTGATCTATTCTGTTTTGCTTCATTTGTGGGTGCTTATAGAGAAATAAGCAGCTGCTATTGCTAGCACCACACTGACACCTGCAGTTATTGACTGCATTAGAAGAAGCAGATGCCCAAACATTACCCAACTTCTGTTTTGTCCCCTTGAAGAAAAAACTGTCTAATGAAAACCCCTTGTGCGGCTCATCATGATTTGCAAACCTGGGCCATGTTATGTTGTTGTATTTCGCAGAACAGCTTAGTGAAGAGAAAATAATCAAACCTACAGTAATCCACGAAGTCCATTTCAGTCCCCAATCTTATTTTTTTTGAGCAAAAAGACTTCCAAAATCATCTTAACTGTAGCTCTGGTTGCATGAGATAAGGAATAGTGCTGAGACAATCCTGTTTCTTCCTTTCAACCTACACATCTATACCTGTGAGCGAGGGCTTCGCCTGGCAACATGAAACTTAATATATCTTGCTTGTGTTGCATATTTCCTTGAACAGTTTAATGGAATTGGCAAAGAAGGAAAGGATTTCAGGGCAGTATAAAGACGTTCATTGCTATATGTAATATACTCTTTAAAGTGAAAATATATGTTTTAAGGAATCAAATTCAGCCATTTAATTCCAAAAGTTGAAAATCACAAGTAAAAATATTTCTTCTGTACTTCTTTTTAGTGTTTTGATGTCTGCATTAACTGTACTTACAGTTAATATAGTTTAGTGCAACTATTAATTCCCCATTTTTTCAAAGAGTTTAATGGAAGTGAAACTTGCCATTTCAAAAGTTTTGGAGACAGAAGTCTTTTGACAACAATATATTCAAATACTGGAAATAACAATGCAAACTTCAACATCTGTGAACTTCTTCCCTGTTTGCTGTGCAAGAACTACTTCTCTTGGATTCTGTCACCACACTCTTGAGCTTTCCAGTGCCCAATACTGAGAACAGCCCAGGTGATGCAGAGATTTGCTTCAGTCGGGCTGCTGATAAACTGTGTCATTCATCTGCCCATTGTTTTCATAACTGAGTATTATCCACATAATACTGGCAGGGCTTTTCAAATGATCTTTCCCACTTTAAAGGAAGCAGAAATTGTTTAAATGTTCAGTAATCTAGGAGCATATCACGTTACCCATATACTTCAACATTATTCTTGTCACTATTTTCATAGATCACCAGCAGGAGGTCATACAGGCACCAGTTAGCACTGTAACTGTTGAGGCAAAATGTTTTATCTGTAGCTTGAATGAACCTTACCGGCGTATATTCTTTGGTGCTTTTATTTTGTTTAGCAATGGAAAGCATATAAAATTAAAGGAATTTACAGAATTTGATATAGCAGCCTGTTTAAGTTTGCTGTGTGTATAAGATGCAGTGTATATTCTTGACTAAGCCTTTACCTTTTTTGCTTGTCGCACCCTAAGGTGTTTGTGTTCTTCATAGACATTCAGAAACTATATTTAATTACATGTCTTTTCTGGTAAAGTATAGTGAACTGTGACTTTTTTTTTCACAGATTTTCTTTGTTGCTTTGTTTGATCAGAATTATGATTAGATTTATGGGGTTGTTTCTTATATCTGTAACCTGCTATTAAAGAGAAATAAACTGTTTCCCAAAAAATACTACAGTCAAAGCGTCCAGTTGACTTTCAAGGGTATTCAGTTTCAAATTTGCCAAGTGTCCTGCAAAAGCACTTTGACTAAATGGGTAGTGAGGAAATTTAGCATGAAAGGAGAATTTAATATCTTTTGCTCAGTTATATATAGTTCTTAGCTTTGGAAAAAGAAGTGGATGAATCTTCCCAAGTGCAGGGCAATGTAAAGGCCATAACAGAACACTGTTAGCTTCTTATGTCAGGATGTGAGATGGAGTATTGACAGCCCTATAGAATAGGGGATTTTGTTTGTGACAATTTAGCAATTGCAACATCCATAATTTTGGTTTAAATGTACTGATCAAGCCTCATGACTATGCCTTGAGCATAACCTGCTAAGCAAATCTTTCTGAACTCCCCCTGAGAATGGCTGCTCCCTTGACAGAAAAGCTGAGTGACGTAAGGATGATATTTTTGTGATGTATTTCTCACTGAGAGGTGCTACTCAGTTCAAATAAACAGTTGACCATTTTTGCAGTGGTCTTATGTACAGCATAAGAACCTGAGACAGTTATAAATCTAGAGCTGTGATACTGACTTCCCCATGTAGCATACACTTTTGTGTTATTAAAAATAAAAAGCAGCTCTAAAAAGCCTTATGCACTCAAGCTAGTGAAATGTTTGTTTCCAGACTTCACTAACTTTGTAACAACTCTCCCTCAAGCCACCAACCTTCCCTGATAGGGATGGGGCTTCTAATTAAGCACTTAAGTGTAAACACATGACCTTAACTCCTGGTATAAAACAACACTGTGTGGTTATCAAATGTAATGGCAGAACTGAGCTGTGGATAGGTCATGGATTTCTTTAAAATGTGTTTAGGAATTAGAGTGTATAGAAATTGTTTCCCCGTGTTGAGAAAACAAGCTGAGAGCTCTTGAAAATTACATTTTCAGGTATGATATTGTGACATGCAATTAGTTTTATCATGGATTCTCAAAGTTCTAAGACTTCTGTTTTGCAGGAATAGTATTCTAGCTGGAGATAGTTTATGGATTAGCTGTAGAAGGAAGAGAGAGGCCTGAGGAAGTGGAAAAGGGACTAGCTGAGCTAGCAAATATTTCTTATGCCTGTGTTCCTTGGAACTCTTTTAATGGTACATGAAAACTTTTATCTTGTTTTGGCTTTGCTTTGTATATAAAAGTAAAAATAATTGAGAGGTTAACCAGAAGTCATCATTCAGACAAACAGAATACTGTTCAAAGAGAAAATTTAGGCTCCAGGAGGGATTTAATCTGAAGGGACTAAATCAGACCTTTTGTATAATTAGAAAATAGAAACTATTGATTTTCTAATACTGCTGCTGATCCCGGAGAAAATAATTTCATTAACTTTTCACCCTGGTATGTGAAACTATCATAAAGATATGATACGTAAATCAGAGTTGCCATCTGGACCTGATATACTAAATAACTCAAATTAATTTTGGGTGGTAATCATGTTTTGCATGGCTTATTCTTAGAGGTCAGCATGTAATGAATTTGTGATTGTTTATAGTATGCTGTAAGTTAATTACTCTCTTGAAACTGAAATGCTTGAGGTTCTGGTGTTCTTCTGCCTCTCCTCTGTCCTTTTAGCTGAGGGCACTATTTCAGATTAATTCTGTGTAGAAAAGCATCAGATGTGGTATTATTTTTAGGGTGCATTATTAAAGTGAGTAATATAGGTCAATACTCTAGGTGCTTCCTGTCATTTCTCAGCTTTACCAGGAGAAAGTAAATTATCCAACCTATAGAAAGAATTTGTTGATTCTGGGTCCTGTATGTCTTAGTAAGAAAAACTGAAAGGAATTTAAAATACACTGAGTAACAAGAAGTATTATATTCTCTTTTACTAGAATTTCTAGACTACAAAACTCTTTTACCACCCAGGCTTTTTGTCTGGACAGTAATTCGATTAGAATAATAACTACAATGTCTGGAATTCTCTGTGTTCTGTGTCAGCATCTGATTCAACAACGCTTAAAAAATAACTTTGCTTTGATTCCTGTTTTGGGGACGTGGATGTCAAAAGCACTTTCTTTGCTACTATTTAGGGCTGCAAACTGAATTCCTACAGTGTTATCTGTCAGATGCTAATTGGCAAAATATATGAGCCTTCCTTTTTTTCCATGATAATTCTCATTAACAGCAATATAGAGTTATAAAATATGTGGCTAAAATACCACGGTTTCTTTTTAGTATATAGACTACCCTTTTTTAAGTATTAAGTACTTCTATTTATACTTTCATATGGCAAAGAAAGGAAGAAAATTTCTGCTGAACTTCTTGAGCTCCCTTGATAAGGCCAAACTTGCATGAAAAAGAGACTTTGTGCAAGACAAACAGAATTACTTCAATGTAGGAGGGAGAAAACACTTTGAAATAAACATGCCAGGACATGTAATGCTTCCAGACTGCATATCAAGGAAGTACAGTAACATGCTGGGGAAAAGTGTTTTTTTTTTTTTGCTGAATAACTGTGAATGTATTGCATGCCAGCTTTTCCCTCACGTGGTGGGTGAGTTTTTACAGCCTTTGGAAAGGTGAGTAGCCAGGTCCGCAGGCTGCCTGCTGTACAAGAGAGAAGTGCCAGTAAACAAACCTGAGTGGTCACATGAAGTGATGGCAAGTGAGTGAAGTGAGGTTATTGTGCTTTCAAGGTGTTATACAGGATAGCAAGGGCCTATGTCTTCCTTTTGAAAAGGAAGCAGGGATATAAACTATTGAATAGTGCATGTCAGAGCTATGAATATTAATGTGCTATTTAAGGTCATTTTTCCGAAGAAAGTTGGAGGAAAAGCCTGCTTCACCAGTCTGCTTATCAGCTTTCTAAAAAGTGGAAGGGGAGGAAGAACAAGAGTATAAACTCATTCAAATAAATATTTCTTTTGGTTGCTGGAACTTGGTCATATTTCCCTTTGAGGTTTTCCTTTTTGCTAGTATGCATTATAATCCCTGAAAGATATATGCTCTAGGGCACAAGGAAGCAACTTCCGCTGTCAAATATGGGTGGCAAAACCCAAACTCTATACTATAAACCAAATGGGACATATTGATTGATTGTTGTAAACATATTTGACAGTATTTATTCTACATTGCACTTAATAAAAATAGTTTACAAAATATTAGTTGTGCTTAAAATTATCTAATATGTATCTAAACGTCATAATGGTACACACAGTAGGAGAAAAACTGAATAATGTTTTCAGTATATTTCCTTCAAGTATGGCTTTTTAAGCATCTTGCCTAAACAGATGAGATTAAAATAATGCTTTTATTCAGACAGCATACTTTTCTTTTTTGGAATATTTTCCCCTACAAGTATTCTTAATCTAAATGACATTTCAAAGTAAAAGTAATTTTCTTATAGTTTCTATTGTAACTTTATTTTATTGCTAAATTGAATATTTACTTTTCTTGTGTGTAAATATATTATGTTAGAGAAAAGACTTCCATTCAAGTCTTCAGTTTCATAAAGGAAACAAATGGTAATGTGATGTTTTTATGCCAATACTAATCAAATACAACATATTACTGTCATCTTTCTTGCTTGTATCATTCCTGGCATGTACACAAAACCTCTATAACATTAACTTATGCATGCTAGATATGTATATTTCAGTGCCTGAGAGTATTTCCTGCTACTACCCTTGCATACAAATATACACACAATGCACAGACACCGAAATGCCCTTTGTTGTAGTTTGGTTCTTTAAGGATTTAACTTTTTGGGAAAAACTTCACCAGCATTTTCTCATGCTGGATCATAGCACTGTTAGAGCAATCACTTTTTCACTCTTCCTGATAAAACACTAACGTTTACCAATCCTTTATGTGAATGCAGAGATCATTAATGGGATCAGGCTAAAAGTGTTGTTTATAGTGGCCTTAATGGAGACCTGAGATTTACACAGTGCCTGAATCAGCAAGTGAAAACATTTTACAAACAGAGGACTGCTAAGTCATCCATTTGTTTTGGAGAGGCAGCATAGTCTTCAGTGAATTCATCAGTCCGTGTGAAGGACTGTGTTACTGCACAGTAACAGAGTCCTGGAAAACTCTTGGGTGCTCCTGGTTTATGGATATAGCTGCAGCTCTAAACCACTCTGCTGAATCAACTATGCTCAGTTACTGTTTAGTGAAGTGGCTGAGCTGTCTTCAAACACAGCTAAGGAAAGGGTTGTCATTTCTGCCCAGCATCCTTGACATACACGGTCAGTAATTTCTGCCAGGATTAGGGCGATGGGTGAGTTCTATAACTGTAGTTTGGGGCTCTTTTGGTTTATCTTGTGACAGGCAAACATCAGGGAGGAATTTAGTGAATGAGAATGTAGTCACTTGTAGATAGGAAAATGAGTGGCAGCTTTACGTAGCTCATACCCTTTATGGTGCTTAAACCAGTCTGTGGTCTGTGTGTGTGTATTGCCACCTGTAGTTAGGACATTCACATCAGAGCTTGGTCTAGCCACTTTATACGTGTCAAAACTGTCACAGGATCCAGTATCACTCTGTCCATGCCATGTGGCAGTGACCATGGTTCCCAGTAAACATTGCTCACAGACTGCACACAGAGGTGACACAAAAAAACCCCCAAAGCAATAAATTATTAATCAACCACATTTTCATGAAATATTAACACATTAATCCTCCTGCATAGTGCTTCAGGTTACTAAATGAGTTGCAGTTACTGAATGAGTGAGTTACAGCTGATACAATCTATGCAGTGCGGCAAAATGCTCTTAGACAGCATAAGTACTATTTCGAGGAAAGGGTAATTTATATCTTCTTATGGCCTCTTCTTGGTGTGTACCATGACCAGTCAGAATCTACCATACAGACTGGTTGCATTCATGGATGGAAAATGGAAACATTGATGTGCAAACTTAGGTAATTTTGGATTAGTCATAAGCTGTGGCAAATAGCATCAAGGCAATAACAAATGTGTTGCATGCATGAGCTTTCTAATATGATCTAGACTTCTTTGCCCCCCTATATGATCTTTTGCATCTGTTGAAGTATATGAAACAAATGACGATTAAAATTTCACTTTTTAAACTGTAGAGGAACAGTAATTACCAACCAAAATAAGGTATTTATAGTTAGGTTTTTTTCCTTTTAGAAGAGGTGCAGACTGTTCTGATTTTTCTTGCTTTAATCAGTTGTCAAAACCCATAGATTAAAATGGCAGCTACCTTGTCAGACAGAATCCTTAACTATACAGCAATTGCTACGTTTCTCACAGATTTTTTTTGATTCATTAGCAATAACACTGTAGCATTCACCCTGTATCTGGAATGTGGGCCAGACACTAGGAAACATTCAGGAAATGATATGCATTTTATCCTCTGCTTTCTGAGATTATAAATCAATGCTCTTTTGTGACCTTATTGATATTAGCAGATCCTCCAAATCTTAAATCCTTGTTTTGTTCACAGAATGTGCTATTCATAGTCATAGTGGTGGTTCTTACATGAGAAGTTAAGTCTGATGCACTTTGTATTGCTTATGTAAGGATTAGGTCTATAAACAGCAGAACAGTTTTTCGTTCTCTTCATTCCAGTATCTATGCTACAGAGAAAATTACGTGTTTCTTATTAAAAAGAAAAATAAATCTGGGAGATGGTGATGCAATGAAACCATCATTATGAACAAAGAACAGAAAGGGTATTAGATTTCTAATACGTATTCTTTTGATTTTAAATACTCTGTAATTTATGAATGGTTGTTGCAACCTTTACTATATGCAGTATTATCAGAAATTCATAGAGAGCATAAGGAAAGCTGTACTAAATTAGAAAAGAGCCTTAAGTTTCTCCAACCCTCTGTCTACCTGTTCGTAGATTTAAAGATAGCTGATTAGCTTTTTGATTTAAAAATAGTTATGAGTTTTATTTTTAAGTGATTCTGCTATTTTAGAGCACGGATTTATCAATGTGGTTTTCACAGAATCACAGAATAGTAGGGGTTGGAAGGGACCTCTGTGGGTCATCTAGTCCAACCCCCCCGCCGAAGCAGGGTCACCTACAGCAGGCTGCACAGGACCTTG
>Ga0065711_1026245_pt1 | contig 87660 bp, 70 predicted proteins | sample Hoacrofraction12_FD_59098 | JGI IMG/M metagenome (GOLD analysis project Ga0065711, IMG submission 59098) | Hoatzin crop microbial communities from Cojedes, Venezuela - Epithelial fraction 12 v2 (version 2) | ecosystem: Host-associated > Birds > Digestive system > Esophagus > Crop | place... | reverse complement strand
AACTACATCGACAAACACAGCCACGACAGTACAGGGCGTACGTACAGCTGATGATGTGGCGCTGTTTACGATATTCCTGATGATGCTTACATCACTTATGGGTATAGTGGTAACGGCAGGAAAGAAGAAGCGTTTTTAAAAAGTAAAGGGTTTATATAGTATATGGTCCCGAGAGCGTAAGGCTGCGTTCTCGGGATTTTTCTACGATTAGGATGGTATCATATGTTTTCAGAAAACATATGATAGCATCACATACTTGGGCACAGGATCTAAGTCTTATCCTGCTGTACCATGCATATTTGCCTGATTTGACAGAGTAGTGTAAAATGTGAATAACATTCGGAGCTGTAATAATAGCCGATTATGCAGTATGAGAATCCGGGTGAATATAACATAGTATATACAGGAGGTTTAATAATATGGTTACACAGATAAGTGAGGATAAGTTTGATGCAGAGGTACTGTCAAGTGATAAGCCTGTGCTTGTAGACTTCTGGGCATCGTGGTGCGGACCGTGCCGTATGCTTTCACCGGTTATCGAGCAGCTGTCTGAGGAGAAGACAGATGTGAAGTTCGTCGGTGTGGATGTGGATAATGCAGAGAGACTTGCCATAAAGTATGGTATCTCAAGCATCCCCTGCCTGATACTCTTCAAGAATGGTGAAGAGGCAGCCAGAACCGTAGGTGTTCAGCCCAAGACCGTGCTTGAGGAGTTTGTAGCACAGTAAGGTTGTTTTCTATAGCGAGCTTATACGGCAGATTACAAGATTTTGTTATAGGTTTGAATTGAGAGTCCATATGTGGTAGAATATCGCCTGTGTGCGGTCTTCTGCCACATTTGTTTTCTACGGAGATATGTGTATGACCGCAGTGCCGGAGGATATATGACCGGCTTAATCTATATCTATGGGAGTTATACTTTATGGAAAAGATACAATCAGTTGATTATGAGGAGGAGATGGGGCAGGACTATGTGGACTATGCCATGTCCGTCATCACGGAGCGTGCGCTACCGGATGTGAAGGATGGTCTGAAGCCTGTACAGAGGAGAATACTCTACTCGCTGTCCGAGCTTACGAGGTCTGATGCACCTCATCGTAAATGTGCCCGTATCGTCGGAGATACCATGGGTAAGTATCATCCTCACGGTGACAGTTCAATATATGAAGGACTCGTAAATCTGGCGCAGAACTGGAAGCTGCCTATACCGCTTGTTGATCCCCACGGAAACTTCGGTGACTTGTCGGGTTCCGGTGCAGCGGCTATGCGATATACAGAGGCCAGAATCTCGAAGTATGCAGAGGAAGGACTGAACGATCTCAAGTACTGCGAGTTCACACCGAATTTCGACGGTACAGAGAAGGAGCCGGTGCATATACCGTTCCTTATACCGAATATGCTTACATCGGGTGCCACAGGTATAGCAGTCGGTATGGCAACCAACATCCCCACCCATAATCTGGGTGAAATAGCCGATGCTGAGATTGCCTATATAGAGAATCCGGACATCACGCTGGATGAGCTTCTGGCTATAGTTAAGGGACCGGACTTCGCTACGGGAGGAATAGTGAATGTTGATCCTGACACACTCAGGAGTATATACGCAACCGGACTCGGTAAGGTAAAGGTAAGAGGTAAGGTTGAGATAAGAGATATTGGTCGTGGCAGGAGATCAATCTGCGTGACTGAGATACCATTTACCATGATAGGTTCTACGGAGAAGTTTCTGAATACGGTTGCGGAGCTCGTAAGACAGGGCAAGCTTCCGGCTGTTGTAGATATAGCTGACAGAGGCGATAAGGATGGTGAGTGCCTGGCAATAGATGTGAAGAAGGGCACGACCGATGAGGAGATAGAGAAGATTATAAATATTCTCTACAAGAAGGCCGGACTCGAGGAAACCTACAGCTACAATATAAACTGTATATATAACAAGAAGCCTGAGGTCATGGGGCTGAAGAGAGTTCTCGAGACCTACACCGAGTATAAGTGGGAGGTTTACAAGGCTAAGTACGAGAGGCTTAAGGCTGAACAGGAGGATGTACGCGAGGTTAAGTCGGGACTCCTCGAGGCTGTGGATGTGATAGACCTTATCATTGAGGTGCTGAGAGGCTCGAAGAATACGAAGGATGCGAAGGACTGCCTGATGTACGGTAAGACCGACGGAATTAAGTTCCGTTATAAGGGCTCTGAGGTTGACGCAAAGGAGTTTCACTTCACAGAGAAGCAGACGGATGCAATACTTGCGATGAGACTGCAGAAGCTTATCGGTCTCGAGGTGGATGTGCTGAGGAAGGAGCTGGAGACTGCAGAGAAACTCCTTGCAAGATATACAAGACTGCTCGAGTCTAAGTCTGCCATGAAGAAGCAAATGATAGCGGATATCGAGGAGCTGAAGAAGAAGTATGCTATACCGAGAAGAACCGTCATCGAGAATATCGGTGAGGTTGTGCTTGAGAAGGAGCAGGTGGTGGCTACTGAGGAGACAGTGCTGCTGGACAGATTCTTCTATATCAAGTCAGCTCCGAGAGCTGTGTTCGAGAAGAATCCGGATGTGGCAAGACGCTACGAGGTGCACTGTATGTCTACCGACAGGATACTTGTATTTGACAGTGACGGTATGGTGCATATCATCAAGGTTTCAGATATCCTGAAGAAGCAGACTAAGAAGGATAAGAAGTTTAAGATTACCGATAAGGGTATACAGATATTTGAGTTCTGCGCTATGAGTGATAAGGCGGATGTGGTTGCGATGATTTCGACTGCTGACCTCAGGGATGAGGCAGGAAATCCGAAGAAACTTGTCTTTGTGACTGAGGACGGTAAGGCTAAGAGAACGGATGCTACACTCTTTGATACCTCCAGAAAGTCATCCGTAGCTATGAAAGCAAAGCTCAGCTACGTTGGATTTGAAGGTGAATATGTTGTAGCACAGAGTGATGACGGTTTCACGATTAAGATTAAGACTGAAGAACTGCCCGTGCAGGGTAAGGGAGCCGGCGGTGTAGCACTCATAGCACTGAGGCGTGGCGATAAGGTAAGGAGTGCCGTATCAGGAGGAAATGACATGACATTTGAGGGTATGAAGCTCTCGGATATGAAGGCCGTGAAGCGTGGCGGCAAGGGCAATAAAAAGAGTAAGGGGGAGTAAGACATGGCAAAGGTAAATGAAAGCTACGATCCCGAAGCGATTAAGGTTCTGAAGGGACTCGAGCCTGTCAGGCTCCGTCCGGGTATGTATATAGGCAGCACAGGAAGAACAGGACTGAATCATCTGGTGCAGGAGATTATAGATAACGCAGTGGATGAGCATCTGGCAGGCTACTGTAATAACATATATGTTTCACTGAACGAGGATGGTTCTGCAACTGTGTCTGATGACGGTCGTGGTATACCGGTCGGTATGCATCCGACAGAGAAGAAGAGTGCGGAGAGAGTTGTATTTACGGTGCTTCACTCGGGTGGTAAGTTTAACGACTCTATATATAAGATAAGCGGTGGTCTGCATGGTGTAGGCTCTGCTGTCGTAAATGCACTCTCGAAGAAGCTTATAGTAGATGTGTATCGTGACGGAAATGTTTATCATGATACCTACGCTTACGGTAAGCCGACCACGAAGCTTATAGACGGTCTGCTTCCGAGTGAGCCGGTTAAGGGAAAGAGAACAGGAACAACTGTTACGCTGTATCCTGATGAGACGATATTTGAGAGTGTCAAGTTTAAGTCGAGTGCGATAAGGCAGAGACTTAATGAGACGGCGTATCTGAACCCAAATCTTACTATCACATACGAGAACAAGCGCGACGGCTATGAGCCGGAGGTATTCCACCAGCCCGGCGGTCTGAAGGCATTTGTAAGTGACCTGTCAAAGGAGTATACGAAGACCTCTCCCATAGTTGAGATATCGGGCGAGAAGAACGGTATAGAGGCAGATGTCGTATTTGTGATGACAGAGGACGGCGACGAAAATGTTATCGGCTTCACAAACAACATCACGAATCCTGAGGGTGGTACCCATGTGTCAGGCTTCAAGTCTGCATTTGCAAAGATAATTAATAACTACGCACGTAACGAGCTGGGTGTCCTGAAGGATAAGGATGCCAATCTGTCCGGTGCCGATATAAGGCAGGGAGTACAGGCTATCATATCTGTGAAGCATCCGAACCCGCAGTTCGAGGGACAGACGAAGACGAGACTTTCCAATACAGATGTCACACCTGCCGTGGATGCGATAATGAGAGAGCAGCTGACGGTCTTCTTTGACAGAAACTACGATGTGCTTCGGGACATAGTCGATAAGGCTGTCGAGACTGCAAAGGAGAAGGCGAAGAACAAGACGAAGGTTAATCTGTCGAAGTTTTCGTTTGAGGGTAATGGCAAGCTGGTGCGCCAGGAGTCAAATGATGCGGAGAAGTGCGAGATATTTATAGTCGAGGGAGACTCTGCCGGCGGGTCGGCTAAGTCTGCGCGTAACAGGAAGTACCAGGCCATACTGCCTCTTCGCGGTAAGATACTGAATGTTGAGAAGGTGCCGGTATCGAAGGTACTCGAGAACGCTGAGATTAAGGCCATGATTAACGCCTTCGGCTGCGGCTTCTCGCAGGGCTTCGGAAATGACTTCGATATCACGAAGCTGAACTATGATAAGATAATTATCATGACGGATGCCGATGTAGATGGTGCACATATAGCTACGTTGCTTCTCACATTTTTCTATAGATTTTATCCCGAGCTGATAACCGAGGGACATATCTATATAGCTATACCGCCGCTCTACAGAGTCGGTGAGGGCAAGAATATTAAGTACCTATACTCGGATGAGGAGCTTGCGAAGTATAGAGAGAAGCATCAGAAGAAGTTTACTATCCAGAGATATAAGGGACTCGGTGAGATGGATGCAAGTCAGCTCTTCGAAACGACGATGGATCCTGAGCACAGAGTACTTAAGAGGGTGTTTATATCGAGTCTTGCAGAGGCAAGTAAGATAACGAGTACGCTTATGGGCTCGGAGGTTGCACCGAGAAGGGCATATATAGAGGAGAACAGCAGTGATGCAGTGATAGATACTTGATAGAGGTGGAGATATGCACGAGCTTTCGACGGTTGTACGAATGGTGAATATGGCAATAGAGGTGGCTGAGGAGAATCATGCAAGAGGTGTCAGCTCTATAACAGTTGGTATCGGTGAGATAACGGATATCCTGCCGGAGTATATACATAAGTACTATCCGCAGGCAACCCGTGGCACCATCCTCGAGGGCTCGGAAATCATCACGGAGATTATACCTGCCGAGGCAGTATGTGATGACTGCGGAGCGGTGTTTCATCCCTCAAGAGAAAACTCATACAGGTGCACGTGCTGCGGCTCCATAAGGTGTAAGCTAACAGGCGGCAGAGATACTGTGCTTCGCAATGTGCAAATTGTACAGTAAAAAAGTTCAATTATTCCTTTCGTTATAGAATATGGAGAAAATTCTAAAAAATGTTGCAAAAATGTTAAACGGCTTATAAAATACATAATCGTAAAAATTGTAAGACATAACATTATTACACCTAGGGAACATCACAAACAAATATGGAGGACAAAACCATGGCAACAAAGAAGGCAACAGTCAAGGATCTTGCTGAGAAGGCAGCAGCAGTAGCTAAGGCAGAGGCTCCTGCAAAGGTAGCTGAGAAGGCAGCAGCTGAGAAGAAGGCACCTGCAAAGGCAACAGCTAAGACAGCTGAGAAGAAGGCACCCGCTAAGGCTCCTGCTAAGAAGGCAGCACAGAAGGCTCCCGCAAAGGCAGCAGCTAAGACAGCTGAGAAGAAGGCACCCGCTAAGAAGGCAGCAGCTAAGACTCCTGCTAAGACAGCAGCTAAGACTACAACAAATGTATTTGTTGAGTATCAGGGTGGAAGCGTTGCTACAGCTGATATCGTAGCTAAGGCTCTTGAGGTATCAGGAAAGAAGAGCGCTAAGGAACTTAACCTTTACTATCAGCCTGAAAACAATGTTGTTTACTATACAGTTGACGGAGAAGAGGGTTCATTCAACCTGTAATCATCGGTTTAACTAAGATAAAAAAACAGCCGCATGACGAAAGTCATGCGGCTGTTTTTGGCTGTTAGTCATCCATTCCGCGCATCTTTATGATTGGTGAACCCTTGCCTCTGACATAGTCACCGTTTATCACGACCTCACCTATGTAGCTGTCCTTCGGTACCTGATACATGATGTCGAGCATAAACTCCTCTATGATGGATCTCAGCGCTCTGGCACCTGTCTTTCTCTCCTCAGCCTTCTCGGCTATGGCATCGTATGCGGAGTCTTCAAATGTAAGCTTTACCTCATCAAGCATCAGCAGCTTCTGAAACTGCTTGATGATGGAGTTTCTCGGCTCCATAAGTATCTTCTTATACATATCTCTGTCGAGAGCATTAAGAGAGAAGATAACGGGAAGTCTTCCTATAAACTCGGGTATCATACCGAAGTTTCTCAGGTCCTCTGTGGTTACATGAGAGAGCAGGTCTGTATCTGCCTCTATATCACTCTTTAGCTCGGAGCCGAAGCCCATGGATGCATGAGCTGACAGACGCTCCTTTACGATATTCTCAAGCTCCGGAAATGCACCGCCGCAGATGAAGAGTATATTGCTCGTATCCATAGTTGTGGTGGGAGTCATGGCATTCTTACTGCCGGAGCCAACGGGAACCTCAACCTCGGAGCCCTCAAGTATTTTGAGGAGTCCCTGCTGTACGGCTTCACCGCTTACATCCCGGGAACGTGTTTCCTGTTTCTTGGCAAGCTTGTCTATCTCATCTATAAATACTATACCGTGCTCAGCCTTATTGACATCATTTCCGGCGGCTGCAAGCAGCTTGGACAGTACGCTCTCTACATCATCACCGATATAGCCTGCCTCTGTGAGGGTGGTGGCATCTGTTATGGCAAGAGGAACATCCAGAATCTTAGCAATAGTCCTGACCATGTAGGTCTTGCCGCAGCCGGTGGGTCCTATCATGAGCATGTTGGACTTCTCAATCATGACGTCCTTAAACTCCTTATCAACGTCACGACACTCCTCCTCACTGAGTACACGCTTGTAGTGGTTATAGACTGCAACAGACATGACCTTCTTAGCATACTCCTGACCTACCACATCCTTATCAAGCTCACGCTTGATCATATGAGGCGCAGGGATATCCTTGAGAGTAAGAGCAGGCTTTTCGGCTTCGCCGCTGTCATCTGCCGCATCGGAAGCCTCGGACTTCTTACGTTTCTTAACCTTCTGAGACTCCGGGATATCCATGTTCGGCATGAACATATTCAGATTATCGAAGCCGGGCATGTTTGATAGATTCATAATCGGGCTATTGTTCAGCTGGTTAAAGGTTTTCTCCAAACAGTCGGGACAGATGTACACACCCTTTGCAAAGTTTATGAGCTTGCCGTCTATCTCTGACTCAGGACGGCGGCACATATAGCAGTACTTTTCGTATTCGTCATTATTGTTTGAGTTGTTGTTATCCATATGTTTCGTGACACGGTATCGGTGTCACATTTCCTTTCTGAGAATTTATTAAAATGGTATGGGAACCGATATGGTCTGCCCATGCAGTGTAGTATAACAAATGGCGCATTATACTGCAAACCGTGTTTACAAAATTAAGAAAAAGTTAAAATATACTTTACAATATTAAAAAAATGTATTGAATTGCTTATTGCAAGGTGGTACTATAACAGAAGCTAATCGGAGAGTCCGATGCAGGGGGTATGTGAGATGAAGAAGCTTGAGATAATAGTAAAATCGGAGAAGCTTGAGCAGGTGAAGAAGCTGCTTGATGATCATGGCGCCACCGGGGCTATGATTACAAATATCATGGGATACGGAAATCAGAAGGGATACCGTGCAACATACAGAGGGAGTGACTATATAGTTAATCTGCTCCCGAAGATAAAGATAGAAACCGTTGTGTCTGATGATAAGGTAGAAGAAATGATTGAAGCCTTTGAGGAAGTGCTCTATACTGACAGTGTAGGTGCCGGCAAAATCTTTATATATAATGTAGAGGATGCGGTGCGTATCAGAACAAGGGAAAGAGGAGACGGTGCCCTGTAGGACACGTATATATATGAAGAAGAGGATAGTAGCATACGTAGAGTATATAGACAGGCTTCTTACGGAGACGGATGAGAGTACGGTTGACTGGGAGGAGGAGATAAGACTGCACCTGAGGCAGATAGCCTTCTTCGCGCATGAGAGACTTGTGCATCTGATAGTATTTGTACTGGTGGCTATATGTACGGTTGTCTCTATACTTGCACTTGTGATAAGCGGTGAGATAGTGCTGACACCTCTTATAGTTTTGCTTTTTGTACTGCTTGTGCCGTACTGTATGCACTACTATCTGCTGGAGAACAGTGTCCAGAGGATGTACGAGCAGTATGATGAGATGGTTGGAAGGCTTCGCTCGTCATCAGGCGGAGACTACTACAAATCGCCGAATAATCCTTACCGCAAGGCTAAAGCTTAGTAAAAGCTGTGGAAGAGATTAAGTAATAATAAATATTAAAAAGCGTCACAGAGGTTGACACGGATAATTTCAAAAGCGTATAATCGGGAATGCTGACTCAAGCAGTCCCGATTTTTTGTTTGTATTTTTGCTTGGAATGCAGGTTCACTGCATGGGTTAGCAGGAAAGAGAACATTTATTAAAGAGTACTTGATATGGATAGAGATAACAGGAAAAGCGTAAATCGTATAAAGATGGGTATCATGGGCTTTATGGTGCTGCTTTTTATAGTGCCCATGGTTATCAGTATATATGCAGTTATGAGAATATCAGAGCTCGAGGACAAGCTCTCGGAGTATATGTCGCAGACGACGGTCAGTACTGTAGGAGATGCAGACATAGACTATGAGCAGGACCTCACTCAGATGGATCTCGAGGCGAAGACGTCCATAGAGACTGATACGACCAGCGGAAATACGCTGCTTTCCAGAAACTACGAAGCAACGGCTAACGATGCCAAAGATAGTACAGAAGCTGATACGGAGGCTGCTACAGCGGAGGTGACAGCTGATGAGACTGAAGCCTTAGCAACCGAAACTGACGCTGTTACACTCAACGGTAAGACTATATATCTTACATTTGATGACGGACCCTCGCAGTATACAAGCGAAATACTTGATATACTCGACAGCTACGGTATAAAGGCAACCTTCTTTGTAGTAGTTGATGACTACACATATACAGAGGAGCTTATGAGAATAGTCGAGGACGGACATACGCTCGGTATGCACTCGGCAAGTCATGACTACGGAGTGATATATGAGAACCTCGATGCATTTATAGAGGATGTGTCAACAGTGCATGACATCATATATAATGCGACAGGCGTTGACTCTAAGTACTACAGATTCCCCGGCGGCAGCTCAAATACTGTGGCTGACGTATCTATCGATGACTGTATAGATTATCTCTACTCCGAGGGAATAGAGTACTTCGACTGGAATGCACTTAACGGCGATGCAGAGAACCTCAGCTTCACGGCTGACGAGCTTAACGCAAACGTGCTTGGTAATATCAGATCAAACGGCGGTGACTCTATGGTGCTGCTGCATGATCTCGGCACACACTATGAGACGGTTAAGGCGCTTCCGTCACTTATAGAGACACTAATCAGTGAGGGCTACTCCTTCGGTGCTATAGATGAGAGTACTACAGGCTTCCATCACCACAGAGCCGGTGAGGAGGCAACTACCGAGGAGGAAGTCGAAGACACCGCAGAGGGAGAGAACTGATGACGTATTCCGAGATTCAAGCATATATGACAGAGGCTGCCCGCCTGGGAAATGTTATGGGCTTTGACGGTATAAGAGGACTCCTTGATGAACTCGCAAATCCCCAGGAGGCGGTGCCGGCTATACATATAGCAGGTACCAACGGTAAGGGCAGCATCATGACATATATAGAGTATGCTTTAAAGGAAACCGGATTAAGGGTAGGGCGATTTATATCCCCTGCCATTTTTGATTTGAGGGATATGTGGCGTATAGATACTGAGAGTATCAGTGAGGAGCGTTTCTGCGAGTTGATGACCAGAGTTATCGAGGCTGATAGGACTGATAAGGAGTATCGTCATGCGACAGTATTTGAGCTCGAAACTGCACTTGCCTTTCTGCTCTTCAGAGAGGAGAACTGCGACATAGCACTGGTGGAGTGCGGTATGGGCGGCAGAACGGACGCAACAAATGTTATAGAAAGGTCCGTACTGGACATCATAGCATCCGTCAGCATGGATCATATGGAGGTGCTCGGAAACACACCGTCTGAGATAGCACTCGAGAAGCTCGGAATAGTAAGAGACAGTGCAAGACTTGTAGCGTATCCGCAGACGGATGATGTGACAAAAGTTATTGTAGATTATGTAAACCAGCATAATGTATCGTTCTCGTCACCGGATATGTCGGCTGTGGAGATACTGAGAGCTGACTACAGTGGCTCGGAGTTCTCGTATAAGGGCAGCAGCTACGAGATAAATATCGGTGGCACATATCAGGTGAGAAATGCTGTCACGGCAGTCGAGGCGCTGCATAGCTATAATGAGGTATGCGATGCATTTGGTCTTACTCGGGTAACTGAGGACTGTATAAGTCGCGGATTTGCAGCAGCGGTATGGCCGGCAAGATTCTGTGTACTGAGAGAAAACCCGCTCTTTATAGCGGACGGTGCACATAATCCTGATGCATGGATGGGACTTGCGGCTGACATAAGAAAATATTTTACAAACAGAAGAGTGATTTTTATAATGGGTGTGCTGAAGGATAAGCAGTATATGGAGATGCTGAGGATTATGATGCCTCTGTCCGATTATATATATACTGTGACGCCTGACAGTAAGAGAGCACTGGATGGTCAGAAGCTGCTCAGATGTATAGATGAGGTAAAGACCGGGGACACTCCCGGAGCTGAGTACGCAGAGAGTATAGGAGCTGCGGCAAAGCGTGCGGTGGACAGAGCAGGAGATGACGGGGTGATAATCGCCATGGGCTCACTGTCATATATGGGAGAGCTGATAAGTGAAGAGAGTTAAGAGCATACTCTGTGATGAGGAGTATCAGACACGTATACATGAGATAGAAGCTAAGGAAGTGACAAGGCGGTTTTGCAGGCACGGTTTGGAACACCTGATGGCAGTTGCCAGGATTGCATATATCATAAATCTCGAGGAGTCCTGCGGGCTCAGCAGGGAGCTGATATATGCCGCGGCGCTTCTGCATGATATAGGCAGATGTACACCGGAGGAGGATAGCGGTGTTGGTCACAGGGCTGCAGGTGTAGCGTATGCAACCCGTATACTTCGCAGATGTGACTTCAGTGAGGATGAAATATCAGCGGTTATAGCTGCGGTGGAGCATCACGGAGCTGCTGCGGAGGCTGCGGAGGCGGGAGACCTTGCAGGCTTGATATACAGAGCGGATAAGCTGTCGCGTGACTGTGCCGGATGCGGCGCATATGACGAGTGTAACTGGGATGTGAAGCTGAAGGGAAGACTCAGGGACAGAGATATCATTTACTGATTTCAGGGAATAATATATGGATACGATAAGAATAGATAATCTGAAAATATATGCATATCACGGAGTACTGGAGGAGGAAAAGCAGACCGGTCAGTACTTCTATATAAGTATGGAGATGAAGCTGGATCTCAGCCGTGCGGCGGCGGAGGACAGGCTTGATAGGTCCGTGGACTATGCAGCAGTTGCAAGGCTTACGGATGAAACGGTAAGAGCTGAGGTGTATGACACTATAGAGGCGGTGGCTGAGAGTGTTGTGCAGGCCGTTATGGCAAGCTTCACGCAGATCAGAAGTATAACAGTGAAGGTAAGTAAGCCCGAAGCACCGATAGGTCTGGAGTTTGAAAATGTATCCTGCACGCTGTCACGCAGCCGCCATACAGTATATCTCAGCATAGGCTCTAATATCGGCGACAGAGAGAGGTATCTGGACTATGCGGTAAGTGAGCTTAGACGTGACTCTATGATAGAGGTAAAGAAGGTTTCATCATATATAAATACAGAGCCCTACGGACCGGTGGAGCAGCCGGACTTCCTGAACGGAGCACTCGAGATTGAAACACTGCTCAGTCCCGAAGAGCTGTTATCTGTAATACAGGATATCGAGCTTGAAGCCGGTCGAGAGAGAGTCGTACACTGGGGACCTCGAACACTGGATATAGATATACTGCTGTATGATGATGCGGTTATATCGCAGGAAAATCTGAGAATACCTCATCCCGAGATGCATAAGAGATACTTTGTACTGAAGCCCCTGAATGAGATAGCACCGTATGCATATCATCCTATACTGAAGCAGACAGTGGGCGATATGAGAACTGCGATGCACCTGGCTCGTAAGGAGGCTCCGGAGAGATACAGTACGGCTGAGTATACTGAGCTGTCATCAGTAGTGGACAGAAGCTACAGCGGCGGCAGACCGATGGTATGCTATGCAGGAGTACCCGGGGCGTATGCTGAGGAGGCTGCCATCAAGTACTTTGGCGGTGATGCAGACTATATAAATGTTAAAACCTTTGATGACATAATCAGCACGGTGATGGACGGAAGCGCAGACTATGGAGTTATTCCTGTGGAGAACAGCTCTGCGGGCTTCGTAAGCGGCAATCTGGATGTAATAAGAAGCGGCGGCGCCACCATAATCGCAGAGACTGAGATAGATATAAATCACTGTCTGCTCGGTCTTCCGGAGGCAGAGCTCTCGGACATAAGGAAGGTGTACTCCCATCAGCAGGGGCTGATGCAGTGTAAGGAGTATATAGAGGAGCACGGCTTCAGCACAGAGGCTGTAAGTAACACTGCGAAGGCTGCGAAGCAGGTGATGAAGAGTGGGGATATAACCCACGGAGCAGTGGCAAGCGAGAGAGCTGCGGAAATCTACGGACTGAAGGTTCTGGACCGCGGTATCAACTTCTCAGACGAGAACTCCACCAGGTTCCTGGTAATAGCAAAGGACAAGCTGTATCTCTCAAATTCTGTAAATGTCAGCATATGCTTTACCACGCAGCATAAGGTCGGAGCCTTGTATGATGTCATGGGTATCATAAACGATAATATGCTGAATATGACAAGCATAGAGTCGAGACCGTCACTTATAAGAAAGTGGGAGTACTGGTTCTATGTGACATTTGAGGGGAAGCTGACAGACAGAAATGTTACGAAGGCACTTGGTGAACTGAGAGCCAACACTGACGAAATGCATGTGCTGGGCACATTCTGATGATCACAGAGGCACATGTTTTCGTAACTCCGAAGGGTTATGAAAATAAGTGTTGACAAGGAATGTGCGTTTGCGGTATTATGCACGGGTGCGTTAATGAAACGGAAGCAGAGTATCTACTCTCACCTGGGCTGCAAGTGAGCGGTCGGGTCATTACAATTTTTGTTAACATATGACTGCACTATAGGTGCGGCATTTGTATTGTGATGGTTTTTAGGTGAAACGGATATCTCTTGCGGGGTATCCGTTTTGTTATATTAATCTTATAAAGCGGAGGATGACGACCATCGAATATTTAATTAACAATCAGATAAGAGATAAGGAAGTACGTGTTATCGGACCGGAGGGCAATCAGCTCGGCATCATGTCGATAAGCGATGCACAGGCAGCAGCTGATGAGGCAGGACTTGACCTTGTCAGAGTTTCACCGAATGCAAAGCCGCCGGTATGCAAGATTATTGATTATGGAAAGTTCCGTTACGAGGTATCCCGTAAGGAGAAGGAAGCTAAGAAGAAGCAGAAGGTTGTCGAAATTAAAGAGGTTCGTCTTTCACCCAACATCGAGGAGAACGACCTGAAGACTAAGATAGGTCAGGCCAGAAAGTTCCTCGAGAAGGGAAACAGAGTTAAGGTGACTCTGAGATTCAGAGGAAGAGAGCTTGCATATGTGAATCAGAGTAAGCCTATGCTTGATGACTTCGCAGAGAGACTGTCGGATATTTCCACGGTTGATAAGGCTGCAAAGTTCGAGGGCAGAAGCATGACCATGGTTCTTGCAGCGAAGAGCAGTAAGCAGTAAGTATTACGTATACGGTGCCCGGCGTCGCATACGTTAATCATAAATACAAGCATAAACAGAGGAGGAATTAATTATGCCAAAGTTAAAGACTAAGAAGGCTGCAGCAAAGCGTTTTACAGCCACAGGAACAGGTAAGCTTAAGAGAAATAAGGCTAACAAGAGCCATATCCTTACTAAGAAGACTACAAAGAGAAAGAGAAATCTCAGAAAAGCAGCTATGACTGATAAGACAAACGTTAAGAACATGAAGAAGATCATGCCCTATATGTAGTTATAGGCTAAACAGTAATCGACGTAAGAGATAGAAATTTGGAGGATATAAATCATGGCAAGAATTAAAGGTGGCCAGAACGCCAAGCAGAAGCACAATAAGGTACTTAAGGCAGCTAAGGGATATAAGGGTGCAAGAAGCAAGCAGTACAGAGTAGCTAAGCAGTCTGTTATGAGAGCTGATGCATCAGCATTTGAGGGAAGAAAGCTTAAGAAGAGAGACTTCCGTAAGCTTTGGATAGCACGTATAAATGCAGCTGCACGTCAGAATGATATGTCATACAGCACATTCATGCACGGTCTCAAGGCAGCAGGTGTTGACATGAACCGTAAGATGCTCGCTGAGATAGCTGTAAGCGATCCTGAGAGCTTTGCTAAGCTTGTAGAGGTAGCTAAGGCTAACCAGTAGTTTCGTACTACACATATTGGCTTTCGTCGGGAATCTTCGGATTCCCGCATGATGCCTATATGTACAGGAACTCATGAGAGTCTCCGACATAGTAAAAAATTTTAAAAAAAGTGTTGACAGCGTAGAGACGTAGTGATAATATAATCATCGTTGCGGTTGCAAGTACAAATTAAATAAGCGGAAGTGCTGGAATTGGCAGACAGGCTAGACTAAGGATCTAGTGTTGGCGACGACGTGAGGGTTCAAGTCCCTTCTTCCGCATCATATATCGCAGGTGCTTATGGTACCTGCGATTTTTCTAAGCTAAGGGGACAGTGATATGGTTAAGAGTAAAAGTGGTGTGAAGTTTGATCGCTACAGGAAGAACAGACCTATGGATATAATGACTACGATATTCTTACTGTTCGTAGTGTCTATATACTCTGTTTACTTCGATAACAAATACTTCAATGTAACTGTAACGAGAGCAACGGTTTTTACTGAGGGAGCGATATTTTTCACAGTGCTGTTTATAGCAGCCCTCTGCCTTGAAATCGCCCTGGTAAAGTACTATGACAAGAAGGCAAGACTTTTCTACACAGATAAGCCGGTAGCTTCCATGCCGGAGGTTTGGATGCTCAGCTTCATACTGGCAAATGTCATGTCATATATACTTTGTGAGAGTGAGATCAGAGAGACTGCATTCAGCGGTGAGTCCGGCAGATACTTCGGACTTGGACTTGTGCTGATACTCGGACTCACATTTATACTTCTTTCGTATGAGGCATATATATCGAAACTTGTGTTCTATGTGCTCGCTGCCATATCCTCCTTCGCGATAATCATGGCTGATATGCAGCACTTCGGTGCGGATCCGTTCGGACTCAAGGAAACCATGGTAGAGAAGCAGAAGCAGCTCTTCATATCTACCTTTGGAAATATAAATACCTACGGTTCATATCTCTGTATGGTGTTATCGCTGATGGCAGGAGTGTTTATCTTCGCAAAGAGGCTGTCCGACAAGATAATATCGGGTATCGTGTTGTTGATTTTGTCAACGGGTATTATCCCGGCAAAGAGTGATAACGTATATCTTGGAGTCTTCGCTGCATTTATGGTGCTGCTGTACGTAGCCATACATAACAGGAGAGCACTTGAGTTTGTTATGTGCTGTACAATTATATGCATAGGCATGCTGGGAATGGCTGTTAACAATGTCATCAATTCAGGGAGTCAGAAGCACATAAACGGTATAGCGGAGATTATAGAGAGCCCCGTAATTATGGCGGCTGCCACGACTGTCATGGTGATACTGCTTATCGGACTGATTATACTGAAGAGGAAAAATACCGAGCTGTACACCGGTATGCAGAACAGAAGATTTATGCTCATCATGACGGCGACAATCATTATATTTGCAGTAGGCTTCGTGGTGGTAGGTGTGAAGAAGGGTATGTCGATGTTTACATTTGACTATACGTGGGGCACCTACAGAGGCTATGTGTGGGCTAAGTCGGTAGAACTCTTCAGAATGGGCAGTCTGAAGCAGAAGCTCTTCGGATACGGCAATGAGAGTACCGGCTACTATATGTCCAAGTACTTCTATGATGAGATGATAGAGGTCACGAACAGAAAGTATGACAACAGTCATAACGAGCTCCTGCAGTATCTCGTAACCACGGGACTGTTCGGTATGCTGTCATATATCGGTGTGTTTGTGACCGGAGTGAGATATATAGCAAAGAGGATGAAAGATGATGCTGCAGCCATAGCACTGCTTGCTACGGCAGTTGCATACGCAGCTCAGGGACTTGTAAATCTCAACCAGCCGATTACAACGCCGTACTACTTTGTAGTACTCGCTGCAGGCATAGGCTATGTCAGATACAGGGAGAGAGAGCGTAGGTACCACGGGGAAGACTTCCGGAAGGGTTGAGAAAATCATAGCAATATTCGTAAACTTAGGTATTGTAGTTTGACTGTGAGTTGTGTTATAATCCCCGTTTGAATGTGCGGGTCAGCACATTATGTCACGATGGTGTGACGCAAATATAGAAAATATATATAGGAGACAGACGATGCAGATTTATGAGGAACTGATTGAGAGAGGTCTTATCGCTCAGGTTACAGACGAAGATGAAATAAGAGAGCTTGTTAACAATGGCAAGGCTACATTTTATATCGGCTTCGATCCTACAGCTGATTCACTTCACGTAGGACACTTCATGGCTCTGTGTCTCATGAAGAGACTTCAGATGGCAGGCAACCGCCCTATAGCTCTTGTAGGCGGTGGTACCGGTATGATAGGCGATCCTTCGGGCAGAACAGACCTCAGAAAGATGATGACCACAGATATGATTGACCATAACTGTGAGTGCTTCAAGAAGCAGATGAGCCGCTTCATCGAGTTCGGTGAGGATAAGGCAATGATGGTGAATAACGCTGACTGGCTGAGAGATCTCAACTATATAGAGTTCATCCGTGACATCGGATCACAGTTCAGTGTTAACAAGATGCTTACAGCTGAGTGCTACAAGCAGAGACTTGAGCGTGGACTCAACTTCCTGGAGTTTAACTATATGCTTATGCAGAGCTATGACTTCTATATGCTCTATCAGAAGTATGGCTGTAATATGCAGTTCGGTGGTGATGATCAGTGGTCGAATATGCTCGGTGGTACAGAGCTTATACGTAAGAAGCTTGGTAAGGATGCATATGCGATGACCATCACACTCCTTCTTAATTCAGAAGGTAATAAGATGGGTAAGACGGCAAAGGGTGCCGTATGGCTCGATCCTGATAAGACAACACCCTATGAGTTCTATCAGTATTGGAGAAACATAGCTGACGCAGATGTACTTAAGTGTCTGAAGATGCTTACATTTCTTCCTATTGAACAGATTAAGGAGATGGAAGCCTGGGAGGGTGCAGACCTTAACAGGGCAAAGGAGATACTTGCATACGAGCTGACAAAGCTTGTGCATGGCGATGACGAAGCCAACAAGGCAGATGTAGCTGCCAAGGCGATATTCATTTCAGGTACCTCTGAGAATATGCCGGAGACAGCACTTACAGATGAAGACTTCACCGATGGTTCCATCGGTATACTTAACATTCTCGTTAAGGCAGGGCTTTCCACTTCAAACGGTGACGCCAGAAGAAATGTAGAACAGGGTGGAGTTACTGTTAATGGTGAAAAGGTTACAGATGTTAAAACTACATATTCCAAATCAGAGTTCGAAGGGGAATTCGTTATCAAGAGAGGTAAGAAGAATTTCCGTAAGATAGTTCTTGGATAGTTACATGGTCCTCCGGTGATAAGCCGGGGGACTGTTTATGTAGAATTGCTTGGGAATAATCGGCCATATCGGTCGTTTTCAATATACAGTTTAGGAGGAAAATATATGAAGGCTTTTCTGATACTTGAGGACGGAAATGTTTTCACAGGCAGGAGTGTCGGCAGTACTAAGCAGATAGTAAGTGAAATCGTGTTTAATACGTCGATGACAGGATATCTCGAGGTGCTGACGGACCCGTCGTACGCAGGACAGTCCGTGTGCATGACATATCCGCTTATTGGTAACTACGGAGTGTGCCTCGATGATATGGAGGCTGAGAGGTCATGGCAGTCGGGCTTTATAGTTCGTGAGCTGATAAAGGAGCCCAGCAACTTCAGAAGTGAGGAGAGCCTCGAGAAGTTTCTTATAGATAACGACATAACAGGAATCGAGGGCATCGACACCAGAGCTCTGACTAAGATACTTCGAGAGAAGGGTACCATGCGCGGTATGATTACCACAAATGAGAGATATGACCTCGATGCATGCTTGTCGGAGATACGCTCGTGGCAGATGGGACATGTGGTCCTGGATGTAACCTGTAAGGAGAAGCATACATTTACACCGGAGAACTATAAGCTGAGAACCGGAGATCGCGCAAAGGAGGAAGCTGACCTCGAGGCAGTAAAGCTTGGCATGAATGATACCGAGTTTGCAGCTGATAAAGCTCAGGCTGATGAGAAGCCGAAGGGAGAGGGACTGCATGTAGGTCTGATAGACCTTGGTGTTAAGAGAAGCATCATCACGAGCCTTGTGAAGAGAGGCTGTACGGTTACTGTATATCCGGCTGAGACAACAGCTGAGGAGATACTTGCGGACAGCCCTGACGGAATCATGCTGTCGAACGGCCCCGGAGATCCTAAGGATAACGAGAGGACAATCGCTGAGATCAGGAAGCTGTATGACGCAGACATCCCCATCTTTGCTATATGTCTCGGACATCAGCTGTTGGCACTTGCCATGGGAGCAGACACCGAGAAGATGAAGTACGGTCACAGAGGAGTCAACCACCCGGTTAAGGACCTTAAGACCGGCAAGGTATATATCTCGGTGCAGAACCACGGCTATGTGGTTAAGGAGGATACCATAGACAGAGATATCGCCGAGGTGTCATTTGTAAATGTAAATGACGGAACGGTAGAGGGTGTGCACTATCTCGGCAAGAATGTACAGACGGTGCAGTTTCACCCCGAGGCATCCGCAGGACCTCTGGACTCGGGATACCTGTTCGATGAGTTTATAAATATGATGGAGGTGGCCAAGTAATGCCTAAGAATGCGAATATCAGGAAGGTAGTAGTAATCGGTTCTGGTCCTATAATCATAGGTCAGGCGGCAGAGTTCGACTATGCCGGCACACAGGCCTGCAGGTCACTTCGCGAGGAGGGGATATGTGTAGTACTCATAAACTCTAACCCTGCAACCATCATGACCGATAAGGATATAGCCGATAAGGTATATATAGAGCCTCTTACCACGGAGGTGGTAAAGAGCGTCATAGAGAAGGAGAAGCCGGACAGTGTACTGCCTACACTGGGCGGTCAGGCAGCTCTGAATATCGCCATGGAGCTTGATGAGTCAGGTTTCCTGAAGGCGCATAATGTGAAGCTGCTCGGTACAAATGCAAAGTCTATCAAGAAGGCTGAGGATCGTAAGGAGTTCAAGCGTACGATGGAGAAGATAAATCAGCCGTGTGCACCGTCAGAGGTTGTTACAAATATCAAGGACGGACTTGCATTTGTAAATAAGATAGGATATCCGATAGTGCTGAGACCTGCGTATACGCTGGGCGGAAGCGGCGGCGGCATCGCCTATAATGAGGATGAGTTTATAGAGATACTTATGAACGGTCTGAGACTCTCACGTGTCGGACAGGTTCTGGTCGAGAGATATATCGGCGGCTGGAAGGAGATAGAGTACGAGGTGATGAGAGATGCAAACGGAACCTGTATCACTGTTTGTAACATGGAGAATCTCGACCCAGTCGGAGTACATACAGGTGACTCGATAGTTGTGGCGCCTTCACAGACACTGGCCGATAAGGAGCATCAGATGCTTAGATCAGCTGCTCTCAGCATCATAGATGAGCTGGATATAAGAGGCGGCTGTAATGTACAGTTTGCGCTGAATCCCGATACATTTGAGTACTGTGTTATAGAGGTAAATCCGAGAGTCAGCCGCTCGTCGGCACTGGCATCGAAGGCGACAGGTTATCCTATAGCCAAGGTTTCGGCAAAGATTGCTTTGGGCTATAATCTCGATGAGATAAAGAATGCCATCACGGGTAAGACCTACGCATCATTTGAGCCGACGCTCGATTACTGCGTAGTTAAGATACCGAGACTTCCGTTTGATAAGTTCATCAGTGCCAGCAGGAAGCTTACAACACAGATGAAGGCCACCGGTGAGGTTATGAGTATCTGTACCAACTTCGAGGGAGCACTTATGAAGGCACTGAGAAGTCTGGAACAGCATGTTGACTCGCTTCAGTATACGGGGCTTTCCGAGCTCTCCGATGAGGAGCTTCGTAATCATCTGAGCCAGGTTGACGACAGACGTATATTTGTGGTTGCCGAGGCTATAAGACGTGGAGTTGACCTCAGCATTATCCATAAGATAACGATGATTGATATATGGTTCCTGAACAAGATTAAGAACATCGTTGACATGGAGAAGACTCTTACGGAGGCAGAGGAGCTGACCCCTGAGCTGCTGAGAGAGGCTAAGCGTATCGAGTTTCCGGATAAGCTTATCGCAAGACTTCGCGGCATGGATACTGATACTGTCAAGGCACTCAGATACAGCTACGGCATAACAGCTGCATATAAGATAGTTGATACCTGTGCTGCCGAGTTTGAGGCGGAGACGCCTTACTACTACTCATGCTACGACGACGAGAGTGAGGTGGACACAAGCGAGAAGAAGAAGAAAATCATGGTGCTCGGCTCCGGTCCTATACGTATCGGTCAGGGTATCGAGTTCGACTACTGCTCGGTACACAGCACATGGGCATTTAAGGCGAAGGGCTATGAGACGATAATCGTCAACAACAACCCCGAGACCGTTTCGACCGACTTCGACATCGCAGATAAGCTCTACTTCGAGCCGCTTACCGCAGAGGATGTCGAGTCTATTGTAAATGTAGAGAAGCCCGACGGAGCTGTCGTACAGTTCGGCGGACAGACAGCTATAAAGCTGACTGAGGCGTTGCTTAAGATGGGAGTTAAGATACTCGGTACAAGCGCTGAGAATGTAGATGCTGCCGAGGACAGAGAGCTCTTCGATGAGATACTGCAGAAGTGTCAGATACCGAGAGCTGCCGGTAAGACAGTATTTACGAGAGCAGAGGCACTCGAGGCTGCCGAGGAGCTTGGCTATCCTGTGCTTGTCAGACCCTCGTATGTGCTTGGCGGTCAGGGCATGCATATAGCGGTTTCCGATAAAGATATCATCGAGTTTATGGATATCATCAACCGTCATGTACAGAAGCATCCCGTACTTATCGATAAGTACCTGATGGGTAAGGAGATAGAGGTTGATGCCGTGTGCGACGGCGAAGACATCCTGATACCCGGCATCATGGAGCATATCGAGAGAGCCGGTATACACTCGGGTGACTCTATATCGGTATATCCCGCACAGGACCTGTCAGACAGAATCAAGAACATGATAGTAGACTATACGAGGAAGCTGGCTCAGTCACTTCACGTAATCGGACTTATCAATATACAGTTTATAGACTATAACGATGACATTTACGTAATCGAGGTAAATCCCCGTTCGAGTCGTACGGTACCTTATATCAGTAAGGTTACGGGTATCCCGATTGTAGACCTTGCAACTCGAGTAATCCTGGGTGAGAAGCTGAGGGATATGGGCTATACGCCGGGACTCGCACCCGAGTCGGAGTACTTCGCTATCAAGATGCCTGTGTTCTCATTTGAGAAGATAAGAGGTGCGGAGATAAGCCTCGGTCCTGAAATGAAGTCGACGGGCGAGGTGCTCGGTATCTCGAAGAACTATAATGAGGCGCTGTATAAGGCGTTCCTCGGAAATGGCATAAATCTTCCGAAGTATAAGAAGATGATCATGACGGTGAAGGATGCGGATAAGCAGGATGCTGTTGAGATAGGCAGGAGATTTGCGGCGCTCGGCTATAAGATATATGCCACAAACAGCACGGCCATGGTGCTGAATGAGAATGGTGTAAAGGCTGAGAAGATAAATAAGGTAGAGGAGCCGTCACCTAACCTCCTTGATCTTATACTCGGTCACGAGATAGACCTTGTAATCGACACACCGAGCCCCGGCATAGAGAAGAGTAAGGATGGATTCATCATCAGGCGTCATGCCATAGAGACGGGTGTTACGGTGCTTACATCGCTTGATACTGCGGATGCACTGCTGACGAGTCTTGAGTCCTCAGAGCCGGATAAGCTGTCACTTGTGGATATAGCGGAGATATAAACGTATATATCACGCAAGATAGCTGTACTCCGGGAAGCCTGAATACTGTATGAAGTCAGCGAAGTTACATATATGATAAAAATTCAGGGAGATGTCAAATGAGACATCTCCCTGTCTATATAGATGCTTTCCGGAGTGATATAGAGTAAAGCTTCATCTCTTATGACAGCATCGATAGTGGTGTCAGGCATCCCTTATGACGACGTCAATAGTGGCGTCAGGCATCAGTCAGCTCTGAATCGGGATCATCCCCACGCCGCCGCTTTGTAGCGGAGCTGTCATCGCTGTTACGCGGGTCACTCTTGCCTCCAGGTCGTATCGGTGAGCCTGTTCGCTCCACTCTGTAGCCGGAGTTATAGTCACCGAGCATAAGCCCGTCGAAGTCATCCTCCTTGTAGGGACTCCTGACGGCCTTAGTCTTCCTGCCGGGGCTCTTCTTACGCTCATCATACTTCACGATATTATACTTAAACTCCTGCTGCTCAGCCACGTACTCTGCAGGCATGCACCTGGCTACGTACTTTATCAGATCCACCTCGTAAATCTCAGAGAGTATAGCTATCTCCTCAGGTGTGGGCTGAGTCCGTCCTGTTTCTATATTGCTGTAGTTCTGGCGCGACGTGTGAAGCACGCCGGCGATATCACTCTGTGTCAGGTGATACATCTGACGATATGCTCTGAGGAGCTCTCCCCAGTAAATAGTAGTACTCATGTATTGTCCTCCCATTGATATAAATGATATAAAAATTTGCTATGCTCCGGTGGAGTTGCTCGAGACTGCCCCGGAACTGATATGCATATCGTGTTCTTTTTTTGCAAAAAATATGATATTATATCGAGTGGCTGCTGTGTGGAAAATGTACTTAAGATGCAGAAAATGTATTTTAAATGCAGGTATGACATGATGATAAGAAAAAGTTGATCATGCGGAGGTTATCAGATGAGTAAAGCAGATGACATATATATAAGCACATGTAAGGATATACTTGAGAATGGTGTCAGCACCGAGGGGCAGAAGGTTCGCCCTAAGTGGGAGGATGGCACCTATGCCTATACCGTGAAGAAGTTCGGTGTGGTAAACAGATACAATCTGCAGGAGGAGTTTCCGGCAATTACTATCAGGAAGACATATATCAAGTCGGCAATAGATGAGATACTCTGGATATGGCAGAAGAAGTCCAACAACATAACTGACCTTAACAGTCATATATGGGATGAGTGGGCTGATGAGGATGGCTCCATAGGCAAGGCCTACGGCTATCAGCTCGGAGTGAAGCATAAGTACAAGGAAGGTGAGTTTGATCAGGTTGACAGAGTGCTCTATGACCTGAAGGAGAATCCCTACAGCAGACGTATTATGACAAATATGTATGTGCATCAGGATCTGAATGAGATGAATCTCTATCCCTGCGCGTACAGCATGACATTTAACGTGAGCGGCGATACCTTAAATGCCATACTCAATCAGCGTTCACAGGATATGCTGGCAGCGGGCAACTGGAATGTTGTTCAGTATAGTGCTCTGCTTATGATGATAGCTCAGTCCGTAGGACTGAAGGCAGGAGAGCTTGTACATGTCATAGCCGATGCTCATATATATGACAGACATATCCCGATTATAGAAGAGCTCATCAAGCGTCCGACATATCCGGCGCCGAAGGTGACGCTTAATCTGGACGTGAAGGATTTCTATGCATTTACGGTGGATGACTTTAAGATAGAGGACTATAAGACAGGGGAGCAGGTAAAGAATATACCGATAGCTGTTTAGATGTCTGTGTGATACAGCAATATATTTATATACGGAGGAAGAGTATGAATCTGATTGCAAATGTAGACGCCAACTGGGCGATAGGATATAAGGACAAGCTGCTTGTAAGTATACCGGAGGATATGAAGAGATTCAGACTTATAACCACAGGACATACGGTGGTGCTGGGAAGGAAAACTCTTGCGGGCTTTCCAAACGGTTTGCCGCTTAAGAACAGGACCAATATCATACTTTCACACAGACCTGACTTCACAGCGAAGGATGCCGTGATAGTTCACTCGGAGGAGGAGCTTCTCAGAACACTCGCAGACATACCGTCAGATGATATATATGTAATCGGCGGTGGAAGTATCTATGAGATGCTTTATAAGTACTGTGATACTGCATACATCACGAAGCTTGACTATAAGTATCAGGCAGATACATATTTTCCCAATCTTGATAGGCTTGACAACTGGGAGGTTGTCGAGTGCAGTGAGGAGCAAACCTGCTTTAGTATAGAGTACAGATTTATGACATATAAAAACACCTCTCCTATTGCTTTATAGCGGATTTGCGTGCTATAATACAAAGAGTGTTTTCTGATGGGGGAGGGGGATTACCATGAGTAAAAGTATTATGATTACAACCTGTGATTCCTTTGAGGATTACAAGGTTGATGAGTATCTTGGTTTTGTATCCAGTCAGTCAATACTCGGTTCTAATTTTATATCCGGGCTTGCGGCAAATGTAACCGATGTTGCACGTAAGGATACGGCGAAGCTGGAGCAGTGCCGTGAGAATGCGGTGGAGCAGCTTATGCGGACAGCCGAGGAGAAGGGCGCAAATGCTATCATCGGTGTCAGCATGAACTATGCACCGTTTGAGGCGGGATCATTTGGCATCATAGTTTCAGGAACGGCGGTTAAGATATCCAAGGTTGTAAGGATTACGGATGACGTACATAAGGAGCTTCTGGTAACCAACTACTATACGAGGGTTGTTCCGAGACCTGTGAAGATTATACTTGACGGGGACTCGAAGGAACTCAGTATGAAGGTCGTTTGTTATAACTATAACAACGATGATATCATGGCCATCAGAGCTAATGTGGAGTTTACAAATCTGTATGACGAGAGACTCATACTTGAAAATGTTAACTTCGTATTTACAAAGGGTAATAATCTTTCGACCATAGAGTCAGACTATACGAACTGTGCGGTATCGCCTAATGACTTGCAGCTTCTGAAGGATGCTAAGGTTGTGCTTACGAGATATGCGACTCCGAGAGGTATATATGCATGCAATGATACTCCGAGAAATATATCCATGAGTATAAGGCGTCTGGAGGCACTTAAGGCTAAGCGCGGTATAGATGCTGTGGAGAAGTACAAGACAGACGGTATGATATGGACCTGCAACTGCGGACATGTGAACGAGGCCGGATGTGAGGAGTGTGTAATCTGCGGAAGAAAGCAGAGAGACATCGAGACCAAGTCATCATTTAACTATGAGAAGATGGTCGATGAGATGAACAAGAAGGAGTACGTAACAGAGATTAAGGATGTTCTGATGAGGAACATTCAGGATATAGATGCAAAGTATAGGTTGCAGCTTCTCGAAATCATGGAGTCGGGACTTCAGTATGAGAAGACACGCGGCAACATGAAGGAAACGGTTATTGAGAAGGTCGAAAAGGTATTTGAAGATTTGAATGTTGATGAATAGGCGAGGTAAGAGAGCTTGAGTACCGGTCTTAGTATGACAAGTGTAAACAAAATAAAAGAGCTGGCTGGACGTCATGAGTATGACCTTGCGGTAGAGCTTCTGGATTCACAGAATCTTGAGAAGTCACTTAATCCTCAGTTCCTCAGAGTGTGTGGTGAGATATATGAGAATGTCGGTCGTGATACAGACGCGAGACAGCTCTATGTGAAGGCACACACTATGGCACCTGAGGGAAAGCAGATTTTGTTTTCACTTATTGACTTCTATCTCAAGAAGGGTTACTTCGGATTGGCCGACAGATACTTCGATCAGTACATACATAACTCACCTGATGCTGGAGATGTACTTCAGGTTAGGTATGTTATGAGTAAGGCGAAGGGTGCAAACCTTGATGACCTGTATGATATGCTGTATCCGTATTACAGAGATAATATGGATGAGGTGTGGAGCTTTGAACTCTTCCTGCTTTCATTTATGCTTGATAAACAGGATATGGATGTCATAACATCAGACTATCTGGCAACATTTAAGACAAGTATATACAGACAGTATATAGAAAATATAGCAAGCGGCTCCAAGAAGGCAGAGGATTACTTCTACATATACGCCGATGGCGAGAAGGAAGACAGTAATCCTGCAGAGGAGAGTATTCGTAAGGTTGAACAGGAGCAGCTTGAGAGAGATTACTACAGAATGAATCCAAAGCCTGTCGAGGCCGTCATAACAGAAATGCATGACGAGGATGAGAAGCCTGAGACTAAGAAGGCTGAGAAGAAGAGTATCGAGGGTAATCTCAAGTCATTTATAAAGAAAACATTTAAGAAGCCTGAAAGTGCTCCTGTGGAGGAGTCAGATGAGGATGCTGATGACTTCGAGGAGGAGAAGAGTAAGGATGAAGTGACTGAACTTCATGCTGACGCAGACTATGTTCCGGATGAAACGCCTGATGAGAATACTGAGAGCGTTGCAGAAGATATGGCTGCAGAGGATACGGCGGTCGTGACGGAGTCGGATGATGCTGAGAGCAGGGCTGACACTGCTGCTGAAGCTGCGGCAGATGAAGATACTGAAGCAGCTGCAGACGAAGCCGGTGACGCGATTGTTGAAGAAGAGAAGCCCGAGGATGAGTTTAAAATCAGAGACTTCATAACCTATGACTTTGATGATGGTTTTGCGGCTGAGTCGGATACGATAGCGGGACTTGTAGAGGATGAGACTCCTTTTGAGGAGACAAGTGCATTCAGTGACTACAGCAGCTACAAGAGGAAGGCTGCAGCTAAGCCTGTAGCAGAGCCGGAAGCTGTTGCAGAGCCTGAGCATGTGGTTGAGCCAGAGCCTATGATAGCTGAGAAACCCGAACCTGTAGTTGAGGCAGAGCCGGAGCATGTAGTAGAGGCGGAGCCGGAGCCCGTCGTAGAGGTAGAGCCGGAGCCGGAAGCTGTTGCAGAGCCGGAGCCTGTGGTAGAAGCAGAGCCTGAGCCGGAAGCTGTTGCGGAGCCTGAGCCTGTGGCAGAAGCAGAGCCGGAAGCTGATACGGAGCCGGAGCCTGTGGTAGAAGCAGAGCCTGAGCCCGTCGTAGAAGCAGAGCCGGAGCCTGTCGTAGAGGCAGAGTCGGAGCCTGTCGTAGAGGCAGAGTCGGAGCATGTGGTTGAGGCGGAGCCGGAGCCTGTGGTAGAAGCAGAGCCGGAGGCTGTAGTAGAGGCGGAGCCGGAGCCTGTCGTAGAGGCAGAGCCTGTAGTAGAGGCGGAGCCGGAGCCCGTCGTAGAGGCAGAGCCGGAGCCTGTGGTAGAAGCAGAGCCGGAGGCAGATGAGTCAGATGAGGGCTTTGCGTATGAGCCGGATGCTATAGAAGACTCACCGTTTGGTGCAAGAAGTCTTCCTAAGATGGACTTTGCGACGTATAGCAGTGACCTGTTCCCGGGACTCAGTATGGATGATACAGCAGCTACAACAGACTATGGTACTGATATAAGTGAACACGAGAAGAAGCTGTCCGACAGCTTAAATGAAGAAGAAAAGGCGATGAAGGAGGCCGAAGAACTCCTGGCATCGCTGGGTATAAAGCTATAGAGACTATAATCTTAAGGAGGTTACAGAGAAGGTGGCAGTTGATCAGAGAGAAGCGTTAATTGCAGCGGTAAGAGCTCAGGTCGAGAAGGAGCGTGCTGAGAAGCAGGCTAAACTCGAAAGGGAGCAGATGGCCGCCAAGCTCTCCGGTAAGAAGGAGAAGAAAACAGAGGAAGGCAAGAAGTACAAGACCCTCTCTCCGGAGGAACTCGAGCGTATCGAGGAGAAGAAGAGAAGAAAGAGAGCAGAGGAGCTTGGAGTTCCCTATGAGGAGTTATATCCCTCAGCTGCAAAGAAGGCAGAAGAGAAGAAGGAAGATGCTGCGGCCTCAGGTGGTCTCGGAGGCGGTCTCGGTGGCGCCGGTCTCGGCGGTGGACTTGGCAGTGTACCCTCAGGCGGCGGTCTGGGAAGCATGCCCTCGGGCGGTGGTCTGGGTGCTGATATAGGTGCCGGTGATGCCAAGGTGGTAGACAGTGGTTCTGCATTCTCAGCTGACGGCAAGACTGTAAGCTCGAACACGGGATGGACGTCATCCGATAAGAAGGAAGAGGATATAGACAGTATACTTCCTGAAAACAGGACTACGCCTGATGGTGATGTATCTGATATGTATGACATCGACAATGATGATTCTACATTTGCGGCTCAGACACAGGATATAGATGCATATCAGGATGGCTCTAAGAGTGAGGACACCGATGTTGACTCGGCAACAGAGGAAGTGAAAGAGAAGACCTCCGGTATGAAGAGGGCTGATGACGAGCAGAGCCGTATAGCTGCTGCAAGAGAGAAGGCTGCAGCTCGTAAGAAGGCAGAGGAGGATAAGAAGAAGCTCGAGGGCCTTAGCGGTGAAGAGAGAGAAAAGGCTGAGAAGGCTCTTGCCGAAGAGAGACGTAGGATGGAGGAGGAGTCCAGAGCTAAGGCTGACGAGATAGCAAAGCGTAAGGCTGAGGAGGCCTCCAAGAAGAGAGCCGAGGATGAAGCAAGAAGAAAGGTTCTCGCAGAGGAAAGACTTAAGGCTGCAGAGGCAGCTCGTAAGGTAGCTACAGAGAAGGCTCGTAAGGCTGCTAAGGAAGAGGCTGCCAAGGAAATAGAGGAGGCAAAGAATCGGATTGCCGAGGCTGAGCAGAATCTTGAGAAGGTTAAGACTGCTGAGGCTTCTAAGGTTAAGGATACAGATGTTGAGATAACAAAGACTCCTGAGATAGAGGAGGCTGAGAAGGAGCTTAAGGCCGCTGAGAAGGCTAAGGTAATAGCTGAGAAGGCACTTAAGGCTGCTACATCTGCTGCTGATAACGCTAAGAAGGATGTCGAGAGTATAGCAAATCTCGCAGCTAACATCAGAGGTGAGTCAGCCGGTGTGGATGAACGTATGGCGGCTGATAAGGAGAAGACAGAGGCTGAGACCAGAAGTGCTGCAGATGCAGAGAAGTCGAAGCTTATAGCTGATGCTAAGGCTGCTGCTGAGCTTGTATTTAAGAAGAAGGCAGATACAGAGGCTAAGGCAAGACTTGATGCCGCAAACGCTGAGCAGGCAGCATCAGATAAGAAGTTTGCTGATGAGGAGAGTACTCTTAAGCAGGCTGCCGATAAGATAAAGACAGAGATAGCAAATGCCCAGAAGGGTGTAACAGATGCTCAGGCTAAGGTGTATGATGCTAAGAAGGGTGTAGAAGAAGCTGAGAAGGGCGTAACTGCTGCACAGAGCGGAGTAACCGATGCAGAGAAGGCTGTTGAGGATGTAAAGGCTCTTGCAGAGCAGGCAAAGGCTGCAGTAGCTGAAGCATCAGGTAAGGTGGCTGAGGCAGTTAAGGCTCTTGAGGCTGCAAAGGCTGCAGAGACTCAGGCTAAGGCTAAGTCGGCAGAGGCTGACAAGAATGTTGGTATAGCTGAGAAGGCTGTCGATACAGCTAAGCAGGCTGTAACAGCAGCAGAGGCAAAGGTTACAGAGGCTGAGGAAAGTGTTAAGGCTGCAGAGGATAATGTAGTAGCTGCTAAGCAGCTTGTAACAGATAAGCAAAGTGAACTGACAGAGGCTGATAAGAGTGTTGCTGAGGTTGCAGTAAGGAAGGCTGACGCAGATGCTGCACTGAAGCAGAAGCACATAGATGTAGAGGCTGCTGCTGTAAAGGCAGGCGAGGCTGCTCTCGCTGAGGCACTTACAAAGGCTGAAACAGAAGCTGGTGCAAAGGCTGAGGAAGGCTTCAAGAGTAAGATAGCAGAGCTCTTCAAGAAGATTGAGGATGATGCAGCTAAGGCTAAGGAGGAGATAGAGTCCAGAGCTCAGGCTGAGGATGAGAACAGAGAGGCGGCTGAGATGCTCGCTGAGGCTACGGAGTCAACCAGACTTAAGGCCGAGGAGGAGGTAAACAGCAAGGCTTCACTTATAGAGGAGATACAGGGTAAGATAGCTTCTCTTATGGATAAGGCAAAGGCAGATGCAGTAAGTGCAGCCGGTGCTACAAGTGCTTCCGTTGAGGAGGCTCAGAAGCAGCTTGATGATGCTCGTGCCGCTATGCAGGCCGCTGAGGATAAGCTGAAGAACGCTGACACTATCGAGATAGATCTTGCATCGGTAAGTGAGGAGGGCGGACTTCCTCTTGCAGCGTACTACCTCGAGAAGTATATGGATATACCTGATGCAAGTGATGAGATAGTCGATGCATTCAACGAGATACTTGATAACAAGGACAGCGACATCATTTCAAGGAACGTGGTTATACTGGGACAGCATGGCTTCGGTTCTGTTATACTCGGTGAGGACTTCGCACGAAGCTTCTACGATTTGGGTATATCGGAGTCGCAGACTATAGCTAAGATCAAGGCTCAGGCGCTTAACAAGATAGATGTTAAGAAGACGCTTCCGAAGCTGCAGGGCGGCTGTATGGTTATAGAGAATGCCGGACTTGTTCAGCCTGAGAAGCTCTCTGATATCGTTAAGATGAGTGCGAGAGATCAGTATGACTTCGCTATCATGCTTACAGGTGAGGTTGACTCGATATTTAACCTGTTTAACAACTGCAAGGAGATAGTTCCGGAGTTTACATACCTTATAGATATTCATAAGATTACGAATGATGATATGCTGAAGGTTGCTACCGGATATATAATCCAGCGTGGATATACGGCTGCAGATGATGTAGAAGCTAAGGTTAAGAGTGTTCTCATGGGTATAGAGTCAGGTAACCTCGACAGACTTATCGAAGCTGTGGATAAGGCTATAGAAAAGTGTGATAAGAGGGGCAGCGATAAGGTAGTTAAGGCTGAGGACTTCTAATCCGGAATATTAAGTGTTTTGAGAGCCGGTGTCTTACAGACATCGGCTCTTTGTAGGTAAAAAGGATGTACAGAGTAGATATAGGTATGGACCTCGGAACCTCTAAGACCGGGGTATATATGAGAGATAAGGGCATAGTTATCAGTCAGCCGTCTATGGTTGCATACGACAGAAAGACGGGAGCTATAGTTGCGGTCGGTAACAAGGCACGCAGGATGCTTGGCAAGACGTCAGGAAGTTTAGTTGTGGCTTCGCCCATGCTAAGAGGAGTTATCTCCGAGTATATGCTGGCCGAGAGAATGATAAAGGCATTCATAAAGAATGCTCTTCGCAAGCGTAGGATACTTGGCAGACCAAATGTTGTGGTTACTGTACCTCAGGGGATAAGTGAGGTTGAGAGGAAGGCAGTGGAGCAGGCTATCATGAAGACCGGAGCAAAGGAAACGGTACTTATAACCTCACCCATAGCTGCTGCGCTCGGAGCCGGAATAGATGTGCTCGAAACACATGGTCATATGATAGTGGATATAGGTGCGGGAACGACCGAGATATCCATCATAGCGTCAGGAGATATAGCAGATGGTGTGTCTCTTGACATAGCCGGCAGCGATTTCACAGACGAGCTTATAAAGTATGTGAAACGGAAGTATAGTATTGAGATGGGATATCTTACTGCCGAGGATGTGAAGCAGGAGATAGGCTCTGTGTATGAGGGCAGCTGTGAGATGACTGCGATAGCTAAGGGTAAGAGCATGCTGACCGGACTTCCGGCAAGCGTTGAGATGACATCTGATGAAACGGTGGAGGCATTTGGTGACCTGTCGGCGCAGATAGTCTCAGCTATCATGCTGCTTATAGACAGGGCAGGAGCACAGCTCGTGTCGGATATAGCGGAGGAGGGCATCTATCTCGTCGGCGGAGGAAGTCTCATACACGGCATGGACACGCTTATCTCAAAGAGAACCGGACTCCGTGTAGAAGTCAGTGATGAGGCAGAAAACATAATAGCGGCCGGCACCGGTATGGCAGGAGAGTATATATCTATAAGAGAGGCCGAAGCCGTGCACGATGAAACATGATATATACTTGATTTTATAAGGAATATATCGGTTTTTCTTTCAGCAATTTTTCTTTGCCAAGTGTGTATAACTTGTGATATTTACTTTATTGATATAAAGTTTTGTTTATGTTATGATGTCAGTGCTGTTTTCAGCAGTAGGTATATGCAAACACCGGACCGGTGATATTTCCTGTTACTGTAAGTCCGGGTTTCATCTAAAATATTCAATCAAATATTATAAGAAACGGAGGATTTTTCAATGTCAAAGAAGGTTGTACTCGCCGGCGCATGTCGTACGGCAATCGGAACAATGGGCGGATCGCTCAGCACAACTCCTGCAGAGAAGCTTGGTTCAATCGTTATCAAGGAGGCTCTTTCAAGAGCAGGTGTTCCCGCTGATCAGGTAGATCAGGTATATATGGGATGCGTTATCCAGGCAGGTCTCGGACAGAATGTTGCACGTCAGGCATCTATCCATGCAGGTCTTCCCATCGAGGTTCCCGCTGTTACGGTTAATGTAGTCTGCGGTTCCGGACTTAACTGCGTTAACATGGCAGCACAGATGATTCAGTCAGGAAATGCTGATATCGTTGTTGCAGGTGGTATGGAGAATATGTCCATGGCTCCCTATGCAGTTATGCAGGGACGTTACGGATACAGAATGAACGACGGTAAGCTCGTAGATACCATGGTTCATGATGCACTCTGGGATGCCTTCAATGATTATCATATGATAAAGACAGCTGATAATGTAGCTGAGCAGTGGGGACTCACACGTGAGGAGCTCGATGTATTTGCAGCAAACAGCCAGAACAAGGCTTGCAAGGCACGTGCAGAGGGACTCTTCAAGAACGAGATAGTTCCCGTAGAGGTAAAGAAGAAGAAGGAGACAATCATCTTCGATACAGATGAGGGACCTCGCGAAGGCTCAACTCCCGAGACACTCGCAAGACTTCGTACAATCAATCCTGACGGATATGTAACAGCAGGTAATGCATCAGGTATCAACGATGGTGCAGCAGCAGTTGTAGTTATGTCAGAGGAGAAGGCAAAGGAGCTTGGTGTTAAGCCTATGGCTACATTTGTAGCAGGTGCACTTGCAGGTGTTGACCCTTCAATCATGGGTATTGGACCTGTTGCAGCTACAAAGAAGGTTATGGAGAAGACCGGATATAAGATCGAAGACTTCGATGTAATCGAGGCAAATGAGGCATTTGCAGCTCAGTCAGTTGCAGTAGGCAAGGATCTCGGAATCGATGTTGAGAGACAGCTTAATCCTCGTGGAGGCGCTATCGCTCTCGGACATCCCGTAGGAGCTTCAGGCTGCCGTATCCTCGTTACACTTCTTCATGAGATGATTGATAACGACTATAAGAAGGGCCTTGCTACACTGTGTATCGGTGGTGGTATGGGCTGCGCTACAATTGTTGAGAGAGACTAATATAAGCAGGTAATCAAACGGGGCGGGAGAAGACTCTCCCGTCTTGTTGTGTGCCGGAGCAATTTTGAAATGAGTATATTCATTTTAGGCATGGCACGGTATCGAGGATGGAATCTCTATACCTATGTTGTGGAGAGAGTTTCATACTCAAAGCAAATAAAATATAAGGAGTATCAGGATGGAGTTTATAACATATGAGCAGGATGGTTACGTAGGAGTAATCACCATCAATCGTCCTAAGGCTCTCAATGCACTTAATTCGCAGGTGCTGGACGAGCTTAAGGAGACATTTGAGGCAGTTGACCTTGAGACCACAAGAGCACTTGTACTTACAGGTGCCGGCGAGAAGTCATTTGTTGCTGGTGCAGATATCGGTGAGATGTCCACACTCACAAAGGCTGAGGGTGAGGCCTTCGGTAAGAAGGGAAATGATGTCTTCCGTATGATCGAGACATTCCCTATCCCTGTAATCGCTGCAGTAAACGGTTTCGCACTTGGCGGCGGCTGTGAGATATCGATGAGCTGTGACATCAGAATCTGCTCAGAGAATGCAATCTTCGGACAGCCCGAGGTTGGTCTCGGTATAACACCCGGCTTCGGCGGCACACAGAGACTTGCCAGAACAGTAGGTGTCGGTATGGCTAAGCAGCTTATCTATACGGCAAGAAACATCAAGGCTGACGAGGCATATCGTATAGGACTTGTAAATGCAGTATATCCTCAGGAGGAGCTTATGGCTCAGGCTAAGAAGCTTGCTTCTATAATCGCTGCAAATGCACCTATCGCAGTACGTAACTGCAAGAAGGCTATCAATGATGGTCTGGCACTTGATATGGATCAGGCTATAGTTGTTGAGGAGAAGCTTTTCGGAGACTGCTTCGAGACAGAGGATCAGAAGGCTGCTATGGCTAACTTCCTTGAGAAGGATAAGGAGAAGAAGCTGAAGGTAGTTCCCTTCCAGAACAAGTAGTATCAGTATAACGGGTATGCATGGCTGCGATACATAAGGTAATGGTCAGCCATATGTGAAGCACAAACAGTTAACAATATAATAAAACATATAGGAGGATACAAAAATGGTAGTTGGTGTTGTTGGTGCCGGAACCATGGGTTCAGGAATAGCTCAGGCATTTGCTATGACAGACGGATATGAGGTTCGTCTCTGCGATATCAAGCAGGAGTTCGCTGATGGTGGTAAGGCAAAGATCGAGAAGAACATGAAGTTCCTTGTAGGCAAGGAGAAGATAACACAGGAGAAGGCTGACGAGGTTCTCGGTAAGGTTAAGACCGGACTTAAGGACATCTGCTCAGACTGCGACCTTGTAATCGAGGTTTGTCCTGAGGTTATGCAGATAAAGAAGGATACATTTAAGGAGCTTATGGGTATAGTTCCAGCTGAGTGTATGTTTGCTTCAAACACATCATCTCTTTCAATCACAGAGATAGGTGCAGGACTTGACAGACCGCTTATCGGTATGCATTTCTTCAACCCTGCAGATCGTATGAAGCTTGTTGAGGTTATCGCAGGCGGTAATACTCCTGATGATATGGTAGAGAAGATTAAGACAATCGCTACAGAAATCGGCAAGACACCTGTTCAGGTTGCTGAGGCTCCCGGCTTCGTAGTTAACAAGATCCTTATCCCCATGATAAATGAGGCTGTAGGTATCTACGCTGAGGGTATCGCAACTGTTGAGGATATCGATACAGCTATGATGCTCGGTGCATCACATCCTATGGGACCTCTTGCACTCGGAGACCTTGTAGGTCTTGATATCTGTCTTGCAATCATGGAGGTTCTTCAGGCTGAAACAGGCGATCCCAAGTATCGTCCTCATCCGCTTCTTCGTAAGATGGTTCGTGCAGGCAAGCTTGGTCGTAAGACAGGCGTAGGCTTCTACGACTACACAAAGAAGTAAGTAATTATTTCAGGTGTTATGCACTTAAAAAGTATATAATCCACACATGCCGAGAGGTGTGTGTGGAATTATAGGGTATAGAAACATATAACATATACGGAGGATGACAAATCATGGATTTCAATTTAGACAAGAAGCATGAGATGGCACGTGGACTCTTCAAGGACTTCGCTGAGAGAGAAGCTAAGCCTCTTGCTCAGGAGGTTGATGAGACCGAAACCTTCCCTCGTGCTACTGTTGATAAGATGGCTAAGGCCGGCTTCCTCGGAATTCCCGTTCCTAAGGAGTATGGCGGTCAGGGCTGCGATGTTCTCACATACGTAATGTGTGTTGAGGAGCTTTCAAAGGTTTGCGGTACAACAGGTGTTATCGTATCAGCACATACATCTCTTTGCATCGATCCCATCATGACCTATGGTACAGAGGAGCAGAAGCAGAAGTATGTACCCGACCTTGCATCAGGCAGAAAGCTCGGTGCATTCGGACTTACAGAGCCCGGTGCCGGTACAGATGCTCAGGGACAGCAGACAAAGGCTGTACTTGACGGAGATGAGTGGGTACTTAACGGTTCCAAGTGCTTCATCACAAACGGTAAGGAGGCTGATGTATATATCATCATTGCTGTTACCGGAATAGTTGAGAAGCGCGGACGTAAGATGAAGGAGATATCCGCATTCATCGTAGAGAAGGGAACACCCGGATTTACATTTGGTACAAAGGAAAACAAGATGGGTATCAGAGGTTCATCAACCTATGAGCTTATCTTCTCAGACTGCAGAATCCCGAAGAGTGCACTCCTCGGACAGCAGGGTAAGGGCTTCAACATCGCTATGCACACACTTGACGGCGGACGTATCGGTATCGCTGCTCAGGCACTCGGTATAGCAGAGGGAGCACTCGAGAGAACAATCGAGTATACAAAGGAGAGAAAGCAGTTCGGACGCAGCATAGCTCAGTTCCAGAACACACAGTTCCAGCTTGCTGATATGGCTACTAAGGTAGAGGCTGCAAAGGCACTTGTATACAAGGCTGCTCTTAAGAAGGACGAGTATAATGCAGATCCCAGACATTCTGTTTCATACAGTGTTGAGGCTGCCATGGCTAAGCTGTACGCAGCAGAGGTTGCCATGGATGTAACTACGAAGGCTGTTCAGCTTCATGGTGGCTACGGCTATATCAGAGAGTACGATGTAGAGCGTATGATGCGTGATGCTAAGATTACAGAGATTTACGAGGGAACCAGTGAGGTTCAGCGTATGGTTATCTCTGCTAACTTATTAAAGTAAGGAGGGTACAGACGTGAAAATAGTAGTATGTATAAAGCAGGTACCTGATACAAAGGGCGGAGTTAAGTTTAAGCCGGACGGAACTCTTGACAGAGGAGCCATGCTCAAGATTATGAACCCTGATGATAAGGCAGGTCTTGAGGCTGCTCTCAGACTTAAGGATGAGTACGGTGCAGAGGTAACAGTAGTCAGCATGGGTATTCCCGATGCTGCAGACGTACTTCGTGAGGCTATGGCTATGGGCGCTGACAAGGGAATCCTTGTAACAGACAGAGTGCTCGGAGGAGCTGATACATGGGCTACATCACAGACTATCTGCGGTGCCCTCAGAAAGCTCGACTATGATTTGATAATCACAGGTCGTCAGGCTATCGACGGAGATACAGCACAGGTTGGACCTCAGATATCAGAGCATCTCGGAATTCCTGTTATATCATATGCTCAGGAGATCAAGGTTGATCCTGAAGAGAAGACAGTTACTGTTAAGAGACAGTTCGATGACAGATATCATATGCTCAAGGCTAAGATGCCCTGTCTTATAACAGCTCTTTCGGAGCTTAATGAGCCCCGTTATATGACACCCGGCGGAATATTCGATGCATACGATGCAGATATTACCGTTTGGGGTAGAGCAGACCTTGAAGGTCTCGATGATGCAAATGTTGGTCTGAAGGGTTCACCTACCCAGATAGCCAAGGCTTCCGATAAGGTTAAGAAGGGTGCGGGAGAGGTTGTAAATCCCGACTCGGCTGATGAGGCAGCTTCTTATGTACTCGGAAAGCTTGCAGAAAAGTTTGTCATATAGGAGGTACATAAAATGTCATTAGAAGAATATAAGGGCGTATATGTATTCGCACAGCAGGTTGACAACAAGATTGACAACATAGCTTACGAGCTTATCGGAAAGGGTAAGGACCTTGCAGCTGACCTCGGAACAACAGTTACTGCTGTTCTTGTAGGATATGAGGTAAAGGACCTTGCAAACAAGCTTGCAGAGTACGGCGCAGATAAGGTAATAGTTATAGATGATCCTGAGCTTAAGGAGTATAGGACAGAACCCTATGCACATGCTCTTACATCAGTTATAGAGAAGTATAAGCCCGATGTTTTCCTCATCGGTGCAACAGCTATCGGTCGTGACCTCGGTCCCCGTGTATGCGCACGTGTTCATACAGGTCTTACGGCTGACTGTACATCACTTGAAATCGGTGATTTTCCGCTCGTTGCTATGCCGGGTAAGGAGCAGAAGCATAATCAGCTGCTCATGACTCGTCCTGCATTTGGTGGTAATACAATTGCAACTATCGCATGTCCCGACTTCAGACCCCAGATGGCAACAGTTCGTCCCGGAGTCATGCAGAAGAAGGATCGTGTAAAGGGAGCAACCTGCGAGGTTGAGGAGTTCAATCCCGGATTTGTACCCAATGACTGCTATGTAGAGATCCTTGACATCGTTAAGGATGTTTCAAATGTAGTAGATATATCACAGGCTAAGATCCTTGTAGCAGGTGGTAGAGGAGTTGGCTCAGCAGAGAACTTCAAGATTCTTGAGGAGCTGGCTGCAGCTCTTGACGGTGAGGTTTGCTGCTCACGTGCAGTTGTAGATGCAGGCTGGAAGCCGAAGGAGCTTCAGGTAGGACAGACAGGTAAGACAGTTCGTCCTCATGTATACTTCGCAATCGGTATCTCAGGTGCTATACAGCACGTTGCAGGTATGGAGGAGTCAGACATCATCGTTGCTATCAACAAGGATGAGACAGCACCCATATTTGACGTAGCTGACTATGGTGTAGTCGGAGACCTTAACAAGATAGTTCCTCTTATCACAAAGGGTATCCTGGAGGCTAAGGCTGCAAAGGCTGAGGTATAAAATCTTTATAGTTTTATATAACGTAAATACAGGGCTGTGCTTGCCGGATGCGGTGAGCACAGCTTTTTTTACTGGATTGATTAGTCATAAACACTATGCGGAGAATTGTGATATAATTCACGAGGTGTGATAGATACGTACGAGTTTTTACAGAGAAAAAGTTATAAGAGGATTAAAACAGATGATAGACAATCTGAATTACTACAGAGTGTTTTGTGCCGTCGTGGAGACGGGGAGTATAAGCAGGGCGGCGGAGAGGTTGTTTATATCACAGCCTGCAGTTAGTAAGACTGTAACGAATCTGGAGAAGACGCTGCATGTGAAGCTTCTGAATAGAAGTACCAAGGGTGTTAATCTGACTGATGAGGGACAGCTGCTGTATAACTCGCTAAGGAGTGCATTTGATACGATATCGCACGCAGAGTCGGATCTTACGCGAATCAGTGAGCTGGGAATCGGGGAGTTGAAGCTTGGAGTCAGCACATCACTCTGCAGATATATACTGCTGCCGCAGCTCAAGACCTATACGGCAGCAAATCCGCACATCAACGTATCAATAGACTGCCACTCGACATATAACACCATACGTCAGCTGCAGGATAAGAATGTGGATGTCGGCTTTATATGTGAGACAAGTCTTCCGTCGGACTTCGTATTTATGCCGGTGCAGGAGGTGCATGATATCTTCATCGCATCGCGTGACTACTTAAAACATCTGAGTATGAGAGAGCATGAGGATGAGGCGGTAGACAACAGCTGGGCATTTGCCGGAAATATCACCGCGATGATGTCGGGACGTGAATATGAGGATGATTATATCAGGAATGATACATATGAGGAAACTGACTCGGATATGGATTTTGATAGCACCGATACAGCTGTCAATATGACAGGTGATGACAGTGACACCTGGCTCTGCCAGTTGTCTACAAACGAGATTCTTGAGAAGGGTAACCTCATGCTGCTTGAGAAGAACAACATCACCCGGAAGTATCTCGATAACTACTTCTTCGAACATGGCATAAATCCGGGACAGATACTTGAGATTAATAACATGGATCTGCTGATAGACTTTGCAGAGATAGGAATAGGCGTGTCAGCAGTGGTGAAGGAGTTTACCGGAGATTTACTGCGGCGGGGAGATGTGGTTGAACTGGAGCTTGGGGAGGAGATACCGCCGCGCCGAGTCGGCTTCGCATATCACAAGGGACTCAGCATGAAGAGTCCTGCAGGACAGTTTGTTGCACAGGTCGTGGCTGCCGAAGGTATGGCACGACTCCACGAAGTGTAGCTTCGTGTATGCAATTCGTGAAGTGAATTCTTCATGCAAGCGAGGCACTGTATAGAGAATCTGTCTGAGTAGGCTGTGATATAATATGAGGAAAAATATAGATAAAAAGAAGGACAGTAAGAATAAGGATATGAATCAGGATATAGAGAAACAGGATTTAAAGAATCAGGATACGAATGAATCTGCGGATAAAGGTAAGGTCGATAAAAGAATATACACCATGACGGAGGAGAAGCCTGTGAAGGCTGTCATGAAGATGGGACTGCCGCTTATAGCAGGTATGTTCGTGATGGCTTTCTACAATCTGGTTGATACCTACTTCATCGGTAAGATGAATGATGACTATCAGCTCGCTGCGGTAAATCTCGCATATCCGGTAATACTGATACTCGTGGCTATTTCAAATATGATCGGAACCGGTGCTTCGTCTCTTATAGCAAGGTCTATGGGTGCCGGTGATAAGGATACGGCAAGGCATACTCTTACAGCCGGGTTTGTGCTTACATTTACCAACAGTATCATCGTGGCGGTGATGGGACATATATTTATGAACCCTCTTATAAAGCTACTTGGAGCGAGTGATCAGTCCTTCGAGTACACAAAGGAGTATGTGTCAGTCCTCCTAATAGGCAGCTTCTTCTTCATGGGAAGCTATACCTTCTGCCAGCTGCTGAGGGCGGAGGGCTCCGTGCAGTACTCGATGGTCGGTATGGTGGTCGGAACTATTCTAAATATCATCCTGGATCCGATATTTATATTTACACTCGGTATGGGGGTTAAGGGCGCGGCTCTTGCCACTGTAATCGGAAATGCAGCAGGTGCAGTTTGCTCTGTGATGTATTACGTGGCAGGTAAGACACTTCTCGTGCCTGATATGAAGAAGCTTGTTCCCAGCAAGAGGATTCTTAAGGAAATCTTCTGGGTGGGCGTGCCTGCAACGCTTGAGACGCTGCTTACGACGACAGCATATATAGTTAACAATAACCTGGCTGCAGGCTACGGAGACCAGACGGTTGCTGCCATGGGTGTATCACAGAAGGTTATAACACTCGGCAGCTATATCTATCAGGGCTATGCATCAGGACTGCAGCCACTCATGGGCTATAACTACGGAGCAAAGAACTATGACAGGATGCTGAAGCTTATGCGTGCGGGGATTATCGTTATAACGGGCACGGAGCTGCTGGTGATGGTGATATTCGGAAGCACGGCTCCACTTATCATATCTGTATTCAGCGAGTCTGAGGCAGTTATAGAGATAGGTGCGAAGGTGCTGAGAGCTAATATGTTTATACTTATATTTGTCGGCTCCATATCGACGGCACGTTCAAGCTTCCAGGCTATGGGCAAGCCTCAGTATGCATTTCTTATAACGGTTATAAGACAGCTTGTACTATATATACCGCTGCTGCTGATATTTAATCACTGCTTCGGCTTCGGTGGTCTCATATGGGCTCAGCCGGTGACGGAGTGTATAGTTATGGTACTCTCGATTATCCTGCTCTATAAAAATATCGTGGGGGCGAGAGAAAAAGAGGCAATTGCTTAATAGGCAAGCTGAGTGGAAGCTGCTATAAGGCTGATAAAAGACCGGTAAAATCTAAGTGACGCTCATGGTGATATTTGGTATAATTTTTCTGTTGTGCCGTGATAAAGCGGCACGGCAGACTTGAGTGTATGAGGGGGATATCATGGCAAAGAAGGATGGGAGCAAAGGTAAGGTGACAGAGGAGACCAGGGACAGAAGCTTTCTGGAGAATCTTGAGAAGGTAGACGAGGTAAAGGACCCGCTTACCGACAAGAACAGGATAGTGGTTGCGAGAAATGCTTTCGCAATAGTTGTGGTTGTGGCCTTCCTTGTGATAGCGGGATTTATAACGACAGCTGACTCGGTGCAGCTGTCCTTCTGGTCGCTGGTGCCTCCGATTATAGCGATAGCACTGGCACTTATAACGAAGGAGGTCTACAGCTCACTCTTTATAGGTATACTTACGGGCGGACTTTTCTACTCGGGCTACAGCTTCGAGGGAACGCTGAATCATATATTTAACGATGGCATCATCTCTGTGCTGTCGGACTCCTATAATGTCGGTATACTTATATTCCTGGTAATACTCGGAGTTATGGTACAGCTGATGAACCGTACAGGAGGCTCGGCTGCATTCGGGGAGTGGGCATCGAAGAGAATCCACTCGCGGAAAGCGGCTCAGCTTACGACGATATTCTTAGGGTGTCTCATATTTATAGATGACTACTTCAACTGCCTTACGGTCGGCTCGGTTATGCGCCCTGTCACAGATAAGCATAAGGTATCACGAGCGAAGCTTGCATACCTGATAGATGCGACGGCTGCACCGGTATGTATCATAGCTCCTATTTCATCATGGGCAGCGGCCGTATCCGGCTTCGTCGAGGGACAGAACGGTATAGCACTATTCGTAAGTGCGATTCCCTATAACTACTACGCACTCTTCACCATCGGTATGATGATTATGATAACAGTTCTCGGTACTGAGTTCGGACCTATGAGGACTCACGAGGTAAATGCTCTCGCAGGCGATATCTATACAACACCCGACAGACCGTACGCCGATGCGGATGCTGAGGAGGTAAGAACCGACGGACACGTCATAGATATGGTGATGCCGATTATTTCACTTATCATCTGCTGTGTCATCGGTATGATATATACGGGTGGATTCTTCAGCGGAGAGTCCTTCGTAAATGCATTCGCCAATTCCGATGCATCGGTTGGACTTGTGCTCGGATCGTTCGTAGCGCTTGTTATCACGATAGCATTTTATATGATCAGGAAGGTGCTTTCCTTCAAGGATTGTATGGAGTGTCTGCCTGAGGGCTTCAAGCAGATGGTGCCTGCGATTCTGATACTTACATTTGCGTGGTCACTGAAGGCTATGACGGATAGTCTCGGTGCGAAGGAGTATGTAGAAATGATAGTTAAGAGCTCAGCGGATGGCTTCCTGTCGCTGCTGCCGTTTATCATATTCCTGATTGCAGTCGGACTTTCATTTGCAACGGGTACGTCGTGGGGAACCTTCGGTATACTGATTCCGATAGTTGTAAGCTGCTTCGAGGACAGTGACCCGACGATGATGATTATATCCATCTCGGCATGTATGGCAGGCTCGGTATGCGGTGATCACTGCTCGCCGATATCTGACACGACCATCATGTCATCGGCAGGTGCACAGTGTAATCACCTGAATCATGTGTCCACTCAGCTGCCGTACGCACTGCTATGTGCACTGATATCTGCGGTTACGTATATAATCGCCGGTGTTGTGAAGAATCCTGTGGTTCCGCTTATCATAGGTTTTGCAATGCTACTTGGTACACTGCTGGTTCTGAGAAGCGCATTCGGTAAGGTGGAGGAAACGGCAGAGGAGTAATCTGTGTTTAGTATGGTTGACGGAAAGCATGGTTGCCGGAAAAGAAGTAACAAAAAGGACATTTAGAGATACGAATTACAGCATGTAATATTATATATAGTGTAGTGCGGAGCATAACTATAGAAAAGGAAATGTATATGGAGAGATATGATATAGCAATAATAGGTACGGGACCTGCCGGGCTGTCAGCTGCACTGACTGCAAAGGCAAGGAACAAGAGGTTCGTGCTGTTCGGCAGCAGGTCGCTCAGTGCTAAGGTTGAGAAGGCGCATACCGTGGCAAATTACCTTGGTCTTCCGAATATAAGCGGCGAAGATATGCAGAAAACATTTCTGAGTCAGATTGAGGATTCGGGGATAGAGATAACTGAGAAGAAGGTGACGCTCGTGTATCCGATGGGAGACTACTTTTCCATGCAGGCGGGATCTGATATATATGAGGCAAAAACCGTAATCATAGCGGCGGGGGTAACGGCGGATAAGCTGCTGCCCGGCGAGGAGGAGTATCTGGGACGCGGAGTCAGCTACTGTGCAACCTGTGATGCGGCACTCTACAAGGGTAAGTCTGCTGTGATAGTCGGATATAGTCCTGAAGAGGAGAGAGAGGCTGAGTTTATGACTGAGTTCGCTGACAAGGTTACGTACATACCTATGTACAGTCAGGAGCCCGAGTTTAGCTCTGATTCTTCTGATTCTGATTCTTCTGATATAGAAGTGATTCGTACAAAACCTGTGAGTATATCGGGCGGTATGAAGGCGGATACCATGGTGACGGAGGACGGTGAGCTTCGTGCGGATGGCTTCTTCATCCTGCGTGAGAGTGTGACACCGGGACAGCTGGTGCCCGGACTAAAGCTTGACGGAAACCACGTGGCAGTGGACCGAAGTATGGCAACAAATGTGCCGGGGTGCTTCGCAGCCGGTGATATAACAGGTATGCCGTACCAGTATATAAAGTCCGCCGGCGAGGGAAATGTAGCCGTGCTGTCGGCGGTGAAGTATCTGGCAAGTAAGTAAGCTTTGAGGGAGATGTGTCTCTCCCTCTTTTTTTAAAATGATTTACACAGATTTACAAATCCACTGATGTGTAAAACAGTATTAATATGTTATATTTGATGAGGATTTCGTTGAATAATATATGAGCATGGGGAGTGTATATGAGAGACAGGGAATTACGAAGGATTATAATAGCCGGATGTGTTATAGCTGCATTCTTTGTGTTTGCATGGAACTACTCGGTGACGGCAGGAGTGATAAGAAATGTTATAAGCGTGCTGAGCCCGTTTATACTCGGCTGCTGTATAGCATTTGTCATAAATGTGCCGATGAGCCGTATAGAGAAGCATCTGTTCAGTAAGAAGACAGGAGAGAAGTGGCAGGGGAGACGCAGAGGCATAGCTCTTATACTGACATTTCTGATTACATTTACGGTGATAGGTATCGTGATCGGTGTTGTAGTGCCGCAGTTGTCGGCGACGGTGAAGCAGATTGTGGCGAGCATACCGGAGGCGATGGAGAAGCTTGAAGCCTGGGTGAAGGAAAGGTTTGCTGACCAGACGGTTCTTGCTGAGATAGTTGAATCGGTTACGGCAACATGGCAGAAGCTGATGGACGACTTGGTTGACATAATAAAGGATCTTTCCGGGAAGGTGTTAAAGAGCGGAATCAGTGCATTCTCGGGGATAATCTCGGGAGTTACGAGCTTCTTTATAGGGCTTGTGTTTTCAATATATATCCTGCTCCAGAAGGAGAAGCTCGGACGTCAGGCGAAGATGCTTGCATACGCATATCTGAAGGAGCCGGTGGCTGACAGGCTGTGCGAGATAGCGGCACTGTCTCATAAGACCTTCAGCAGCTTCATATCCGGACAGTGCCTCGAGGCGTGCATCCTCGGTATGATGTTCCTGGTCGTTATGCTGATACTTCAGATGCCGTATGCGGTGCTGATAAGTGTGCTTATAGCGGTTATGGCGCTGATACCGATAGTCGGAGCATTTATAGGCTGCGGCGTGGGCGTGCTGCTGATACTGATGGAGTCGCCGGTTAAGGCACTGATTTTCCTCGGTGTGTTCCTTGTGCTACAGCAGATAGAGGGTAACCTCATATATCCGCACGTGGTTGGAAGCTCGGTCGGACTTCCCGGCATATGGGTGCTGGCTGCAGTGACAGTCGGCGGCAGTCTCTTCGGAGTAGTGGGTATGCTTGTGTTTATACCGCTTGTGTCGGTTGTGTATATCCTGCTTAGAGAGGATGTTTATAAGAGCCTGAGATACAGAGGTGCTGATTTGACAGATGCTGAGGATATAACAGAAAATATGGCTGAAAGTGATGAGTAGGCATTGAATGAAGTTAATGAAAAAAAGTTATGATAATTGGAGATATGAATTATGACAGGAGGATTACTGAGATGAGAATAGCAGTAACATATGATGACGGAAATTATAATTCTTGATATGACGAAGAGGTTATAACGATGAACAAAATAACCGCAATTCTGTATGCGCTCCTTGCTGCGGTCTTCTATGCCCTGAATGCACCGGGCTCGAAGCTGCTGCTCGGTGAGATACCGCCGACTATACTCGCGGGACTTCTGTATCTCGGGGCCGGAGTCGGAGTGGGGCTGATGTCACTGGTGAGGAGGACGATGGTGAGGCCGGAAGGAAGTCGTGCAGATGACCACGACCATCATCACGTATATAGCAATGATGATTCAGAAAAAATCGAAGAACATATTGATGCAGATATCGTAGGAGACATGCATTATGATACCGGTGCTGCAAAGGATAACAGACTTACCCACGCAGACCTGCCCTACGTCATAGGAATGGTCCTGCTGGATATAGCGGCACCCATCCTCCTTATGTTCGGACTCACATATGCGAATGCATCCGAGGTTTCCCTCCTCAACAATTTTGAAATTGTCGCAACAACAGTGATAGCACTACTTATCTTTAAGGAAAATGTTACGCTCAGAATGTGGATAGGAGTTATCTTCATCACGGTATCAAGCATCCTGCTTTCATATGAGGGAACGGAGGAGATTACACTTTCCTGGGGAGCGCTTCTTGTGCTTGGAGCAACTGTATGCTGGGGCTTCGAGAACAACTGCACCAGGAAGATATCTGATAAGAGCACATACGAGATTGTTTTTATAAAAGGAATCTTCTCTGGGCTGGGTTCCCTGATTATCGGACTCATAATAGGAGAGAAGCTGCCGGGGATCAGGTTTATCCTACTTGCCATGCTGCTTGGCTTCGTGGCATATGGACTCAGCATATTCTTCTATATCAGAGCGCAGAGCGTAATCGGAGCAGCAAAAACAAGCGCCTACTACGCAGTGGCACCGTTTATCGGAGCATTGATATCATTTATACTTCTCAAGGAAGCACTGTCGGGAAATTATCTCGTGGCACTTATCTTTATGATTGCCGGCTCGGCTATAGTCGTGGCGGATACACTGATAATGCATCACACTCATATGCATAAGCATGTGATTACACATACGCATGATGGCTCGACGCATACTCATGTCATTGAGCATAGCCATGAGCATACACACTTCGGAAAGGGTGAGGCGCACCACCATACTCACCCTGATTTAAATCCGCATTCTGTTACCCAAGCGTAAGTGAGTAAGCGGCTGATTGGTTTACAAATATGAGATACATGGAGGAAATATGGTAAGAACAGCAAATGAATCAGACGCGGCATTTATACTGAAGCTGCTGGCGGAGGTCAATCTGATACATCATGAGATACGGCCGGATCTTTTCAAGGTCGGGACTAAGTACTCTGAGTCGGATGTGAAGGAGCTGCTTGGCTCGGATAATGTGCATATATTTATATGTGAAGAGGATGGCGTAAGATGCGGATACCTTATAGGATACGAGGAGGAGACTGAGGAGACTCAGCTGCGTACTCATATCAGAACATTTTACATCGACGATTTATGTGTCGACAGCGATGTCAGAGGTAAGGGAGCAGGACGTCAGCTCTATGAGTATGCTGTGGCATATGCCAGAGACAATGGATTTTATAATGTCACGCTTCATGTGTGGGGCGGCAATGACAGTGCAGAAAGCTTCTACCGAAGGATGGGTCTCACGACGCAGTTTACGTGCCTTGAGAAGATTTTATAGAAATTGTTACTGAGGATAATTGTCCTGTTGGGTGTGTTGCCTGGCAGGACATTTTTTATGGTTTCTCGCGGATTTTCTCACGAACCATCTCATAGAAGACGAAAATATCTTGTCATATATAAATCAAAATGATAAGATAAATGATAAAATAAAATGACAAGATAAATGATAAAATAAATAACAAGATATGGAGGTTGCAAGATCTGGATTATGAAGGAATCAGAAAAACTGGAGCTTAAAAAATCTCTTATACAACTGAAGGAGGGAGTCATATCACTCTCGGCTATGCTAAATAAGAATCACGGCGGAGAAGTGATATTCGGGATAAATGATGATGGAAGAATCTGTGGAATAGATGTCGGCAGAAAGACGAAGGCGGACATAACACAGGAAATTCAAAATCATTTGAAACCGCTTCCGACAAGGGTCGCTATCGATGAGTATACGGAGGATGAAAAGAAGCTTATTAAGGTTTCTGTAGTAGGAGGTGATACACCGTATTCTGCGTATGGACGATACTATATCAGGGTAAATGATGCTGATATTCAGATGGATACTTACCAGCTGCAGACATTTTTTGAGAATAAGGATGAAAGCTATATCAAGTGGGAAAAAACTGAAACGAAGCATGACGCAGATGAAATCGATGAGGAGGCGCTGATTGATTGTATCAGAACAGCAAATGAAAAGGGCAGACTCAACTATGTATATAGAAATTCCCGTGAGGCACTACAGAAGCTTGAGCTTATAACCGAGAACGGAAAGCTGAATAATGCAGGCTGGTACCTGTTTGGAAATGGCAAGCCACTTGTTATAAAAGAGGCAAGCTATCCGACAGACTCCAGGACTGATTTCGGTGAGATAAAGGAATTCCGCGGAAATATCATTGAGTGTATAAGAGAGGCAATGTCTTATATACAAAATCATATAACATATAAGTCGGAGATTGTCGGTGTTCAGAGAGAGGAGATTCCGGAGATACCCGTCAGGGCAATAAGGGAGATTGTGATAAATTCATTTGCACACTGCTCATATGCAAGGGTGGGTGACTACAATCAATATGTAATTTATAAATCATCTGTCAGCATCTATAATCCCGGCTCGGTAATCAGAGGTATAGACCCGATGAAGTTTGCGTCCGGTAAGGTCGGAAGTAAAATTCGAAATGTACTTATAGCGTCGACCTTGTATAAATACGGATACATAGATGCGTTTGGTACAGGATTTGACAGAACATTTACTCTATGTGCCGATGCCGGAGTAGAGTATAAATACAGTGAGGATGATTTTGGATTTACATTTATCTTTGAAAGAAACCCTGACTTCTTAGATGGTAAGACAAAAGGCAGAAGAAGTGATAAGATAAATGGCACGGAAAATCATCTTGATAATGAGATAATTAAAGTATTAATTGATAACAAGTACGTGACTATATTTGAAATAGCAGAGGCTACCGGTAAATCAGTTGCTACTATTCACAGACACTTAAATGCACTGGTGAAATCCGGCAAGGTAAGGCGTGTCGGATCAAGGAAGACAGGATACTGGGATGTGATTTAAGGGGTAGCTATAAAATATTACATTTAACAGAAAGGCGATTTTAATGAAGGAAGTTAAGAACCCGATGAGGATGCTTGGTAGGATTTATCTGATTATGCTGGCAGTACTGCTGCTGATTAACCTCTTTATAGTACCGAGGCTCAGGGAGGCTCAGGTTGAAGAGGTTGATTACGGCACGTTTATGGAGATGACCGAGAATAAGGAAATCGGCAAGGTGGAGATAACTGACTCCAAGATTATATTTACGAATAAGGACGGCTCGAAGATATATAAGACCGGACTCCTCAATGATGAGGGGATGGTCGAGAGACTCTACGAGTCGGGAGCGGAGTTCTCAAGTGAGATAGTTGAAGAGGCATCGCCTATAGTAAGCTTCATCGTATCGTGGATTATTCCGCTTCTGCTCTGTATCTTCATAGGAAGACTTCTCAGTAAGAAGCTGCTTGACTCGATGGGCGGCAGTGACTCGATGTCCTTCGGCGGAGGCGGTATGATGGGCGGTATCGGTAAGAGTAACGCGAGGGTGTACGTGAAGTCCTCGGACGGAATTCACTTCTCAGATGTCGCAGGTGAGGACGAGGCTAAGGAGAATCTGCAGGAGATAGTTGAGTACCTGCATGACCCGGGTAAGTATAAAGAGATAGGCGCATCGATGCCGAAGGGTGTACTGCTCGTTGGTCCTCCCGGAACCGGTAAGACTATGCTGGCGAAGGCTGTTGCGGGCGAGGCAAATGTACCATTCTTCTCGATGTCAGGCTCCGAGTTCGTGGAAATGTTTGTCGGCATGGGCGCGTCGAAGGTGCGTGACCTCTTCAAGCAGGCGAAGGAGAAGGCACCGTGTATCGTATTTATCGATGAGATAGATGCCATCGGTAAGAAGAGGGACGGGCAGATAACCTCTAACGATGAGAGAGAGCAGACACTGAATCAGCTGCTTACCGAGATGGACGGCTTCGAGGGGAACAGCGGTGTTGTAATCCTTGCAGCAACGAACAGACCTGAGTCACTCGACCCGGCGCTTACGAGACCCGGACGATTTGACAGACGTGTGCCGGTTGAGCTGCCGGATCTTAAGGGACGTGAGGACATACTCCGCGTTCATACGAAGAAGATTAAGGCTGCGGATAACATAGACTTTAATAAGGTTGCCCGTATGGCTGCCGGTGCATCAGGTGCGGAGCTTGCAAATATTGTCAACGAGGCTGCACTTCGTGCGGTGCGTGACGGAAGACGCTTCGCAACTCAGCAGGATATGGAGGAGAGTATCGAGGTCGTAATCGCAGGCTACCAGAAGAAGAATGCTATACTTACCAACAAGGAGAAGCTTATAGTGTCATATCACGAGATAGGACATGCGCTTGTTGCTGCGATGCAGACGCACTCGGCACCGGTTCAGAAGATTACAATAATTCCGAGAACCTCAGGGGCACTCGGCTATACCATGCAGGTTGAGGAGGATAACCATAACCTCATGAGTAAGGAGGAGATGGAAAACAAGATAGCGACTCTCTGTGGCGGACGTGCTGCTGAGGAGGTGGCATTTGGAAGTATAACCACAGGCGCATCAAATGATATCGAGCAGGCTACGAAGCTTGCCCGTGCCATGATTACGAGATACGGCATGAGCGAGGAGTTTGATATGGTTGCCATGGAGACTGTGACGAATCAGTATCTCGGAGGAGATACCTCGCTGTCATGTGCTCCCGGAACCGCAGAGGAGATAGATGGTAAGGTGGTCGAGCTCGTGAAGACTCAGCATGCTAAGGCCATCCGGATACTTAAGGATAATAAGTCCAAGATGGATAAACTCGCTCAGTACCTGTATGAGAAGGAGACGATTACGGGTGAGGAGTTTATGGATATCTGTAATGAGATGGATAAAGCTTAGAATGGATTAGTAAAAGCAGTCCCCTGTCTTTATGCCGTGTAGGCGGAGATAGGGGATTTTTTTGCGGGAAAATATTTTTATAACTTGAAGTTATACATTATATTCGAAACATATATTTTGATTATGAATATTATATATGCTAAAATCTTACACATTACGCAGGGAAAACTCTGCAATATCGGAGGAACTAAGCATGGGAATGACTATGACACAGAAGATTCTCGCAGCTCATGCGGGAAAGGAGAGTGTGAAGGCAGGAGACCTGATAGAGGCATCTCTTGACCTTGTACTCGGAAATGATGTTACGACGCCTGTTGCCATCAACGAGATGAAGAAGTTTAACAAGCAGACAGTCTTTGACAATACGAAGATTGCGCTTGTTATGGATCACTTCACACCCAATAAGGACATAAAGTCCGCGGAGCATGTGAAGCAGGTGCGCGACTTCTCGAAGGCTAACGGTATCGTGAACTACTTTGATGTAGGAACTATGGGTATAGAGCATGCCCTGCTTCCTGAGAAGGGACTTATAGTTGCAGGTGATGCATGTATCGGAGCTGACTCTCATACGTGCACATACGGTGCACTCGGAGCCTTTTCAACCGGTGTCGGTTCCACCGATATGGCAGCCGGCATGGCTACAGGTCAGGCTTGGTTTAAGGTTCCGTCAGCGGTTAAGTTCGTGCTGACAGGAGAGAAGGCACCTTGGATTAGCGGTAAGGATTTGATACTTCATATCATCGGTATGATAGGAGTTGACGGCGCCAGATATAAGTCGATGGAGTTTACAGGAGACGGTGTGAAGAGTCTTACAATGGACGACCGCTTCACGGTAGCAAATATGGCTATAGAGGCCGGTGCTAAGAACGGCATCTTCCCTGTGGATGAGAAGACCATTGAGTATATGAAGGAGCATAGCACGAAGCCCTACACAGCTTACGAGGCTGATGAGGATGCGGAGTATGATGAGGTGTATGAGATAGACCTCGGCAGTCTTCGTCCGACGATAGCATTTCCCCATCTGCCCGAGAATACTAAGACAATTGATGAAATACATGCTGAAGGAGACATCGCTATCGATCAGGTTGTTATCGGCTCATGTACGAACGGTCGTATCGACGATATGAGAATTGCGGCGGATATAATGAACGGTCGTAAATGTGCTCCATGGCTCAGGGTTATCGTTATCCCGGCTACACAGGCTATTTACCTGCAGATGCTGAGAGAGGGACTTGCGGAAATATTTGTCGAGGCAGGCGCTATCGTGTCTACGCCCACATGCGGACCGTGCCTCGGAGGACACATGGGAATCCTTGCACATGGCGAGAAGGCGGTGTCCACGACAAACCGTAACTTCGTAGGTCGTATGGGTGCGGTTGACTCGGAGATATATCTTGCCAGCCCTGCAGTTGCTGCTGCATCGGCCATCACAGGTAAGATAAGCTCACCCGAAGACCTCGGGATGTAATACCAAATAACCGGAAAGGAGAGTGCGGCGACGCACAGTGAGTATATATGAAGGCACACGGAACAGTACATAAGTACGGAGATAATGTGGATACAGACGTTATAATCCCTGCAAGATATCTTAATACTGCAGATCCGAAGGAGCTTGCAGCAAAGTGTATGGAGGATATCGATAAGGAGTTTGTAAACCGCGTCAAGGACGGCGACATCATGGTTGCCGGCAAGAACTTCGGCTGCGGCTCATCGAGAGAGCATGCACCCATAGCCATCAAGGCATCAGGCATCAGCTGTGTTATAGCAGATTCATTTGCCAGAATATTCTACAGGAATTCAATCAATATCGGACTTCCTATCCTCGAGTGTAAGGAAGCGTCCGAGGAGATAGAGGCAGGCGACGAGGTAGAGGTAAACTTCGACACCGGCGAAATCACAGATATAACAACAGGCAAGACCTATCAGGGGCAGGCCTTCCCGCCGTTCATGCAGAACATCATCACGCAGGGTGGGCTGATTAATTATATAAATTCTAAGTAGGAGGAAGGATAGATGGTATGCAACATAGCCGTTATAAAGGGCGACGGAATAGGCCCTGAAATCGTCACAGAAGCCATGAAGGTTCTGGACAGTGTCGGTGCAAAGTACGGACACACATTTAACTACACACAGCTTCTTATGGGAGGCTGCTCCATAGACGCAAACGGAGTTCCTCTTACACAGGAGACAATCGATGCATGTAAGTCAAGTGATGCGGTCCTGATGGGCTCCATCGGCGGCAACACGAACACATCACCGTGGTATAAGCTTCCGCCCGAGAAGCGTCCCGAAGCAGGACTCCTCGGTATCAGGAAGGCACTCGGTCTCTTCGCAAACCTGAGACCCGCGTATCTCTATCCTGAGCTTAGCGAAGCATGTCCTCTCAAGAAGGAGGTTGCAGACCGCGGCTTTGACATGATGATGATGCGTGAACTGACAGGCGGTCTCTACTTCGGAGAGAGATATACGAAGGAGGTGGACGGTGTCATGACAGCTGTCGATACACTTCTTTATAGCGAGAATGAAATCAGAAGGATTGCTGTTAAAGCATTTGATATAGCAAGGAAGAGACGCAGCCATGTAACTCTGATAGATAAGGCAAATGTACTCGACACCTCGAGACTATGGAGGAAGATTACCACAGAGGTTGCGGCTGACTATCCGGATGTTACCTACGATACAATGCTGGTCGACAATGCGGCTATGCAGCTCGTGAAGGATCCGGCACAGTTCGATGTGGTACTTACAGAGAACATGTTCGGAGACATCCTCTCAGATGAGGCATCTATGATTACAGGTTCTATCGGAATGCTTCCGTCAGCATCTCTTAACGAGACAAAGTTTGGTCTCTACGAGCCGTCAGGCGGATCTGCTCCCGATATCGCGGGACAGAACATCGCAAACCCGATAGCAACCATCCTCAGTGCAGCTATGATGCTGAGATACACCTTCGACCTCGACGCCGAGGCAGACGCCATCGAAGGCGCCGTGAAGAAGGTCCTCGAGGAAGGCTACCGCACCGGCGACATCGCAAAGGATGGCGAGAGCAGCGTATCTACCACAGATATGGGAACGCTTGTAGCTGAGCGTGTATAATATTTAATGTGATTGAGAATAGAGGAGTGAAAAAGATGAAAAGTGATAACATGAAATGCGGCATGCAGCAGGCACCTGCGAGGTCGCTTCTAAATGCAATCGGTCTTACGAGAGAAGAGATGAGAAAGCCCATCGTCGGTATCGTAAGCTCATATAACGAAATAGTACCGGGACATATCAACCTGGATAAGATAGCTCAGGCTGTAAAGCTTGGTGTAGCTGAGGCGGGCGGTGTGCCCATCATGTTCCCGGCTATCGCAGTCTGCGACGGAATCGCCATGGGACACATCGGTATGAAGTACTCGCTCGTAACGCGTGACCTGATAGCGGACTCGACCGAGGCTATGGCTATTGCACATCAGTTCGATGCGCTCGTCATGATTCCTAACTGTGACAAGAACGTCCCCGGACTTCTGATGGCAGCTGCAAGAGTAAATGTACCGACCGTATTTGTATCCGGAGGCCCTATGCTTGCAGGACATGTAAAGGGAAGAAAGAGAAGCCTCTCATCCATGTTCGAGGCTGTCGGCGAGTATACCGCCGGTAAGATAACAGAGGAGGATGTAGAAGAGTACGAGCGTAAGGTATGTCCTACCTGCGGTTCATGCTCAGGTATGTATACTGCAAACTCCATGAACTGCCTGACAGAGGCGCTCGGCATGGGACTCCCCGGCAACGGAACCATCCCTGCAGTTTATTCGGAGAGAATACAGCTTGCCAAGATGGCAGGATATGCTGTTATGGATATGCTTGAGAAGAATATCCGCCCGAGAGATATTATGACAAAGGAGTCAATACTTAATGCGCTTACGGTTGATATGGCACTGGGCTGCTCGACCAACTCGATGCTTCATCTTCCTGCTATAGCACATGAGATAGGTTTTGACTTTGATATATCATTTGCAAATCCGATAAGCGAGAAGACACCTAACCTGTGTCACCTTGCGCCCGCAGGTCCCACCTACATGGAGGACTTAAATGAGGCCGGCGGCGTGTATGCCGTAATCAAGGAGCTTCTGGATATCGGTCTTATCAATCCTGACTGCATGACGGTTACAGGTAAGACTATAGGCGAGGCTGTAAAGAACTCATACAACAGAAATCCCGAGGTTATCAGAACAGTCGATAATCCCTACTCGAAGACGGGTGGACTTGCCGTACTGAAGGGCAATCTTGCACCGGACGGCTCGGTAGTTAAGAGGTCGGCTGTCGTCCCCGAGATGATGAAGCACTCAGGAGCTGCAAGAGTATTTGACTCTGAGGAGGATGCTATCGCAGCCATAAAGGGCGGAAAGATAGTAGACGGCGATGTAGTCGTTATAAGATACGAGGGACCTAAGGGCGGCCCCGGTATGAGAGAGATGCTTAATCCTACATCGGCGATAGCAGGTATGGGACTTGGCTCAACCGTTGCTCTTATCACAGACGGACGTTTCTCCGGAGCAAGCCGCGGTGCTTCTATCGGACATGTATCACCTGAGGCCGCTGTCGGAGGTCCTATAGCACTTGTCGAGGAGGGTGATATCATAGATATCGATATCGACGGTCTCTCGCTCAACCTTCGTGTAAGTGATGAAGAACTCGAGGCCCGCCGCGCTAAGTGGCAGCCGAGAGAACCGAAGGTTACGACAGGATACCTTGCAAGATATGCAGCTATGGTTACAAGCGGTAACAGAGGTGCTATCCTCGAGGTTCCGGGCAGCAACAGGCAGTAAGATAACCACCGGATAAGTAAGCGGGTGGTCATGAATAATACGTGATTAAAAAACCGCTGTTATAGCAGCAGAAGGAGATTTGGCAGATGAAGCAGTTAACAGGATCTGAAATAGTTATAGAGTGTCTTAAGGAGCAGGGAGTTGACACCGTATTCGGTTATCCCGGCGGTGCAATCCTTAATATATATGATGAGCTGTATAAGCACAGTGATGAGATACATCACGTGCTCACATCACACGAGCAGGGCGCAAGCCACGCAGCCGACGGCTATGCAAGAGCCACAGGTAAGGTTGGTGTATGTATGGCAACCAGCGGCCCCGGAGCTACAAACCTTGTAACAGGTATCGCAACAGCCTATCTTGATTCCGTACCGCTCGTATGCATCACTGCAAATGTAGGCGTGTCCCTCCTCGGTAAGGACAGCTTCCAGGAGATAGATATCGCCGGAGTTGTGATGCCTATATCCAAGTACAGCTTTATAGTAAAGAATGTGCATGAGCTCGCAGATACACTGAGACGTGCATTTACCATAGCTAAGTCCGGACGTCCCGGTCCCGTGCTTGTCGATATCACGAAGGATGTAACCTCCAGCAAGGCTGACTACGAGTTTAAGAAGCCTGAGCTCATCCATCCCAAGACAGATACCATAAATGATAGGGATGTAAGTCGTGCTATCGAGATGATAAATGATGCGAGAAAGCCCTACATACTTGCAGGCGGAGGTGTTACGATATCCGGTGCTGAGGCAGAGCTTCGCAAGCTCGTGAAGAAGATAGATGCAGCTGTATGCGATACACTTATGGGTAAGGGGGCATTTGACGGAACGGACGAGCACTACACGGGAATGATAGGAATGCACGGCACCAAGGCATCTAACTTCGGTGTAAATGAGGCTGACCTCCTGATAGTTATCGGTGCGAGGTTCTCAGACCGTGTAATCGGAAATGCCTCGAAGTTTGCACGTAAGGCAAAGATACTGCATATCGATGTGGATGCTGCGGAAATCAATAAGAATATAGAGGTTGACGCAAGCGTAATCGGTGATGCAAATGAAGTTCTGAAGATGATAAATGCAGGTGTCAAGACATCCAAGAAGCCTGAGTGGATGAAGGAGATTAAGTATCTGGTAGAGCAGAATCCTATGAGCTATGATATGGAGCACCTGACAGGACCTGCGGTTATCAGTAAGATATACGAGAAGACAGGCGGCGATGCCATAATCTGTACAGACGTAGGACAGCATCAGATGTGGGCTGCTCAGTACTATAAGTTTAAGGAGCCGAGACACCTCATCACATCCGGCGGACTCGGAACCATGGGCTACGGACTCGGTGCTGCAATCGGTGCCAAGACAGGATGCCCTGACAAGGAGGTCTATAATATCGCAGGTGACGGCTGCTTTCGTATGAACATGAACGAGCTTGCAACTGCAGCCCGTGAGAATACACATGTCATCGAGATTGTCATCAACAATCATGTGCTCGGTATGGTTCGCCAGTGGCAGACACTTTTCTACGGAAAGAGATACTCAAACACAGTTCTGAACGATAATGTGGATTTCCGGAAGATATCAGAGGCACTCGGTGCGACAGCATTCACCGTGAAGACGGTAGAGGAGTTTGAGAAGGCACTCGATGAGGCGAGAGCGGGAGAGGGACCTTACGTTATCGACTGCCAGATAGCAGAGGATGACAAGGTATGGCCGATGGTTGCTCCCGGAGCTGCTATCGAAACCTGCTTTGACTCAGAGGATGCGCTTGAGTAAATCGCACTGATACTGTAATGGTTAACAGGAATTAAGTATTTGCAATAAAAAACATTTCAGAATTATAAAATGTCTGATATAATATTTTGGTTATTTTGTAATGTGCCGATTTACCTTACAAAAGTAACCTATATAAAATACGCAAGGGTTTAAACTTTTATATAAACGGAGGAATATAACATGGCAAGAGTTTACAATTTTTCAGCAGGACCTTCGGTTCTTCCCGAGGTTGTTCTGAAGCAGGCTGCAGAGGAAATGATGGACTATAACGGCAGTGGTATGAGCGTTATGGAAATGTCACACAGATCCAAGGTTTATGATGACATCATCAAGACTGCAGAGAAGGACCTGAGAGACCTTATGAAGATTCCTGATAACTACAAGGTGCTCTTCCTTCAGGGAGGCGCAAGCCAGCAGTTCGCAGCTATACCGATGAACCTCATGAAGAACGGTGTTGCTGATTACATCATCACAGGTCAGTGGGCTAAGAAGGCTTATCAGGAGGCTAAGAAGTACGGCAAGGCCGTAGCTATAGCTTCATCAGAGGATAAGACATTCTCATATATTCCCGACTGCTCTGATCTTCCCATAGATGACGATGCAGACTACGTTTACATTTGCCATAATAATACAATCTACGGTACAGCATATCACACACTTCCCAACACAAAGGGCAAGATACTTGTAGCAGATATGTCATCCGACATTCTGTCACAGCCCGTAAATGTTGAGGACTACGGTCTTATCTACTTCGGAGTTCAGAAGAATGTGGGACCTGCCGGTGTGGTTGTTGTAATTATCCGTGAGGACCTTATCCGCGACGATCTCGACGAGAAGGTTCCCACCATGCTTAAGTACAAGACTCAGGCTGATGCTGATTCACTCTACAATACACCTCCCTGCTATGGTATATACATCTGCGGACTTGTATTTAAGTGGGTTAAGTCCATGGGTGGACTTGCTGCCATGAAGGTTCATAACGAGAAGAAGGCTAAGATACTCTATGACTTCCTGGATCAGTCAGAAATGTTCCACGGCACTGTAGTTAAGGAGGACCGTTCACTCATGAATGTTCCCTTCGTTACAGGCAGTGATGAGCTTGATGCTAAGTTTGTTAAGGAGGCAACAGCTGCAGGCTTCGTAAACCTCAAGGGTCACAGAACTGTCGGCGGTATGAGAGCTTCCATCTACAATGCTATGCCTATCGAGGGTGTTGAGAAGCTTGTAGAGTTTATGAAGAAGTTCGAGGAGGAGAATAAGTAATGACTAAGGTAAATTGTCTTAATCCCATCGCCAAGTGTGGTACGGATCTTTTCAGTGACGCTTATGAGATGACAGATACTCTCATGGATGCGGATATAGCACTCGTAAGAAGTGCAGCTATGCATGACCTCGAGGTACCGGACAGCTTGATTGCAGTTGCAAGAGCAGGTGCCGGAGTTAACAACATCCCTCTTGATAAGTATGCAGAGCAGGGTGTTGTAGTATTTAATACACCCGGTGCAAATGCAAACGGAGTTAAGGAGCTGGTTATAGCGGGACTCATGCTCGGTTCACGAGATATCGTAGCCGGTGCTAACTGGGTTCAGGAGGACAGCAAGGACGAGAACATCGCCAAGACAACAGAGAAGCAGAAGAAGCTATATGCAGGTCGCGAGATACAGGGCAAGAAGCTCGGTGTTATCGGACTCGGCGCTATCGGCTGCAGAGTTGCAAATGCTTGTATCCACCTCGGCATGGAGGTTTACGGCTATGATCCCTTCGTATCTGTTGATGCTGCATGGAACCTATCAAAGAGCGTTAAGCACATCACTAACATCAACGACATTTACGCAAACTGCGATTATATAACCATACATGTTCCGCTTATGGATTCCACAAAGGGCATGATAAACGCTGAGGCTATCAGCATGATGAAGGAGGGTGTTGTAGTTCTCAACTACGCACGTGACATCCTCATAGACGAGGAGGCACTCCTTGCTGCCATCGATTCAGGTAAGGTACACCGCTATGTTACAGACTTCCCGAACAGCCTTGTAGCAGGTCATGAAAATGTTATCTGCACACCTCACCTCGGAGCTTCAACCGCAGAGTCAGAGGATAACTGTGCAGTTATGGCAGTAAACCAGCTTAGAGACTTCGTAGAGAACGGAAATATAATCAACTCCGTTAACTATCCCAGATGTGATGCAGGTGTATGCCAGAATGTGGGACGTATAACGGTTTGCCATAGAAACGTTCCAAATATGCTTACACAGTTTACTGCTGAGTTTGCAAAGGTTGGTATGAATGTGTCAGACATGGTAAGCAAGAGCAGAGGAGAGTATGCATATACGATACTTGACGTAGATACTGAGATAACAGATGCTATAGCAGAGAGCATCAAGGCTATAGAAGGAGTTATCAGAGTTCGTATAGTTAAGTAATGAAAAAGTAATAGAAAGGGTAAATGGTTTTTAAAATGATGCAGTTAGATAAGAAGCTAAGAGTCGGTATACTCGGTGCTACCGGTATGGTAGGACAGAGATTTATAGCACTTCTCGAGAATCATCCCTGGTTTGAGGTTGTAACTGTTGCAGCTTCTCCCAGGAGCGCAGGTAAGAAGTACAGCGAGGCGGTTGAGGGCAGATGGAAGATGGATACACCCATTCCAGAGGCTGTAAAGAATCTGGTACTGAAGAACGTAAACGAGGTTGAGGATATAGCATCCACAGTTGACTTTGTATTCAGTGCTGTTGACATGACTAAGGACGAGATAAAGGCTATCGAGGAGGCTTATGCAAAGACAGAGACTCCCGTGGTTTCAAACAACTCGGCACACAGATGGACACCCGATGTTCCCATGGTTGTTCCGGAGCTTAATCCCGAGCACTATGAGGTAATCAAGTATCAGAAGCAGAGACTCGGTACAGAGCGTGGATTTATCGCTGTAAAGCCGAACTGCTCTATACAGTCATACGCACCGGCACTCTTCGCACTTAAGGACTTCGAGCCGAAGGAGGTTGTTGTATCAACCTACCAGGCTATCTCAGGTGCAGGCAAGAACTTCAAGGACTGGCCCGAGATGGAGGGAAATATCATCCCATATATCGGCGGCGAGGAGGAGAAGTCAGAGCTTGAGCCCCTTCGTATCTGGGGTAAGGTAAAGGATGGCGTTATCAAGGTATGCGAGGACGGACCTAAGATTTCTGCTCAGTGCATCAGAGTTCCCGTACTTTACGGACATACAGCTACGGTAAGTGTAAACTTCGCTAAGAAGCCTACCAAGGAGGAGATAATCGAGAGATGGGAGAGCTTCAGCGGTGAGCCGCAGGCTCTTGACCTTCCGTCAGCACCGAAGCACTTCATCAGATATATGACAGAGGATAATCGCCCTCAGGTTCAGCTTGATGTAGACTATGAGAACGGCATGGGCGTATCGATGGGAAGACTGAGAGAGGACAACATATTTGACTATAAGTTCGTAGGACTCTCACATAACACCATCAGAGGTGCTGCAGGAGGTGCAGTGCTTTCAGCTGAGATGCTTGTAGCTAAGGGATATATACAGGCTAAGTAATATATAATTGATTTATAGGGTAGAGTCGATTATATATAGAGCAAAATATAATAAAGCAGATGAATACATGAAGCAACTACAGTGCGAAACAGTTGCTTCATGTTATCTGATATAATACGCGAAACAGAAAATTAGGAAGAACAGGATATGGAGGATTTAGTAAGGATGGATAAGAGGAAGCTTATACTCATAACATCACCGCCCGCATGTGGCAAAACATTTATAGCTAAGAAGCTTGCAAAGGCACTCAAGAATTGTGTGTATCTTGATAAGGATGACCTGATCGTACTGTCTAAGCAGGTTTTTGAGGTTGCCGGTGAGCCGGTTAACAGATCCTCGGATTTCTTCAACAAGTATATAAGGGATGCAGAGTATCTTGCAATTATGGAGGTAGCCATGAGCGCTATCAACTATAACGATACTGTAATCATAAATGCCCCCTTCAAGAAGGAGATACGTGATAAGCAGTGGATGGATAATCTCCGCGAGCGTCTTGCAGAGAAGAACGCTGAGCTTTGCCTTATATGGGTAAATACTGACGTAGAGGTTGTACATCAGAGGATGATACAGCGTAACTCAGACCGTGATACCTGGAAGCTTGAGCACTGGGATGAGTATGTCGCAACTCAGGACTACAGTGCACCCACGGGAATCCCTGAGATGTTCGTATTTGAGAACTCCAGCGAGGAGGACTTTGCAAGGTCTATCGGAGCTGCTGTAAATCACATCAGAGGCAATAACGACGAGGACTAATAAATATACGAAAGGATATCTATTGTATGGCAGGAATATATCCGTTCAGAGCAGAGAGACCGAATAAGGATGTGGTAGCTGAGGTTGCAGCGCTTCCCTATGATGTATATAACAGACTTGAGGCGAAGGCTGAGGTTGAGAGGCATCCGAGGTCATTTCTCAGGATAGACAGACCGGAGACGAACTTCGGTCCGGACTTTGATATGTACAGTGAGGAGAGCTACGAGACAGCGAGAAGGCTTCTGTGGGAGAGCTTCGAGGACGGTACATATGTGGAAGATGAGAAGAAGGTGTACTATATATATGAGCTAATCATGGACGGAAGGCACCAGACCGGAATAGTCGCTGCAGCCTCCGTCGATGATTATCTCAGCGGTGTTATCAAGAAGCATGAGAACACACGTGCCGAGAAGGAAGCCGACAGAATAAATCATATATACACCTGCAAGGCTCAGACGGGACCTATATTCCTTGCATACAGAGATGATGATACCATAAACGGTGTGGTAAGCCGTGTGAAGACAGGAGAGAAGCTGTATGGCTTTACCTCTGAGGATGGTATAACTCATAACGTCTGGATTATAGACAATGATGAGGATATAGAGAAGGTACGTGATGCATTCGCGGCTATAGATTCTATATATATAGCTGATGGTCATCACAGAGCTGCTTCTGCAGTGAAGGTTGGTACGAGACTCCGCGAGGAGCATCCGGACTATGACGGTACCGAGGAGTATAACTCATTTATGTCGGTGTTGTTCCCCGAGAGTGAGCTGAAGATTCTGCCTTATAACAGAGTTGTGGCTGACCTTGCCGGATACAGTGAGGAGGAGTTCATAGAGGAGATGGCAAATGTTGTCGATATAGAGAAGTCGGACTCTCCCGTAAGCCCCACAGTTAAGGGCACCATGGGTATGTATATGGGTGATACCTGGTACAGGCTTACGGTTAAGACAGAGCTCATGTCGGACGACCCGGTTGACGGACTCGATGTGTCGCTGCTGCAGAATCTGATTCTGGAGCCGGTACTCGGTATCGAGGATCCGAAGACTGATAAGAGAATCGATTTCGTCGGAGGTATCAGGGGGCTCGGCGAGCTGGAGAGAAGGGTAAACGCTGAGTCAGGTGACTCGGTCGTGGCATTTTCCATGTATCCCACTACGATAGAGGAGCTATTTAACGTAGCGGATGCAGGACTGCTGATGCCGCCTAAGTCCACATGGTTCGAGCCGAAGCTGAGGAGTGGTATATTTATACATAAAATAAATGAGGAGTAGAGTTTATGCCGAGAAGAAAGGAAGTATTTGCAATAAACCGTATGGAGGTTGATGCGCTGCTCAGTGCAAGGCATGACAATCCGCATCATCTTCTGGGAATACATGAATGCATAGATGACGTATATGTAAATGTTTTTCTTCCCGATGCAAAGGTGGTTACGATTACGGATATAACCGAGGGTAAGACGTACTCGCTTATATCTGATAAGTATGAGGGCTTTTTCTCAATTCGCATCAAGGATAAGAAGAAGTTTGAGTACAGAGTTAAGGCGAAGTTTATAGACGGACATGAGGAGTCATTTGTGGACCCCTATACATTTGAGCCGGTGCTCGACCCGATGGATATATGTCTCTTCAATGACGGCAATCACTACGAGATATATAACAAGCTGGGAGCACATCCCATGTCGGTTGACGGTATCTACGGTACGCTCTTTGCTGTATGGGCACCGAATGCCGAGAGAGTTTCTGTGGTAGGAAACTTTAACAACTGGGACGGCAGAAGATATCAGATGAGGAAGCTGGATTACTCCGGTATCTTCGAACTCTTCATCCCGGGCGAGTTTGTGGACCAGATATACAAGTATGAGCTTCGCTCGAAGACAGGCGAGATATTCATGAAGACTGATCCCTTTGCAGTAACAAATGAGATTCGTCCCGCAAATGCATCCCGCGTCACCACGCTGAACTATAAGTGGAAGGATGATACATGGATGACGAAGCGTGAGAGTCAGGTCAGCGTAAATCAGCCCATGAATATATACGAGGTTCACCTCGGCTCATGGAAGAGACCGACTGACGGAAGAGAGTTCCTGAACTATCGCGAGATAGCTAAGGAGATGAGCGCCTATGTGAAGGATATGGGCTATACCCATATAGAGCTTATGCCGATTATGGAGCATCCCTATGATCCGTCTTGGGGCTACCAAATTACAGGCTACTATGCTCCGACGTCGAGGTACGGTTCGCCGACAGATTTCATGTACTTTGTCGACTATATGCATGAGCAGGGAATAGGTGTCATACTTGACTGGGTACCGGCACATTTCCCCAAGGATGCACACGGACTCGGACGCTTTGACGGTACACCGCTTTATGAGAAGGATGATCCCGTGATGAGTGAGCATCCTCACTGGGGCACATATATATTTGACTTCGGGAAGCCGGAGGTTAAGAACTTCCTGATAGCATCGGCACTGTACTGGGCTGATATGTATCATGTGGACGGTATAAGGATGGATGCTGTGGCATCTATGCTTTATCTGGACTACGGACGTCAGGGACAGCAGTGGACACCGAACGAGTTCGGCGGTAACGAGAATCTCGAGGCAGTTCAGTTCATCAAGGAAGTAAATACCGAGATGAAGAAGCGATTCCCCGGTGTTATGATGATAGCAGAGGAGTCGACGGCATGGCCGCTTATAACACATCCTATCGATGAGGGCGGTCTCGGCTTTGACTATAAGTGGAACATGGGATGGATGAATGACTTCCTCTCATATATCGGACTGGATCCTCTATATAGGAAGTATCATCATAATGAGCTTACATTTAGTATGATGTATGCTTACAGTGAGAAGTTCGTACTTGTGCTTTCACACGATGAGGTGGTGCATGAGAAGCGTTCTATGATAGATAAGATGCCGGGCGGATATGAGGATAAGTTCTCAAATCTCAGAGCAACATACGGATATATGATGATGCATCCCGGTAAGAAGCTTATATTTATGGGACAGGAGTTTGCTCAGTTTAAGGAGTTTAACGAGTCCTCCGAGCTTGACTGGTCGCTCTTCGAGTTTGATGCACATACGATAACAAGAGAGTATGTGAAGCAGCTGAATAGGCTCTATACATCGGAGCCTGCACTCTATGAGTCGGATGATGATCCTTCCGGCTTCGAGTGGATAGACCCGAGTGATGCAAGCCGCTCTTTGCTTACATTTGAGAGGAAGGGCAGGAATCCTGAGGATACGCTGATAGTTGCATGTAACTTCTCATCATCCGATGTGAAGAATCTGAAGCTGGACGTTCCGTCAGAGGGACGCTGGAAGGAAATCTTCTCGAGTGACAGCTCACAGTTCGGCGGTGAGGGTCATAATAACAAGACCGTGAAGCAGTCAAAGCTCTATGCCGATGATGTGAAGACGGCAGAGACCGGCGCTAAGAAGGCTGCGAAGGGTGAGAAAAAGTCTGATGCGAAGGCTGGCGAAAAGGCTGAGGTTAAGAAGGACGGCAGCTATATAAGTGTAACTGTTCCGGCACTTTCTGTTACGGTATTTAAGAAAGTAAAGAATGTAAAGAAGGCTGCGGCAAAAAAATAATAAAAGGGTACTTGACACGTTTGATACAATATGTGTAAGTCATGATTCAAGGCATATATCGACAGATACTTCGTTGGTATATGCCTTGACTGTGTGAGAGTTTTTAACAAGGAGGAAAAGCAAGATGGCAAAGATAGACATTATATCCGGATTTCTCGGTGCCGGAAAGACTACACTTATAAAGAAGCTTCTGAAGGAAGCCTTCACAGGTGAGCAGGTCGTACTTATCGAGAATGAGTTCGGAGAGATGGCAGTAGACGGCGGCTTCCTGAAGGATGCCGGCATACAGATAACAGAGATGAGCCAGGGTTGTATATGCTGCTCACTCGTAGGTGACTTCGGTGAGGCGCTGAAGCAGGTTGTTACAGATTATAATCCTGACAGAATTCTTATAGAGCCCTCAGGAGTAGGCAAGCTTTCAGACGTTATAAAGGCTGTTCAGAGGGCATCACAGGAGGTTAGTATCGAGCTTAACAGTGCAACCACTGTTGTAGATGTAAGTAAGGCTAAGATGTATATGAAGAACTTTGGCGAGTTCTTCCTGAACCAGATAGAGGCTTGCGGTACAGTGGTTCTAAGCCGTACACAGAATGTGGATGATGAGAAGCTCGTAAATACCGTAAATATGATTCGCGAGCATAACGCGGAGGCTCGTATAGTTACAACTCCCTGGGATGATATAACAGGTGCGGCTATACTTGACGCTATAGAGCATTCATCATCCATAGAGGATATCATGAAGAATTTCAAGTATGTTGAGGGTGAGGAGCACGAGCACCACCATCATCATGACGATGAGGAGCACGAGCACCACCATCATCATGACGATGAGGAGCATGAGCACCATCATGATGACGAGGAGCATGAGTGTTGTCATCACCATCACGACGACGATGAGGAGCATGAGTGCTGCCACCACCATGATGAGGAGCATGAGCACCATCATCACTACGATGAGAATGGTGTATGCAGCTGCGGACATCATCATCATCACGGACACGATGCAGATGAGGTCTTCACAAGCTGGGGCAAGGAAACGGCTGTAAGATACAGTGCAGATGACCTGAAGGCTATACTTGAGAAGCTGTCAGATGAGGATAGTACAGAGTATGGTATCATCCTCAGAGCCAAGGGTATAGTTCCCGACAAGGAAGGCAACTGGCAGGAGTTTGATCTTGTACCCGGTGAGTATGAGTTGAGAGCCGGAAATGCCGACTATACAGGTAAGCTCTGCGTTATCGGAAGTAAGCTCGATGAGGCGAAGCTGGCTGAACTGTTCGGTGTATAGACATTACATGGGAGAAGCTTCGTATTAAACGCAGCTTAGCGGATGACACTATATAAGTTAAAAGGATAAGAAGATATGTTTAATAAAGAGGAAAAGGAGATTCCTGTATATATATTTATGGGATTTCTCGGAAGCGGAAAGACAACATTTTCAAAGGATGTTTTGATAAATCAGGGCTTCACCGAGGGACGTCCGTCGCTGCTTCTGGCATGTGAGGATGGCGAGGAGGAGTACGATACGGCAGAGCTTGAGAAGCGTAACATACATCTCGAGTTTATCGATGAGGAAACACTTACGGAGGAGCATCTGCTCGAGCTCAGCAAGAAGTATAAGCCCGAAAATGTCATAATTGAGTATAACGGCATGTGGGAGCTTGACAGGATTTTCAGCATTAAGGTTCCTATCGGTTGGACAGTTGTGCAGGTTATAAGCTTTGCTGATGCGTCGACCTATGATGTTTATATCAACAACATGAAGAAGATAATGATAGATCAGATGCGTAATGCGGATATGATTATCTTTAACAGATGTACGGCTGATACCAGAAAGAGCGAGTACAGAAAGAGCATACGTGCCGTAAACAGAAGATGTCAGGTTATATTTGAGAATGCAGACGGCTCAGCAGATCAGGGTGACGAGGAAATCGAGCTGCCCTTCGATACCGACGGACCGGTTGTGACACTCGAGGATGAGGATTTCGGACTGTTTTATATAGATGCAGCTGATAATCCTGATAAGTATGTTGGTAAGAGGGTTCACTTCAAGGCCCAGGTGCACAGACCCTCGAACTATAAGGATAATGAGTTCGTACCCGGCAGATTCGCCATGACATGCTGCGCGGCTGATATAGCATTTATAGGCTTTAAGGCTTACTACGGTGGTGCTAAGAACTTGAAGGACAGAGACTGGGTAATCGTTGAGGGGACAATCGGCAAGGAGTTTTATCCGGAGTTTGAAGGCGAGGGACCTGTTATAAATGTTGACAGTGTGAGTCTTACCGGTGCTGCGGAGGATGAGCTGGTGTACTTCACATACTAAGCGCGGTTATGTTGCGTAAATACATCAATCAGGTGTGATATATTTGCAGTGGTAATCCGGGATATATCCGGGACATATAAGTATATTATATAAGCTAAAGGCAGGGGATTTTCTCCTGCCTTTTTATGTATTAGCAATGAGTCAGGCTGACAGAAATGTGAAGGGCTTCAGGACATTTAGTGAGAGGGAAAGAAATATTAGCATTAAACCAATATGCAGACATTTGAACTAAGGGTGGGTTTACAAGAAACAGGCTCCGATAGTAATATAGAATGCAAGTAATATATAATGCGGAGGGATTAAGGAATGGATATAAGTACAGCAACTGACAGACCCGTTGTGGCTATGTGCTATGACTTTGATAAGACACTGTCTCCGACAGATATGCAGGCACAGGGCTTCATACAGAGTGTCGGCTACGATGTAGGAGAGTTCTGGGATGAGACCAATAAGCTCGCTATGGAGAACGACATGGACCAGAATCTTGCATACATGTACATGATGAAGCGTAAGTCTAAAGGGAAGGTGCTCTTTACAAGGCAGCAGCTCGAGGACTATGGTTCGAAAATCGAACTTTATCCGGGAGTTGACAGCTGGTTTGACCGTATGAAGGAGTATGGAGATGAGAGAGGTGTTACGGTCGAACACTATATCATATCCTCTGGTCTTAAAGAGATGATAGACGGTACATCACTTGCCAGGAGAGGTGTGTTTAAGAAGGTATATGCCAGCTCATTTATGTATGATGAGGATGGTGTGGCGGTATGGCCGTCACAGATGGTTAACTACACCAACAAGACTCAGTTTCTCTTCAGGATAGAGAAGGGCTACCTCGACGTTAATGATGACCGTGTGAATGATTATTTCCCTCAGGACAAGCTCAGAGTTCCGTTTAAAAATATTATCTATATAGGTGACAGTTCAACTGACATACCATGCATGAAGCTCGTTAATTCATACGGCGGACACTCCATCGGAGTCTATGACAGTGTGAAGCAGGATAAGAGCAGAGTGTACAGGATGCTTGAGGAGAATCGTATCAGATACTTTGCTGCAGCGGACTATAGTGACGGTTCAGAGCTCGATATCCTCGTTAAGGATATCATAGAGCATACGGCTGCACGCGACCGTCTGGATAGGTTCCACTATCGTAACTGCAGTGAGTGCAAACAGTAAATTGGCTGTGCAAGATATCTTAGCATTAGCCTAATGCAAAGTTTTGTCGCTTGTATTTTTACAAGAGACCGCTATATCATATTCGGAGTTAGATTCAAATGAGTGAGTCACGAACGGTGATGTGACTTATGAAATATTATGAATACGCATCAGATCACGGGATATATCAGACTATGCTATGAGTCGGAGCATGTTGGCAGTGACTGAACGTGTCAGAATCGGAGGCTTCATATGTACAGTAAGGTATACAGCGGTATGACATGCGGCATAGACGGCATGATTATAACAGTAGAAGCAGATATAAGCCCCGGACTTCCGGGGCTTAATTTAGTTGGATATCTGTCATCATCGGTAAAGGAGGCAGGAAACAGAGTCAGGACAGCACTTAAGAATGTCGGTAAGCCCCTGCCACCGAGGAAGGTGACAGTAAACCTGTCGCCTGCGGATATAAGGAAGGATGGAAACGGGTATGACCTGTCCATTGCTGTGGCTATACTCAGTGCTATGGGTGAGGTGCCGGACTTTGGCTCTAAAGTCATGAAGGATACAGTATATCTGGGAGAGCTGTCACTTGATGGCCGGATACTTCCGACAGCCGGAGTGCTCCCTATAGCTGACTATGCAAAGCAGCAGGGCTTTAGCCGGGTTATATGTTCACCGCAGAACGCTGAGGAGGCAAGTCTCGTAAATGGTGTAGATGTAATACCTGTGGCTGATTTGGGTGAGCTGATGAGCATCCTAAGTGCTGACGGTGATATAGATGCAGTATATGGGTACAGAAGGCGTGAGATACCGTCGGCGAATGATACTGAGACGGACTTTGATATGGCAGATATCAGAGGTCAGGAAACTATGAAACGCGGCATGATTATAGCGGCAGCAGGCTTCCATAATATCCTGCTAACCGGAGCGGCGGGCAGTGGTAAGTCTATGATGGCAAAGTGCCTGCCGGGGATACTTCCGGGGCTCTCATATGAGGAGCAGATGGAAATAACCAAGATATACAGCGTGGCGGGACTGCTGGTCGGAAGCGGCGGACTTATAACAAAACGTCCGTTTAGGGCACCGCATCACACCGTGTCGGCAGCTGCTGTGATGGGCGGCGGTTCGAATCCGAGACCCGGAGAGGTAAGCCTTGCATCCGGTGGAGTACTCTTCCTGGATGAGTTTCCGGAGTTCAGTCGGAGTGTCATAGAGTCACTGAGACAGCCACTCGAGGATAGAGCAGTTACAGTTTCAAGGGTTAAGGCATCATATACATATCCGGCTAAGTTTATGCTGGTAGCCGCCCGTAATAACTGTCCGTGCGGCTGCTATCCTGACAGGAAACGCTGCAAATGTACCGAGATGCAGATACAGCAGTATACCGGTAAGATCAGCGGTCCCATCATGGACAGAATCGACATCAGGATAGATGTAAGACCGGTCGGATACGATGATATGTTCTCGGATAGTGATTCCGGTATAACCTCAGCTGATGCAAGAAAAATCGTAGAGAAGGCAAGGCTTATACAGATGAGGAGATATCAGAGTGAGAGTTTCGGATTTAACTCACAGCTGCCTCAGAACAAGGTCCGGGAGTATATAAGACTCGGGAGTGAGGAGGAGAGAATCATGAAGGAGAGCTATAGTCGGGATAATCTATCAGCACGGGGGTACTTTCGGATACTCAGACTTGCCAGGACAATCGCAGATATAGAGGGTAGAAATACGGTGAGTGCAGATGATATACGGGAGGCACTGTTCTTCAGAAATGTCGGAGAGTAGCCGGAGCATGTGCACTTCATAAAACAGGGAGTATGTAAACGCATAGGAGAGATAACTTGAATAAATATGCACTATGGCTGAATCACTTCAGCACATTTAATCATGACACACCGCATAAGCTGATACAGCTGTTCGGTGATGTGAGTCTGGTATATGAGAACCTCATGGATGAGGATATCCTCGCAGAGCTGACATATAGAGAACTGATAAAGGAGGAGACGGCCGAGGAAATCAGGGAGTTTAAGGGGCGTCTCAGTCTGGATGACTGGATAGACCTACATATACAGGATATGTATGAGTCAGGCGTAAATGCTGTGACTCAGGAGGATGAGAACTATCCGCCGCAGCTCCTGCATATACATGAGCCGCCGCTTGCTCTATACTATCGCGGACATGTGGAGCTTATGAGAGCTGCTATAAGGCGAATTGCTGTGATAGGTACGAGACGACCTACAGCCTATGGTTTGGAGATGACCAGAATGCTTGTGACGGGGCTGTCTGAGAACGGAGTATCTGTGGTAAGCGGTATGGCTCTTGGAGTGGACGGAGCAGCACACAGAGCAGCGATAGAAGCACATATGAGCGGCACCGTCGCAGTACTCGGCGGCGGAGTGGATATATGCTATCCACAGAGAAACTTTGACATATATAGAGAGACTATAGAGACGGGGCTTGTGGTGTCCGAGTATCCGCCGGGGACAGCACACCTGTCGGTACACTTTCCGCAGAGAAACCGTATAATAAGCGGACTCTCAGATGGGCTTCTGGTGATAGAGGCCGGGATGAAGAGCGGCACACTTATAACTGCGGACAGAGGTCTCGAGCAGGGAAGGACTATATATGCCGTACCCGGAAGAGTCGGTGATTCGTGCAGTGTCGGAACCAATCATTTGATACGGCAGGGAGCTACACTCATAACCTGTGCAGAGGATATACTTTCAGACCTCTACGGCGACGAGGTTGGCAGGAGAAGAGGTAAGAATCGTAAGGGGGTAATCGACAGCTTAAGCGTGCCGGAGATGAGAGTTTTCTCGAAGCTTACGTATACACCGATGTTTATAGATGATGTGGTGCGTGCCGGAGGCATGGGTGTCAGGGAAACCATGAGTGTTATAGATAAGCTCGAGAGAAGAGGTGTGGTACGAAGGGTTGAGCATGGATATTTTATAAGAAATATATAGTGCCGGCTATGCTGTACCACCACGCAGCACTGCTTACTCGGTAACTTCAGATAACATTTGCTGAAAGGCTGTGACATAGAAATGTTACACGGTCCCGTAATTTTGTGCCCTTGAATTATAAATTGATTTGTTGTATAGTGCTTGCTTAGAAAAAAGCCGGGAAAGTCCGGTGACGGATTTTTAAATCTTAAGGCGGAGGAAAAAGTACGCTATGGCAAAAAATCTTGTGATTGTCGAGTCTCCCACAAAGGCAAAAACAATCAAGAAGTTTCTGGGTAAAAACTACGAGGTTATAGCCTCAGAGGGACATGTAAGAGACCTTCCGAGGAGCTCCATGGGAGTGGATATCAAAAATGATTTCGAGCCTCACTACATAACCATAAGAGGTAAGGGTGAGCTGGTTGCCACACTTAAGAAGGCTGTTAAGAAGGCGGACTTCGTATATCTCGCAACCGACCCGGACCGTGAGGGAGAGGCCATATCGTATCATCTGTCAGTAACTCTTAAGCTGGATCCGAAGAAGTATAAGAGAATAACATTTAACGAGATTACGAAGAATGCTGTTAAGGAATCCATAAAGAATGCCCGTGATGTGGATATGAATCTGGTGGATGCACAGCAGGCAAGACGTGTGCTCGACAGACTTGTGGGTTATACCATAAGCCCCGTTCTCTGGGATAAGCTCGGTAAGAAGAGCCTCTCAGCCGGACGAGTGCAGTCGGTTGCACTGAGGATGATATCCGACAGAGATAAGGAGATAGATGCATTTATACCGAAGGAGTACTGGACTCTGGATGCTATGCTTAAGGTACCCGGTGAGAAAAAGCCGGTTGCTTTTAGATACACTGATGAGGTTTCGAGTCAGAGTGATGCGGATACTGTAGGCGATGCCGTAAAGGACAGTAACTTCGAGGTTACGGAGGTTAAGTCACAGAAGAGAACCAGGAAGGCACCCCTTCCCTTCACCACGAGTACACTGCAGCAGACTGCATCGAGTAGGATTAACTTCTCTACCTCCAAGACTATGAGAGTTGCACAGCAGCTCTACGAAGGAGTGGAGATAAAGGGACAGGGAACGGTTGGTCTTATAACATATCTCAGAACTGACTCCACGAGAATATCTGATGAGGCAGACAGTGCATGCAGAACCTATATAGAGGAAACCTTCGGTAAGGAGTATGTGTCTGCTACCGAGGTAAAGACTGAGAACAAGAAGAACGCTCAGGATGCGCACGAGGCTATACGTCCCACTGATGTGACACGTACGCCTGCAAGCCTGAAGGGACTTGTGACGGCTGAACAGTTTAAGCTCTATAAGCTTATATATGAGCGATTCGTAGCGAGCAGGATGGCACCGTCAGTATACGATATAATCACTGTAAATGTTACCGCTGCCGGACATACCTTCAGAGCATCGTCAAGTACTCTCAGCTTCATGGGCTTCCAGAATGTTTACAGCAGTGATGATGATAAGACAAAGGAAAAGGTAAATCTCAGCGGCATAGATGACGGAGATAAGCTGAGTCTTCAGGATATAGATAAGAAGCAGCACTTCACAGAGCCGCCGGCTCACTATACTGAGGCGTCGCTTGTCAGAACTATGGAGGAGAACGGTATAGGACGTCCCTCGACATATGCACCGACTATATCAACGCTTCTGAACAGAAGATATATCACCAAGGAGCAGAAGAACCTGTATATAACAGAGCTTGGATCTGCTGTTGACAGGATTATGGAGACAGCATTTCCGGAGATAGTTGATATAGAGTTTACGGCAAATATGGAGTCACTTCTTGACGGAATAGGTGACGGTGGTATAGAGTGGAAAACGGTAATCAGAAACTTCTACCCGGATCTGAAGACTGAAGTAGATGAGGCATCTGAGAATCTCGAGAAGATAAAGATAGCAGACGAGGAGTCTGACGAGATATGTGAGAACTGCGGTGCGAGAATGGTTATCAAGTACGGTTCCTACGGTAAGTTTCTGGCGTGTCCAAACTTCCCGGAGTGCAGGAATACCAAGCCGTACTTCGAGAAGATAGGCGTAAGCTGTCCCAAGTGCGGCAGCGACCTGGTGAAGAGAAGCTCGAAGAAGGGAAGAGTCTTCTACGGATGCATAAACTATCCGGAGTGTGACTTCATGTCATGGGCAAGACCTGTTGATAAGAAGTGTCCGAGCTGTGGTAAGTATATGCTGATAAAGGGTAAGAAGCTTGTATGCTCGGATAATGAGTGTGGCTATGTAGAGGCTGCACCGGAAAGAGAAGACTAAGGCAGTGAGTAGAAAATTTCTGAATAAGCTTGAGAAAAACATCGGCATGAAGAAGCTGAAGACTGAGATAAGAGTCATCAATCTCTTCGTTGTATTTGTTTTTGTCATCATACTATATAACTTCTATCTGAATCATGATGAGAAGATGATATCCTACGGCTTCGCCGTCATGGCCGGTGCGATGTTCATACTGGCCTTCTTCCTGTCGATACAGGTTAAGCTGAGAGTGAAGCTGAACTCCTTGAATATCGACTACAGAAAGATGGTTGTGAAGCCTGTAGTCGAGGAGTACTTTGAAGGGGGATCCTTCTCACGATCAGGTGTTATGACGGAGAGAGAGATACTGTCAACGCTGATGTTCTCAGATGAGCTGTCGTACAAGTATGCATCTCAGAACGAGATAAAGGGAGAGTACGATGATGTGCCATTTAAGTCCTATGACATGACACAGGTAAGCAGCGAGACAAGTGTTAAGCTCTTCGGCAGGATATTCGAGTTCGATATGGATACCGTAAATGTAAATCCTGTTGTATTCACATCAGCTGCTGCGGGAGTTATATCACTGTCAAATCAGCGTGTCAGTCTGCTTGGCAGGACTACGGGTTTTATAGATAAGAACTTTCGTACGTACGCCTTTGACGAGGATGAGGCTATGCGCCTTATAGATGCTGTATCGGATAAGCTGCAGAGGATACTGGATATGGGTTTGAGTCGTGTTATCAAGCTTTGCTTCTACAGCGGTAAGGTGTATGTGTTCTATGCGACGGACGGCTATACCTTTAAGGAGAAGCTGACAAGGAAGGATAAGGTGCCGAAGGAGGTCTACGAGGTAATAGACCAGCTGAAGGTTATAAAGAATCTTATAGAGACGCTTCATCGTGCGTAGTGTGAAAATCGGGGTCGGTTATGACCTCGATTTTTTGGGTGTTCGCGTAAGCAATGAACCAAGTGAAGATACTTGTAGCTTCACTTGGCGAATGTAACAATATCAGAAAAGTGTTGGTCATTTTTGTTAATTTTGTTTACATAATCCAAGAGAATTTTATATACAATTATAGAAAATTTTGGTATAATACTTTTCGATTGTGTCACAGAGAGGGGTGTAGTGACATCAGCACTACCTATAGTTATGGGAATGTAATATGGGGAGATAAATATGGCAAAGCGTCTGACAATCGGATTTATAGTAAGCGGCATCATGGATGCATTTACTAAGGATTTGTGCAGTGGTGTAAGAAGTGCTCTTGGGGAAGATGTAAATCTGATGGTTATTCCGGTAAAGTATATAGACAGAGATTTCTCTGCTATACCGGACCCGTATGAGTATCAGTATAAGAATATAGGATCTCTGGTTCGCAGCGAGAATGTTGACGGACTTCTGATAGCGGCTGACTGTGTTGGCTGTCTTACAACAAAGGATAATCTTCTGAAATTCATGGATCAGTTTAAAGGCATACCCACGGTGCTTGTGGCATCAAAGATAGATGGCTATGTATGTGTCAGCTTCGACAATAAGCAGGGTATATACGATGGTATGCAGTATGCCGTAGAGAAGCTTGGCTGTAAGAGACCGTGTATGCTGGCGGGCTTCGATGATAACTCTGATGCTCTGGAGCGTAAGGAAGCCTTTATCGAGATGCTCGATAAGTATGGTATACCGTACGGTGAGGAGACATTTGAGGATACAAACCTGACGCATAGCTGTGAGGAGGAGGCGGAGAGACTACTGGATAACAATCCCGATACCGACCTCATATTCTGTGTAAATGATGACACGGCGCTTGGACTATATGCTGTCATGAAGAAGAGAGGTCTTGTGCCTGGCAAGGATATCAAGGTGTTCGGCTTTGATAATTCTATAAGTGCAGCGAAGGTTATACCGGCGCTGTCCACTATAGAGGCAAATCCCATGGAGCTATGCGGTAAGTCCTATGAACTGCTGATGGATATGCTTGCAGGTAGGGAGGTTTCGGATGCCCGTACACCTACCAGATTTATACTGCGTGACTCGTTTGGTAAGATTTCTGATGACGGAGCTCCCATAACAACTAACGATGAGGTGCATATAGAGATTATCAGCAATCTCGTAAACCTTGAGAATCTGGATGATGTATTTGATAAACTGTTTTACAGATATAGGAGCTTCGAGAAGAAGGATGGCTCTATACTGCGATATAAGTATAATAACTTTATGGTTAAGCTGCTTGACTACTCGCAGGCAACCTATGTGGATATTCGCAGACGCCGCGAGGTTATAGAAGCAGCTGAGAGCTTCATCATGTATGACGCACTCGACTATGCGGATATGGATACACTGATTCCGTATATCGAGAAGAAGTACAGTGCCATAGCAGGCTATATAACAGAGGATGCGAAGAAGCATGAGGCCTACGAAATGTTTATAGACCTCATAATGATGATTGTACGTGCTCTTGATAACAAGAATCTTCGTATAACCGAAGAGGTGGATAATATCAGATACTCCATGAAGACCATGGTTAAGGATACCATGAGCTTTAAGTACGGAAATGATCAGAGTTACGAGGCACTTATATCAGACCTCGGTTGGATGCAGCTGAAGAACGCTTATATTTACATATTTGATAAGCCTATCATACATCTGAACGGCGAGGAGTTTAAGTGTCCTGAGGGGCTTTGCCTCAAGGCAGCACTTATAAATGGTAAGTCATACAGCATACCTGCGGATAAGCAGAGAACACCGCTCAGTCAGCTCTTCGTAAATGAGCATATGCCTGACAGACCTTATCAGATGGTGCTGTCACCCATATACTACGATGAGACGGTTTACGGCTGTGCAATATGTGATCTCACGGATATGGTATATGCAAACGGAGAGATGCTCTTCAATCAGTTCGGCTCCGCCGCGAGAGTTATAGACCTGCTGAAAACAAACGATAGGATACAGAAGGAGCTTGAGGAGAATCTGAACCTCATGAAGCAGCATAATATAGAGCTGGATATGCAGGCAAGAAATGATGCGCTGACCGGCATACTTAACAGACGCGGCTTCCTGGATGTTGCAAACAAGATGCTCAGTCGGAACAGAGCTGCCGGTAAGAGAACGATAGTTGCATATGCCGATATGAATAATTTGAAGATTATAAATGATCGTTTCGGGCATGAGGAGGGTGACTTCGCACTCAGAACTATAAGCGAGGTGCTTACATTTATCATAGGAAGTGACGGGGTGGTCGGTCGTATAGGTGGTGACGAGTATACGATAGTATATGTTGGCGATATGACGGATCTGGAGTTTCTTGATAAGATCAAGACAACATTTAGCTCGTTTAACGAGACAAGTCCGAAGCCGTATAATGTTACGGTATCGTGCGGTGTATGTAATGTGAGTGCGGAGAATACCATATCTCTTAGCGATGCACTGCAGATGGCTGATCAGGATTTGTATAATGCTAAGCGAAATAAGGACCTTAAGGTTATAAAGGCGGTGTAAGATGATAGTAGAATCGATGAACAGGATAAAGGAAGCAGAGGAGGCAGCTGCCGATATAGTATCGGACGCTAAGCAGAGAGCTGAGAAGCTTGTGACTGCGGCGAAGCAGGAGGCTGACAGACTTATCGAGGAGAAGCAGGCTTATATCGATGAGATGAGTGAGAAGGCTGATATGAAGGCTGAGGAGGCAACCGAGGAGGACTATAGTGACGCCGAGGAGATGGCAAGGACCGAGGTTGACAAGCTTATGAAGTCGGCGGAGGCGCTGCGCAGTAAGGCTGTAGATGCCGTGATAGACAGTATAATAGGTTAAATCCATATATATACAGAGGTAGATTGTATGGCAATTGTAGAAATGCAAAAGCTGAGTATATACGGTTCGAAGAAGCATCGTAAGCAGGTGCTGGAGTATCTTCAGGAAAGAGGTGTCATGGAGGTGAGTATCTCTGATGCTGCTGCAGATACTCTTCCGAGTATGGATACCTCGGGTGACAGAGCGAGATTTATCAAGATAGCAGATGAGATAGATAGCGTTATAGCGTTGCTCGAGCCTCTTGCTACAGAGGAGAGGAAGAAAATCCTGAATCTTGAGAAGGGCATAGTCACAAGAGATGAGGTCACCGAGGTTGTAAGCGACCGAACCACAGTATATACAGATGCGAAGAAGGTGCTTAAGCTCGACAGAGATATAATGGAGAGCAGAGCTGCTATAGCACGAAAGAATAACAAAATAGCGGCACTAAGACCATGGGAGAGGCTGGATATACCGCTTAACAGTTCGGAAACAAAGAGCACGAGGATATTTATCGGCACGGTTCCGGGCTCGGTAAACGAGGAGAAGCTTATGACATATGTGGCGGGTGACTCTGAGGAACTTTTACCGGCACAGTCGTATGTTGTAAGTAATCTGGGGCAGCAGACTAATATTTGTGTTATAGCGAAGAAGTCTGCGGCGGATGAGGTCGAGAGGAATCTGAGATCCAACGGATTCAGCTTCCAACCGTTTCTGTCGACCAGAGTGCCGGCTGCGGCAATAGAGAGAAGACAGAATGATATAAAGAGCGAGGAAGCAAAGATTGAAGCTGCTACGGAGCAGATCAGGTCATATGTCGGTGAGCTTGACAGATTCAGGATTGCAGCTGACTACTACAGGTCGAGAGCTGAGAAGTACAGGGTACTCGGAGAGCTTCCACAGTCAGACAGCGTGTTCTTTATAGAGGGCTGGACTCCGATGGAGATGTCTGAGGAGCTTGTCTTAAAGCTCGAACAGGACTTTGGCGTGGCGGTTGAGCTTGAGGATACGCGTGAGGATGAGATAGAGAAGGAGCCGGTGCTGCTTAGAAACAACCGCTTCGCTGAGTCGGCGGAGGGAGTGCTTGAGTCCTATGGACTGCCGCAGCACGGACGTGTTGATCCGACATTTGTTATGTCGATATTCTATGTTTTCTTCTTCGGTATGATGCTGTCGGATGCGGCGTATGGAATCATCATGTCGATAGGTACTGCCATAGTTCTGAAGAAGTATCCGAGGATGAGTAAGGGGACAAGCAAGATGCTGAGACTGTTCTTCTGGTGCGGTATATCAACTGCATTTTGGGGATTCATGTTCGGAGGCTTCTTCGGTGATGCGATAGATGTTATAGCACATACGTTCTTCGGTGTACCTGAGGATGTAGCAGTACTAAAGCCCTTGTGGTTTGCACCGCTTGAGGATCCGATGAGACTTCTCGTATGGTGCATGCTATTTGGACTGATTCATTTGTATGCGGGACTCGGCATGAAGGGGTACGAGCTGCTAAAGGCCGGTGATGTGAAAGGCTTTATATGTGATATAGTATCCTGGTACCTGTTCATTACGGGACTTGTACTGATGCTTCTGCCGTCACAGCTTTTTGCTTCGATAGCACAGATGAGCATAACATTTCCGGCGTGGGTTACAGCTCTGGCGAAGATTATAACGATAGTCGGAATGGGAACGATTATACTGATGTCCGGTCGCGGTCGTAAGAACTGGGGACTTAGAATTGCTCTCGGTCTCTATGATATATACGGAATTACGAGCTGGCTGTCGGATGTGCTCTCATACTCGAGACTGCTTGCCCTCGGACTTGCAACCGGAGTTATAGCGAGCGTTATAAACTCCATGGCATCGATGAAGGGCGCTTCTGTACTTGGCGTGATTATATTTATAGTGGTATTTATATTTGGACATATACTGAATATGGCGATAAACCTGCTTGGTGCATATGTCCACACAAACAGACTTCAGTTTGTTGAGTTCTTTGGTAAGTTCTACGACGCCGGCGGTGAGCCGATGCGGCCGTTTAAAACTGTAAATAATTATATAGAGATTAAGGAGGATATTTAACTATGACACTTGGGTTTGTATTAGCTTTGACAGGTGCGGCACTTTCAACCATACTTGCAGGTATAGGTTCTGCGCTTGCGGTAGGTAAGGCTGGACAGGCAGCAGCAGGGGTAGTAAGTGAGGACCCGGCACAGTTTGCAAAGGTACTTTTACTTCAGCTGCTTCCCGGCACACAGGGTATTTACGGACTTCTGGTAACCTTCATAGCTATATCAAAGATTGGACTGCTTGGCGGTACACCGGCAGAGCTTACAACAAATCAGGGTGTAGCATTTCTTGTTGCATGCCTGCCCATAGCTATCGTTGGTCTTATATCAGCTATACATCAGGGTAAGACTTCCATAGCTTCTATTGCGACGGTTGCAAAGAAGCCCGATCAGTTTGGTAAGGCTATGCTTTTCCCTGCGATGGTAGAGACCTATGCCATCCTTGCACTACTTGTATCAATCCTTGCAATATCAAATATAAATGTGTAATGAGGTAGGTCTATGGCAGGAATAGATAAAATACTGAGTGAGATACAAACCGACGCCGAGAGAGAGGCTGACAGCATACTCAGTAAGGCAAAGGCTGAGGCTGCGACTATCAGTGAGAAGGCGGCAGAGGAGTGCAGCAAGCTCGAGAGTGACAGCCTGGAGACACTTCGCCAGAAGGAGAGTGAGCGTGCCGGCAGGATAGCGTCCATGCAGGAACGTATACTGAAGCTTAAAACCCTGGAGGCAAAGCAGACTGTTATAGAGGGTGTCCTGAGGGATGCGAGGGAGAAGCTGCTGTCACTTCCTGACGGTGAGTACCTTGATATGTGTCTTAAGCTTCTGGATGAAAGTGTTCAGTCTGAGGATGGTGAGCTCTGTATGAATGAGAGAGACCTCGGCAGGGTGAATTCTAACTTCAGTGATGCAGTGTCAAGATGTGCTGCGGAGCATGGTGGCAGTCTGAAGCTCTCAGATGAGCCGGTACAGATAGATGGCGGCTTTATACTTAAATACGGCAAGATAGAGATTAACTCGTCGATAGAGTCTCTGTTTGATGAGAAGAGGGATAGCCTCGTAGATGTTATAAGCCGTACCATGTGGTAGATAATTATAGTTAAAGGAAATGCTGTATGAAGAAGTCAGATTACATATATGCCGTTGCCAGCATCAGAGCACAGGAGAAGAGCCTCCTTACCGATGCTGATATACAGGCGATGGTTGGACTGAAAAGTGAAGCTGCAGTACTTACCTATCTTACGGAGAGAGGATGGGGTGAGTCCGGTGATAAGGACATGGAATCCGTACTCTCTGCAGAGGAGGATAAGATAAGTGAAATCATAGAGAGGCTCGGTATCGATAAGACCGTTATAGCGGTGCTCTCGTATGACAAGGCATACCATAATCTGAAGACGGCTGTGAAGCTTGTATGCAGAGGTGAGTCAGACGAGAGGGCGTTCTATAAGCTGGACGGCTATGAGCAGGATTTTCTCATGCAGGTTATCAGAGATAATGAGTATGATAAGCTTCCTGATAATATGCAGCAGGTAGCTAAGAGGGCAAAGGATACTCTGCTCGAAACATCTGACGGACAGTGGTGTGATGTGATAATCGACAGAGCGTGTCTGGATGCTACTGTGAAGGATGCTCAAAGGTGTAAGGATGATTTTCTGATAGAGTATGCACAGGCGAAGGTTATGGTTACAGATGTAAAGATAGCCGTGAGAGCTGCTGGCAGAGACAGGAGGCTGCTCGAGGAGGCTATAGCACCTTGTGATGGAATAGATGCGGGACGTCTTATCAAGGCTGCAGCTGAAGGAAGGGAAGCTATATATACATATCTTGAGAGTGCAGGGCTTCGCGACTGTGTGAGTGCTATCAAGGAGTCCTACTCAGGCTTCGAGAGATGGTGTGATGACTATCTGATGAGTAAGCTTATGGATCAGAAGCATAATATAGAGTCGAGCGGACCTATAGTTGCATATTATCTTGCACGAAGTAATGAGATAAGAACTGCACGAATCATCATGACGGCTAAGGCCAACGGCTTCCCCGATGATGTGATACTCGAGAGAGTTCGTAGGATGTATGCTTGATTACGGTGGCATGGTTGTGGGAGTAATCCCGTCTATATGATATGTTAAATACTTTGATAAATACTTTAAGGAAAGATACATGGCAGAGGATATAAAGAAGAATATAGAAGAGGAGCTTACTTACGAGGCTTCCGATGATGCAATAAGTGCGGACAGTGAGTCTGACGCAGCTGCATCCGGAACAGACGGTGCGGCTGTCGATGGAAACTCCGGCATGGATAAGATAGCCGTACTCGGTGACTATGACAGTATCTATGGATTTGCAACTCTCGGTCTTGCTACATTTCCGGTGGAGGACGCTATGAGTGCTAATCGCGTATTTAAGATGCTGACATCCGGAGGCTATGGCATCATATATATAACCGAGGAGTATGCGGCACTGCTGTCTGAGCAGATAGACAGGTTCAGAGAGTCGATGCTTCCGGCGATTATACAGATACCCGGAGTGAAGGGTAACACGGGTAAGGGTATAGAGTCGGTACATAAGTCGGTGGAGCAGGCTGTCGGAAGCGATATACTGTTCTCGGGCAAGTAGTTCTATTTTAAAAACAAAGACATATAGAAAGGAGACATATACTCCATGAGTGTAGTCGGAAAGATTAAGAAGGTGGCAGGACCGCTTGTTATAGCGACGGGAATGCGGGATGCCGATATGTTCGACGTGGTAAGAGTAAGTAACGAGCGACTCATAGGCGAGATTATAGAGATGCACGGTGACGAGGCATCCATTCAGGTTTATGAGGAAACATCCGGACTCGGACCCGGAGAGCCTGTTGAGGATACAGAGGTTCCTCTGTCGGTAGAGCTCGGACCCGGACTGATGGGATCCATATACGATGGTATACAGAGACCTCTTACGAAGATTCTCGAGTCAACGGGAAGCAACCTCCTTGCAAGAGGAGTTGAGGTTCCGTCACTTGACAGAGATGCTAAGTGGGACTTTGTGGCAACTGCAAAGGTCGGCGATACAGTTACAGCCGGTGATGTAATCGGTACTGTTGAGGAAACCTCGGTAGTTACACAGAAGATTATGGTTCCCTACGGCATAGAGGGAAGGATTAAGAGTATAAAGAGCGGCAGCTATACGGTTATAGATACAATCGCCGTAGTAGAGACTAAGGACGGAGACAAGGATCTTACACTTATGCAGAAGTGGCCGGTACGTAAGGGAAGACCCTACAAGAAGAAGCTGCCTCCGAAGATGCCGCTTGTAACAGGACAGAGAGTTGTCGATACATTCTTCCCGATTGCAAAGGGTGGTGTTGCAGCTGTACCGGGACCGTTCGGTTCAGGTAAGACAGTCATCCAGCATCAGCTTGCGAAGTGGGCAGACGCTGACATAGTCGTATATATCGGATGCGGAGAGCGTGGAAATGAGATGACCGACGTTCTGAATGAGTTTCCGGAGCTTAAGGATCCGAAGACCGGCGAGTCACTCATGAAGAGAACCATACTTATAGCAAATACCTCGGATATGCCCGTTGCTGCACGTGAGGCATCTATATATACAGGTATCACACTTGCAGAGTACTTCAGAGACATGGGCTACTCGGTGGCACTGATGGCTGACTCTACATCAAGATGGGCAGAGGCACTTCGTGAGATGTCCGGACGTCTTGAGGAGATGCCCGGTGAGGAGGGTTATCCCGCCTACCTTGCATCGAGACTTGCTCAGTTCTATGAGAGAGCCGGACATGTGGTATGTCTCGGAAGCGACGGTCGTGAGGGTGCACTGTCGGCTATCGGAGCTGTATCGCCTCCCGGAGGTGATATATCGGAGCCGGTATCACAGGCAACACTTCGTATAGTTAAGGTGTTCTGGTCACTTGACTCAGAGCTTGCATATCAGAGACACTTTCCGGCTATCAACTGGCTTAACTCCTACAGCCTGTATCTTGATGAGATGGAGGAGTGGTTTAACTCCAATGTCAATAAGGAGTGGATGCAGCTGAGACAGTCACTTATGAGCCTGCTTCAGGAAGAGGCTTCTCTTAACGAGATAGTTAAGATGGTTGGTATGGACGCACTCTCACCTCAGGACAGACTGAAGATGGAGGCTGCCCGCTCGATAAGAGAGGACTTCCTGCATCAGAACTCATTTGATGAGATAGATACATATACATCCATGCAGAAGCAGTTCTACATGATGAAGCTTGTATATATGTTTTATGACGAGGGCGTCAAGGCTCTTGCTGACGGAGCGGATATAGAGGATATCGTAAGCCTCTCGGTACGTGAGGATATCGGTAGATATAAGTACACCGAGGAGGCAGATATCGATGACAGATTTACAAAGGTTCGTGACAGCCTGATACGTGAAATGTCAAGTATCATAGGAAAGGGGGACAACTAAATGTCGAAGGAATATCGTACAATTCAGGAAGTAGCAGGACCCCTGATGCTTGTTAAAAACGTAGAAGGTGTAAAGTATAACGAAATCGGAGAGATAGAGCTTGCATCCGGTGAGAAGCGCCGCTGCAAGGTTCTCGAGATAGATGGTTCAAATGCCCTGGTACAGCTCTTCGAGTCTGCTACCGGTATTAATCTCGAGAGCAGTAAGGTCAGGTTCCTCGGTCGTACCATGGAGCTCGGTGTATCGGGTGATATGCTCGGACGAGTATTTGACGGTCTGGGACGTACCATAGATGACGGTCCCGAGATTATACCCGAGGCTCGTATGGATATAAACGGCCTGCCTATGAATCCGGCGGCACGTGCCTATCCGGAGGAGTTTATCGAGACAGGTATCTCAGCCATCGACGGACTGAATACTCTGGTCCGTGGACAGAAGCTTCCCATCTTCTCAGCATCGGGACTTCCCCATGCACAGCTTGCTGCACAGATAGCAAGACAGGCGAAGGTTAAGGGAACAGACGATGCATTTGCCGTTGTATTTGCAGCGATGGGCATAACCTTTGAGGAGGCGCACTTCTTCGAGGAGTCCTTCCGTGAGAGCGGAGCTATTGACAGAACAGTCCTCTTCATAAACCTTGCAAATGACCCGGCAGTTGAACGTATAGCTACACCGCATATGGCACTGACTGCCGCTGAGTATCTTGCATTTGAGAAGGATATGCACGTACTCGTTATAATGACTGATATAACAAACTATGCCGATGCACTTCGTGAGGTGTCTGCGGCTCGTAAGGAGGTACCCGGAAGACGTGGTTATCCCGGATACATGTACACCGACCTCGCTCAGATGTACGAAAGAGCAGGACGTCAGAGAGGCAAGAAGGGCTCTATCACGATGATTCCCATACTTACCATGCCTGAGGATGACAAGACGCATCCTATCCCCGACCTGACCGGATACATCACAGAGGGACAGATTATCCTGTCACGTGAGCTCTATCGTAAGGGTATCACACCTCCTATTGACGTACTGCCTTCACTGTCGCGTCTGAAGGATAAGGGTATCGGTGAAGGTAAGACCCGTAAGGATCATGCTGCCACGATGAATCAGCTCTTCTCAGCCTACGCAAGAGGTAAGGATGCCAAGGAGCTTATGGTTATCCTCGGTGAGGCGGCTCTTACTGATATCGACCTGCTGTACGCAAAGTTCGCAGATGAGTTCGAGAAGGAGTATGTATCGCAGGGATATAAGGCTGACCGTGATATAGAGGAAACTCTGGATATAGGCTGGAGGCTGCTGCATATACTTCCGAAGTCGGAGCTCAAGCGTATCAGTGACAAGATACTTGATGAGTACTGGGACAGATAGATTGTATAGATAAAGCATATAGGAGATTTGCAATATATGCGATTTCAGCAGTACATTAAGAAATACAGAATATAAAAAGAGGATTATAAATGGCAAGTACAAATATAAATCCGACACGTATGGAGCTCACACGTCTCAAGAAGAAGCTTGCGACGGCTGTGAAGGGTCACAGGCTTCTGAAGGATAAGCGTGATGAGCTGATGCGTGAGTTTCTGGAGCTTGTAAAAGTGAATATGGAGCTAAGAGAGAAGGTCGAGAAGGGAATTGCATCTGCAAATCGTGACTTCGTACTGGCGAAGGCAGGTATGTCAGAGGAAACCATCCGTACGGCACTCATGACGCCGAAGCAGGAGGTGTCACTCGTACAGAGCAAGAAGAATGTTATGAGTGTGGATATCCCTGTGTTCGACTTCAAGACCAGAACTCCCGATGCAAATGATATCTATTCGTATGGCTTTGCATTTACCTCAGGGGATCTGGATGCGGCGGTTGACTCGCTGTCGGAGGTCTTTAAGGATATGCTGAAGCTGGCTGAGGTAGAGAAGTCGTGTCAGCTGATGGCGGCTGAGATAGAGAAGACGCGTCGAAGAGTAAATGCCCTGGAGCATGTTATCATACCTGAGACGCAGGAGGGCATCAGATATATAACCATGAAGCTGGATGAGAACGAGCGTTCCACACAGGTTAGGCTTATGAAGGTTAAGTCGATGATGCTCGAGCAGGCACATCACTACTCGGAGAAGCAATAGACAAAGAAGGTCCGGACATAGTGCCGGACCTTTTGGAGGATATATGAGTAAGAGAAATAAAATCGTTATACTGTTGGCTGTTGTAGCCATCGTTTTGGGATATGTTGTCGGAAAGGTCGGTGATGTATCATCCGATACAGACACTTCATCGGCTGTGTCTGAGGATACCGGGAGTTCTACGGTCGAGGTGATACCCGGTGGCGAGGGTACTACCGATACAGACGATGCAGTGCCGCTGGAGGATGATACAGAGCTTCTGGACTCGGATGCTGCAGGCGGTGATATATCAGACGAGGCTGTCACTGAGGATACCGAAGACGGGGATACCGTGGATACTTCAGATGACACGGCAGAAGCATCAGATAGTGATGTGGAGTACCGCTTCAGAAACGATGACCTATGGACCTCTCACTTCGAGAAGCACGGTGATGAGTTTCCCTATAACACGAAGGAGGAGTATCTGGAGGGAGCTATCGAAGTTATAGAGAATCCGGATTCACTTCATAAGTATGAGGCTGAGGATGGTGATGAGATATACTATCTGGAGAGTGAGAACAAGATAGTATTTGTGACAACAGACGGTATCATCAGGACCTACTTCAGACCGAGTGCGGGTAAGGACTACTACGACAGACAGTAGCCTTGATATATGTATTTTGATATATGTATGATGTATGCTTGCAGGAATAGCTGTATACTTATGGCAGCAAAGTTAGCGTAAAATTTTAGTCGGAAAAATTTAAAGAAATAGAAAAGGGGAACCCCTCTTTGTGATAAAGTATTTGTTGACAAAAAAAACAACACAAAGGAGGAGAACCCCATGGTCAATAGTATAAA
>Ga0065711_1000202_pt1 | contig 87735 bp, 51 predicted proteins | sample Hoacrofraction12_FD_59098 | JGI IMG/M metagenome (GOLD analysis project Ga0065711, IMG submission 59098) | Hoatzin crop microbial communities from Cojedes, Venezuela - Epithelial fraction 12 v2 (version 2) | ecosystem: Host-associated > Birds > Digestive system > Esophagus > Crop | place... | reverse complement strand
CCCGCGCCGGGGCGGGGAGCAGGGAGGAGCTGCACGGACTGACCGCAGCCCCCCATTCCCGGGCGCCCGCACCCCTCGGGGTGGAGGAGTCGGGAGTGGAGGAGTGAAGGTGAGCCCAGGAGGAAGGGCTAAACTTGTCGGTTTAATTTTGCCTTTGTTTCTCACCATTAACTCTATGATTAGTTGACAATACATTGAACTAATTTTTCCCCCAGCCATGTCTGTTTTGCCCTTGACAGTAACTGGGAAGTCTTTATGTTGACCCAGCAGCTTTCCCATCTTTTCCCCCAGCCCTGTTGAGGAGGGGGAGTGAGGGGGTGGCTCGGGTGGGCAGCAGGCCAAGGCTAGCCTACTACAAGCCAAAATCCAGTGGAGAACCGCAGGCCATACTAACATATGGCTTCATCCGTGAAAGCCCATGGGTAAACACACCAAAAGCATGTACTCTTGTGTACTGAGCTTGGAAATCTGGCACTTAATTTCCAGTCATCCCCATTTAGGAAGCTGAAGTTGAAAATCCAGAGATAAATATAGTACAAAATTCAAATATCATTATGGTACTACATCAATTAATGAGTACCGCAGATCAATAAAGTTATTACATTATGATAGCTGGCATTGGTGGCTTAAAAAAAGCTGCACTGGTAATACCTACTGTGAATTTCTCTTAGTTCACATTAATTTCATCACAGGGAAGAAAATGTCAAGAAATTGCCAGTGGAGCAATGCAACAGAAATCAGCCTCAGAAAAGATTGGAGCTGGTGACCTACGAGCAGCAAGAGAAGACACTCAGGTAAAGACCCTTAGACAGAATAGTGCTGAGCAGAATGAGCTGCTCATTTTCCAGAGGAGAAAAAGTGTTACTTCTTTTGAACACAGTGTCATTGCTTGTTAACCCTGATCATCATGAGTATCCTTTTTCCAAAAGGAGACAGCAGCAGTGAAAATCTAAATGCAGGTCCACTTTCACAAGTTGCTTAGATTTCAGACCTTTTTTCCAAGTATTTGTCATAGTACTTGGGACATTTTAGAACTACTATTATAACAGGAGCAGCAGCATTATTCAGAAAGCTTCTAATTCCACCAGCAGGAATGCTGCCAAGATGAAAAACAAATTCCTAAGATGCATTAAGATTTACAAATACAGCTACTTTTATTAAAGTACTCTGAGAAACCCTTGAGCTTTCTGTGTATCCAGGCAAAAACACAGGTTTCAGGTCTCTGCAAGGTTTAAAACTCAAACTTTGTTGAAGTGAAATGGAAGTTATGGTTTGAGAGGCTTCTGTCAAGATTAAAATTCTCCAGAAGACTTTTAAGTAGGAGGTTATACTTTCTGGGCAAGTGAAACATGGTCCATATCTCACCCAGGCTGAAGCACTTGCTTCTCCACAGCATGGGGTCTTACGAGTAAAACTGAAAAACACCAGAACTGCAAAAGGGATTCTAGGACAAATAAATAATAAATTCGCTTTCAGTAAATAGTACACAAGGGAGTTAGGTAAAGAAGAGGTATCGAAAGGAAAAGTATTCAACTGGAGGAAATCACACCAGCTGAATAGTTCAATAACTTGTTTTGAGATTGCTGTTACCTACCATTTTCGTTAACAGCCCTGCCAAAATAATAGGCAAGTACTAATTACATGCAAGTGAGAAATCAGTAATAACACAGATGAAGATCAGAGCGCTATAAGAATTAAATGGCCTTAAGGAGAGGAGTAAGGCATGGTGAACATTCAATTATATGAAGTGCAAGGCTCTTGATTAACAGATTAGTATAAAGGGACTTCCTACCATAAACGGTAACCTAATCAATGGGAAATAACTGAAGAGGAGATGGATTTGCATGTATTGGTTAGCCAAGGGTAAGAGTGAGCTACCAGAATGACATAGCCATGAGAAAGATGAAGACAATGCTAGAATGTATCAGAGGAAGTCTTACTGCTAGAGGTAGCAGTGTATTAATACCCTCAGTTAAGGCTCTTCAGTATTTCTGAAGGTCCAGTTCATCTCATTATGGCAGGTACTTTCCAAACAGTTTCAGTATACAGCAAACCAAAGGAAATATTCCTTGTTTCTCCTCTTCTCAAGGTGAAAAGAACGAAATTTACTGTGACTTGGTAAAAATATACAAAGCGTACTAGCATATATTTAATGTCCTCCTTCAGCTCTTAAAAGACAGGAAAAAATTACTGCCCTGTGTCAGAGGGAGCAGTGACATGCCTGAGGTCGAGCAAAAAGCCATAGACACAGTTTTGCAGACACATTTCTCTTACCTACCCTCCTCTAACCTTTTAGTTATATTCTGTCTCAGTAATTTGCTAGTATTTTTGTCACAGTGTAAATAAAATTCGCAAATGCTACTGGTCTATGAGAGCCCTGCTATGTGATGTGAAGAGCTTCAGAAAAAAAGCTCTGTATTGATGCAGGACACAGTTCAGAGACACGTTAGAATTTTTGCTCTGAGTAAACACTTTTCAGCCATGTCATCTCAGTCTGAAAGTCATATTTAGAGAGCCAAGTTTTGAGTAGTTTCAAAGCCTGCTTACCACATTTAAACCATGACAGGGGCTTAAATAGAAATGTTCTTTCTTCCCTTGTTAGACAAAAGCCATTTTATCCATTCAGGCTCAGAAACTGCCTGCCCCACGCCCCCCAGCTCTTACAGACTTTATAAATAAGGATGCCCTCTACTCCATAGAAATCACAGCTAATTTCAGATCTTAACCTGTAAACATCTGAGTTAAAATTGTGTGGTCCCACTTAACATTATTAAATGTTGCACATAATACGATATTACCATGGAGTCAATATGTCTGAAATACCATTTCTCCAATATTTATATGCTTCACTGCAATCCTAATTTCAGCGCATGCTTAATGACAGCTCAGAACTTGACACAATTCGATTTACAGGGGCCATGATGCAGCTTACACCAGCAGCTCCCAAAACTGCTCATAGCGCTCTTTCCTCTTGCCATCCTCTCACCTTGCTGGTCTCCACCCTGGTCTTTGAACCACTGCTTGCTTCTGCCTTCATGCAGAGACTGAAGCTGTGGGCTGCTTACTGCCTACCTACACCATCCCTGTTGTCTCATGCTCCTCCTCAAACGGTAACTGACTTTACCTCCCAGAACAACCTGACCACTGAGAAGTGCTCGTGCTATATAGGTTTTACATACTAGCATAAAAAGTATGTGCATTATTCAAGCATTTAGTGATTTTAAACAGCTTTCCACAGCAGAACAGATTGCCTATAAATTTTACTTAAGAAGAGAAAAAATTAAAAAACAAACAAAACCTAAAAACTGGCAGAGCTAATGAACTACTATTTTTTTATTCATCTATATATGAAAAGGACTAGGATGTTCTTCTGGGCACTTCTACTCTAGGATAAGAGATGCTTTTCAAATCAATTAAGCATTCCTCTGCTACATACAAATGGCAATTCTTTTAATAACAGATAAACGTACAGTTTCTCATGCACTTAACATTTTTAAAGCAATACCACATAAACCGTGATGCATTTCATGCACAAACATTAAAAAGCCAGAAGAACAGCAGAGAAGTATTTTCAGCAGGAGCCTACTTCGGTGACTTTTAACAGATCACATAAAATTATAGATTAACTGCTGCTATCAGTCAATAGAAATAGAAATTAATGCGATGTATGCAGCAGAACTGTAAGAGATTTTAGACAGCCCAGAGCAACCTGATGAATAAGTGGGAAGTGTGAAATACCATTAAAATAAAGCAAGATTTTAAAAAAAAAGAAGAAAAAGTTGCATTAAGATTTTTCAAGTGGCTGATTGAACCTAAATATTTTCTTACAGAATGCACAAAAACATCATTCAGCTACATTCAAAAGGACAAGCCACTCAAAAACAGTGCTCTATTTACTGGGGAGCCTGGAAGAAATTATTTTTGGTTTTCACATTTCAAAAGAAAAATGCATGAGATGAGCAGCAGGACTCTGAAAATTGCCTTCAGTACCTTTTTAAACCAGATTAACTCAGCAAGTGTCCAGGAAGCTGAAGGGCCGTTAACTTACAGCTTTTACAAGGTCTTGGTTTAGCAAGGTGTTCTGCAGGAAAACAGAAGCTCCCAAATTAGTAGAGTTTGTATTAAGACAGCATCAGTAATAAAGTGACATTTTGTTCATTTTTGGTTTTGGGCAGCTGAATAAAATATTGATTCTCATGGGTGCTGAGCTGACAGGCTGAACATCAAATCCATGGGAAAGGCACAGTACTGACAGTACTCAAAATTCTGTACCCCAGATATACACTCAAACTAGTAGGATCATAGTTGTAGTAGAAAAATCCACTGTTACCAGCTCAGCTAATGGTTTGCCTTGCGGCACCATACCCCTTATACTTTAGTGAGTTCTGGAAATACTAAGTCCATCACATTTTTCAGTCTGTAAGAAAAGCAACACAGCTCTTTTATCAAAGCATGATGAAAGTCAGTCTTCTTCAACAAACCTTATGCCATATTTTACTCACATTTTCCACTTCCACAGCTTTATCAATTTTTTATCAAAACTGAAATTTGATCTAGTTTTCAATGACTATTCCTGAATTCAGATTATGTCCAGGAGACTCTGAATTTATGTTCTACCTTTAATATTCTCCATTCAGTATCACCTGTAATTTTGCAGCCTAATTAAAACCGTTTGTGGTTCATACATTTCCCACTAATTGTTTTAATACTCTTGATAGTTTCAATAAAGATACTATTTGTGACATTAATGTACATTTTCATATATGATATTTAAACAGCATACATTTAAAACACTATTATAGTGCTTGCATTATAATAAGATCAGAGTTCTGTGAGACTGACTAATCAAATATCTATTTGTGGAGCCTTGGAAGCAATTTAAGAAAAAGTTTGAATGCCAAGCTGTTGGTTTGAGGGTTTTTAACCGTACTAGTTTTGTATGATAAAGGATATTGCCTCTCTCCACAACTTTTTTCTTGTGTCAGTAGATCGTCATGACTGGAGAACTTTATCTGTACTATTTTCATATTTAAACACTCATTTATAATTGCACACAGACATCAGTGCTTGAAAGAGACCGAGCTTAAGCAATATGTGGGTTTTACAGCTTCCCAAAGAGTGGTTACAGCAACCTAATTAAACTCTTCTGGATTATCTGAGGTTTAAAGCCTAAGCATTCAGAAGTCTATGTGAGGTCAATTCTTCTACTTAGATATCAAGCAAATTTAATTGCTTCCAAGCAGGAAGACATAAACTATTTTATCAAAATCCGGTGTCTGTCAAAGGGGAATTTTTTCTACCCTTGCTCAAGATTTTTAAAGGCAAAAGAAAAAGATCTCCACATCCACCCCCACCTAAAAGAAGAGACTCCTTTAAAAAGTTCAGATTCTCAGAAAAAATATTTTCACTGGTTGAAAGCCAAGAGTATCACATTGTGATTACAAGCAAGTATAAAGTAAAAGTCGGCATTGGAAAATCGGAATTTTATTCCTACTTCTACAAATGTTAGTACAGCTAGACAAAATACGAGCAATGAGGACTTTCTTTTAAAATTTATTTCATTAATATGTCACGTTTCATTACAAGAGCTCTGTGAAAAAAAAATCAGCTCTACTGAACATACTTCGTTCATATATGAATTTTCATTAGATATAATTAAGAGCAAATCACTCTGCTGAATGAAAGCCATCTGCAGTTCTTCCTTGTAACCCCCACCGAAGGGCAGCAGTTGCTTACATCCTTCAAGTTTCATTTTGTTCTGTTGTTAAAGCTATTTCAGTCCCTTCACTACCATAATTCCACAATGTAGTCAATAATGAAGAACAAAGTTTCTGTGTTTAAGGCGTAGGAAAATTATCTATTAAAGTGTTTTAAAATAATCTAAGATAGATATTTTCATAATCTGAAGAATGGATATCAAAAATTCCTGTGCAGTAAGTAACTTATTTTAAACTAGTGGAAGCCTGCCTGACTTATGATAACTAGCTTTTTTCAGCAAGTCTGTTAGAGTATGACAGAGGTAATGTATCACACAGAGTGAATGACACTAAGTGCAGGATGACACCATAAAGTAAGGGCACTTCGTTCTGAAAGAAGATGTATCCAAAAAGAACATGGAGTTATACTCAAAAGTACATGATCCATCAACTGCCAGAAAGCTGCAAAGCTCCAGCCTTTTGCTATTGAAGACTCATTTAGCTCAGAAACTGTATTTACCGTTGACCTAGGAAAATAACCTTTCTCTCTCACATTTCTGAATTAGCCAAGACAGTCTTAGAAATGCTGTTACCACTTAGTAGTATGGGAGTCCTGGGTGAGCAATAATCATTTCCTCATAATGGTGAGCAAAAGACATTTCACCTCCAGGAATTGTATAATGAAGGAACCTACACTAGCAAGCTGTGAGACAGTGTCAGAAGGTAGCATTAAAGATCGTTTATGATGGGATTACTGACTGATTCACAGAATCACAGAATCACAGAATGGTAGGGGTTGGAAGGGACCTCTGTGGGTCATCTAGTCCAACCCTCCTGCCGAAGCAGGGTCACCTACAGCAGGCTGCACAGGACCTTGTCCAGGCGATTCCTCACGCATCCCCACTGCATGATACAGTATGTAGGAGAGTTCAGCTATAGAGGAGGTTTAGCAGGGAAGGTTGGAGATTTCAGAGCACTTATCAATGCTCCCTCAGCTGCACAGCTCAAATAAGAGATTATCAAGACAATCGTGTTACAGGTGTGCTCTGTCCTGCGAGCAGTAAGACGATGCTTCAGACATTGTGGTGTGTAGATCTGATGTTTTTCTGCAATCACAGTGTATAAGCATCAGGGCTTCCACAAACATGGCAGGTACCGAGGAAGATACTGACAAACACTGCAAACTGTAGTGCTGGGATGTTCCATCAGGGGAAGGGCAATTGCATATCCATGACATGCAGAGAAATGTGGCAATTCTGCAGATCTCCAAGATTTCTGAACAGAAATGGGCATATCAAGTATTTTCTAGTTGTTTAGTATGCTTGACAAAAACTGCTCACAACAAATTTGCTATCAAGATAAAAGTATCACGCTATGTAGTGTTTCCCTTCAAAAAGAAAAAAAAAAGACAAGAGAAAGTTCCAGAAATCGCACAAGTCAGAACATTAGTGCTGCCGAAAGAAGGTTTTGTTCTCTCCCTGGCCTTTACAGTCCCTCTGCTTCACCATCACCACCCGCCATCTGTCTGGATCTGATCTGGCAGTTTTTTGCTCACACTGCAATTTCCATCCTTTTCCAAAAGCAGTTGGCAGTGCTCAAGATGTTACCTCGATTTAGCATCACCTGCCAGCCTCTTTATGTTTTCTCAAGAAGAAAGCCTATGAAATAAATTCTGCCCACATAGTGTGTTCATGATACTATTGTCACTTAGGGCTTGACTATGGAAGGAAGAGAAGAAGTTCTGGGTCCTACTCATTGGCTAGCTGAGCCACAGCAAACTCTGGGAAGCCAGCTGGTGGTAGTCCTGAGATACAAAGGAGCAGATGCCTGTAAAGCTGCAGGTACCAGATTTTGTAATCCGGACTGAACAGAGTCCAAAACCTAAGTGCCAAAGTGCAGGAACTCCCTGTCAGCCTGGTAGCATGTTGCCCATGCTGGGGACACGCAAATGATGCCTGGATGTATCTGGGCATGCAGCCTGCATGAGGCCTTATCCCACCGCTCTGCAGGAGATCAGGTCCTCATGCCTCTTAATCACAAAGTTTGAGTGATTCAATCTGAATAAAGTTGAAGCAGCTGGCTGGACTAGCTCTTACATCATTGCAAAGGCAAAAAACCCCAACCCAAAACAACAACAAGAAACAACACTGAAAGAAGGACAGTAGTGGAGCAGTTGTAACTAACTTTGAAATGGAGCAATTGGTTGTTGCATTCTAGCCTATCTGCCTTCCTCTGGTTCTTTGGACTTCTTTCTTCAGTAAAACACTCTTTCTTCAGCCACTTCATGATTTGTAAGTGAGCACGAGTAGAAATACTGGGGCCTGGAGAGCTTAGTTAATTTTTCCCACTCTTCTGGATTGGAATTTATTAGTGGCCTGGAAATTTGCATCTGGCCCTTTTAGCCACCTGGCAGAAGGATTCAGTGACTGGAAGCCTCAGTGAGAGCATGAGGGCTTTGGGTGGAGGTTGTTTTATTTCTTTTATGTGTATAGGTCTTGAAAAGATAAAATCAAGTTTTTACATAATGTGTTAAAATACAAGTCATGCCTTTCTCTTCCACCCTCCCCTCAAGAAATATGAGGGCTGCCAGGGAGCTATTTCTACTTTGTTAACCCACAGCTAATACTTCCCACTTTTTCTTAATCACTGGTGCTTCTATACTTCAAATGCTGCATGTGTAGTGTTACATAGGACTATCTTCAGTAGATCATCTAAATAAAAACTAATTTTAATCATGTTATGTCGCAAGTGAATCTGTATTTCCACTTACCATCTAATATTAGTTGCTTTTGGTGTGTGTAAAGCTAGTTAAAGGATTACACTTTCCTCCACCATAATTACACCATTCTTTATGATATATCAGCCGCCAACCTGTTTAGTCAGTGTCTCTGACTCCACTGAACTTTCAAGCAAACAAGTTATCTGCCAGTAATGGAATAAAATGGGAGAATATCTTGAAAACATTTTAGTATTTTGATTAGCTTGTGTTTTGAAAAAAGCAATTTACTCTTTTGTTAAAAAATAGTAATTTTAATATCAAGATAAGAAACTCATTGAAATCCCTCCTTTTCTGCGCTAAGTCTATGTGGGCAAATAAACATTTCCCAGTATCACCATCCGCATTATGAAAAAAATTCCTTTCTATGTAGAGTCAGTGTGACTTCAGAGTCCTGTCTAATTTGGGTGACTAAGGAATCCCAATTCCATTTGCCTTGCTAATAGAGAGAAACATGCTAGTATTATGACCATTTTTAGTGTTGCTGTCTTTAAGACCCTAACCGGTGTTTTATTTCAGCGTTACACCTCCTTGGGTGCTGAACAGATTTCCTTCAGGCTGTAAGATAAGGATCCAGAAAGTTTGTTTCATTCCTTCATTTCAGAACAGGCTTTGGCAATAGCTTAAGTTATTGAAAAATAATGAGACAGGCAAATCTTGGTCATACTATACATTCTCAGGTCTGGTGGTTTCCTGATGTGAAAGAGTACTTCAAGTGTACAAAAGCATGAGCTGGTCAACGTGCGTGTCTTCAATCCTATGTTTTGAAAATAAACACTCAGTGTACATTTTGAACAATAGGCACCCCGCAATTGTATAAGAAAATATTACAACACTTAAATTACTATACATATATCCAGCTTACACAATCAATGAGTTATGTTGCTCAAGCATTTGTTCTAACAGACTTCTAAACTGCACAGTTTTACTGGTCTTTCTAAGCTCAGAAGAAGAGCTAAAATTCGTGGGGATTAACGTTGGTTCAATTCTATGAAGTGGACTTCTGTCTCGTTTATTTTCCTTGGTCTGTCATACAATGTTAATCAGTGTTTGGCTGGAAACCATTTCTGTGGACAGAAAAACAGCATTTTGAAATCTCCCCCTTTCCAAAAGTCAAATTAAAGTCTTACCAATTTTTCAAACAAAAGGCAAAAAGAGTGAATGAAACTGAGATGTTTGCACACACACACAGAGTGTTTCTGCATGCCATGGCTAGTAGATTCGTGGAGCACCTTGCCAAAGAACATCATAGATGTTAGAAGATCATGTGAGCTCAAAAGGGACCAGACAAGTTCTCTAAAGAGAAAACCATGAAGAGCTACTAATGACAAAGAAACAACGTTCATCTCAGGAAACCACCAGACCTGAGAATATGTAGTATCACCAATATTTGCCTGTCTCGTTATTTCCCTAGGTGTCTGCCATGGTCAGAGACAGAATACAGTGCTAAATCTGATCTCACAAAAGCAAAGTGCTCTTCAAACAGTGACTGACAAAGTAAATGTGACATTCATCTAAGGCTGGGATTGTTGTGCCCAAATCCTAGGCTTCAAGATAGTTCTCCCACATCTGCAGTAAATGTTCTGACTACAAGAATACTGACTATTCTGGGACAAGTCTCCCTCTCCCCTTTGAGTTAGGAAAACTACCCTGAAGCTACGAAGCCACCCATTAGCTGAAGTTTTATAGAAATTGTTGCTTTCCTGCAGAACATTTTGGTTTCACTGGAAAATTCCTGTTCAAGTTATGTGACAATACCACACTAAAGCATAGTGGGTGATGCATGAGGTTGTACAGAACTTAGAAAATCCATATTTAAGTTTATTCTGTTCGTATTTCAGACAATTCTTTTTCTCCTTGTGGAAATTATAAATAATCAATACATTTTTCATTCAATAGGTCCAGTTAGTGTAACTTACTTATTACCAATGTCTTGGTATAATCTTGGTTCAAGTATGAGGAGTCTCAGACAAGTCAGTTTCAAAAATTCTCCTTTTACAGGCAATTCCTTATTGTATAACATGTAGCTTCTACTTTTAAGTGGAGTTATAATGAAAAAGTAGTTCAAAGCATGAGCATTATCCTAGGTCTAGCATCTGCAAAATGTCAATCACAGCCGATGTTCACTTCATCTGTGGTATATCCTCAGCAACAACTAGGCTGCCTTATGTACTGGAAGACCACAGGATACAGAGTCCTAAGTTTCCATGTAAGAGCCCTTTACTGTTACTTTGTTTGTATTCTTTTAAATACATTTGTTAGTATCTATTTGTTTCCAACTCATTTTGCCACACTGAAACTTACACTGCATGACACCTACAAGCCCCAGCACTGGAACGTATTTCAGATTTCTTAGTGTCTGCAGGAGCAATTTGAATTATGACAATGTGGAGGGACTGCAGGGCAGAAATCAGGTAATAAACTGGCAGCTTGGATAGAAACAAGCTCCTCAGAGAACTGGGGGATATGGGATGGAAAGTACTTGATTTTGATTTTGTTCCATTTATTTTTGTGCACAACTCTGTTAAATTCCATTATGAAAACTGGATGAGACCGGTAGTGAAAGGAGGAGAGACATTCCTTCCCCTGTGTATACTGGTGAGGTAGATGGCCAAAGGGGTGACAGGGCACACCAGGCCCAAGAGATGCAGCACAGATCTGGAAGCTGCAACTCATGCAAAGAAACAAACAATCTGTTGAACTGACAGGAAGATCCCAGCCAGGCCTCGGAAAAGTCCTAAGAGTAATTTTTTGAGACTAAAGGCAACTAAGTCTAAGATGCTGAATTAGCAGGAATCAAACACTTCCTTGCAAGAACAGCATGGGCATGGAGTATTCCAGCTCTTATTTAAATTTCTCAATATAATAAACATCTCAATATAATAGTTTAGGTAAACTGAACTCGGAGATCAGACCAGCTTACAGCAGGTACCTCTTGGGTTTCTTTCATATGTGGTTTATTCCAGTCCATCAGATCCTCCAGCCTTGGCTCTGATCACCGAGTAGGTGCTTTGAGCCTGAACTTGGAGTCAGACTGCATCTCTGCTAGAGCACGAAACATGGATCAAAAAGCACAAGAGTCTGGCAGGCTTACTTCTATCTTTGCCTCCTTCGAACGTGGTCATCACATGTAGTTGACTATAGTCTGGGATGTCTGGGTCCAGCAGACTAGGAGCAATACTACTGAGGCTGCCTACAGGGACACTGACAATAGATGTGAAAGGTGTGGCTAAGTGTTTGAGTGCTTGGAAGTGCTTCATGGATAATGATCAAGAGGGTCATGATTCCCTCGCTTAAGCACTATCTTCAGGGAAAATAAACAATTCTTCTAACCCTGGCTTCAACGAAGACGTCTTCTGTGCCCTTGAGAGGTGTGGGGGGTGTCACTTGTTCTTGTGTGCTCACATCTGCAAATAGGCTTAGTTCTCACTTTTTACAAAAGTGATGAAAAGCTGTGTTTTAGCAGACACGAACTCCGAAAAAAGCGAGTTATTATTAAGCAAAGATGCTTAATGACATCAGCACGTATTTTAAGAAACAGTTGGGGTAACTTTGGTACTCGGATTACAGCACACCAAATTACCCACAGGTTTTAGGATGACCCAGCGTAGTAAACAAGTCTGGCCTTAGAAGAAGAGATGATTATAAATCAAGATATTTAGTCACTCGTTTACGTTTGTTTCCTCGCAGTAAAGAAATTACTTCATTCAGCAAGTAATTCAGTACCCAGAACTTTCCTTCTGAAACTTAAAAATCTATTTTTCACCAAAACCACTCTAAATTTCAACTGGAGCAAGAAAGCTCATAAATTATCCCTATAAACAGGAACACCAAGCAACTGGAGACTGAAGTTGATGTCTTAGTTTCTCCCCTCACACTTATTAGTAAATGGCCGTTTTGGATCAAGTGCATCAAAGCATGTGTGCAACTCTGTGCTTTTAAAGATTGAGGCAGGGTGTCAACAAAATTAGAAGATACAAGGTATTTAGATAGACCCTAAAACACAAACTCTATGATGAAGTGTTTTAACTACAGAAAACTTGTAAACAATGCCTATCTGAAGTACCAGCTAAAGTGTACATTTTAGGGCACCACAGAGCATGTACAGTTGAACTGAATCTCAAAGTTCATATTATTGCAGATTATTTCTTGGATGCAAGACAGGCAGAAAATTGTATCTGTTGCAGGGAAAGCTGTTTACATACTTTTAAAACCTCTGCAATAGCTCATTATAGCCTTATATTTTAATTCACAGATAACAAGAATTTTAACTCAGATGCTAACGGCTGGAAATGAACAAGTAAAGTTTTCAAGATTTCTCTTCTCCATCACCTCTAGAAATTTTCCAATGGTGTCTTGGACCACTGTAAAGTGAACGTAAACCAGCATCAGTATTTTGCCTTTCTTTGCTGTCTTTCACAGGAAACTGCTCATCCACATGCACTAGGATATCAGAAAGTTGCAGGTCAAAAATGCTAATTAAGGTACAGAAGAAACAAGAATATCCCTTCTGAGAAGTAGAGCTAAGTCCTGACAGCGATAGCTAAGAAAAATTAAGAGGGGGCTGCAATCTTTTTATTGCTAGTAGTCAAAACTCTTGGATTTTGGAGCAGTAACTATGTGGGAATTTACAAGAGTAGCTATTTAGGTGCAAAGTCATCACCAGGACTGTGTGTAGTTAAAGGCAATGTAACAAAAGAGACTAAAAATTTAATACAAATGTTTCGCATTTTTTATTTTCACTAAACATTTCACCAAAGAGTGAAAAGGCGGGAATGACTATTATCCATTACCAAAAAATAACCGCTGAGGAAAAGGAAAATTACAAACCAGATTGACAGGTGATAATAGAAGAGCTCTCTTTGAGTTTGTCCCCTTGTAATGAAACAAATGAGTACATAACCAAATATGCAAAATACAGCAGAAATTCAATGTGATCATTATGAGTTTGGTAAGGAATCTAGATCAGGTAAAATCATTAGACCTGTGACTAAGTAGTTATAGTGTGATATTTTTACACACAAAACATACACAAAAGACTAAATTGTTAAGTCTAAGTAAGTTGCTTAACAACTTTCCTGGAAAACCAAGACAAAAGGATATGACAAAAAAGGGAACTTGGAGTTTATAAGATCCAATGAATCAAACAAGACAGGCTTCCAAATATAAAGAAACCTAGTGAAGATGTTACAAAGAAATAGATAAGTTGCAGCTAGAAGAGCTTGACTTCCTATCATATGTGAAAAAACGTTCCTGGAGGCAGATCTAATTGTCTTCTTCTGGGCTTGTATATTAAAATATTATTCTTTCCTCTTAGAAATTTATGTGCTATTCAGACTGATAAATTAAACTATTTCCATCCATTCCCAGCAGGATAGCTACTTTGTCAACATGGCAGGAGGGAAGGAGGAAAAATAAACAAAATAGAAAACCAGAAGCACTGTTTTATGTAAAGGATGTTTATTTCTCCTAATAATGCTGGTGTAGTTGCAATAAAATGCATTAAAATAAGTACAACAAACAGAAGAACAGATAACATGATACCCGTTTTCACATGAAATCCTTGAGGTCACTGTGAGTATTTTCAGCCCGATTCTGATCCATGTTACCTAGCTGCCAACTCTCTTGAAATTAACAGCTGAATGAGGAACCACACATATCTGCATTCAGCCCAGATCTATAAAACAGGCAAACAATGGTTATATTCAACTGCTCTTCCTTCTCTCAGTCCTGGCACCAGCTTTTCTATAATCAGAGGAGATGCGGGATCAAGGCAAGAGACTCCATCCTCACCTTCTCTGCCAGGGCCATCAGCAGAAATAACACCCAGAAGAGGCTGGGAAACAGGAGACACACAACATCGTCCTGCTCATGGGCTCTGCACTGCTGGAAAGAGACCCTGTCAGATCAGGGCTTTCTCATGAAAAGTTTTCGTCATCTGGAAGTTGCTACTGTTTTAGAGGACTGAGATGGAATTTTCTTCCTCCATCACCCCCCTAAAGTTTTTATTTAAGGAAGTAAAAACGTTTATTTTTCTTACTAGGAGAGCAACAATAATATTTTTATCAAAAGAATGTCTTTTTCTAAGGAGAGTATATTGTTACAGAAAAAAACCCCACCTTCTCCACAAAGAAACAAACCACTGCTACAAGTAGTAGTGACCGAGTGACCATTGCCCAGGCAGAGAACCGCAGCTTATGTGTCCCCCCCATCACAACTGCTTCTCAAATGACCAGTCTCTTACCTTCAGCAGAAGCAAAAAACTCAGCCATAAATGGCTGCAACACATCATCATTGCCATAAACTTAGCACTGCTGTTAGTGGCATGAATACAGGAGATACACAGGTAGACCAAATGCAGGCAGAGTACAGAATGCTCCTCAATGCTTAGAAGTAAATCTCTTGACGATGGACCTATGCTCTATCAAGTGGAAATATGGGAGAGGCCTGCACAACTCATTGTTCTGCTTTGCATGGAGGATAGACATATGTACAGTAATAACAACCTCCTGACTTTGAAAAAAAGCCACTTTCAAAAGCATTCTCCTTTTCCCCACCTGGGCCTGCACTGTGTGCTTTCACATCATCTCGTTACTGTTTTATTAACACCCTGCAGAGCACAGAAACTCCTTTGAAGGACTAACACCTGCTCTTGAATATACTTAATCACAGGATATCCTAAAAAAAAGTCAGCTATACATTTTTACAGACTACACAGCAGTTACATAGTGATGAGGTCCAACCTACCTTCCTGACAAAAGCAGTATTACATAACTAGCAGCCTGGTTAGCTTTCTGAGAGGTTTATCTGCACACAAACCTTCCATAAGAGGGCACAGGGGCAGTATATCACTGGATTCTCAGGATTTCTGAAAGGACTAAACATTGTTGCAAGCAAAAGTATATCAGCTAATGAATTTGGACATCTCTGTTTTCATGGGTGGAAAAAAAGGAGGGGGTGTTAAAAACAGCTGGTAAGAGGTATTAAATAAATGAAATTATTGCTATTGAGTGGCAGCCTCAGCTGAGAGGAGGAAGAGAAAATAATACAAAATACGACAAGAAGTCAACACAAAAGTGTTTTTAATCCTAGAGCTGAAATCCAACAGTGATTCATTTCGAATACAACTCTCTTTATGAAGTGAAATATGCTCCTTGCAATTTGTGGCAAGGACTGACTGATGGACTCAAATTGCCTACCAAACCTTGTGCATTCTGAAGGTGCCTCAGGCTGTTGAAAAGGAGCAACATGGAAAAACAGCTACAAGAAGTGTACAAATCCCATCCAAGAGCTGCAAACTGAAAATCCCACCCAGAGGGCGGACCAGACATTAGGACTGAAGTCCTTTACATTCTTCATTTGACTGATTGTGGGAGGGCTTCTCATCGACCAAAACATCACTGGTCAGATTTTTCTCCTTGTTCTTTCCTGTACACTCTTCTTTAACTCCAAGGTATTTTCCAAACCACGTTTTAAATTGATAATACCTGGTCAGTTTAACCTAATATCTAAGTTTAGCCAAAGGCTTTTTCAAAGCAGAAAAACTGATGTGGATATTTCCTTTTTTGGGTAAATTATGAAGATCTGCAGTTCAATAAAGCGCATGTGTGAGTCTCACTCAAGCCATCAGGCACTTGAGAACACAAGAAATAAACAGAGGCCTCTGTTCAGGTGAGCTGGGTGCTGTGACTTTACTCTCGCTGACCCGCCTGTATCCTTATGCAACTGGAGATCCTTGCAGGGGTGACAACTCACTGTCCCAAGAGAAGCAACCACTTTCACCTCTCTTTCTCAAGCGGCAAAATATAATGCAACAGCTAAGCAAGAGGAATTTGGAAAAAAGCAAAAGAGTAACTTTTTGTTCTGCAGAGGACTTTCTATACAAACCTGCTCAAAGAGATAGAAAAGGCAGATTTGCAGAGGTGTTTATGGGAGAGATTCAGCTTGCCTATTCACAAGCACACAGTGCTTTTGACACTGCCTAGAGCATCCCAGCCACCCACATGGGCTGGCAAATGTGTGTAACACAAGACTGCCCTGCCATCTGTACTCTTTTGGAGTTGCAGCCTTAAACCATGCAGGCTACTCCATAGTGCCTGAGGTCACATCAGGTATCTCAGACAGTTGGACTGTAGCTTTTTGCAGCCTGGTTCTGCCCTAGCCATTCTGGATTCCCAAATGAGGCACAGATTCTACCTGAAAAACAGACAAAAGGGTCTTAGGGAATGACAGTTACCTCATCTGTGAGTGAGCAACTCGCTAGAGCTAACCATGTGACAGAGCCAAATGCAATGGCACCTGGCTCAGCAAAGTATCTGAAGTGTGTGTGATCTACAGAGCTTTGCTAAAGATCAGTGCCCCTGGTTTATGTCTCAAAAGCTATATAGGTTCACCTAAAAAAACGCATCTGCGTGAGGGCAGGTAACAGTCACTCTACCCTTTGATAGCTAAGCACTGCGGGATGCAGCTGCTATCCAAACCCAGGATTTGGGCCAGGCCTTGAGATAACTTATGCTTCCTTTCTGCTCGTGATCACTAATTTCATGAAGACTAATGAAACTTCACTTCTTTCCCAAGCAAAGCTGCAGCCCTGGGCAGAAGCAATCCCACCCAGCCAGACTGGGGTCTTGGTATGCAGCGTGCTTCCCAGGCAAGCAGGAAGGTTACAGAGAGAACTGAACCCGTGTCTTTCACATCCTTTAACTTGCAAGTTTTTTACAAAAAGCTACAAACTCTACTTCCTCTCCTATTGTTTTGAAAAAAAGGGCGGAGGGAGGAGAGGGAAGCACCTGCATCTTCTCCAGGAGAATGCTTTTTGACTGTGCCCCTCAAGTGACATTTGCTGAGGAACACGATTTCTAAGTCCAGATCAGACTGAGGCATGAACTAGGCAAGGAGCAGCTTCCTTTGGTCCCAGTCAGTCCTCTGCACAAATCCAGAAGAATAGCTTCTCGCGTAACAGAGAATACAAAGGCCAAACCATGAAATACAAACAGGGTATTTCTGGCAGCAAAGTGAGATTTTCATGATCACATTTTGGGATTCAGATAGAACACAGATGCTTAGACACTTTCTGTGTGACTGTTACTGGAAGTTGTGAAAACAGCTAATTGTGTTAAGTGCCTGTCTCATGTAAATGACTCTGTAAAATTTATCAGACATCTATCTGCATCTTTCAGCAATTAAATGACTTGTTGAATCTGTCTTCATTTATTTAAAAAGAAGAAGGAGTAAGAACATAACTATGCTTCCTTATGTTACTGAAGGGATCTGAGGATAAATATCTTAACGATTAAAAAAAAGCTATGTAAATAAATATGAAGGGTAGATGAAATTTATTTCCCTGTAGAGGATAGTCACTCTATGAACCGATATGATTATTTATTAATATTCTTAGAAACTCAGTTCTAATTGTTTACACTTTCAATCAATAATTGACTAAATTAGTCAAGATTCATGAAATCTCTGAAAGAATTTTTACCACAGAAAATACCAACTAAGTTCTGACTGGAATAGCCTTCAAAAAGTAACAGGCAGTTTCTTATACCATCAATTATAAAATAAAATGTGCAAGTCCTAGCTTTCAATCAGCAGCCAAAGTAAAAAGCATTAAATAAGAAGCACTCTTCAGAAAGTGTCACTCTTGCACACTAACGTCTCCTCCTGAATTTATGAGTTTTTGCTGCAGAAGAGCACAAGCTGTTCCACCCAGGCATCTTTGCTTCCCATACTGCCATCTTCTTCTCAGTCCCTGGCTAGAAGCTGCCCAGCTCTTGGTTTTCTACAAGTTCATGGGACCCAGCTGAACTAACTCAACTTTGACCAATCTCAGTTTAATATAGCAGAATGATAATTTAATTACTGTTCTCACTGTGCTCCAACAAGCTGGTGGAGAAAGACTGACAGGTTACAGCTCACCTGGGTGAATGGATTTTTTTTTGTTGTTGTTAAAAAGAGATCTAACAGTTGAAGTTATTTTGAATGTCTTTGCTCCCTCTGAAAATAAATCTTCTACATCTTCCTTGAGTTATATTGAAGAAAAAAAAAGAAGACACAGTTCCAAGAATTGGATCAGAAAGTCTAGGTGCACATACAGTAAAGAGAGTCAGATTTTAAGGGCTCTGTATGAAATGTATTTAGGAGAGAACTTGTAAATACTGTGGCAATTAACAGCTAAATTTTGTCTGATGAAAACCTAATGTGGCCCTATTAACTTTAGCCTAAGGGTATAATGCAGGCCAAAATTCCCTCCCTGCTCCTTGCCATTGTTCAGTGGGCCAGAATCATAGAATTAAAATGAGTTTATTAACAATGAAAATAAAATAAGACCAGACATTGTTTAAAGAACTGGAAAAAGAATCTAGTACCATTCTTTTTTATGACTAAAACCACAAGTAAGAAACCCAACTATGCAGGCGATTTACATCTTTCAAGTGTAGAATCAAATGCTTAGCAGTAGTGGAAGTAACAGGGGGGGGAAAAAAAAAAAGACCTTATAAACAGATGTAATACAAACTGCAAAGAATCTGACACTGCAAATAATAGCTAACATGCCTTTAAGAATAAATACTGCCAGAACATATCTTTTGATCAAATTGTAATACAAGTAGAACAAGAATATGTGCTTTGAAAGATAGAATTTGCTTGTAAGGGCATAAAGAATTTCCTGTGTTTCTTGTAATACATTACTGAAAAAGTAACTCCAACTAATGATAATATGCGATTTGTTACATGAACTGTAAAATTCTAGAAGGCTCACCAATGTTTTAAAGGATTGATGAATCATACTCTGAGTTGCAGATGAAAATTTCATGCAAAGTGTCAGAGAATTTGTAACCAGCACTTCTGTAATTTGTTTTATGGAGACAGTCATAAGAAACAACCTAAATTCACAGATTATAATCTACTATTTGTCATGGACTAAAAAATAATGCAAAATGCCTGAAGGCAGACATATAAACAGGAGATAAAACGAAAGTCAGTTTAGAAACCCTGTCTATCTAGCTTGAGAAAACTATATACTTGGGGACAGAATTTCCTACTTGGATAATGGTAAAAGGTATAGCAGTCTACATGGTCTAAGGTACTATAAAATAATGAGTGAACTGAGCATCTCCGCACAGAGCAAGGAAGACAGATGAGAGTAGAAAGAACTTGGAGAACTCATTGAGGACCAAATTCAAAATTGTCTCTTCACAGCAAGGACAAAATGGCCACTATTATGCTTACTTGGTGTCCAGAGACTTCTTGTTCTTCAGTCTGGCCTTGCACTACAGTGTAAACATAGCCTTAAACCCTACAGAAAACCTTAGTCTGAGGTCTGGGCTTTCACCTCTGTGACACCTGTTATCGCTGACAACATGCTCAAGCTAACAGTGCCATTGTCCAGCAGAGACTGGAGATGCTGCCTCTGCCTTCTGAGGAGATGGTCTGAAGCTGCAAACAGAGCCTCACATCCTGGACTGGAGAAAGAGGACTCCAGAAAAAAGTGAACTCTAAGCCCAGACGCACACATGTTCCTTTTCTAGCTTGGAAGGGGGGGAGAGAGCAAGTAGTGAGCTCCACTATGAGCTGAAAAGCAGTAAGAAGGAGCTTGGGTTTGTCTGAGAAATGCAGCTTCTCCCTCGGCTAGGATTTCTCAGCCACAGCTTGTTTCTGTCTAAACTGGACATTGTTGAGAATAAGGATTCACTACTAAATACAGAGCTCCCAAGGTTGCAACCTCAGCTGAGGGTTCCACAGTCCCATATCTGGGATTTTACTGTGAGTTAAAATCAAACCTGAGCTCTGACATACCACACAAACAGTTTTTGCTCAGCTGTAAGTTATCCCCAAAAGACTATTCCCTAAAGGCAAAAACAGCTGTAGTACAGCAGTACAGGCAGTGGTTCCTTTGCAGGGGGGTGCCAACAGTCACTCCCCTGGCTCTTGGGGAGGGCCACCTTGGAAAGCACTTCAGCAGAATCCAGAATTTCCTCCACCCTGCTCCTAAGGAGATGATTAGACCAGAAATACGGGTCTTTATACTGCAGGGAATCTGGCATAAAGCAATTTCAGAGGAAGACAGGAGCTAGTCTATTATCTCTCAACTCCCAACGCAATAGATCATGCCTTCTTTCTCATATTTAAAGACAACAGAGTATGGAAGCAAAAAGCTAGAATTACAAGTCACCTGGTTCTATATATAGACGACAGCATGCCCTGGGACAGGTCCTCTCTACTTGACTGAAGGCATTGATTATAGCCTGCAATTCTGGGAACATCAATTTGAGAAACATGTTTTTTAACAATTTGTCCGTAGGAGCCTCTCACAAGAAGCAAAAACTTCTAAATCACATGTGCTGCACTGGGTGGCACAAATGAGAAGAGAAACCACCGAAAGTAATGAAAAAAATGTGCCGGCTCTTACTGAAGCCTGTCATTTGGCTCTGAGTCAGGTTGCAGGGGGATCAGATGAAGTAAGTACAGCAGCCTGATGATACGAATCATGTCCTGTGGCATCCCCAATGAAGAAAATACCACAGCTTGCTCCTATGCACCTGTAACCACCACAGTTTCTTCTCATGTCTAAGGCCCAGTTTCTACCATGGGTATTCATTCAGAGCAGTACTTATTCCTCAAACACTGGCAGTGAATTCAACTGGAAAAAGTGTGACGTGTATCCTTTTTATTTCTTTTTCTAAGTGCATCAGCAAAGGCCTTTGCTTGTGTTTGCTTATTCTTTCCCCTCTTATTTCATTCATCTGGTCTGATAAGACCTTCCTTGTTTAGTGGGTTTTACTTCATTTTTCTCTTTTCTTGCTTTCCACTATTACTTCTCATCTCTCAATATTCACGTGTCTCCTGAGATCATCAAAGAAAGAAGATTCCAATGTTAGTTAGAAAATACCACATAATTTCAACATTTGTTCTGTTAAATTACTGTCATCTTTCCCTCTTTCCACATTTCTCAAAGTCTTGAGATAGGTATATGTCATTTTGCGTAGTATCCTTATCCATGCCTGTCACATTGCACTGAACTTTTCCATCATGACCTCTCTTTTGGCCAAAGAGAAGGTCTTCTCATTATTAATGACTTCTTTCAGACCACCAGTGAAGGCCTGATTCATCCTCTTACTGTTCTCTGATTATTCAGCTGTTTTCCACCCTGCAGAGAGCTCTTTACCACTGCTTTAATGCAAGCTGTTAGTATATCTAACACCCATTACTCCAGTGTTTTACATTTCACAAATTGACTCACTTTTCAAACTCTTCTGGAATGGTAATTGTCTTCCTTTTGTGTTCGTTCTGTGGGTGTTCCCCAGGACTCTTCTGTCACTTCCTCACTCTTTTTCGCTTCATCCTTGGCAACCGGCATTTTTATCTCCATTCATGGTACGTGTTAGCATTTGTCAGGTGACAAACCATTGTATTTCTCTTCTGCTTCTTTCTCTTTATATATCTTTGATTTTATCTTTACTTTTTATTTTCTTCTCATTTTTCCATGGATGAAAAAAAATGGCTACCATAATTTGATTTTCCTTAAAGCATATATTTTCATGGCATACTGCAATATGGCATAGAGAAACCTGATCTACCTCTGAACAGGCCAGCTCAAGACATGGGAGAACAGTAGATATGCAAATGCAGTCCTATTGTTCCTGATACACAGTTTATCTTATTAAGAGCTACCTACATATGTACAAAGCATTGCACTATATATATATATGCGGACCTACGTAAGGTGTAGATCTCTTGTTCCAGACTTCCCCATCCCCCTGTGGCTCATGTTTCATCACTGATGACATCTCTAGGTAACGTATCTAGCTAAACTACTACTAAGATGGATGATTGATGTAGGGCAATGGAGCAGAAAACTACACTCTATTCCTGGATGAAATACTTCCCACAGGCCTCAAACAAATATTTTACTCCGTCCCATTGTGGTCCCTCATTTTCAGTGAGAGATTAATGTTAGCTAGAATGTTACAGTAAGGATGAGATCACGAACAGTTTAAACGTCAGACAGATGGGAAGACCGACATAAACTATTGCAATTGTGGTCACTTAGCACTTGAGCTTTCTCCAGTGAGGCTTACGCCCTGCTGAGTTTGGTAGTTAAGGAGACCACACTTTTCAGGCAGGTTTCACGCTCTTGTTACTGTAAATTGCTGTCTGTAGAATCTGATCTCACATCTTTAGCTATGCCATACTAGCAACACCGGTTTCCTTCCACCTGTGTCTTGTTCTTTTCTCCACCATTGTCCAAAACATTTGTGTAATCTTTCCAGTTTAATATTTTTGCCTTCCTGTTTATCTTTTTCACACTTGTTCTCTGTCTGTTTATAAGGATTAATTATTCCCATGCAATTTGATATCCCTTCCCAAGGGCAACAACAAGCTCAGAGAAACAGCAGGAGCTTCATCAGCTGTGATTGTTGAAAAAGGCTCAGTAAAGAACTCAAGAGTATGTAACAGAATAGGTTTCTTCTGGCAAGGGGATGCTTAAGAATGACATTGGAGTTTGTGCCCCAACTTATTTCTGGGAGCAATTTTTTAAAAGACACATTTCTGACAGAAAGAAGCTTTGGCCTATTCAGGGTCAAGGGAGTGGATGTACTGCAGGCTCTGGGAATCCTGCACTGGATGAGTCTTTGGTATAGTAACATCAAGCTTTTTGGGAAAAACTTAATAGGATATCTTCATGGATCTTAACATACAATTGATAAATGCCATTTGCCTTGGTTTGGGAGCTACCATATCGACAGAGACAAATGTTCAATCAAGTCTGCTGTTCCCGCCGAGAGACGCAATTATTCCTCAAAGAAAAGGAGGAAGCCCATAAATCACCTGAATAATTATGCGATGGTTTTTTAGCCATCTCCATCACAAGATTCATCCCAGAAGCATAAGAACTGATTAAAACTTATGCCAATTAAACATTCTCAATGTAAAACCTGAAATCAGTAAATAGGAACTTTGTGTATTTTCTGTGCTTCCCTTCTCCTGACAGGTTAATGTTAATAAGTTTTTTCCCTTCTCATAGATTACATATAGAATAAAATAGCAGAGAAATGAGGCACTTTGTTCTATGTTTCATTGGTTAGAAATTCAAATGTAGTTTCACTAACAGAAGCTGTTAAATACAAGAAAGAGCCTTTATTTAACTAGTGCTAAAAATAATTGTACAATTATTTTGCCACTTTTGTTAGTGTTTTAATATATTCAATTCTCTACTCGTAATTCAGTTAATTCATAAAACAAGATTAAATTGTCAGGGATTTTTTTATTATTATTATCTACAGTCGAAATGTCATATGCAGCAATCCAAATTACTCCTAGGAGTCATTTAAGAGTACACTGACAGCTGACAGAACTCATAACTCTGAGTGTTAATTACCAGGATTAACTGATACAGACAGAATTTTCAGTGGTAGAGGCTCAGAATCAGAACTCAACAATATTTGTGTGTTTGTGGAATGCAGAGTGTACTTGGTTTTGCACAATTTTTCCAAGGAAGAAACCATATTTTCTGAGATTTCCACATAATCCAGGTCTTTCGTGTACTGATTTTTCACTGCCACATGGATTGAAACTATTTTTTCTACATTGTGAGGAGAAAAAAATAGTAGTGGAACAAAAACAAAATCTACATGGATAAACATGTGCTAAACTGGGAGTAACAGAAGAGCAACAGCCTGGCAGCACTTCCCCAAAAAACAAACCATACACCACACATGAACATCAGCCAAAGCAACATTCTGGCCTGATAATTTCTTATTTTATCATGGCTTTTCATGCTATGAAGTTGCCTATGACTGTGCCCCCTGAAGCTTTAATCAGTGTGAATGGATAGATAATCCTAAGTTTTCTTTTCACAAAATTTTCCAAAAGATATTTTATAAACAGGATCTTAAAAACTGAGTAGTGGATTCAAAAGATGGGGCATGATTTAAATATCTTTATTTGTTTTAACCACATATGCAGTCAAGAAGCCTGTATAGAAACTGACATGTGTAACACAAAAGAAGTTTCTTCTGCATATAGATACAACACAAAGCCTAAGATGATACATGAAAAATAAGAAGTGCTGAACAGAGAACTGTTTCAACACAGTACAGAAGTGATTTTCAATAGCTGGCACTCAGTGTTCTGTTAACATCCACCTTATCTGATTAGAAGTATCACACTGTTCAGAACAACTTACTATCTTCCAGAGAAAAAATGCTGGCAGCTTCTCAGTGAAGAGGAATAGATCAAGGGCTTCTAATTAAGTAATATTTTCATACATAACTTGCTGCGAGTGACCAAGTCAGGGTGTTAGTCTTTTAACCCCCATGCAGGCAAAGGTGTTACCATTTCTGGTTTGTGGTACTTAAAGGAGAAGAACCATCAGGCTTGGATGCTTTCCATCAGAACCCAAGTCTGAACCAGGTGCTCCCAACTTCCCAGATCTCTTTTCCTCAAAAGCAGAAAGATAGTTTACCCCTCTCTAGGGTGAGCTGCAATGAGAGATCGCATAAAGACTAGATGATGCAAACAAACAATACAAAGTTCAGGAATCTAATGATATTCCTGTTTTCAAAGGAAATGTGTTTCTAAGTAACATTATGTTTCATCAAGACTTGCAGTACATGCTCTCCCTGGATGAGCCACTAAGAAATCGATATTAAGACTAGGACAGCAGATTGCAAATAGTCTGATTACAGATTTTTCCATGAAGGTTGGGGTTTTTTGCCCCTCACAAAACTTTGTGAAAGCACCTGCGTCCATAAACATTCTTGTTAAAAAGAAGCTCCAAATTCAATATATTTTGAGCAAAAAGAATGTGCAAGTTTGTGTGAAATGTTTTTTAATTTTCAAGCATTTATCACTAGATGGATTTGAAAAGGATCGAAACATTAAAAAAACCCCAACCAACAACCCACAAGTCAATCTTGGAGCAAATCATTTTGACTTTAAGTGTTGAAGAAAAACAATTAAAAGTGTCAAAAAATCTTTCCCACTTAAGTGTGATAATTACAAGATGATTTCACTCAATTTTCTAGCAAGTAATACTGAGTCACTTTTAGCTCTATATTTACCAGCAAACTGCACACACTTTCTCTGACTTCACCTCCCCAACTTCAAGCACTTTCAGCAAATTCTGGGTTTCTCAGCCAACCATGGTCTTATCTCCCTTGCTTACCACTTCTCCAAGTGCTTACTTGTGGAAACTCTTTATCAGACCCTTCCAGATTTCACAGAAAGGAGAGGTTTGTAGCTCAGTCCTTGGAAGTCTTCTCCAGAACAGCCTCCCATCCCCACAGTCACTGGCCAGTGTGGTGGGTCAGCCCAGGCAGGGCTCCTTCAAGTGCACTAAGGCCAATGATTTGAGCTCTGACACCAGGCTGCAATCTGACCATTAACTAGCATACATTGTTTTTTTCAACAATAAAGCAAGCTCAAAATAAAATAGGAGACAAGATCTGTATGATTTGAAAAAAAATTTTACCCACAATAACTTTGCAGACGAAGTTCCCTCCTCTAAGCCCTTCTCATTTTAACACCACAAAGACACTCAGGTTTTCAGCACACACTGCACTATCTCCAATATGTCCCTAGAAAAATTATTTCTCTCCATATTTTTCAATTATCTGTACAATGCCTTGCTCTTCACAACAGGACACAGAAGCAATGTGCTGAATTACAGAGAAGAACGGTGTGGAGGAAATGTGCTTCCACTGAGATATTATTTATTCAGATAAAATCCAGAACCCCAACTCAAACTTTTTAATCCCTACCAAGCACCCCGCAGCTAAATCCTTAAATATTAATTTATGAAAGTTAATGTTTACATTTAAAATCCAATTTTATATTAATAACCTATTTTGGATTAATATAGTGTATGAACTTGTCACTTAATTCTTTATTCAAGGAATTTTTATTCACGATACATATTTCAAACAGAGTGTGCTTGTTGGCTCCTTCTCCTCTGTGGTAACTTTATAGTCTTTCAACTGATATCTCCATACAACAGACAATCACCACTAATGGAAATAATTCAGAAACTAAAATTAGTGCCTCGTTTTTCAGAAAGCTTTTAATATTCTTCCCTGGGCTGCAGTAAATTGAGTTGTGGAATGATTAGATTATTCTGTTGAATATCAGAGCCAATTACTGCTTCACTGTACAGGAGGTATTAAATTATACATGGATTTTAGCCTTGTGAAATCCTTTGGTTTGTGATTTCCTTCCCCACTCCTCCAACGTGCTCTAGACCACAATGTCTTTAGGCATAGTCTTCCCTAAAAATAGTTTGCTTTTCCAGTCACAAGTATTGTAATATTGGTAAATCCCTGGGTTTTTTCAAAATACTGTGGAATTACTTCTGAAATCAGTATACAATATATAATTCTTCTACAAAAGATGACTGAAAGCCATTTCTGTTTTTTAAGAGTAGGCTTAATGTGTCACTGCTACAGTTACAGTTCAAAGTTGTTGAAGTTTATGAGTACTCTTCAGCCAAACTGCATCATTCTAAACTCTCTAGTTACTTTATATTTCTCATGTTCATAAACCCACGCTTTGAATATGCAAGGTATACAATAAAATATAGTAAAACCCCAAAATGAAAAATGTTGTAGGTAGAACTGCAGAAATCAAGATGAGAACACACAGATCTTTATCTTTCTGTCATCTGTAAGAAATCATATGAGATATGTGGAAGACTTCCAGTGATTTTATGCAGTTGCAGCATTTTATAACTCAGACAAGGCAGGCCATCACTGAGAAAGAGGACATGATCTCAGGCTGGCAATAGGGAGTTTAAAAACAACTAGAGACTGGTGCATCTGCTTTAGAAGCGCAGGTTTCAGACTTCATTTTCTCTTCAGCATCCATGACATGAGAATTATTTTAGTAGCTGAGAACTCTTGGACACTACAATAAAAGACAAAGCAGTAGCCCTGCTCTCATAGAGCAAAAGCCTATAGAGGAATTATGTGCCAGCCCTAGAGACAGGAGAGTAAATTATCCCTGTGTTATGATAATGGTCCCCAGGTTTGCCATAGGAGAGAAAGGGGTTTCTTCACTTTGTTACAAGACATTTGAAGGAAAAGTTTGTTCCCCAAATAAGAGGCAAACAAAACCCAGAGGCAAGAAATTAGTTTTCCTTTGACCTTTGTCACAAAATCCCTGGAGACAAGTCCTTACAATGACCTCATAATCATAATGACCTCATAGTGACCTCATAATAAAATCTAAGCAAAGGTGGTCCCTGGGTAAACAGAATCACAGAATCACAGCAGTCTGTATGGACGTTTGCCAGGAATTATGTCAGGAAGGGTCAAGAACATTTGACAATCAAGAAACTGTAGGAAAACAGATTTTCAGTTGTATCAGCTCTAGAGTTGTACAGGCCAGCATTTTTCCATTTATAATATTATTTTAACATACAGAGAATGTTTTATAACATGACTTCTGGTGAGAGACTCCCCTAAGCTGGCAGTGCGTGTGGAAATCCAAGGTGCGTTGTATTCCAGGTGCGTTATATCTGCTGCACCGAGGAATAAGAATCTAAATTAATTTTAGCAGAATAGAGATTAGATTTGTTCATTTTTTAATAAAAAATCCACATATAAAATTGTACACTAGAACTTTGGGCTGATCTGGAACAAATCATGCACTGTCAGTGTTGAAAGACTTGTGAGAATGTATCTACTGTGTGTTAGCCCTGAAAACTTGGTGCTAAGTTTTTCCTAGCTTGTCTTCACTTTGATTCCTCTCCAAACAGCCAGGTTATGTTATGCCTTCAGCATTCAGGAAAGAATCCAGTCTGGTGGTAGCTTCTCTCATATTCAGACTACAGCACTTTCCATTTCTCCAGTTTTGTGAATGATCATTTTGTCCTGGCTATACATGATGCAGCCAAAAATAATTTTTCTTACTATGTCGTCTCTTCCTCTGTACATATCCTTTGCTTTGTACTCTTATATGCACCACATATCATGCATCCAAACTTCTGTTCACCAGAGTTGCTTTGTCACCACCCTGTAATTTTGACCTAATCGTGTTCTCCCTTAAGTGTTCTCTCTTGACCTTGACCCTTAAATGCCCTTCATTTAGCTCCTCTTACTCCTGCTGCTCCATCTTATCTCCCCACCCCTGAAATGTCTCCTGCACTTGTTAGAACCTGATCACTCCTATTTTACTGACTTCTAATGGCTATGAAGACACTCCTAATGATTTTTTTTGTGTGTATACTTATTCTTCAGTCATCAAACTAACTACACATCGTAGGTATTAAATCTCTGATTAAATCCCCAAGCCTGTGTTTTGTGGGGCTTTTGTATTAAGCACCCAAAACATTACTGGATCTACAGCACATAAAGCTATTAGGATTCTTTAAAGCCTGTTTGTTTGGTATTTTAAGTTCTCTTTCTCACTTGCAATGGGACATCTGAACATGAGGGTCACAAGCAAAACACATGCCAGTCAATATTAGGCAGGCCACTTCCCTGAAACTGAGCCATTTAGAAATCCCATCTCATAAGGAAAAGTAATTCAGCCCACTGAGTCTGAATTTTGTAGTTTCACTACTACTAGAAGGCAAGAAAAGGAAGGAAGAGAAGAAAAAATCCACAACAAAACAGAACCATAATACATGTTCCAAAGTGTGTAATTACCATGTGACCTATTAATTAACTCAATAATCTGTAACCTTACCAGTAAAGAGGAAAAAAATTGCTGAAACAAACCCACTAACAATAATCTTGCACATCTAAATAATTATGTACTATATATATAAGAACCTTAATCGAGTCTCCAAATATCAAGTATCCTGACAGACTTCACACTATTACGAGCTAATAGTACAACTGAGATTTAAAATAATTTTAGTACAACAGAAAAAAAACCCTCCAACATTCTTCAATAAATCTCTTCCCATTTTCAGGGAAGGAATTTAATCAGGCTTTCTTGTCTTTTTTTTTTTTCTCCTCCAAGCCAAGTAGTAACAGATTTAGCCTTTATTTGCCCTGTCCTAGCACAGCAGTTTCAACTTCAATTCAGCAATATCTTGACACCATGTGAAGATCTTTAGCTGGAGATTATCACAAGTACTAACTCATTGTATCATAGATGCTGCTCTGCCAGGAAGTCAAACAGCAGGACAGCAGCACATCGTGAAATTTGACCCCAGAGCTGGTACCCATTCCTGCACTGCATTAACATGCTGTCCCTGAGAATTGCTTTACTGTACCAACTTGCGCCTCCAAAACTGCTCATTCTCAGCTTCCTCCCCTATCTATTTCAACAGATGCTTGGTTTATCCCAGTCTGTACAATGATTCCTGCATTTTTCACCTGGAGAATCCATGAGATCCACTGCTATCCCAGGTGGGATCTACCACAAGAGTGTTTCTTTTGAACATTAGTGTTCAGCATAGCCTCAGTTCCTGTTAACAGCACCTGAAGTCATCATAGCTGAATTCACCACAAGAATAGAGATACCCTCAAGGACTTGACATTTCTTACTCAAATATTTACATCACATTTTAATCGGATGTACTTCCAGTGGCAGGGCTTTGGAACACACAGTGCAAGAAGTTTTAGAAACCATCTGTATTTTAGAGGCTGGCAAAATATTTAATTCACTATATTTCAGAACTTTGGAACTGCTCAGTTTTATATAACCAATATAAAATCTTTCATCAGCATTCATTTATAGTAAACTTTAAAGGGATTAATCAAATTTAAGAGTAAGTCAGGCATGCGTAAGAGGTAATGAAAGCTGTCCTTAATTCTTGAAATCTTGTCCCCACCTCTACACAAAATGTTATTGCAGCTGATTTGCCTACTTCCCTTTGTTTAGCTCTGCAGGTGTTCCCTTCTTCCTGGACCAAAGGATCTATTGCATACACGTGCACTCACGTCCTTTCTCCTTTGGAGCCTGCAAATTGTCAGGCTTCAACTAATCAGCTTCACTGTGGACTTTACATTTAATTCATCCAGGTCACCGATGAATATCAACTTTTATAATCTTATCGTGATTTCAGCTGCACAGCACCCTTGAAAACTAGTATTTTAATTTTCTCCTCCTTCAAGATTATAGCATTTCCCAGTACATAGACAAGCGAGCACTTTGGTCCAGGATACACGAAGATCTGGGATCTAACTCCTTCTGTGCTTTCTCCTTGTTTCAGTAACTACTGACACCCTTGACTGAGTTGTAGTGGACACTGTTTTAGGGATGAGGAGACAAAGCTGAACTTTATAAGCTTTCTGTATTTAGAATGGTTTATTTTTAATGACACCTACATCCTGCACATAAGAAAGAGGATATCTACATAGGTCACAGATAAAAATGGATCATTTTTGTCCATGCACTTACTGGAAATAAAACTGCCTCTTTCCTACCCTTGCCGCAAACTGGTTTATAGATGGAGAATATTAGATACAGTTTGTGTAGGAACACCAGATGTATTCTTAGTCCTCATTATCTTCCTGAATTTTATATAGAGATTAAGAGCTAGTTGATGAGCTTTCAAAGCATTAACTAAAATTTCTTCCTTCCTTTCTACTTTCTGAAATATCCTTCCTTTCTCTTTCTGAAATACCCCTGCTCATTAGAAATGGAAAGGTCTTCCAAAGTCTACACTGAAATAATTGCAAATTTTGATAAATGCAACAGAATACAATTATGACTGAAAATTGCTGTAATATTTCCATATACTGTATCTTGTACTAAAACATTTGGTTTCAGTATTTTATGGAATGTCCCACAAATGTGTAAGATCATTATTTGAATAGAAAACCAGTAAAGTCTTCTTTTTGTCCACAAAATATCAAGCTTTTAACTAATGTGTATATAATCATCCTTATCAAATCAGGCTTCTCTGAAAAAAAACCAAACAAACAAAAAACTACAACCAAAATAAGGCTTATTTTACCCTTCTATTTTGTGAACAAATACATAATTTTGAAAATCTTACATCTTCCATACACTAGATGCAAATAGACATCCCTGGTCTATTGGACATCCCTTGGACAGCGAAGGCATCCATCTTTGAATATGGATAGGAACTGATTTCTCAGAGATATGAGCAACAGGGCGGCACATACACATCCTCAAAGATCTGAGCCCGATTTAACCGGTGTCCCAGAGGTGGTAATACTGGCATCTAAAACACCCATGGCACAAGCTTAAATCCTATACACCCACTCAGAACAGTGCTTTGTGCTGGCAGACAGCCTTACTGACAATTACTTTTAAACACCACCTCATATGCTCTGCCAAGAGCAAGACTGAAGCCAAGAGCAGGAGAGAAATGACAGATTTAGCTAAATTCTCAAGCTGGAGGTATCTGTGCTGAAACTGCTATAAATTGCTTTGATTGTCTTTTCTATCCCATGTCAGATTTAAGGCTAGAGAGTGTACTGTGAATTAATTACTGGGAGAGTCTTGAATCTGAGCTTTCCTCTTTCAGCTGACAAGTATTTAGACCTAATACACCCTTACTCAAGAACCCGGGCAGACGCTGCAAGCTATTTACATATTCATTCAAAATCTTATGCAGTAAGAGAAATGTTGATTTGCTGTATTAGCTGAAGCAGCCAGGAGGGGAACATCCAGAGGGGAACAGAAACTTCTTGCCTTGCCTCCAACTGAACAGACCTTGAACGTGCTCAGTCTGAGACAACAGAAGAGTTTGCGAGACCACTGCCCAAAAGCTTAGCGAATCCCAGGGGCTGAGGAGTGGGGCCATGTCCCTTTTGCTCATCTCCTTGGGATCTTCTCTCTATACCCCTCTGCTGAAAGAGCTGGGACAGTGTTACAGAAGTCACCTATGCATGAGCAGGGAAAGGCAAGAGTTGAAGGGATTGAGGAGGGGGAGAGCAGTGGGAACTGCAATGGAGGAGGGCTGACGCCCCAAAGGAGCCAACATGGTTTTGTGGAGCTGAATTGAATCAAAAGCCTGGTGCCTACCCAGCTTAGACTAAGTCTTGTGAGAGAGCAACTTAGCCCCCTGAGCACCCACCACTTATTGCCATTGCCAGTTCAGCTGCAGAGGGCCCCCGGTGCTGAAAATGGGGATGAGATTTCCTCATGCTTCATTCATTCCCTTCTTCAGCTGTCATTCCTTGTATAAACTTGAAATATATAAATTAGATTGTTCCTTTTATTTTGCATATTATCATTATTATCTTTTGCCTCCCTAATTAATTTTCCTGTGCTGAAAAGAACTGTGACATTCTTGAATAAATCAGCAGAGAATACCTCCTTGCTTCACAGCTGCTTTTAGATCAGATTTCTGAATTTATGAGAGTGGGTGACTTGGAGAACTATAAAGAAAAGATGAATTGTTTTCAAATTTGAGAACAAATGGGAACTTGAATCATTCCTCCCTAAATTGCCTTTTTACCATTTCGTACTTTTTCTAACAAATCTGCCAAGTATTACAATACTGTAATTTGTTACAAAACAATAAAATGTAATTAAATGCCCATAAGCTTTGTTAGTAAAACAAAACATCTTGCTCCAGAATTAAAGCCATGGGGTTTGATTTGTCTTTGCAATATGCATGTATACATCCTTTTGTGCACTGCCAAAATGAGCATGAATGCAGAATATCACATGTTGCCAAGCAGAGTATATAATGAGAGGAGCCCACCTCCGCCAGCAAGAGAATCAGCATTTCAGAGGTTTCTTCATGAAGTTCATAGGTTGCACAGATATACCTTGTTCAGAAGACTATGCGACTATCTTTGTGACTGCATGGGAGAGTAAATCCCCAGCCCAGGTGATGAACTCCATATTTCTCTCACAGACTGGGATGGGACTTGGGAAGGAAAGATGGACTCATGGTTATGCTCTCCTATACCTTGAAGTTAGCTTGAGAGGAATAGGGACTACTCTGTGTGGCTGGGGGGAATAAACCAAAGGCCATGCAAGGGAGAAGTGTTCCCAGCAGGCCGCGGCTGGGAATATAAACTACTGCTTCAGTTGATCCTGTTACTGCAGAAGGATACTACACAGGCAGGACACGAGGTCAGTGCAAAGAGGAAAGAACAGCATGTTTGAGTTGGCCAGAGTTTTGCTGAAGAGAGGGCTATGCTCTCATCCTCCACTTGTTCTCTCATTTCTGAGGCAGATTTAGGAAGGCAGCACGTGTGCCCTTAGTGCAAGGAGTAACTCCCATTACTCTCAGAGGAACAAACACTGGCCAAGGCTTTCTAATCAAGGTTTATGGAAAATACTGAAAGTTGGTTTCATTCCAGTTGCAAGCTGTGTTAATGTTTTTTTTTTGTTTCTTTTAAGTTGTGAACCCCATTTAAGAGATTTACGTGTGGCACTGTTTATCCTCCTTGCTGTCACCATTCATATGCTTCAAGAACAATACAGAGGTGTTTTGATTACCATACTCTTAATTTACTTAATGTGATTACTACATATGTTTTCCCAAGAACTTCAGTGAGTTTTCATTTATGAGTCCTGTGTCAAAGGCAAGGCGAGAATAACTTTATAGAAGCAAACGGATATACTGAGATGAAGATCCACAAACGGAGAGGGGAAAATTGCAGACAGTGCTAGCAATTTAGTGGCATAAGCAAGCTGTCTACTCAACAGCACCTCCTCAGAACAGATGTTCCTTGTTGTACACAATTCAGAGGTCAGATTTTTCTCATTACATGTTTTCAACGACAAGGGGAGATCCTGGCTGCAGACCAGGCTGTAAGAACTCCAACTGCTTGTCTTCTGTGAATGTATTTTCTTTCATGTTGCACAAAACACTGTGCTCTAACATACACCCAGCATTTTCACAAAGTTATGGCATGTGACATTTCAAATACTCAAGATGCTTCCTTGCTGGGGGCACTCTCTAACTAAAGAAACCAGATAACACTCCTCTTGCTCTCCCTCTCCCAGGTATTTCCTCACCGCTTCTGAATTTCACAGTCTTTGCTTTGGTTCTCCCTCAGGTGGGTTCCTTCCCCATCGAAAGTGATATCCATGCTTCCTTTGGGGCTGAGCCTGAGGTAGCTGATTGTCCTGATCTGTGTATTTAAATGCACAGGGTGATCAATGGCTTCCCGAGAGTTTTCTACCTATCGCTCCCTTTTCTTCTCTCTCCATTTCTATGTCTCCCCTCCTGTGCCTCACAACCCCTTCCATTTTACCTTTGTTCTCACTTCATTTATCTTCAGATTCTCACCCAACCTGTACACCCCGGATCACCTGTTTTTCTTGTTACTTCGATTTTACTTACTTCATGCTTGCCCTTTTCTAACACGATTCTTGATCTTTGCACCATCATGACAGTAGAATAAACAAATGCCTCTGGCAGGGCGCTTACAAGAGGTAAAAGATTTATTTTGACAGAAACTCCATTTCTCTGCCGCTCTTTCCTTCTCTGTGGTTTTTGAAACATTTCATCATCTGAACAGCAACAAAAATACTCTGTGGAATGGTTGCACTGCATGTCAAGGTCAAAATGACTGAGATCAGGATACAGCTGTAAAATTCGCTCTTGTGTTTCCTAATACAAAATTTATTATTAGATCTGGTTATTTTTATTTCCAAACGTATTCGTAAATCAAGAAAATTGTGCTTACTGAAGCACTCTCTCATGAGGAAGCTATTTGCCAAGCTACCTGTTTTACACTTGTGTTGTTCATAAGTGTTTTTATTTAGTATCTTAAATGCAAATATTTCTAATGCTTCAAGGAATGCATGATTCAAATTATTGGGCCAAACTCTTGAGTCCTCGGTCCTTCCTGAACAACTCTTGACATCCCAAATACAAATGGAGTTACTAAAAGATATACTAAATAAAAGATATCAGAGCAGAGCCCAATAGATTGTCCTCGCTGTGTTTGCCCTTCATAGTTATCATTACTGACGCAATATAAACATACTCTGTATCTGCATTGACAGAAACCGCATTCAAAGTGTCCTGTTTATATGCTTTGATTTTGAGAACAAAAGAGCATCCATGTAAATTCCTGTCTTTGTTTAATATATATAAACGTTAAACAACCATACTGGTACTTACAGAGTAGAGCTATGCACAAAACAAGAAATACTTGAACAGACCTATTTTTTTTTTTGAGCTTGCATCCTTTTCTCTATGCACCCAGTCTCCAAAAAGCAAATAATGTGGGCTGGGGGCTTTATCGTGTAGTCCAGTGTTGTACACCACAAGCTAGTTTGAATCATAGAATTGTAGAATGGTTTGGGTTGGAAAGGACCTTGAAGATCATCTAGTTCCAACCCCCGTTTAGACCAGGTTGCTCAAAGCCCCATCCAACCTGGCCTTAAACACTGCCAGGGAGGGGGCAGCCACAGCTTCTTTGGCCAACCTAGTCCAGTGCCTCACCACCTTCACAGTACAGAATTTCTTTCTTCTATCTAACCTAAATCTACCATCTTTTAGTTTAAAGCCACTACCCTTTGTCCTATCACTCCATGCCCTTGTAAAAGATTCCTCTCCAGCTTTCCTGTAGGCCTCCTTCAGGTACTGGAAGGCCACAATAAGGTGTCCTCAAAGGTCTTCTCTTCTCCAGGCTGAACAGCCCTACTCTCTCAGCCTGTCTTCACAGGAGAGGTCCTCCATCCCCCTGATCATTTTTCATGGCCCTCCTCTGGCCCCGCTCCAACAGGTCCATGTCTTCCCTGTGTTTAGGGCCCCAGAGCTGGACGCAGGTCTCCAGTGGGGTCTCACCAGAGTGGAGTAGAGGGGCAGAATCACCTCCCTCTACCTGCTGGCCACAATTCTTTTGATGCAGCCCAGGATATAGCTGGCCTTCTGGGCTGCAAGCGCACATTGCTGGGTCATGTTTAGCTTGTCATCAGCCAGCACCCCCAAGTCCTTCTCCTCAGGGCTGCTCTCAATCCACTCATCACCCTGCCTGTATTTGTTCTTGGGATTGCCCTGACCCACATGCAGGACCTTGCACTTGGCCTTGTTGAACCTTATGAGGTTCACACGGACCCACCTCTGAAGCCTGTCCAGGTCCCTCTGAATGGCATCCCTTCCCTGCAGTGTATTGAGTGCACCACTCAGTGTGGACCCCTATGCAAAGGCCTCTAAATTCTAAGCCCCTAGGTCCTCTCAGGGAAGGAGCTGGCTATGCTTCATGTACTTCACATGCTACATATGTTCCCAGCTCAGAATAATCCCTATAGAAATCTATAGGAATTAAGAGAAATTCAGGAAGGGAAGTGATGTTTTACGATGTCAAACCATCCACAAATGCTCATGTGAACATCAGCACTTCACATTTCAGTGAAACAGCGCTTGCCTACTGTGTTTGAAACAGCATAGGAGCCAAATTTTTGACTCCAAACCACAAAAGCTGTCATTGTCCTTTCCTACCGCTTTCCCCGAGACAGGGAAAAAACACTAAATGGTTACAATTGTCTTTTCTCACACCACTGAAAATCCAGATTTTCGATCAACTAGCTTCTGTACTAACCAGAGTGGAAGAGATTCAGGCATTTAGACACCGAGAAGTTGCCACAGTTTTTCTAGTCTGTTCCTCAGTGAAGAGACAGATAAGGACAGTGGCTATTGGCTAGTGCTTCATGCTCTGGATTTCTTGAGCAAAGACTGACAAACTTTAAAGATCAGTCACACCTTTCCCTTCCTGATGGGGATAATAATCTTTCCCTGATGGATGAACTCACTCAACAGTAGCCTTCAACACTCCAGTGAAACATCAGTGGCACAAAGTCATTGTAATGGCTCTGAACAGCCAAGACTGAAACTTAGTAGATGATGCATTTTCTCCCCTGCAAGATGTCGGTGTGGTTTAATGGGAGCAGATAACTCAGCATGAATGTTATCAGTTTTATCCACAAAATACTCTGAAATGTCAGGAGGGACCCAAACCAGTGGAGCTAAGCCAATTCAAATTCATCATCAACCTATCCAATTTTTCTGGTCTTTTCAATTAGCTAATTGTTTTCTGTATAACTGAAGATTTAAATAAAGAATGATTAGGTTAATATTTCATCCTCTAGACTTGAGTCTCCCACGAGCCGTGAAGTATGAGTATATATTTTCTATATATTTTAAGAGTGGTGTGTAATCACAAAGGCAAAAACCAGTGAAAGACTTCATCCAAAGACACTGAAAAATTAGGAGTGATGCAGTTTGTCTATGTGCTATGTATTTCTCTTTGAGAACCCACTCAAAATAACTCTTACTGGCCCTGCAAGATACATAGTAACACCCAAATATCTGTCTCCTTGCTATACTCTGTGAAAAACATTTTTTGCTCACCTTGCTGTAATTTCTTCCATTTCTAATTTAGAAAATGTTAAATATCATTAGGTAAGGATGCAAATTTCAGGCATCACACATGTGGTCTATGTGACACATCAGAAAGTCATATCGCTGTGGAAACTGTACCAACACATGCCAAAACACAAGTCCCTTGTGACCAAAGACAAGTACAAAGTAAATGGCTTCCCACGGTCAGAGTTCAAACAAAACAGAAGAATAAGGTTTCCTGGATAGTAGTACTATTTCTGTTGATGTTTCTGCTGTGCTGTTTGACCACTAGAAAGTGCTGTGAGAATTCCCAGAGATAGATCATGGCTCAGTGACAGATCTGATAGTCAGTTATCATCTGGCAACGTAAGCTGGAGGTGGTGGGCTGAAAAGAAGCAGCCAGTGTCTCCATTTTCAGGAAGGAAAGCAGAAAAATTAATTCCTTTGCAGACAAGACTTAGAGGGTAAAAAGAGTTATCAGGAAAGTTAACACTGATCTATCCTTCTTTTGCCAGGCCCTGACTGTGATCCCACTGCCGTCAGTGTACATCAGGAACAATTGTGTCCTGACAGAGAACAGATGCTTAAAACTGAGTTGAAAAGTTGGTAGCACCTGGCTTGCTCATCAATGCTGTCTAACAGTATTGAAAAACTTCCCTCACAGTGGAAAAATGAGTCTTATGGGTTGAAAGTACATTTTGTTCATGTAACGGACCTCTTCCCTTAAAACCGCTGTAACGGCCGATGTTTCACACTGCACATTTTGGCCCGTTCCTCTTGGAGTATGAAATGAATAATGTAGTATCATGTGGTAATTAAAACAACTGAAGCAGGTTCCTCAGGATGTTCAAGTTTACTATGGAATAATTCCAGTACCCTAGTTGTTTTGTTTGTAATTTAAATATCATGAAAAGGCATTCACCATGGATGCCCCATAACAATAAATATTGTTTTGCTGTAATATAACAAAAATATTCCAGACCTTTGGAGAAAGGTAGATTAAAGATTTCCCTGTTTTCACTGTCTAGTTATACATGTGCATGGGTTCCTTCTGCATTATATCTAGGCAATAATATTACTTAGCAGTTTCACTGGAGTTTCACACTTGGGCCATTACAGAAATGTTAGGAGGCAGTACAAGTTGCGAATTTCATCTCTGTGTAAAAAGTCAATTGACAGAGACCGCACTGCTGTTCCAGGTCCCTCACCAAGTCTGCAGCTTTCCCACGTCTTTCCACTCATCCAGCTGTTGCTATTTTCACTTCTCACCACCTCTACACACCTGAAACTGGGTGGAAGATTGGGCATTGCTTCTGGGGTCTACTCACCATACCACCCAAAATGCAGCTGTGTTTACCTCTAGTCATGGGGTTTTAATCCTGCTTTGTCTTGCCTAGAGACAAGGAACAATTTGCTCCCAGTGACTTTAGGATGACAAGAAAAATACAAACATTATTAACATCAGCTACAGAGATAAACAGCTGTCCAGCCTTCCTAGACACCACAGGTCTGTGCACACCCTATGACTTGACCTTCAGGATTGCCATAGCTCAGCATTGGTAACAAGGGACATCTTAATTAATGAAAAATCTGTCCTCTGTAGGTAAATATTTCCAGCAAATCTTTCAGTTCCAACAGAAATAAAGCCAAATTCATTATAATAATGAAGTATGTACAAGTAAAGAAAATGGTGGTAAATTTACATCTTTACAAATGAAATGGATAATCAGGATTATTTTTTTTTATTACATGCATATGAGTAAACCCTAAACATTTGGCAAAACAATTATTATCTGAATAAATCAGATGCCCATTTTTAGTTACATATTGGAGTTTTTCTCTGATTTAAATATTTGGTCATACTGTCGAAGAACAGAAATAGTGCTGTGAGTTATATGACCAATCAACATAACATGGAGTAGCTGGAATGAATACAACAAACATGTCTGGAAAGCGTCTGTCTAGACTACTGATCACACATGGCAAACAAATACAACAATTTAGAAAAAGCTAACTACCCATTAAGCAAAAACTGTAGCTGGACATACTCTCCAGGTCAAGCTGAGCTGCACAAGTTAGGACATGCTGAGGAAAAAGATAGTCTCTAGCATCAAGGCTGACAGGGAGTCTTGGAAGGGCTCTAACTTGCATCCCACTATGGATTACTGCAGATTAGTGTAGTGTTTCAGCCAAAATGTCCTTCCTCCACCCTACTCACTTAAAAGAGGTCGGGAACAGGAACATGTGAGCTTTCTGCTCACCAGTGAGGGCTAAGAGAATTCCTTTTATGCACAGTCAATGTGGCTTTCTGGCAAACAAGTGAAACAAAGGTATTCTGAAAGCTTCAATCAGTTCTGCTTGTTGTGGCAAAAAAATCTCCTCTTATACTCCTAACTGTTCTTCCTTGCCTACAGAATATATATAATCTTTTCTCATGGTATATGTATATTTCTGGCTTCGGTTTATCTTCAGAAACCAGGAATCAAGTCTTGTTCCTATAATTTTATTTAACAGAAAAAAATCATTTGCTCCTCTCACAAAGCTCTGCAAAGTAATCAAGAAGGTAAATCTTTCACATTTATGGTGGGCTAGTCCCTCTTCTTATAAACAGACTAATTTCACTTCATGCCAGTCTAAAGCATTTCACTAAAATAGCTCAAGATTATAATTCCCTCAGGTGATCCTCTAGTGATCACCCTAATACGCTAAAGTGCTTTTCATTTTTTAACACATTTCTAAGTATTGCGCAAAGTAAATTGCAGAATCTTATTAATGCTCATTCAGTCATCAGTAAATACTTTTCTCTGACTTCCCCCTCAATAATATCAATGATATTTTTTTGAAGGGCAGCATTTTAGAGTGAAAATTCATTTCTTTACTATTAATAACACTTTATCATCACCTTCCTTTTATATAGCAGCAAAATCTGAACTAGATATGTTGAATTTTGTAGCTCTTTTTTTCCTCCAAACATTTTCTGCAGGGGCAAAACCTGTTACTGAATGACAGCTGAAAGGTTTTGATTTTTACTTCAGACTGCTTCTGCATCTCCTTAGTCCTAACAGAAACGTAACGACTCTATTTTCTTAGGTTATAGTGTGCAGATCGTTTCAAAGACAAGATGCAAAGACATCTCTCCTAGCTGTGACCAGACCACATCCCTTGCCCTTAGAAGGCCTGATGGGAATGTAACTTTTGTGGTGATCACAAAGCCTGACACCAGCCCACCTCCCAGCTAGCACAGCTGCAAGGAAACAAGACAACATCATTTCTTAGGTCTAACCTCTCACATGTATTTTTAAAATAGGAAAAAAGCCCATGGAAGAGGTCGATGTGAACATTGTCTTTACCTTGATTTCAGATCCAAGCCCTGCTGTATTTGGTAAAGGTGAACACCAGGGAGACTTCTGCCTTCTCTCTAGGCACGTGTGCACAACAAGATGCCCATATGGAAGATCCCTAGCCAAACAATTTGAGAATCAAAATATTTAGGGAATTTTTGTGGTTACTTGTCTTCAGCTACTCCCTCTTGAAAAAAATCAGTGTCAGGTGCATTCTTCTTGCACTCACCCCTCTCCAGAAAAACTACTTATGGGCTTCTCAGAAGCAGAAAGCTGCCTCTCCACCTCTGGGCAGTAAGCATTTGAAATGCCCATTTCAAAAGTCTGTCACTGAATATTACAGATATGAATGTCTTGTTTTAATCTTAACCGTAAGCCACATTTGTTTATTCCCTTCCCATGAGAAAGAAACACAAAGAAGAAAGAAGATAAATTCACTCAGATTTTCTGTTTTCACCTTGTTGCTTTCCTGTTATCAGAGAATGTCTGAACTGCCATTTCAGATGTGCTTTGAAGTCACGGTAAATACCAAATAAAGAACAAAACTGGGGAAGTAAAAAAATATAAACTTTTTGAATTACCTCGTCTTCTTGGTCCTTTGTACTCACACCAGTAGAAAAGATTAGTGACTAGTAACTCCACTGGTGTTGATAGCCATTATCATATACTATAAGAACATACTAGAAAAATAATGTTTTACTGCACAGCCCCTTCCCCACTGTCCTCCATTGCCACTATGCTTAACTATGTAGAAAATAGATGCTAAAGCCTACCACTACCTGATCTGTCCATTCACTGATGTGCTGGAAGTGGTGAACTTGCATTTGACCCCCATCTTTTTAAAGTTTTCAGTGTAAGGTTGGTAATTATCTGATGCTATCATGGAAGAGTTGGTAATTATCTGATGCTATCATGGAAGACAGATTAAGCATATGTGACACATGAAACGTCTGGTGCACAGTTAAGCTTGATTGCTGGGTAGGCTGATGCTTGGGAGTTCATTCCCAGGAACATGTCAACAAAAGCTAAGCACTTAAATCTAGAAGATGTAAAAATTATACAAATAGTGCATGTAAGTTCATTTATACATGGGAATAAATATTCCTAGAATATTTTTGCAACTGTTACCTCTCTTGTTGTTAACTTTTGTCAGCACAGCAAAGCCAACACACGTGAAAGAGCGAGGTGATAAGAATAAATTATCAGCTGAATTCTGAACTGAGAAATCTTCACTGCTGTCTGCATTTCAGAGCAAGTGCATTGCACGCATTTGACAAAGCAGTTAGAAAAATTATCTCCTTCCTTGGACTTTTAGACAAGTCATGAAAGTCAACCTGAATTAATAATAGGAGAAACTACACTCTTCACAGAAACTGCAAAACCACCACCACAACAACAAAGGCTATGAAATAGATTATGTGTACAAGCTGGGAAACATAAGCAAAAGAGTAGACAAACAACATGTTTTATAGCTGGCATTACATTTTACTGTGTTCATCTTGGGTAAGAACAGCTATTCCCAAAAAAAGTCTAAGCTTAGACCTCCATCCGATTTTAACATTTTGGGACAAATCACATAATTAATTATTAAACAAGCTGAAACCCAGCATGCAACACTAAGTCCTTTTTAAAGCCTTGCTGAATACTACATAGATCACATAGATAGGATAATAATTTTTCTCTGGTTTGTACTTCTAACAATAAATCAAATTTTTTGCTATTTCCACAGGGTAGTACTTGTGTGGTCAGTGAAATGACCAGAAATCCTGTTTGCAGCAGGAAAACGTGGCAGATTTTTATTGTCATCAAGTGTTCATGTTCAGCTGCCAGAAGGTAATTTAGAAAATACAGTCATATTCTCTCTCAAAAATGAGAGTCAATTTGCCAGTCGTTCTCTCTAAGTCCATCTCCTGGTCTCTCTTTACATATATACTGAAATGGAGCCCCACAGAAACTGCTTTGAAATGGCACCAGTCAGTAACTGGCAATTAAACTGCTCTGAAACTTTTGTGAGGTCCTGGCAGTAGGGGTCACCTGGACTCCCTCTTAGTCACAGCAGCCAAACTTCATGAACTTCACCTCTTTTTTTTTTTCTTTTAAGCCATTTCATAGGAGGAGATTTTGCTCAAACCCCACCAGCAGACCTACAGAGAAAGAGTATTTCATTCAGCCTGACATCACGCAACACCAGTCTATGCTTTCTGCTTGCAGGCTCTATAACCATCTCTGTAAGCATAAAAGAATGCTTGGCTGTGATATATCTATCTCAGCAACTAAAGGAAAATACTTTTTCCCCCAGCCAGCGAGTTATATGTTTTTTTCTATATAGACGCTAGAACTAACAGCATGTATTTAGTCAGAAATCTAAAATCAGAACTGCTAAACATGTGAGCTGTAATTCCCCCACAGAGCTCCAATATTGGATTTGTCAAGTAGAGTTATCGTGCTCTCTTCAATTCACCCGTTGTTCCTAATACAGACCAGATGCATTGAAGGTTCATGCAGTTACCAAAAAGATCAATCTGCCCCGCAACCCCAGCCTTCAAATTAAGGCTTCATGGGGTGTTTTAGCAGAAAGGCCTCAGACGCATTGCAAACATCACTGTCTGTATTGCCTCCTTGCTCACCCAATTAGTGATCCAAAGGAAACCTCCACCTTCCACCGATCACAGGGGACGTCTCATCTGCTGCCTGTGCCTTTCCTGGCACTCATCTGTTCTTCAGCTCTTCCTACCTCATGCTTTCCCATTGTCCCCAATCATTTAGATTCAAACAACGTAAGAGTTTACATTCTTACAGCCTTTTTTCAGGTTGTGCTGGAGCAACCATCTTTGTAATATTTCACGGAGTGGTCATACTTTTCCATTTCCTAATACTGTAAAATACTGCAGTCCTAACTCTCAGATATTTGATAACCTTGATTCATGAGAGGAACAAAGAGAAAAAGACCTAGCAAGTAGAGCTTCTTCTGGCACCACACCTGGTGAAGTTATTTGCACTGGATTTGTAAGTCCAAATTTAATTAACAGCAAGACAAGTAGCAATGTTTTCTAGGAGGGAGTAGCAAACTAATATTACATGGTGCAATAAATGCCTTCCAACCTCTTTATTCCATTAGGTATTCTCACTGATTATTCCCACTCACATTCAACCCCTTGCAGCATGAAGAAGCAGCATCATTTCAGCAGGTATTTTCAGTCAAATGAGAAGAATCTATTAACTGCCCTCATCTCCACTCTGGCTCAATACTGACCCAAACAAACATGGATAATAATTTGGCTACTGCTCCCCAGGACACATTGGGTCCCATTTTAAAAAGCACTTCCTCCTTACTGTGTACAACACTGCTTTCCCTGAAAGTTTCCTACTTCCTACCAAGTGTTTGTGGATTACACCAACATAGTCTCCCCTGTACACTGAAACAAGGAGGGCTTAAGAAGACTCAAAAGCAAGAAAAAGTGTCTCATTAATACTATGCTACACATTGTTCCTGAATTCTACTAGAAGAATAAAAAATGACTGCAGATTTAAGAGCATTTAGCCAAGAGTGGAAGAACTGCAAGTCAGCCAAAGGCTTGATTTTCAATTACCTGTCCTCTTCCCTCAATGAACCTTGCCAAAAGCCCAGGGGAAGTTCAGTTTCTCAGACTAGAAATACCACACTAGAACATGATAACCCTTTAAAAGTCAGGGTACTCAGATATTCTTGGCAATACACAGTAAAATAAAATGTTAAAAAACTAATACCACCCTTGTTTGTTGTCTCCTGAGTTCCTGCTCTTCCTCCAGAGATTTCCACCCAGCCAGGCACACATTAGCCACAGCAAGACCAAAAAAGGCCTTTGTTTTGCACTCCTCTACCACCCCCCATAACTGTACTGCCTCTTGGGGATGGGGAGTGGAAGTGCTTGCCTTTAGTGTAATGACAGAGGGTATGGCTGATGATCATAGAATCGTAGAATCAGTGAGGTTCAAAAAGACCTCTAAGATCATCAGGTCGAACCGTCAGCCCAGCACCACCATGCCTGCTAAACCATGTCCCAAAGTGCCACATCTATACGTTTTTTCAACACCTCCAGGGATGGTGACTCCACATGTTGGCTTGGTTGCCAGATAGGCTTATAATTTAAAGGAAAGCAGGATGTGAACCAGATATTGTCTGCTTGGACTGTCTCTCCTTGCTCCTTTGCAATGGGCCATCTGCTGTGGTCTCTGTGACCACACAGCTGATGAGTTTGGCACACAGCTCAGCAGAAGGGTGCAACCTTCATAAAACAGATGTGTTACTAACAGAGAAAATTTCTCTTTCTGTCAGCAGCAGTTCAGATTCTGTCTCTTCCATCAGCCACTTGCTCTCACTTTCCTGCCAGAGGTTTCCACCCCTTCAGCTCATCCACCCCCACAGAGTACACTGTTTTCATGGCTGTGCTGTGAGCAGAGTGGAAAACCTCCAGCGGGCAACTGAAACAAAATATCAGACAATGGCAGGAGAAGCAGAGACCTCTGAATGTGCCACAAATGTGATGAAAGTGTTACTTCAGAAAAAATCCCTAAGCTAGCTGCTATTTAACAGTCTTTCCCAAGGCTTTCAGCTCCATTTAGTGCAGCTGCAAAGCAATTACAGAGGAGAGGCAGTTAGCTGCAGTCACTCGTCAGGCTGAGGCCATGGCCTTGTTTTGTGCCAGAGGGTGATTTCAAAAGCTCTAGAGTGAATGTAAATTGATGTGGTACTAGGACCGTCATTCACGTGGCAGTGATGGTGTCTATGTATCTACCACAGACGACATGAGTTTTTCTTTGGGCAAATGGATGTGCAAGAAGCAAGGAATTCCTGAGTGCTCCTCAGCTATGGAGATAAATGATTGCAAGGTGTCCTTTCAGCCAAAAGGGATTACACAGAGTAACATCTCAGCTTCCTAGCCTGCTTTCTCGTTGCAAAATTGTCGAACTCCAGTACAGCTTCAGCTCATTATTCTTCCAGAAAATAGCCTCATCCAGCCAAGTAGTTTCCGTCCATTTCTGCTTGCCAGAGAGATACAGATAATTCATCCTAAAGTCTTGGGATCTTGTTTCTGGCAATCCAAGCATGCTCTTCACTGTCAAGCATGAAAGGTTTGGGGACTGGGGAGGGGAAACAGCTTTAAAGAAATCACAGAATCACAGAATCACAGAATAGTAGGGGTTGGAAGTTATTGGTAACACTTCTAGTAAAATTTCCACGTACTCTGCCATCAATATTTTTTGGTAAGCTAGTCATAAGAATAAATATGTCAACCAATCTCATGAGAGGAAACAAAGCCTTTTGGCATAAATCTTTCTTAAAATAAAAGCAAAGGGAAATGTATTCCAACGTGACTTCAATTCATAGCCACATCCAAAAACCAACCATAAAAATACATTTATCTTTTCATTGATTGAAAGCCATGCTGAGTACTGCAAGCTATTAAAGAAGTCTAGAGGTTTTTTATTATGGGCCAAATGTTAATTCTGTTGAACTGAAAGAATAAATTTCCAGCAAAGAGCAGAATTTGTGTCTATGAATATGCTTTCACAGTATATCCTGTCACTGTCATCATGAGACAGTGTCTCTTGTAGATATGATGAAGAGAATTCCATGCTGATTTAGTACCTGCTTGATGAAATGCGATTCTCCCATTCTATATCCCCATTTATTTATTCACCCTATCTTCTCTTTCAATTATTTCATATATGCCTATTTTTTCTGCATTGATATTCTTTTATTCTGCTTTTTTGTGGAGGTAAATCAGCATAGAGAAGAGAGTTAAATCAGCATTGTGAGTCTATTTAAGTGCATTCAGCCTGCCAACAATCTGATAAGATTTGTATTCTGTACCCAGTTTTGTCTCTCTGCTCAGGAAGGTCATTCAAATCCTTAAGAGAATGATGAGAACTGTTTATTCATCTTACAGTATACCCCAGGTCAGCGGCTGTTCCTGATATCCATGTTGGTTGTATTGTGTAAAACAGCTATTCGAAAACTGTTTTTAAAATATAGTTAGATTTTGTAGTTCAATTGTATCATGGTAGGAACACTGCATTTTGGTATTTCTGAGGGAGTATTTTATAAATGTTTTAAAATCAGTAACGTTCACTCAAATGTAAGCCAGAACAGCACAGGCTTTAAATCCAATGGCATATTCTTAGTTTCACCTCCATTCTTACTGCAGCTTGGCCTGACCTAGGGGCAAGATGGTGTTCTTAGACATGGGACTGTTCAGAATTTAGCCTTTCTGGAGAAAATCTGGTTTACCATTACACAATCAGTGCATGCATTTAATATAGTATTCACGTGTTTTGTAGATGTATATTTGAATGATATGAGTATATGCTTTCGCAGCTTCCTCTACAAAGCAAACGACTACTCCTTTTGATAACTATTACCTTAACCTGCACATGAATTTGCCCCAGCAACTTCTACCAACTGTGTGAAAGCCAATACTCACTGGCAGCAGGCAGGTAAATAGGTCTGTCTTGAGTTGTGATCTTGATCTGTGGGAATTGAACCGCTGTCTCTTTAGTAATCCCACCCCAAAGGCAAGGAGTCACTGGGTACAGAGACCAACCAACCCCCAGATCTGCCACAGTCTCTCTAACACAGGACTGAGGGTAGAGGAAGGCACTGAAGTGTCTGTCACAGCTTTCCAAACCCAGACTGAGGACCTTGGCATTCAAACCTCTGACCTTAGTCCACTCCACGAGATGAAAAAGTCCTTCCCAAAGGAAAAAGGGGAAGAATATGTAATGCATACTTCAACCCTAAGGAAGTATACAATCCTTACAAAATATATAACAGATATTGCCATCCTTTAGAAATGAAACAGAGGATAAAGAGACAGACCTTCTCAAGATGAGAACAGATGACAGCTCTGAAACTGAAAAAAACCTCATTTGATAGTCAATAGTGTCTCCATTAATCGTCCTCTTTCAAATACCAGCACCCTCTAACTCTGATCTGAATAAAGCGGCAGATCCATACCTGCCTCCAGAAACTAAATACCACTTAAAAAGCTAGCACTTTTACTGATTAGGTGGGGGCAAATAAAAGAAAGAGACAGAAAAATGTGTATGTCCTTATAAGGTAACACCACAAGTACACTTGGCAAAGACAACTCTAGTTCAAGTGTTTTTTTGGAAATATTTAGAGCCCATTGTATTCTTTATAAACACAGAGTAACCTCAATCTGGTTCACAGTATTTTTATGCTACTGTCCCATATTCTATTCAGTTACTGCAAATGTTTTTAAAAGCCCTATTTTAAATAATAAAAACCTAAAAATAAGACAGTTCACATATAATATCTCTTCAGGGTCACACTATTATTTTCTGTTATGTGTTATCAGTTTACTTTGGTTGGAGGACTGCAGTCTCCAACACAGAGAGAAGGGTACTTCAGACTAAAATTTTTGCTTGAAGAGCTATAAGCCTGGACTGTCCTAAATTGTTTTTTAAGTAAGGAAATGGAAACATTTTCCACCACAACATGCCTGCATGTGTTTTCTGTTTGTTACAGTGATGGGCAACGTGGAGAAAAACCCACTCCATGGCTGAAAGGGGAAAATCTTATGATTCCTTAGTTTGTTCATGATCAGACCTTTTCTTTTTTTAGTTACATCATTCTTTAAAAAAATCAAGTACAACTTCATAGAAGTAGAGTAAATGCATACACATAGTTCCTTTCCTAATTAAACTATTTTTAAAAGAATCCATTCACCAATGAATAGACAGGGGCCTACTTCAGAGTTTAGTTGGCAGATTGAGATTTGTTAAAATATCTCGAACTACTGTTAGATAATTTATATTCCTGAATGAGCTGAAGAAATGTTAACAAGATTCAAATAAATTATTAAATACAAGATATTTTTATGATACTATTTATTCAATCAGGAATTTCCATATCTTGTCAAAGGATGATGATCCTAATCATGATCCATTGTCCTACAGATGCATGTATATTAACTTTCCCATCCTTCAAGGTGGCTTCTTCTCTAACTAAAATTATGCAAATTATTACAGGAGGAGACAGCTACTCAGAACATACAAATATCCCTTTTTTCACACTTTGTAACTATCTTTGAGCTAAAGAAAACAAATATAGCTTTGAAATGACTTCTTCAAACATTTTCTTTTACGATATTGCATATCCAAGAAGAAGCTACTATGCTTCAAACCTGTCAGAGATTTACACAGGAGATTTTCAAATTGAGAGTGAGAATCTATAAATATCTACATTTGTGCATGTATGTTTGTATGTATATAAAGTATCTGTATGTAGTTATCTATAGTACTAACACAGGACACTTTTTTCCTCCAGACTCAACACCGTCATTGCTTTGAAATTTGGTCTTCTCATTGAGGGGAAGTTATTTCTGTTCCCCAACAGCATTTTACTCTATATTATTTCATCCACACAGTGTGCAATGGATAGTAGGTTGTTAGCACACAACAGAATATATTCTCTCTGGAACAGTTCCATGCTTGTAAAATATCTATTTTCCTCTCAAACACAATTAATTTTAGAAAAATAAAAGCATAGTTATACCTGGATCCTCCTTTTTCACTTAAATGACCCACAAAGGTAGCAATAATACTGAATACTAAAAGCTATGACCAAATTTCTTACATGGAAATTTAGATCTCAAACTATAAAGTGGCAAGAAATATATATGGATCCATCGTATTTGAGAAGTGGTAGCAGCCCGGTGAAGTTCCCACTGATAGGAAAAGGGGAAACAACACCCATTTTTAAAAAGAGAAAAAAGGAAGAGACCCAAGGAACTAAAGGCCAGTCAGTCTCACCTCTGTGCCTGGCAAGATAATGGAGCAGATCCTCCTGGAAACTATGTTAAGGCACATGGAAAATAAGGAGGTGACTGCTGACAGCCAACATAGCTTCACTAAGGGCAAATTGTGCCTGACACATTTGGTGGCCTTCTATGAAGGGGTTACAGCGGTGGTGGATAAGGGAAGAGCAACAGACGTCATCTACCTGGACTTGTGCAAAGCATTTGACACTGTCCCACACGACATCCTTGTCTCCAAATTGGAGACACATGGATTTGATGGATGGACCGCTTGATGGATAGGAAATCGGCTGCATGGACAAGGAGTAACGGCTTTAAACTCAAAGAGGGTAGATTTAGATGAGATACAAGAAAGAAATTCTGTACTGTGAGAGTGGTGAGGCACTGGACTAGGTTTGCCAGAGAAGCTGTGGATGCCTCCTACCTGGCAGTGTTCCAGGCCAGGTTGGATGGGGCTTTGAACAACCTGGTCTAGTGGAAGGTGTCCCTGCCCATGGCAGGGGGGTTGGAACATGTTGATCTTTAAGGTCCCTTTCAACCCAAACCATTCTATGCTTTTATATGCTGTCTGTGCACCCTTGCAGAAGAGTCATACTTCGTTCATACCACTGTGTGTAAATACTGAAACATGCATTACTGAAATTATATAAATATTCAGTATTATATCTAATGACAACTATATTAAAAGATGACAGGGGTGTTAAAACAAGGGAGATGGCTGATAGGACTCAGAATAGTCTCATATTTAAAGCAGTTCAGAAATTCAGTCTCTGATTTCCAGCAAGTGCCAAGCTAGCCGCTTTCACTACACTCTTACAAACTGGGTCACTGGAAGATAGCTCTTTATCCTCCAGGTTGCCCATTTGACATTTCTGGTCTTCAGAAGCACTGAACCCTCACACCTGCCAGTTCCACACAAGCTTTCCACTAGAAATATGAGTACTCTGTGGCATTCAGAGTGACCTGATCTGTCTTAACATTTCAGCTTTCTCTCTGCAGTCCATGTGTAAAGCAGGGTGGACGACCCCTGGTGTTGGACAAAGCATTTGATTTCCTTGGAGGTCTCACAGCAAAACAGCAAAGAAATTATTAGGATGTGCAGTTCTTGGCTTAATTTTCACATACTAACACTGTGATGATTTTAGCACCTCCACTCACTCCCAGATTCTTCCATCTCCTCCTCTAATTACTCCTTACTTTCCAGTCTGTCTCTTGCTTTTATCACCAGGGGCCCTTGCCCCTTCTTCTAATCTTCTTAGCTTCTCTATCCCCAACTCTTTCATCTCCATTGTTCCTCTTCTATGTTCATTTTTGGTTTTTTACTTTTAAACTCTCCCTTGTCTGCCTGAGGTCGTCTAACCTCCTCTGATAGTCCTCACCTCTGTCCATAAGTGCTTGACAGCATGGAGAAGCAGTTCCATCACATTAAGAGGTCCACAATAACCGGAAAAAGCATTTGCAAGGAAAGTACTACCCAGACCCCAAAGCCCAGGCCAGCTGCAGATTAAGTTGTTGTGTTGAAGACCAAATATGCTATGTAATTGCTACAGAAGCACTGGGGGAGGCTGGAACACTTGCACTGCACACAGCCATAACTCTGCACTTGCAAACTGTTATTTCTCAGATAGGTATACTTTAGCCAAGCTGGACAGATTTTGAACAGCTACAGCAGGATGATATAAGCTTACCACCAAAGTTCGAGTTCCTACTCCAAATCACTTAGGCACTAGAAATTCTCAGAATGCTTTATCCTTTTCCATGTGGCAAACCAAGGCTTGTTTTAGTCCGATCTCAGTTTCAGAAACAGATGGGCAGTCCCACTGTCAGAAGAAGGCCATCTGAGACAGAGAGCTGCCATGGAAGGCAGCTGAAACACGTGCAGTGCACATGCGGTGAAAAGACCTGCTTGTAAGTGAAACGTACTTACAACCCAAAATGTCTGTCACAGAGCACGCCCTAAGATGACATGCGCTGTGGGTCTGGAGCCAGACTGAGTGCCAGTCAGCGCAGCGTGAACACCTGCGCGTGGCTGCAGGGCGAGCCCCAGTTCAGGCGGTGGTACGGATGTTTCACGTGGAGCAGAGCCTAAGCTGAGCAGCCACAGCCGGCTGGGTCTCTTACATTGAGTGAGGTGCGTTGGGACCGTGTGCACTGGAGCAGTGCAGAAGAGCGAGACACTTTTCGTCCCTTCTGCCCTGCACCAGCAGCAATTCCTCACACAGCAACCTTGGATCTGGCAGTGTTTAGTACATTGGCAGCTGGGCATTGTGTAAGCGCAGCTACTTGGCGTCCTGGTGCCATGCTGTGCTCTCTACGAGGGCTTGTTAGCTCAAATCTGGTGCTTTGCTGAAGCCAGAAAGCACAGTCACTGAACAGGTCTCTGGATACAACTCTTGGCAACTGCACCTTAGCTAAGTCCTGTTGGATCAATGTTAACTCCCTTCAGTGCTTTGCAAGTACCTCCGCTTCACAGTGACAGTATCATCACCCTCTCCTGTCCTTTTAGTAGCAGCAAAATTACCCAAGTTTCTCCGCTGTCCAGAAATACCTTATTTTTTCCCTCTTCTATACCCCAACACTCTGAATTACACAGCATAGATTCTAAATCAATGCAAGTAATTAAAATGTCATGCAGTATCATCTAACAAATCCACTTGTTTAAGAGCTTGTTCTGATCATGCACAGTCATTGGGTGTTTTTTTTCACATTCACAGTATCACTTTGCTTCCATTTCTTCTACGAGGTAAAATGACAGTCGTATTTTCCCTCAGCTCATAGCTCTGTCATTCTTTTTCCTCTGTTAGGTGGGTTCTAAAAATGCTGAAAGTTCATCATAACCTATTAGATCATTCTTCATATTGCAAACAGCATGGCATTATTTCTCCTATCAGCAAAGTTAATTTCTTCCTGATATAAGCAAAAGCAATTCACTACATATTTAGTGAGGCTATGATATCCATTAGTGCCAAGTCTGGATAAATGCAGCTTTTGATAAAAAAGATAGATGAAGACTGCCAAAAGAAAACAGTGCGAAGCGCACTGCAAGCAGAGGTAGTAACAATTAGTAAGCAACACGGACCGTCATGAATAAAGAGCTAGTATTTGGTTCAATCCTGTTATCATCCATGATAAATAGTCTAACTCTAGAATAAGTAGATCAGTTCAGCTTTTAAAAAAGTATACTGGTGAACAGGTTTAATAGAATCTGAAAGACTGGAAATGACTGGCAGCCACATCTTCCTTTACAAAATTCAGAGCAAATGAAATGTTCCTTGAAGAAAGTGAAAGAAAGTGTGAAGTATGTGAAACTCCATATTATGAGAAGCTTTATTCTGTCTATCACATCTTCTTGGCACAAACTTTGAGAAATGAGTACCACCAATAGAAGGAGGTGAAAATGAAGCCTTTCTGAGAACTGGTAGAAGACTTTTGTACACTCGGTGAAAGAAATACATATATAGATATAAATGAAACTACTGGGTAAAGGAAGAGAATTTGTATAAGCTTGAATGGAAATTACCTCAGTAAGATACCCAAAAAAAGTCACAAGTTATTGTAGATTGTGGGTTAAAAGAAGGAAAGGGAAAGGTAGTATAGCATGATTAAGATCAGCTGTACCTGCAAGAATGCTTCCAAGATTCACCTAACAATGAATGCATTCATCTTATTTACTTCTTTCTCTTTTGACAAGAGATGAGGAAATTGATGGTGAAGAACTGAGGCTGGCAACAGCTGTTAATTTTTTTGTGCAACAAGTTGGGAGAGCTTCTGAACTTAGAAAAAGGATAGAAGATAGAAAAAAAGTAACATGTAGCATTAGTATGGTCGTCTTATCTTCAAGGCAACCATCCTGACGTGGTAGCAATACCTGAATCTACTGGGATAAAATACTAAGTGTTTTTTGAGTAAATCATCAAAGCAAACAGTTCTAAAACCATGTTTTTTCTCTTTGGAATGAGTTATAGCTACAGACCAACCTTGTCAAATTCAAGTTGCAGACTGCTCAGCTTACTTGTCTTCTTTAAATGGATTTTGCTCCTGTCCTTCTTTTCCTTTTCAGTATATAAATCAGCTGGGCTTAATTAACTAATGAGAAGCATTTGCCTTAAGCTTCCAGTTGCATGATATCCTCCTCTCTGATCCCTGAATCCTAAAAGGAGGCAGGTATGTAATTTTCCTGTCTAGCTCTTCATGGGTGGGCCTACAGATATCATGCAGAGACCCAAACGTGTTATGTACAGTATGAGCAACAGAGGAAAACAGGAAGATCAGTACCAAAGCTGTCTCTTTCACTCCACAGGTGTTCCTGAACAGTGTCTGTGGTTTGAGTTTGTATCAGTCCCCAGCTAGAGATTCACACTCCAGTGAATGAAAAGCTAGGGCAAAGTCAGCCTAGAAAGCCAAAGCTTTTTTTGCTTTGCAACCAAATCTTTAAAAATAATGAATTTCATGTGATTTTCAGCAAACTGGGCCCAAGTTAATTCAAAACCTTTGTGAGCCATAACAGCCCTTTTAACAAACATGGTTAAATTTGTTAAGAAGCCTTAAAGCAGGCAAGTTTCACGTGATTTGTTAGCAAAAGTTTGGTCCTATCTCAAATACTACATCATGGTTCACACAGCAGCAGAGAGAGTAAGAGGCATGAAACATCAGGGTTTCGCTGTAGTGTGGGGCTCTCCTGTACTCCTCAGAGTTTCCCCATTTTTACAGACAAACTTAAAAGCAAATCTTTAAATTCTGCTCTTTCTTTGATCTTCAACCACATCTTCTTTTTATCTCCTCAGTTTCAGCATGCTATAAAGTATTTAATCCTGGAAATGTCACAAGTCTTATCTCTTGAGATTTCTAGACCGGCCTAAAAACTTTAGCATTTTAGACCATTTAGAGAAGCATCTTATCAAAACTAAATAGACAGCTGAGAGTGTTTGCAGTTTAGTCTTCATTAATTTGTATTTTCCCAGATTTTTTCTTGCTGTTGAGTCTGGGAGTATTTCCCAGCCATGTTTTAGGTAATACTCCAATGGTGAAACTTGAAAGTTACCACTGGATCCAGTTGTTCAAAATACACACATGTATCTATTGTGCTACCAAAACATAACTTTGTGTATGCAAGATATATGTAGGTGATTCACACAGAATTACTGGCTGGAGTAATTTTAAAAATTAATTTCTTACTAAGATTTCTGTACAAGACCTTGAGAATTTGTGATGGAATTTTTCAGTAGCTTCTGAGGATGCTGCAAGGTAGTGAGCATACTGTAGGATAAAAACCAAGGCAGAAGAGATAACTGGGGACATATGAAAGTGTCCTGGGTTTGGCCAGGAGAGGGTTAATTTTCACCAGAAGCTATGAGGGAACACAACCTGGCCAAACAGAACATGGCATTCGATACCATGTGCCGCCATGCTGGGTTCTGGGGGGGGAGCTGGCTGGGGGGAAGTCAGTCACAGCTGGGGAGTGCGCAGGGGACTGGGCAGTGAGAGTGACTCTGTGCATTCTGCTGTTTGTGTTGTGTATTCTCCTTACCCGTATTGCAGAAAAAAAATATAAAAATCAGTGGCCATTTTTTGAGTGTGTGCAGAAAAAACACCACTGGCAGGTTCTAGGGAGATATTTTGGAAAAAAGGAGGGGTTCATCAGTCGTTCAGAGCCAGAACTTGCACAGCTGTCCTGATCATGCTTTTGCTATGTATGCAGAGTCTCATCCCTTCCCTTTCCAGATACAATAATGACTTGTTTGTACTTTATTTATTTTGTAATCACAGATTTCAAAATACATACCATAAAGATGAGCAAGTCATGTAAACATCCTGCTAAGCTCAAAATTGAAAACCTGAAAATAAAACAAATATAGACAATGGAATATAATCCTTCATGTCTTCAATAACAATTCCAAGTACGATGTCATCTGCTCATGTCAAGATAAGGTTAATTTGATCTTATGACCAATTTGATCAAAGCGTCATGTACCAAAATGTTTGTGTGCATATTTATATTTGTATTTATCCAATTTCCTTACTTTGTTCCCGGGGGTTGGAACTAAATGGTCTATAAGGTCCCTTCCAACCGAAACCCTTCTAAGATTCTATTATTAGTCCATTGGCCATTTAATAAAGGAAATAATGGGAGGCACCAGGCAAAATGATTAACAGTTTGATTCAGTAGGTCAAGCGCTGTATTTTTATGGAGTAGGCAGAAGAAAGAGTCTGCAGAAGCCTGAAATTTTTTAAATGGACAAATGAGAACCTATGAAGTGCTCTATCTAGTGTAATAGCCATGATGAACACTTTTACTGTGCCATGCAGACTCTATCCTTCAGAGTTTTTTAGTAATAATAATTATTACTGTTGTTGTTATTATTATTGGTGGTGGTTGTGGGTTTTTGTGGGGGTTTTTGTTGTTGTTGTTGTTTGGTTTTTTTCCCAGAAGTAAGGAATTAAGAGATATAAAAGAAAAGGTGGCAGGAGGGGGCTGGGAACCCTGCTTCTGCTCTCCCATCAACGTACCAAAGCCCAGCAAGGACAGATCACATAAAAGGAACCACATCAGGAAGCTCAGAGAGGTGGCTAGCGTACTCCTTCCGCCATGGGAGACAGATCCTGAATGGCACTAGTTGGCTAGGCCTTCGTAGCTGCTGGTACTACTATCCTGAGCTGCACTCCAAAGCCATTAGTCCTTCTGACTGACGTGAAGATCCTAATGCCATCTCTTGCCCTCAACATGGTCTGCAGTTCTTTGAGGGCCTGTTCATCTGTTTTCCATTGTTTTCTTTTTATGTAACAGCTAACTGATGAACAGTTTGCAAAGGCTCTGGTGAGATTCAAAGCTCTTTCAGAGATGCAGAAGCTTCTCCCAAGAAAAGTCCATGTTACTGTTTCATAAACTATTTTGCAGTGATGATAATTGCCCTCTGAAGACTGAGCTGTACAGGGCCAACAGCAGAAATACTGAGGGCTCCCTAAAGGATTTCCTAGAGGAGTTTCCACTCTCCCCATCTATCACGTAACATTTTTTCAGTTTACCGTTCAAGCTGGTTGCACACCTTCCAATCCAAGTAGCTTCGGGATTCCCTGTCAGCTGGGACAGGGTGGACAGAAAAATATATTGCACAGAAGCTTCTAGTGGCCACCTGGCCCACCTGAGAAAATCAAAGCAGGACAATTGAGGGAAAATGAGTAACTGCTGCTCTGTCTGATTTCCCAGTCATTCAGGAAGCTAAGGAAAATTTTAGGAAATTACCATTTTCATGTCATGCTCCGCAGCACTTTTTCCTTGATTTTATATAGACCCTGTCTTATTCTTCAATCTGTCGGACGCTCGGGGCTGAAAATAGCCACGTACTGGAGATGCTGCTGGATCTGTTGAACAGATCTTGGTTTGTAACTATGAAAGAATATAGTACAAAATGCCTGCTGTCCCACATAATAATCCTCCAAGAGATTAAAAACCTAATTTTTTCCAGAAAAAGTGTTTGGGGAAGGTTGGGAGCAATGACATGAAGTATTTAATCTTTTTTTGTGAAACAGTGATTTAACAAAGAGCTTTGGTAAGGCCCAAGGGCCCACGTGTGAGCTGAAATGAGCCTCCTGGGCCCATGGGGAGAGGGTGTGAGTATGAGTCCCAGGCGAAGGAGATCAAAGCTTTATGACATGTTAGAGTCCTCAGGGTCCTGACAGTTTTCTCCCAGCTTATGGTATTTCAATTTCAAGTTAATAGCAATATTTTATTCCACTTTTAATGTATTTATTCAGTTATTATTATTTATTGGTGTAATCAAGAAATTATGCAGCCTTTCAGCACCAGAAAATAGATCAATAATTCAGAGCTTAGTCAATTAAAGAAACAAGAGGGGAAAAACGTCCTTTATTTCCTCTGGGAAGAGGAAAAGGGAACAAAGGACACTCATGCGACCTGGGAGTTAGACCAGCAGTCTCTGAAGTGGGGTGTGAACACCCCAGGGGGGGTGCAAGACAAGTCATTGAGGTGTGGGAAGCAAGTAATTTTTGTGCTGTTGATAAGTAAAATTCAATAAAATAAAATACGTTTTTAAAATAGTGTTTATTTCATCCTTATGAATTTTAAACTTTTATTTTTCATATGTTTTATAAAGTACCTAAGGAACAAATTGTCATTTTTTTTTTCCTGGTAACAATAGCCGTAGCAAGGCTGACCTGATGGATCACTAAGAAACACTTCTGTAGCTGATTCTGCTTCCCTTCATAGCAATGCAAGTCAGGAGTAAACTGGCAGATATCCAAGGTGCTTCAGTAATGCCAAAATTCAGTATAAGGGAAAAATCCTAACTGGAAAATGTATAATTTCCATCTGAGTCTAGGAATAGGTAGGATAGCATTTAGAATATGGCCGTTCGGAACTCCTGCAAATTTTTAAAATAAAGATCAAGTAGTCCACCACAAGAGGACAACCTCAGAAATACACTTGTTGGGAATGGTTGCTTGCCTAGTTTCTCTGATGGGTCAGAAAGAAACTTCCAGCACAACATCATCATCCCTAAGAAAAACTGCAAGAAGAGTGGGGTTTTTTTCCCCAGTGTATTAGCGGAGTCATTTTGAGGGGAAATTGTTTGCATCAGTTGCCACTTTATTTTTCTTTGTAAGATGGCCTGGGTTGGAGCAGCTCCATGTGAAAGACGTTTAATGTTGTCTTTTTTTAGAAGGGTTTTTTTGAGGGGTGTGGACAGGGTGTTAGGTCTTGTGGACCACTCCAAAATAACCCCCAGCATGAATACTGACAGGACTTTCTGCTCTTCCGGTTCAGACTTTGTCTAAGAATCTGAAGTCTACCATTTATTATGTATTTTCCCCTTAAAACTGAGTCTTAGACAATGACAGAAGAGTTTCCATGCTTGTCACGTCATGATGTTGTTCTAGCTTTTGGTCTTTACCAGGGCATGCTGAAGAAGCTTGAACAGGTCATTTGTTAAAGTCACAGGCATGAAGTTACTGTAAATCAGATACTGCTGGCACTGTGGTTTTTTTTTCCTCTGTATCATAACAATCTGAAAAATAGAATTGCAAATTAAAATCTGCCATTATTTTCTTCTAAAATTGTTATGAACAGGTGCCTGATCCAAAGCTCAAATGAGTTCAAAAAGGCTCACTTGAGCTTGAAAGCAGACACAAAATCTTCCCTTAAAATGACTAAACTGCTGAGCTCAGCTAAGAAGTATAAAGACTTTACGACATAAAACAACAGCCTCACCCCACAGAGGTCAGCAGCTTATTTTGCACTTTTGTTTTCACTTTCTGCGCTGCATTTGCCAGAACATCTGATGCTTTGGTACTCTCAGGCAGCACTTTGGAAAATGATGTCACCGCGCACAGACTTGAGGTCTGATCTCCATGTTCACTTGTGAAGAGAGTTGGTGATCCGTATTTTTTTATTTTAAATAACCTTTTATATCTCATCTTTTCCAGAAATCTGAAACAAATAAGCGCCACTGAGGTGGCCAGAGCATTCCCTGGAGCCGTAAAACACTCCAGCTCAGTCTCCCTCTACCAGATTTCGAGAGCAGAGGACTTCTGTTTTCCACCTCCTAGCGTAGCAGTCGTGACTCCTCAGCCACTCCAACTGGTGAGTTCTTTTCAAGTGAAATAGGCTGCACATGTCTGCTAACAGTTTCAGGCCAATTAAGTGCATTTTCCAAAAGAAAGCAGTTGTAGCTGGAAAAGCCAGCTGTCTATCATCCCTGTTTATGTCATTACTATGATTTGCTAACTGTTTAAGAGCGACATCAGTTTCAGCAATTTGTAAAGTCTCTGGAAAGACTGTCCAAGTACATTGGGCTGCAGCAATGTCAGCCAGGCAATGTATAATATACCAATCCATAAGTATGAAATAAAACATGTTACATTTGAAAAGAACATCCTAGCAGCCGTTTAAGGGCAGCTGCAATTCAAGAGTGCCCTGAAGGGCAAAAGCAGCTGAACAAGAGCTAGGAAAATGTAGTCAACAGCTTGGAGAATGTGAAAGTCCTATCACATCATTCTCTTTAGCTGTTTACAGTCTGTGACAGGCAAGACACTTAATGTGAATCTATTACAAAAGCTAATAAATCTCACCATAAGGAATGTTAGTGTGATGATCAAACTAATTTTTTAGTTTATTAATGCCATCCCACTGCTGTTCATGACAAGTCCTCCAATTACCCTCAGCCACTTGTTCTTCATATATGATTTATTTTTTAGCTATTCTTCAGCTATCTTCCTACAGATAGTTTTTGTATCTTCACTTAATCATTGCTAAGTCAACAATATAAACTCATTCCTTTTAATATGCTTCATCAAACAATCTCTCCAGTCTTCAGTGATTGCAGGAGACTAGAATGAGGGGAGAAAATCTCTTTTTCTGTCCCACAGGAATGTGAAAATCTTCCCCTCCTAATTCGGAATGGGAAACCAAAATCTCAGCAGAGATACTAATGGTGAAATATCTCTTAATTGTTTTGATGTGTTTCTGTTTTGCAAAAATAATCAGTAAAAATCAATCAGGATGTTTAAATCCAAACTTCAATTCAAAGTTATCTGCATGGTCTTTTCCTGTATTTGAACATTAAACAAATAGTTGTTCAAACTACCCTTTTCCTACAGGAAATTGAGTTCAACAGATCAGCAGTTCCAAATGAAAAAAAGCTTTACCCAGGCCTGTCTCAGGTCAACATTTGCACTCTGAATGAGGCCTCCTTTCTTGGAGGTATGCTGATGTAGGGAAGCAGACATGACGTGACATCAGGAAATAGTGTCAGCATGGCTCCTATGAGTGTTGAATGGACTGTGAAGTCTGAGCTGATAATTTTGGTAGATAAGTGAAATGCACACAGAATTAATTGATATAGGATTTATCACGATATAAACGATGCAAACTTTCCTCAAAGACTTTCAGTACAACTTCTAGTTACACAGCTAGCAAAAGCAAAACTCAAAAATTATTGTCACTCTAAATACAAAGGCTGTAGAAAGTAGTAAGAGTCAAATAAAGCTGTTGAAATGTGTTTCAAGATCTGGAGAAAACTCAGCTCCCTGACTCCTGGAAAGGCAGCAAGAATGCCACCCAAGACAGGGTCTCTATCTGACATTTTGTCTCTTCACCTTCCTGTAGAATGATTCCTTATAGTGAAAGATATTTAAAAAAAAAAAAAAAAAGTCTGCTATCACCTCATGGTGCTGATAGACCGTCATACACCATCTTCATCCAATGAAGCTCTGCATCTTACCAGTAAATTCGCTTCCTGCCATCATTCCATCTTTTTATGTGAGAGTAGCCCTGATTATTCCTGCCAGAGACACGTTCCCATCTTTCCTGGGTTTTTTTTTCAGTTTTGGCAAGCTCTGTCTCAGTGTTGGTCAGGAAGCATGCTTTCTTGCATGCCACTGCACAGCGGGCCTGACCCCTTATTCAGTGAGATTCTTAAAGTACACTTTTAAATGTCATTTGTCCAATTAGCTGCACCTGCTTGAAATTTCAAAGCTGTGTCAGCACCCAGATGAGTCCACGCTTCAGTGATTCATGGAGGAGATAGTCAGTGCTTAGCTTTACTTTGAAAACTGTCAGATGCATGGGATTAACTAATGTGAAATACTGGTTTGATCTGGCCCCACAAATCATACCTTCCCATATTTTAAAAATTTGCTCTCATTTACTGTTGCAAACAGAACAAAGTCCAAAGCAGTACATATGAACTGTATATGTGAATGTGTGTTTAAATATGTTTCAGGCTTTAAAAGGGCCAGCCACACAAAGCAGGGAACAGCTAGGAGCCATAACAGTCAGCAGAGTTAGTTCAAAGAGTAAAATGTGAATAATGATAGAGAACTATCTAGAATCATTTCACCAGCTACACAAATAGCCTGCAAGCGAGAAGTAGAACATGCCAGTTAAGAAACTTAGGTTTATCTGAGTTTATTCAGAAAATCTGAGGAATTAAAGGTGCATTACTAGATGGAAGTGGCAGAAATAAGAAGTACATTAAAGACATGGTGGAGGTGTACATAAGATTAGTCTTCTGTGATCTGGGCACAGCATACAGTGACATTGAAATATTTCTATTCTAACAGTTCCTAATTTTACATGACTACTTAAAGTAGTCTTTCTTCAATTAAAAAGTTCAAGTACCTTGCATCTAAGAGCTTTGAAATGCTGATGAGTTCTCTGAATTAATGTTGTTGATTTTCAGTACATCTTGATCACCAGGGAAGCTCAAGAGGCCTGGAGCGAAGTAATATTCTAGTGTACAAAGGAGGGAAAAAACTTGAAAACCAGATCTGGTTAAGTGAGTGGACAATCTGGCTAAGTGATGTGATCCACAGTTACCTGTTTCTAGTGGGTTCTGGCAAACAAAAAGGGTTTTTTGTTTTTCAAAAGGCGATATGGAATATTATATAAGCATAGGAATAACAAAGGAAGCTTGTACTTAAGAGCAGGACTCTGTGTTAACAGCAATTAGTCCAATAGAAGCAATGAATCAGAAAATATCTTTTGAGGCCATAACTATTGATTATCTGAAAAAAAATTCCTGGTGTGATATTGTTGCTAAAAAAGCCAAATGTGGCATTCGATACACACAAGGAAAATACTCAGCAGGGACAGAGAGCTTCTGATCCCTTTATTACCTCTAAAAACCAACCAGTACTGCAAAACCATGGTGATTAACTGGAAGTGGCTCCGAAGAAAGACAAGAATGCCCACAGGCTAAGGAAATCTGCCTCTTAGAGAAAGACTAGAAAAAGTATGAGTGAACAACCAAAGCATATTGAGCGATGGTATGATCAGCTTCAATCCCAGCAAAGGGAGCATGAATTTGATAGTGTGAAGCTCTGCAGCCAAGCACTCACAGAAGCCCTGTGGCTGGAAGCTTGGCAAGTTCAGGATTGTTGTTTCATTTTTGTCAAGAGAATAATTAACTAGGAGAGCAATCTACCATGGTCTGCTCTGTGTTGTCTATCACTGAACATTTTTAAATTAATTTTGGGCTTTTTTCTAAAATGTATGGCATGGCTAAAAAAAAGGAATTAACACAGTAAATCCTATAATCAAAGGCAGATCTATGAAGCACTCCCCCCCACCCCCGCAAATTAAAAGCAAAGTAAAAGTATGGGAACTAGACAACCTGACTTTTTTCCATCTTAAAAATGTCATCCTCATTTCTCCACAGAAAACCGGAAACCATATCCTTTGAAGCAAGTCCCCAGTATACTCAGGAGGGTCTCTTTCTGAACATCATCTTGAAGTGAAGCTCCTCATCTAGCATCACAAATTACAATATAAAATACCAAGAGCAGTCAAAAAAGCTTCGATGAGAAGCTGTGACTTTTGCCACAACCTGACTGGCTTTTTCCCAGGGCCTTGGCAACATGATCATTGACAACATAACATACAAACAGATGCCCAGGAGGATATGTCGGAGTCTCTAAAATACCCACTACGACAGCCTCACTCATTATTGTGTGACTCTTCGAAGACTGTAAGTTTTTGCTCAGGGAAAGCTGCCAACTGATTTAAACCAAGTTGTACAGCAGCTAAGCTTAGGTAATATTTCCTGCTTGAAATAAAATAATTTAAAAATAATTGATTTTTAAGAACACTTTGCTATAGATATCATAAGTTAATCCATTTAACAGCTGAAAGGAACTGTCACCACCATGTCATACAAACCCCTCTATGACAAGGACCACCATATTTTATTTCCCATGCAAGAATTCAGTGCAATCACTTGCACCAACCCTCTCAATAAAAATTACCCAGTTCTTTTGTAATGAGAACGTATTTGTGGGCTAAAAGTGACATTTTTTTCATTGTCTCCTGGATATATCTACAGAAAATGCATCCACTGAGGCTGGAAGGACTTATACAATGATCCTGTTCTCCTTCACACAACATATTTCTACTTAGCAGGGCTTTGTTTTGAATGGCCCTTTTTTTTTTTTTTCCTTTTTTTAAACATCCACTCATTTACCTCAAAAGCAATCAGATGAGCACTCACAATATTAATTGGACTGCAGAGGCATTAATGGATTTTATTCCTGTTAACAATATTTTTCCATTTTATTTCACGCACTTAAGCAACAGCAGCAGTCTGAAGTACAAATATTGAGAGCTCGAATTCCATGGAAACACCCTTTTGTGCTTTTGTGTTTCCATACAGCAAAAGACTGCCTGTAATCATGTTGATGGGAGTCTGACTTTCTTTTTTTCCCCTCAGATATAGGATTGTGTGTTCTTATTTTTCATATTAAGTATCATACTACTGCATAAAAGTTGAGTTCACAGAATCACAGAATGACTGAGGTTGGAAGGGACCTTGGAGATTATCTATTCCAATTCCCCTGATCAACCAGGGCCACCTAGAGCAGGTTGCCTAGGACCATGTCCAGATGGCTTCTGAATATCTCCAAGCAGGGAGACGCCACCACCTCTCTGGGAAACCTATGCTAGTGGTCAGTCACCCTCATACTGAAAAAATGTTTCCTGATGGTCAGTGAGCCTCCTGTGTTGCAGTTTGTGCCCATTGCCTCTGGCCCTGTCACTGGGCACCATGGAAAAAAGCCTGACTTCATCATCTTTGTACCCTCCCTTCAGGTGTTTATAGACATTGATAAGATTTCCCCTCAGCCTTCTCATTTCCAGGTTAAAAAGTCCCAGCTCTCAGCCTTTCCTCATAGCAGAGGTGCTCCGGTCCCTTAGTCATCTTTGTGGCCCTTTGTTGGATGCTCTCCAGTATGTCCTTGTGTCTCTTGTACTGAGGAGCCCAGAACTGGACACAGTACTCCAGGTGTGGCCTCATCAGTGCTGAGTAGAGTGTAAGGAGCACTTCCCTCAACCTGCTGGCAATATTTTGCCAAATGCAGCCCAGGATACCACTGGCCTTCTTTGCAGCAAGGGCACATTGCTGGCACATTTTCACCTTTGCATCCACTGGGACCCCCAGGGCATTTTCTACAAAGCTGATTTCCAGATGGGTGACCCCCAGCATACACTGGTGCGTGAGATTATTCCTTGCCTGGTGCAGGACTTGGCACTTCTCCTTATCGAACTTCATGAGGTTCTTGTCAGCCCGTTTCTCCAGCCTGTCAAGGTGCCTCTGGATGGCAGCATGGCCCGCTGGTGTATCAGCCAGTCGGCCCAGTTTTCTGTCATCAGCAAACTTGCTGAGGGCACACTCTCATGGCCCTCATTCAGCAGTGGGCCCATGTTTCCCCTAGTCTTCCTTTTGTTGCCTGTGTACTTACAGAAGTTGTCTTTGACATTCCTCATCAGATTCAGTCCCAATTGGGCTTTGGCTTTCCTGACTTCATCTCTGCATGCTTGGACAGTGTGTCTATATGCTTCCTGGTTTACCTGTCCCTGCTTCTACCCTTTGTCTGCTTCCTTTCTGTGTTTGAGTTTGGCCAGGAGCTCCTTGCTCATCCACACAGTTCTCCTAGCATTTGTGCCTGACTTCATGCTCGTTGGGATGGACTGCTCTTGAGCTTAGAGGAGGTGATCTTTGAATATTAGTTTTCTTGGGTCCCCTTCCCTACCGGGCCTTGTCCCATGGGACTTTTCCAAGCAGATCTTTGGTAAGGCCGCAGTCTGCTCTCCTGAAGTCCAGTGTTGCGAGCTTGCTTTTTGCCCTTCTCCCTGCCCTTGGAATCTTGAACTCCACCATCTCATGATCACTGCCTTTGACCTTATCATCCCCAACAACCCCTCCTTGTTCTGACTATGAGGTTCAGTACAGCACACTCTTCTCATTGGCTCCTCTTTCACTTGGCTCAGGAACTTGTCATCAATGTTCTCCAGGACACTCCTGGATTGCTTATGGCCTGCTGTGTAGTCTGTGCGCAGATATTGAGGTGTTTGAAGTGCTGCTTCTAGCTCTCTGTAGAAGGCTTCATCAACTTGTTCTTCCTGGTCAGTCAACCCATAGTAGACACTCACTACAACATCACCTGTACTGGTCTGCTCGCTCTTCCTTACCCATAAGTGCTCCATTGGCTCATCATCCATCCCCAGGCAGAGCTCCATGCACTCCAGTTGCTCTCTCACATAAAGGGCAACTCCTCCTCCTTGTCTTCCCAGTTGTTTTTTCCTAAATAGCCTGTCTCCCCGCTATGCAGGCATGGGACTGCCCTGGCAGCAGGAAGCCAGAGATAAGCTGCTCTCTGCTCCCTGAGCCGGCCATATACAGGAGGCTATATACTCAGAGGTAATGACACATCTTGGCAAGGCTGTAGAAAGCTGCAAAACGGATGCAGGCTCTCAGGCCTCAGTACCATAACACTCTTCAGTGAGGCTGGGTAATTACTTTCAATAATCAGAGCTACCCAGGGATAGTCATCTCTGACAAAGTAGTATTTTGCCATCACCGCAACACCTAATTTTGTTCCTTCAGTAAATTAACTCATCATGACCTTTGTGGTGGCAACACTCAGCTTTGCCAACATCAGTCAGAAGCTTTGAGCCAAATCTACGGGTGATTAGGACTTCAAGTCTCTGATCTTTCTTCCTCATTGTGTCATTTATGTTCTTGTTTCCTAACCCACTGCTTGCAAAATTTTTTTGCAAGCAAAGTATAAAATAGCTAGTGAAGGTGTCCATATAGCTGGTATCAGAAGTGTCATTACAGCAGCTGAAAGCGATCTGTCAAAGCAGGTGAAAAAGCAAAACAAAACAATGTGATCAAGTAAAGGCTGCACAATACTGAAGGGACTTCTCTAGGGGAAAAAATGAGCTCCCACAGAAGTGGCGGGAAAGGAGACATGCAAAGTGTGTAAATTTTTTTCATTGTCACTTAGAGAAACCACCTTTGTTTGCTAAACAGTGGAATAACATCTACCACTAAAGTAACTAAAAATAAATCTGTAATTCTACCTAAAAACATTAATTAACAATGTCACATATTTGCTAAAATAATTTTACATCTTTCTTCTGTTTCTACATTAACTTGGTCAAAAGAAAACTTTTTTTAAAAACTCCAGATTTAGTTGTGTGTAAAACCAGTGACTGCTGGTAACTACATTGCATCATGAGTAGCAGTGCTGCAGTTGTACATGTTGCAAGGGCTTGCAGATGTTCTGCTTCCAGCTGTGCATTGAAGCCATTTCCTTTCTGAGAACCAGGGACAGATGTGGGCTCCCCTGGGTATGATCAGATATGCTCAAGTGGGCAGCCACGCGAAGTTTTGCAGAGTGTTAATTAAAAGTCACCACTGATGTGTACATTGGCTTGCTCTTCCAGAGCAGAAGTCTCTGGGATTGAAGTATTTGTCTATCAACATTACATTGCTGCTGTGACTAGGATATCTCTTCAATTTAGAAAGAAGGATGTTGTGAGAGACCGCATCAAGGGCCTTAAAGAGGTCCAGATACACAACACTGGTAGCTCTGCCCTTGTCCACCGATACAGTCATTGCATCATAGAAGGCCACTAGGTTGGTCAGGCAGGACTTGCCCTCGGTGAAGCCATGCTGGCTGTCTCAAAACACTTCCCTGTCCTCCATGTGCCTTAGCATAGTTGCAGGAGGATCTTCCCATGATTTTCCCAGGCACAGAGGTCTACTTGAAAGCAGTAATTTAAACAAAGATGCTATTTATACTTTCAAGTGCTTTTTATTTATGCTCCCTCTCTTACTGCATTTTTTCTGCTTCATGATTGCTCTGGCCGTGCTATACTCCTCTGCTGAAACCCGATCCACCCTCAGGCCTGTCAGTTTTGTGAAGTGATTAGGTACTATGCAGATTTACACTTTTTGGATATGTAGTAGGTCTAATGACATGCTCGGTGGTCTGCAGCGGGACTGACATATAGATGATTCATGTAGATTATTATTTCGTTTCTAATTCGCCTAATAAGTCAGCCTCTGTGGAGACATATGCAAACAGTAAAAAAACACACCACATCCTTTTTAAGGATCCTTTCTGGGAAACACAATTTTTCTGGGCTCAAGTCAGCTCTTGACTAGGTTCGTGCAATCCTACTGGAAAAGTGCAACTAAGAACACAGACCAGTCTATTCAGAAAACGTTATCAAACTGAACCCAGCAGAGCTCACCCTGTCTGTGGTCTTTCCTCATTTTGATTTAAACAAGGGAACCACAAGTGCGGGGCTTCAATTCCCAGAAGTTTTGAGGGAGCCAGGCAAATGGAAAGGGAAGTGCTCAACAGAGCCTTTTGTTTGCCATTTAACACTCCATTGCTCAGGCACATCCCAAGAAGCAATAAGCAAAAACAATGGGCTTTCCAGATCACTTTGTTTTGCCTTTTGTTCTTTTATGTCCATGTGTGTGCGAATAATGCTTTTTATACAGAAGAGTAAAAATTGTTGGCAGATATTCTAATCTTAAAAAAGCTAATGCTGTTCTACTCAGTTACCCACAGAAGTAGTTCTCAGCCTCCCTTTTGGAAAGATATTACAGAATTATACTGTATCATACACTTGTTGCAGGAGTGCTACACATCTCCCCGAGGTGCCTGGTATCAAACAGCCTACTGCAAAGCACTTTTACAGTACCTTTCATTCAGAGAGAACAGGACATTGTACAAACATTAGTTCAATCCCACGATTTGGACAGTTAAGAACAGCATCCATTATTTAAATCCTCCAGAGTCTGGCACAGAGTCACTTCCTTCCAAAGCCTGTTATTAGTGGCTCATCATCACTTCTCAAGGAAGCAAATCAAATTTCAGTTAGCAATGCCACATGAGTCGGAGATTTTACTCGTCCGTTCAAAGTGAATCAATCATGTCAGCTGAGCCACCTTTCCTTTTCAGAACAAGGACTGATAGTTGTGCTGGGACTTGGTCCTTTGCCTTGTCCATGGGTGAGTAACACACCTCCCTAAATAACATACCTCTCTGCATGTGGAAAGAGAATTAGTTCCTGTGCATGGAAACGTGTTCAGTAAAGATGGTGACAGATATATTCCTGGAACACTGAAGAAACTGGGAAAACTCATTGCTTCCTCCATGGGCTAGGAGGTCGGTACCAAAGAAGACCAGCAACTAGAGGCAAAAGGAAGGATAGTCTGGGGAGGTATGGGGAGAGCATACAGGGAGGAGCTGGTATCTGTTGAATAAGGCACGTAGAGAGAGTGATCTGACATCCTGGGAAAGAAGGGAAGAACAGCAACGCTCTTTCCCTCCCTTATATCTTGCTTTTCCAAATCACACGGTTTTGCTTGTTGTAGCTTTTTTTTTTTTTTTGCTTTTCCTCCTATCTGCTCCTTGCAGTTTGATCCCCAGTACTTCCCAGGCATCTTTTCATTGTAGCCCTCTTTTCCTTTGCTCACCTGCCTCACTCCCTTTCATTCACTTCCCACAAAGAGCTGTCCCTGCAGATTTCCCACTGGCCGTGTCGAACTGGATGGCTGTGGGATGTCCTGGGTTTGGGCAGTCTCACACCCTCTGGACCAGACTGCCTGCAGGCAAGAGTAACCCTGTATAAGCCTTCTGCAGTGACTGGCTGCTTTTCTGCCTTGTCCCTCCCAAGTCATTCCCACAGGTTCACTTAGGAAGCATTTCTTAAATCAAGGCTTCTATTTTCCAATTCCTTCCTTCCTTACGAGTATTTTTCTTGTCATATTAGCACCATAAAACACCTTAAAACGTTTAGCTCACGGAAGTATTGATGCTGCAGTTGTTGCCTTGCTGTACTCGCTAGCGAAAAGCAGGACACATACAGGCACACCTTGTAGCTCAGATGCCGGTGAGCTCTTCTCGTACATAAACCTCCGTGAGGCTGGTCTCACCGTACCGACCCCACAGGGACAGAGCCAGTGGCTCTGGGACCCTGCGTGTTCATGGTCTGGTTTAAGGTCTTCATAGTATGGAAAAGAGACGGACGAGGCTTAACACGCAATGCAAGTATACCCTTAAGTCTCGCAACAGTTACTTCACCTCCTTTTCCACCGAGCTTTCTGTCACCTGCATCAAACATTTGCAGTGTATTCAAAGCCTGGCTGCCTGATTGTTCATCCAGTCCTATACAATGAACCTTTTTACTGGTGCATTAAAAGGGCTTTATCGTTTTGCCTTGAAAGCATCTCTGCTAAAGGGATTTCACCAGCTTTAAAAAGAGGTCTTTTTTGAAAAAAAGATTCATAGGTACCAACAGTCATTCTGTGCTTTTTAAAAGCATTTGCAGTACTGCTGACCTCAAGTTTTAAACTATCATCTCATACAAAATCTTAGATGATGTGATTGAAAAATAAAATTAATCTGACATTCTTGCGATCTGTCATTCTGATTTACCTGCTTCTGAGCTCATTGGCTAGAGTAAAACCAAACAGGTAAGCTTTTCTTTGGAGCAGCAGCAGCAGCAGAAGGGGTTAGTGTCTTTTCATTTCTGTGGAGTACTAGCTTCTCCTGCATTCATGTAGGATCAGTAAATCATTAGCAAGAAATGGGAACTCTGTCCTTTCCTGTTACTGTACATGTTTTTCCTCTCTTATTTGTATGTGAAGTACCCCATAAACCAAGAGGTGATTTTCATCATACTAGGCAAAACATTATCTTAGCTATATTTAGCCAGTTTGAATGCATGAGGAATCCCCTCCCCCCTCAAAGACCACAGTGCTACGATGGTCCTTTTTGCTCTAGTTTTCCTCAGACAAAGCAAACTTCCAGCCTCCTTAAAATTACAAAAGGCAAACTTTTCATACTTAAGTGTTTCTTTCCAAGCTGATTCCCAATACCTTTCCACTCCTTTCTCCCTTTTATCCCTGTCTACTCTGCACTACTTGGGATGGCTTTTTTCTTCCCAGCATCACAACTATTTTGCTTCCAGACAGGGCACATACAGACCTTTGCTCACCATAGAAGGAAAGAAAGAGGTAGTATTTTCAGGAGGTTCTTGTGGGTCACCAGAGACTTAGGACTACAAACATTCTTTCCATGTGCAAAGAGCTTTCCATATATTGCTGACATCTCAGCCAGTAAATGAATTTTTTGCTAAAACTCTGGTGTTCTTGACTAATCTCTTCACACTAATGAAACCAACCAGATACAGAACAAGACCTGATCAATCTTCACACGTGGGCTGGAGGAAAGTACACATCTCCAGGTATTAACGGATGAATTGCACACCTCTTCTGGAAGGATTTAGTTTCTTTTCATGTGGTGAAACTTTGACCTGATCCCAAGGAGAGGGGAACAGATCAGAGAAAGAAATAAAAAGGACAAATAGGCATGCCTAAAACAGTTGTTTTATCTATGTGCTGCTGCTACAATAAAATAGCTCTGTGAAGGATGGAGTTATGTTATAAAGTAGAGGAGGTCTATGATTATACAAAATGCTAAGCCCATTCACTCCTCCTGGAATGAGCAGTCACACTTGGCTTTTGGGGTGTAAAGACTCGAACCTTGGGAGTGGCAAAAAACTGGTGGAAAAGTTGGAGGTTTATGCCTTGCAAGAGATCCACGTGCGAAGAAGGAGAAGGAGCTAAGATTCACCAGTGTTAAATTCTCAGAATTATGTTTCTAAATGTAACAAAGTGGAAGAGTTGAGATAATAACATCTGTTAGCACACAGCTGGTGGAGTTACTGGAAGCAGCAGGGACAATGAGGAATGAATTGCAACCAAGAGAAAGTAGTCAATCCAACTGTTAAACACAACTTCAGTCAGGCTTTGCTACCCAGCAAGACTGACCATCTGGAACAGCAACCGATCTGCAGGAGAAAGTAAGCAATCAGATGATCTACCAGCTGCCTTCCCGGAAAGCAGTGATATCATTCTTTGTTACACTTTAGGAATAACCATTTATCTGCTTTAGAGTTTTCTTTTCCTCCCATCTGTAAAAACATTGCTTGTTAGCATTTTGATTTATATATTAAAATGGGAAAAGTTATCTTGTGGAGCCCCAGAAAGAGAATTAGAATTTACCCAGGTTTCTGAGTGACAGCTGTTTTCCCTCGTAACACTTAGAATTGAACCCAACCCTTGCTGCTGCCAATCAAATCCTGACATTATACCAATAACTGTAAGGAGATTAAGCTTGACTAAATATCCTGGGTTTCAGCCCTTGGAAGCCATCAGGACAGCAACAGTCTCATGCAAGCATCAGCTCCATGAGTTCACAGGAAGAAAGGAACAGAAACGAAGCAAGAGAGAATGGGAAAAAGGTAACTGGAGCATGCATGGGGAAGACTGATTTACGAGAGACCTCAGGTACCAGAGCTTTAAATTCTCGTACATAAATTGATATCAACCTGAAAAAAACAAAAAACAAGCCAGTATGAAACTCTGATGGCAACATAAATGTTGCCCAGTCAGACCCATGGTAGTTTGAATCTAACAACATATGTAACAGCAGTAAACACAGCATTTGTGACTCTGACAGAAAATCCTGCCAGAGATTGATAGGTAGATTTTGTTGAAGTATATACCTTTGTGACTTCTATATGTGCTAAATAGATGTCTTCCTGCATAAGATCACACATTCAACCTTAGCAAAGCATAACTAAACACAGCGTGAGAAACCATGCCACACAGAGAGCCGGGCTTGCTTACCAGACATCCAGGCTGTGCAGAGCCAGCCGAACCAAATGAACCTTTGCCTATTTGCTTTTCTTAATGCAGAGTAAGAGCCTCTGTACCAGAAGAAAATTAATGTGAAGAAAGCACTAGATAGTCTTCGAAATTCAGACAGGATCATCAAATCAAAAAAATTCCAGGAAGCATGAGTCTCATGTGAAGAGTTCAGTAATCTGCAGAAATATTTGTACAACTAATAAGTGTCTGTAGTGATCTTACTTGAAAACATAGATCAGCCATGTCATATTCACTGCCTTATGAAAGATTTTTTTGCTATTAAATAAAGGTTTTCTAAGCAGAATTAAAAAAAAATAAAAAACAACCAAAAACAGAGAGCATGAACACAGTGTCAGAATAATCATTCAGGACACTAAATCATTTAATGTCCATGCTTTGTGCTGGTCCATCTAAAATGAACAAGTTAGAAAAAGGAAATCTGCAATCTGGAAATTTTCAGTTAAAAATTGCAATAGAGATACCTACCCACCCATCCAAATATTCATTGCTATATGTAAAATTCTTCATTCACAAATTCTCAGTCTAGTTAAAAACCCCATATTATTACATATGAATGCCAGAACTTCTTGTTTTCAGCCAACTCTTTTACACAGTTATCTAAAAATGGCGCCTCAAAAGTGCTAATATGAACTTTTAGAAAGTGTAAGTCCTGAAACAATATTATCTTTTCCTGAATGTCCTTAAGCATGTATGTACCTTTCTGAAGTTTTGGTATGGTGTAACAATAGGCCATCATAGATAGGGGTTAATTTCAAATAGAAAATTCTGCTTAGGAATTAATTTTCATTCTGAAATAGAACAAAGCAAATATATTACTAAAATGTCAAGAAAAAAGTTCTTCAGATTGATTGAAATACTTGCTTTGTTCCATTCTCATTTTTCTTTATTTTACACAATGTTGTAGTCTGTAATCAAAGTGCAAAGTGAAAGTCCTCTCAGTACCACAAAAAAAAAAAAATTGATATGGTTGAAAGCTGGGGTTTTTTTCCCTACATAAAATGTTGTCATGCTGACAGGGAAAAGTTATTTCAGAGGAACAGCAGAATACTTCTGAGCAGAAAAATAGTCCATCAGAAATATTTTGATTGCTGCAGAGCTCCACTAAACCAGCTCACCCCTTATCAGAATCTATGGGAACGCTGCGTCAGGTACCGTATTGTCCGGCTCTTCTGGAACACAGGATGGAACAACCCACACTTTCACTAAAAATTAAAAACTGGTAATGAGCAGAAAAGCAATACATTTCTCCTGAGAGAAACTGACTGCACAGAACTGAGATCATTTCTCAAAGAAAAATAAACAGGAAACAAATAACTGAATACAAGAAAGGTGCCTATACCATGGCAGCATAATTAAGGATGAAAGCCTACAGGAAAGAAGTGACTTGAAGAAAGAACAAATGTGCAAACCTTTGCTACTCGAAAAACCATGTCCATCTGAACTGCAAATATTCTTAGCAAATTACAACCCTGCTTTCACACATGTACTGCATGTTCTTAATTTTACATGCATATTCAAATATTCAAGTAAATAATGCAAATGTATTGATTTACTTACTTATTTAATTGCTTAGAGAACTATAGCCTGAGTTTGGGATTTTTTGTGGACCCAAGGGATTTTTTAGTTCAAATCCCATTTATGACTTTGGATTCTTTTAAAAAAATCTGCCTAAATATATACTTCAACCAGAAGCCAAGTGAGTCCGAGAAGTGTGAGAGGTTGAGAGGTTCACACACTTTGTTGAAAGTCCAAAATCATCCAGCTGACCTCTGGTTTCAGAAATGGGCTAGTAATAGTGGGAGAACCAGAGTCTTCCTGAGAGTCTTTCATTTGGGAATGAAACCAAGAAATGCAAAAGAGGTGGAGCTTTGGAATGATTCAGAAGTGATGCCTGATTTGATCCCATACTTTTTTCCAAAAGCACCAAGTATTTGGTCATTCCATCTATGTGTGTCATCTATCACCTCATCTATACGTATCTCATCCGTATGCATGACACTATTCCCTCTATATAGGTATTAATGTAAAGCATTTTCTTGGTACAATCAATTATAAAGATCAGAGGACTTACCTGATCCAATTTTCCAGTTTGCTAAATACCTAGTCTAGTCTTCAGTTGCCTAGGGTGTTTTTTCTCTAAGATTTTACCAAAAAAATTTTAAAGTAATCCTTGGTTGCTTTTATTACGATATCTTTCCTGGCCCCAAACTCTAGTCTCAAGCACTATTATTCCTGCAATGGACATTTGTTGTAGAGTCAGAGGGCAGAATAAGTCTCAGCTGAAACCTTAAACAGGCTCCTGTATTCTGAAACAGGCTCCTTTCTGACCCTGAGTGGGAGTGTTATAGGACAGAAATCATTGCTTGCCGGCAATACCCATTCCACTTAACAAATTTTGACTTTTATCTTACTCAGTGTTTGTTCTGTTCTTGTGTCTACACCACCTGAATTCCCCTTTAGCAACTTCTCTAGAGAAGAAAGTATCATTATTTTCAGACTGTGAGAAATAACACTTCATGGGTAACTTTGAAGGGCATTGACTATCATCCTTTGACAAAGGAAAACCTTACATCTTGGCATGCTCATTAGGTGAAGCAGGTATTGATATTTCTGATAGAGCTAGTTAGAAAATGTCTTTTCCCTGGACAAATTTCAATACATCCTTCCATCTGCTTTTTATTTTCTTCCAAAATACCTCCAGAATAGTCTGGGAGGAGTGTGGGATGGGGGGGGGGCCTTCACCAATTAGTTTTAATTACAGGTTTTCACTTTCCTACCTTTCTAGAGGAAAAGAAGGCTAAATAATTCTCCCATCTGCCCCACTAGCTAGTGCTGCCCACCATTGCCACCCAGGTGTAATGATGTACACACCTCATCTGGCAGGTCAAGGTCCAAGATGACTCACATGTGCTAGGCCATTGCTCTTTCCATTTAAGCTCGATCATTAGTGAGGCTCTGCAGCTTATTGACAAAAACTTGCCCTACTGTTAGTCAGGGCACCAAGTTCCCTAGGGAACTTGGGAACCATAAATCAGTTTGTAACAGCCTATCTGATGCTGACATCAGTTTTAGATCTCTTTGTTCAGGTCAATAAGTTCCACTGTTTTATTTTACATAGTTCAGTTGATTCTGTGACACACACACCCTCCAAAAGCAAAAACTATTGGAGGAAAAAGAGGCTTTGTTTCCTTAATTTCATGGGAAACCCCACAGCTTCCAGTTCCCAAAACACAATGAGAGCACGACATTGCCATTGATGTGTGCTGGAGTATAAATACCAAGGGAGTGAATTCCCCTATTCCAGGAGAGCATCAAATAGCAGTGGAAATTGCCGCTTTTTTTTCTCGCTTCTTTCAACAGCCTGCCCGTATTATGGTAACTACTGGAAAGGATACTTTCTACTTTTTTAATGTCTTTCTCTTTGGTATTGCAGTAATAACGGTGAAGACTTCTGCCAGTGTTGAGTACCCTCCCCTCTGCCGAGGGACAGAGTATGAAGAGACACAGTCCTGTACGACCTCAGAAGATAAATCAGTGTTCTCAGCCTTGTAGCTTTGGTCTCCTTCCCCCTGTATCCACAGAAAGCAGAAACAAACAAGTAGTTTATGTGACTGATATCGAAACAGCAAATATTGCAGTGGCTTTGCTCCCTGTTGTGACTGGTGCACACATGACGGTGACGTTCAACTTGTGTTGTCAAATCTGAGCAGAGGCTTTCTTAGTTTAAAGGGTTGGCATAAGCCAAGACTACTGTTTGTAGTCTTTGCTTGCTTTTTGTTGATGACTCAGATATCTGTTATTCCTTTAGTGGTGATGTTTGCATGCAATTTAAAGGGCCACATGCAGTGATCACTTCTCAGAAATCAAGCTATAATTTGCTCACTTGCAGATCAAAAAGTTTGTAGGTGACTTTACTTTTAGATAAAATCATGTTTCAAGAAGTCAGAGTTTCATCATTAAGAATCTGAAAAGGTCATAATATTAGATCTGTAGAAATGGTAGAAATAGCAGACAAATAATTTCATCAATTGACAATAGCAATAGATCATGTAACTCCAATTTAGTTCTCTTCCCCAAATTCTTCAACATTTAAAAAAGAGAAAAAAAAAAATCACAAAGTGAAGTAGCTCATTCTTAAGGCTCACGCTAAATGTTTCATTTTCAGGTAACTGAAGTAATCATTTATTGTTTTAGAAAACTAATTTTTAGCCTGGGAATGATTGTTTTCTAAACTGGATCACTAACGTAATGATTATCCAAGTAACTTCTATCTAAAAACACAGCAAGTTCACTCTTTCCAAGAAGCACAAACGCTGAGATGATCTTTCTACATTTTGAAATAGCTCTTTTCAAGCCAGCAGAGTGGTAGCCAAATAAAACTAACGCATGCTAGTTGTTTTCAAGGGCTGTCTAGTTCTCATTAAACCATGAAGCCCAGAGTTTACATCTGATGCAGCATAGCAGGATAAAAAGAATAAACATATTACATACACTGGATTTCATGTAGAAGTGCATTGTGTAAGTTGGTGCCTGAGTGTAACAGCTTTGCAATGATACTTACACATTTTATAGGACAAAGAGAGAAGTCAGAGATGTGTAAGGAAAATTATTAGAGGGCTAGAATGACTCCGCATGAGGAGAGTCGAAAGGCATAGAAATGACACAGTTTTAGGATGAGATAAGTGAGAACAGACACAGCAGATACAATTGCTGCTGTTGGGATGGTAATTTATTCACTGAGGAACACTCTTTCTTACAGTTCAGAGCCAAAGATACATACACTAGAAGTCAACATGTAGGAAGAATGCATTGTACATTGTACATTAATTATGTGAAATGTATTGCCTCAAGATATCAGCATATCTAGATTTGGGGAGGTCTATAAAAAGAATGCTCAGGTCGGTCTTAGTCAAGTAGATGATGACAACATTTGCATTTAGCTGTATTAATGAGACAATCAACCTTCATCCTCAAAGTCATGAATGAAGCTAACTTCTTCCATGCTGATTGTTCCCTTACACTGTACACTTCTGTCCAGCTGATATCTGTGTTAACATTGCTTACTTCCAAACTCTATAACACACAGGAAAGCAGTTTCAAGTTCCTGCAAACCAAACTGGTTAAACTATTTCAAAAACTGCTTGTTTGCAGGTGCATTTAGTTCTCATCCCAACCCATTTGCAAGCGAATTGCTTAGGCAAACAGGTCTAGTAATTGACTGTACAATTACAAACCTTAGTGAGGTTTAGGAGTGAGATTTGCTTTACAGCCCAGATTCAGATGGCTTTCTGTGGTTATGTGGAGAGAGGTGCTAAGTTTTTACTTACCCAAATGGAATTGTGCATACCTGAAAATTATTGTGTCAAATTTGGATTTATTTCCTAGTTCTAAGTCTCTGCCTCTGTTCAGTCTGAAACAGAATTCCAGTATTTTTCTGTCTTGTATATAAGTAGCTCCAAATAGTTGAAAACAGGTTTCTGCCCGCTTTTAGCGCAGCTTGTCCCAAGCTTCCCAGAGAAATTAATTACCGGTCTTTGATGTTTCAATAGTTCCTCATACGGCATGTGTCATACCTCGCACGCGTGACGTGCTTTCATCCCGGAGATGTGATGGATTTTACTATGTCCGACTCTTCAAGCCAGAAGCTGGAGCTGATTTTTAGCCTCCTTTTCCCCATATTTTAGATAGTTTTTACTAGCCTTTTACTAAAGGAGTAAAAGGAAATCTAGCAGACATTTTTTCTGTCATGCTGAGACGTATCAGCAAATTATACGAGTAGTCATGCCACTTAGGTAACTTGTGGAGCTAGGATTTCCAGTTGCAAGTTTCTCTGAAATAGCCTGGCCCTGAATCACAGCAGATGAAAACTTTTAAACAGGTCTTAAACAGGATCCACGGAACAAATGCAACATTCAAAGATGCTCACTACTTTTGAAAATTCTAGGTGTTAATTGCTGCAGTGATGGTCTTGTGATTTCAGTTTGTGCCAATGTCAGCTTTGAATCTGTCTTTTCATGATGACAGAGCTCTATTTTTGAATGCCACATGTTTATTTATTGGGGAATGGAGGTTAATTTCCAACATTCACACATCAAATTCAAGCAAGGTCTTTGGCTGTAACATCAAGACCAATACAGACTGTGGTTATCACTAACTAATTTTTAGTTGGGAATCTGGTCTAAAATCAAAAGGTAGCAAATAGATAGTCAGTATTTATCATTCGAGAGCAAGTAATGCAGTAAACCAAGTATCTGATATCCTAAATAGAGAGAACACCATGGTTAATGAATGTACCTGATGAACATGGAGCTATGTTTAAGACTTCCCGTATACCAAAAACCAGAGCTGTCGTGCCACACTAAGAAGTGTTTAACACCTGTTAACACTGAGCTGCCGACACTTCCACTTTAATCCTCTATGATTTTAACAGACATCCAGGAGAAAAAGATGGAGAAGGATATGTAACATTTTTAATGCTCCTTGCTAAAATTCCTATGGAGGGCTGCACAGAATTCATCAGGTTTAAATGTCTTGGATGCAAGCATAGGAGGTAAAGACATCAATGGACCATACTATCTGAAAATGCAGATTTGGTACCAAAAAGAAGTTGTGGAGAAGAATAACTGATACAAAACTTCTCAGCTGTAGGAAGAAACAAAAAATCATTCTCTCTTGGCATTGAGGGATATAGCAGCAGGAAGGTTACCATCTGCTCTTCCCTACAATAAAATCCATGCAACTCTTGAAATCATCAGCTACTTGTGTATGTGGCACAGCTATAATTTTTCCAGACTAGTGAATTTCAAAATAAACTACCCCCCCCCGAACTTTCATTGGCAAATAATACCGAACTATGGTTACCAGCTAGCCCAAACTGCAGAAATCTTTGCCTACTTACATAAAGGAAACAAAAAAATTAAACATAAATGAAATACAAATGCAAGTGTATTAATTGCATTACTTGTTCTTGCTAAATGCTAATTCACCTTATCCACTAAAAAGGTAGCACAAACAGAAAAGCTGCATACCAGGGGGCAGTAAAGAGGGGAAGAATGAGGAAGATTGTATGGAATATTGAAGTTCCAAAACACAAATTGCTCAGAGCAGTAGATCACCAACAAATGCTTGTATGTGTCAATAGATGAGAAAATCTTGATGGCAGCAAAGCAAGGGGACAAGGTGCATGTACGGTTGTTGCCAGTTGCCATACAGATATGACTAAGCTTTGCTAAGGAAATGAAACTCCATAAAGGTCTAAAAGGGTAAGATAAATGCTTTAAGAGAATTGCTACGAAACTGCGTCAGGCACAGATTATTTTACGTATTGGAATTTTGGCACATTTTAGAGGACCACTTACGTGAGTGTCACATGAAACTCATTTCGAAAACATGGGAGCAAAGCACATGCTTCCACTGACAGGATGGCATACAGCTTGTGTCCTGGAAAAGTCTGAAGCCGGCATAGAGGAGCTCATAGATTTTTTGCCAGTTCTATTACTTCTTTTCTAAAACAAAGTACAAAATGTCAGAGGTAATCTAACAGATCAGTGAATCAGACTGCGGTGCAGAGTACAAACTGTTCTGGTTTGAAGAGTTGCATAAAGATTGCAAAGGACATATTTTTTTCTCTATTCATCCACCTCATCCATCCACTTCAGTGACTGAAGTATAATGTACAGCACACCGACACAAGAAAATAGGCAAAATTATAATTCCTTGATAAAGCCCTGATGAACTACGCTCAGGGAATGCAGAGGCACACACAACTACACTAGCTAAGTCAACAGCTGTGGAACCTGTCCCTGTCTGTAAGCCTCTCACACCTTGATTTCATGGGATATTGAAAGTCTCATCACCTTGCAAGACTGGACCACCAGATCTAGTTTTTCTCATTCTGTTTAGTGGAAAAGGGACAGAAAGACATCTAATTTCCCTTTTTCCATTTCAAAGTTTTCTATATGTGTAATTTTGATTCAATATTATGATGTAAACACAGTCAGGTGAACAAACCAAATCCTTCATACCCCAAACAGCCTACAAACTAGAAAGAGATGAAAACATGCAAGGTACAACATCTGAATGGTCTGAGACACCAGACACCCGCTGAGGCCCTGAAGACCTAATCACTGGCAAATTACTTACAAACATTTCCTCATTACATTAGCAACAAAAAAAAGAAGCCAGCTAGGTTCCCATATACGCAATCAGTAGGCAGCACACACCCCTCAGGTTATTCATTTGTTACCCTGCAGGTTCTTCGTTAAGAGCACAGCACTGATACTGTAATTTGATGTAATTTAGAAGCTTAATGTATTTATACCATATATCCATTTTCCCAACACATGGAGCTCTGAATTATGTTCACTGTACAAGCTGGCCATTGCAGGCAAATATGTGCTCGTATTAAAACATATTGGTGTCGATAGGAGGATTTTCCTGAGATTTGCCCGCCTCGAAGAGATGAGAGCACTGGGTAGATCTCTGGAAATCCCACAGATAAGTCCTGGGAGGGCATGCTTTAGGGGAGAACATGGAGTAGAGCTACAACAGGTTTCTACTTTTGAAATAAGGTGCAAAAAACCCACTCAGTGTCCAAGCTGACTGAAGTCCACAGGCATCAGTGAGCTGACCTCAAAGGGTTTTGGATCAGGCCCAAAATGGCGACTCACACCTGTGTGAAATTTCGTAGAAGATTTATCTCTTAGCTTCTATTTTTTTAGAAAAGCAGCTTATAAACACTTCAGAAATATTGGATATCTTCCTGTACATTTACTAGGCATGTTGCTTTTTATCTGTCATAAGCCCATGAGGTCTAACATTTATGAATCTTCTTATGATAGCATTGCTGATTTTGGCCATATTTCAGATGCTATAGTCAAGTGATGATATTATTCACTTCATAAATATATCAGGTCTCATGTCAAACTGCTCTTCTTTTTGTAATAAGAATTACTAACATAACAAAACTTTTTGAAAAGGAACTCAGACCTTGCTGAAGGGAAGTCTTACCTCTCAATTGATATATAACATTACATCCTCCGTGTACTCCAAAGCCATTCTGAAAGGGAACTCATTACAAAATTTCAGTAGATATGAGGCAAAATATCATGCTTTGCTTTGGGATTTGCTAGGCTTTATGTCTTTGAGCTTTCATTTTTATTATATTTTGTGAATCACTGGGAGGTATATTTCTCTAGCCAGAATTGCAAGTGTTTCAAATTACATAAAACGAGAAATGTAAATACACTATTTCAGTATAACCTGAGGACTACAAGGACCATCTCCAGTTTGGTCCCCTTCTTGTTAAGACTGCAGTTTCTACCTGATAAAAGCGTTCTTTAGAATACTTTTCGGTTTTCCATGCTATCAAGATAAATAAATTTGAGTAAGACTGTTCGCACTAGGAGAGAAGGAAAAGACACCAGTCCTAAAGCCTGCTATATAGCCAGCTAAGCACCCTCAGACAGAGCACTGCTCAAAACAAGAACTGTTCAAAATGCAGCATCGTGATTTGGGACAGATCATCAGCAGTTGTAAACCATTGCCATCCTTGGAAGTAATTTACATCAGCCAAGAGCCTGGTTGGAGGCATTGACCAGTTTGTGTTTAAAACCTTTCCATCTGCCTTTGGGTTATGAAGCAAAGCACAAACTCTAAGCAGCAAAGTACCCTTGTTCTTCACCTTGTAAGCTTCTGGTATCAATGACCTCCACTGGCTTCCATCCAGAAATACAGCTCAGGATGTCCATGTATAACACAGCTCTCGTGCCAATCACTGTTTCAATGCTCAGGCCTGTTAGCAATATATGATACCCAGTTTATGGACAGAAAACTGAGACTTTGCAAACAAGATGCATGTTGGAGGTTTCATTGGGAGATGGTTAAAGACTTAGAAACAAAACCTGGGCACTTTCTGAGACAGGATTCTCTTCATCTGCATTTACTTTAGGGTTCATTTTCAGCTGAATTGATCGTAAGCACAGCTAGAGAGACAGAATCACAGAATCACAGAATGGTGGGGGTTGGAAGGGACCTCTGTGGGTCACCCAGTCCAACCCCCTGCCAAAGCAGGGTCACCTAGAGCAGGGTGCACAGGACCTTGTCCAGGCGGGTCTTGAATATCTCCAGAGAAGGAGACAGGTAGCTTCTGTATATTGTAGGAAAGATCAAGCATGGCTTTACTGCCAGTTTTGCCATTTCCGAAACTCAGAAAGGGTGTGAATTCAAGAGGACAGGTACTTAGGACCTTGGTGCTCACTACTGCACCACATTTCCCCCCATGGCAGCAAGCCCACCATGTTTAGCTCTTCAGGAAGGTTGTCCAGGTTTCCATCTTAGCTCTGGCCATTTCCCTTTCCGTAACAAGGGTAACCATGCCAGAGCCACACAGTGGTCCAACATCCTTGACACAGAAAAATTTTGGGTTTTTTGCGCTGAGACAGATTTTGAGCAGCCTTTTAATTCATTAGCTTCCACTTTTGCTGCTACATCTCAACACCTGTAGGTGCAGTGACTTCTTGTGCTGGCAGATGTATGCAGGGACAATAGACTGCCAGGTGCTGCGGCCTTTGAAATAGGTCCCCCTTTCCCAGAGGACTTGTTGCCAACGAAGTGAACATAATTTTGCGAGGAATCTGACTGACTGTGAATATCTCCTGAAAGCATCAAAATGGAGATAGTGCTTTCCTTTTATGTTTTGAAGCTTTAGCTTTGGGCAGTTTAAGCATTTGAACAAAGCCAGATGTCAAATACTCTCAAGGGGAAATAACCACAATGTTACCTTTGGATCCAAATTTTCTGAAGAGAAAACATTTTACTGGATGAAGACCATAAAAAGAGATTTAAATCTGGACTGCAAATATCAAATATGTGGTACAGATGCAAATGTTGTTCTAATTCTCAGACATACTTTAAAAATATGTTAATGATTTGACTGTGTTGGTCTAATAAGACGGATTCTGGGTTTGTGTGCAATTGCAGAGCATGGTTCACTCAGTTCTAACCCTTCCTAGGCTAATCCAGTCATTTCTGCTCATAGAAAATTATGTAAATTCTGAAATTTTTTGAATTGTGCCTTGAGCAACATACATAGATGTGGACCAGAAGGAAGGTATTAAATTTCCAGCAGTAAAAACAATAATTATAATTCACTGTCACACATTACAGCAGGAATATAGTAATTTCATTATTCCATATCAGGTGATGCCTGATTAAGCATGATTTCAGCCTGTGATTTAAACATGTTTTTAGTTCAGAAGACTTTGTTCTTGTTCATCTGTTTGTTGAAACAGAACAACAGCATGGCTAAGGCTTATCTTTGCAGTATTTGTTCAAAAGAACAATGCTCTTGGAGGTAATGCACTATCAAACTTGGTTATACTGCTGGGAGCAATCAAAAAAGAAAGTAGTTGTTCGAGTCTGATGAGAGAGATAATGTATCGAAGTAATGGTTCTTTTGTTTCCTTGCTTCCCTGCGAACTCCATTAGGACATAAACTTCCCCCTTGTGGTAAACCAGCATAGGCACCTGTGGGGAGCCCAACGCCAAGTGCAAGTCCGGCTTTTTGAGGAGACCACGCTATCGGACTTACGGAATAATTGAGTATTTCAAATAGGACTTCAGTCAAATGGGATGTTGTTATCCTTTTCTGTAGGAGAGCTATAGTTAAGACACTGAATGAAGCTGAAATGATTCAATTTTATTGGAGGTTTAATCCCTTTAGACTTAGTTTTCATACTGAGATAGGGGCCTTATTTCTTTTCTATCTTTGTGCTAAAAGAAAACAAGTAAGATTGTTATTAACCTCTGTAAGTATTGATTTTCTTTTCTTTTTGATGTGTTTCCTTACAGCCACGGTGCTGTCCTTTCCATTTTAATGAAACCCATTGGAAAATTTTTTGTGACAATGCCCTGTTGTACCGTTACATAAGAATTATTTGTGCTTTTGTTCTGAACCTCCTGGGATTTCTAGGTCAGCTATAAACATTTGTCGTGCAATCCCCACATTCCCTAAAGTGACTGAATAATGATGGAATACTGTCTGTGCATGTGCTGGAGTTCAGTGCACTCAGCAAGTCCGTAAGGTTCACAGTGGACACCTATATGAGCATGTTTCCTTTTCGAAACAAAAATAAACCACTCCAGCAGACTCAAGTTTAGAGGGATCAGAGATGACCCCTTTTCATCTACAGATGCGGAACCACATATTAACCATGCAATAAAGACTAAGTATTTTGTTACACGCAAGTTCCTCAGACATTTAAAACTACTTTTGTCACTTACGTTAGGGGAATCTAAAGCAGAATTTGTCCCATTCAGTATCAGACAGTCATTGTGAGACTTTTTGAATAATCTTCCTGCAAGACTACAGAGCCAAGCTGTTACTTCCTTCACATTGCAAGCTTGGATAAGTTGCAGTATTTCTCCTTTCTCCTTTAATATCTTTGTCCATTGCTTTTACATTGTTGCCATATGGTCTCATACTCCATCATGAGATAGCATGTACTATGTTCTTTATTATCTCTCTAATCTAACAGGTTTGATCTAGATTTCTCTTGGTGTTCTTAACATGGGCTTTTTCCATTGTTCTTCTAATCTGACAATGTTCTTTGTATGTATGTTTACCATAACAATGTCATCACTTATAACCACACACTTGCAATGCAAACAAACATCCCCCGTTCCTTACAGGTTGCTGAATCCTTTACAGCTGCTTCCACTCAACTATGAACTGAAAAAGAAGACAGCTGTTTTCTAGCATTTTCCAAAAGGGAATAAGTTCCAAAGCAAAGATACTAAAACTCCCTGAGAACAGTGAAATATAGTAAAATTGCATTTTGATCCACCTTTTCCATTGCAAATCCCATAGGAAATTGTAGTTTGCAGATGGGAAGTAAATGTCTTAATGAGATGTCATCTAAGTGGTCCAGTGAGAGGTCTTTATGAAAAGAGCAACTGAAAAAAAAACCCTAAGACTTTATTGCTTTTCTCTTAATTCCGATGTTTCTCGCTCACACACTTTCAAAATCATACTCTAATTCATCAAGCAACCATTACTTTACAGGTATGTTTTAATTACTATTGTAAAGAAGAAATGCAATATTTTTTTATTAACATTGTATCCTCTGGACATACCAAATAGAATGTTCGCTAATAATTTAATGAACCAAAATCCAGATATGGAACGCATCTTTTCAAAGATTGCTCTACTACTGTCTTCACAGATTCAGAGAAATCATCTTCCATCATAGGAAAAGTCACTGTATGCACCCATTGGTTGTAGCCAGCAAAGTCATATGCTAGAATCCCTGGTATTGAGAAGCTGTCAAACAGTTGCATCAAAAATACCTCAGGATTATTGCAAGTGGAAGACCTCAAACCCCTGCAAAGAACTACTTTAGTCAGTCTTTTAAATGCTCTTTCTCATGAATACCCTAATTTACTTTCGTTTGGTATCACCAGTGGTAAGAGTGGCAGCAACAGCTTCCCTTTCACAGAATCACAGAATGGTAGGGGTTGGAAGGGAGGGAGCTGGGCTTGTTTAGCCTGAAGAAGAGAAGGCTGAGAGGGGACCTTAGAAATGCCTCTAAATGTCTTAAGGGTGGGTGTCAGGAGGACGGGGCCAGACTCTTTTCAGTGGTGCCCAGCGACAGGACAGGAGGCAACGGGCACAAACTGAAGCATAGGAAGTTCCATTGGAACATGAGGAAGAACTTCTTTACTTTGAGGGTGACGGAGCCCTGGAACAGGCTGCCCAGGGAGGTTGTGGAGTCTCCTTCTCTGGAGATATTCAAAACACTTCAGCTTTCTAATTTCTCAAACTAGAAGCTCAGCTTCAGTAGTCAGCCTTTGTATTACATCTCCAAACTTTCCAAACAAGGCCTCCAACCCCATGCCTTCATCTACTGTATCCACTCTGCTACCCCATACAGCGTTTCAAAAGAGCTGAATAGCAACCCATTACATAGGCCACCAATGGCATATATCTCCCTGCTATATGCATAGGAAAAGCCATCCAGTAGGGGATGGGACAGAACTCTGTTTCTCTTGAAGTCAATAACTGTACGTGAGGATTACATCAAATAAATGCTACTGATCAGGCCAAAGGTCCATCTGCTGATCCCTCATAAGACCCATAAAGGAAGCAGAAGTCCTAAGGAAAGTAGAAGAAATAAGGTAAGTGTAGAACATAGTTCTACAAGCTCCTCCCAGATTCCAGCAATCACTGTCTTGGCGACAATCAAAAGTTTTTCATTACACTAGTGTATTTTATAATCTTTGATGAACCTGCCTTCTATAAATTTGTCTATTTGCTTCTTTGATCATTATTTTTTTCTAAGTAATGGTAACAGATTCAAGCCATAAGATTATTCTGATAAGTAGCAAGTCAGAGCTAGCAAATCTAAGTGGGTAATCCCAGGTTGTTCACAGTTGTTCATCAGTCCTTTGCTATCTCTGCTAAATCAATATTTCAACAAGTTGATAAACTACTGCCCAGTCTTTGTTCATTACTTTTAGTTTCTCTTGACTATTGCAGCAATTTCTTACAGACTAAATAGGCACAGGAGAGTATTAGGTGCATATTCATTTTTGGGGAGATAGAGCAAGCACGTATTTTCCCATGTAATTACTCAACGTTATAATTCAAGCACCATCCTAGGTATGAAACAAAGATATATTTATGACCTTGCCAGGGAAAAAAGTCATATTAGATAAAGAATGTGGAAGACTATAACATGGACAAATCAATCTGTAACTAGCATACTATACTCACAATCTCCTACACAGGATTTGTCTGATGCGGGAAAAAGTCATAGTCTGTGTCAAGCAAAACAGATTTTTTCAAAGTCCAAATAAATTTTGGATTATATGTCTATCATAATGTAGAAGCTGAGAATGTCTTTGCACTTGTCAGGAAAAGGCCTGCATCAATTTTGGGGCCAGTCTTGTTTAACATCTTTATCAATGATCTGGATGAGGGCATTGAGTGCTCCCTCCACAAGTTCACAGATGACACTAAGTTGCATGGGAGTGTTGATCTGCTTGAGGGTAGGAAGGCTCTGCGGAGGGATCTGGACACATCGGATCGATGCGCTGAGGCCAACTGTATGAGGTTCAACAAGGCCAAATGCTGGGTCCTGCACTTGGATCACAACAACCCCATGCAACGCTACAGGCTTGGGGAGCGGCTGGAAAGCTGCCCAGTGGAAAATGACCTTGGGGTTCTGGTCGACAGCCAGCTGAACATGAGCCAGCAGTGTGCCCAGGTGGCCAAGAAGGCCAACAGCATCCTGGCTTGTATCAGGAATGGTGTGGCC
>Ga0065711_1026244_pt1 | contig 87738 bp, 37 predicted proteins | sample Hoacrofraction12_FD_59098 | JGI IMG/M metagenome (GOLD analysis project Ga0065711, IMG submission 59098) | Hoatzin crop microbial communities from Cojedes, Venezuela - Epithelial fraction 12 v2 (version 2) | ecosystem: Host-associated > Birds > Digestive system > Esophagus > Crop | place... | reverse complement strand
TTTTTTTTTTTTTTTTTTTTTTTTCCTCCATTGCTCTCCATATGTTTGTCTTCTGTGGACTTGTTTGATTCCTTTTGATCAAGTAAGCAGGACGTGGTTGGCGAGCAGAATGGATGAAATGGTGTGAATGGAAAGGAAGAGATGGGGGAAAAGCCTTTTGAAGCCTACAAGAAGAGAAGGAGTAGGGGAAGTGGCGTGCCTGAACGGTGACTGTCAGTTTGGTCTCTGGGTTGGATTGATAATAAATAGAGAAGTAATAAAAAAATGGAAGAAATGTCCTGTGTCGGTGACTTTTGGAAAACAAGATTGTTTACTTTGCTAATTCAAGGTTCTAATATCACAATTTAGAAGGGGGAGAACAATGAAGTTGGGGTATGTATACCTAGTATTATATTTACTTTTTCTTACTCTTCCTGGTTTGTTTTTTTTGCTTGTACAAAAAATAAATTTCTAATGTTTAAGGGAGAGACATAGTTGAATTTATTATTTTAGGTATCATTTTAAGTGTCAAATGCATAGTTTAAAAGAAAAATCTTTTCTAGTAGTCCGAGAAGAGCAACAAGAAAGAAAACAAATCCTGACTTTATGAATGCTGTGTTCTCAATCAACCTATACTTGCCTTGATTATGTACCCTTAATTCACTTTTTTCCCCAAGACCAATTGAAATAGTTTTCTTTTAAAAAAAAAAAGGCAAATAGTAAATATTATAGTAGTGTGTAATTTTGAGTTGTTAGATATATTCTCTGAAGCTCTTGAATATATGTCACTTAAGTTTGTAGACTGCATGCTAAATTAAAGCCTTGCCTTCCATATTTGTAACTATCACCATCATCTGTGGTAAGTTTTTGACTCCTTTAAATTGGGAATACTGTTTTGCTTTCATTGTAGTCTTGTCTGCGTAAGTGCCTGGAGTTGAGGTGCGTCCTCTCCTGCAGTGGGTTGTGGTTGGAGTAGATGGATGGTGGGTTAATAGTAGTGTGGGGGCTCTTGTCTTGCTTTGCTCATTTTGTATGCAGTTGTGTGTTTTTGGTGTATGTGTGTACACGGAAACTGCGTTCTCACAAGGTAGCAGCAGAAGTGGTTTAGTGAATGGTAGCTTTTCCTTAATTACTCTTAAGTGTTGTGTAGCTTCCTGGGAACTCTGCGAACTGTTCAGTTAGCCGCGGAGTGGTGGTTTGGGGCCTGGGAAGTGTTGAGCTTGCTATAGGGCTCAGGCAATGAAGAATGGGATCTCCTTTCAGTCGTGCTGACAGGGATCGTGCTGTGGTCTTCATGTTATTTCAGGCTGCCTGTCAACTTCGTTTGCTAGTTGTCTGTAAATTAATCCTTCTGAGTCTTAGTGAGGCAGTTGCTGTATATTTGAGGTTGAAGTACAATGCTAGGGTTGGGCTTTATTCTGGACCAAAAGTAAGGTGTTGTGATAGAATGACTGTGGACACTTACCCTTTTTGTATTAGCTTCCAACTTGGGAAGCAGCCAAAAGGCACCACCTAATATCTTTATTTTCTTTTGTCTGAACAAATTATACCTGTCTCTGATGGGTTCTGTTACCAAAATCCATCATCTTGTCTGATCTGTATTCTTTTGCAAGTAACTTCTGGTTTATTTTTACTTCTGCAGTTTAATCCTTTAAAACAACCCAAACTTGATGTTTTGGTACTAGGTTGTTACAATGCGTTCTGCTACATGGTAAGCTATTGAACTTCTCTAACTTCTGAGTTTTCTTATGCCCTATTGTCATGACTAAGTCCTCGTGATTCTAAGCATAGCATTACATACCTGTTTGATGACATCATAATGTTCGTGATCCTTTTTTTAATTAAAAAAGTGTAATTGTGATGATACAGAATTCTGACTCACCAGTATCTTATACTGTATGAACTATGGGTTATTTTTAATTTCGTCAGACTGGCAGGTGAGCCCAGTGTGTTAGTGGTGGATTATTGTTGCCACAAGTTGACTGTGCACATGTAACTAAGAGGGTATTAAAAGGACTTACAGTTATTTTTGTTATAGAAGGGTAAAACTGTCGAATGTTGCTTAAAATAATTGTCAAAACCTGGTAGCTAGCCAAAACCTAATATTTTGGACGTGCACCATCCACATCACTATGCAGAGTGACATTGTATAGAAGTTAGTTTTACATCTCATTTTTTCAGGTGTTCTTCTTGATTATATGTAGTTCAAACGGTGAACTACTTTCAGGTATAGTAAAAAGAAATTCCAACTTCCATGCTCCCTGAAACAGCAGAGCTAAACCCCAATATTTGTTAAGCAAAGTAACTTTTTTCCCCCCCTGGGAATGCATTAGTGGTGCAACTGTATGGGTTTGGCTGAAGCTTTAGGAAGTATTTCTCAGCCCTTTGGAAAAAAGATTGTGGTCGGTCTAAAGACAAAATGACAAAGGCAAGTTAAAATTCCCTGATAAGACACTTGCGGACCACAATAGAATGGGCTTGGGATTTTTATATAAGCTCTTTGGTGTCAGACCAGCACTAAAAATAATCCGTGTTTCATTGATCTTCCTTGGATTTTTCCCCTAGTAGGCCTTTTTGAAAGAAGAAGTACGCCCTTATTTCCAAATGAAAGGGTAAAAGTCAGTGGTCAACTAACCAGAAAACAACTGATTTCACTTGATGATGAGCAGGTATGTCATTTCTCTGAGGAGCACCCTCTCTTTTCTTTAGTCAGTAACTGAGGAAAATGAGGTTTCTGTAAATGCTGTGCTCAGAAAAGGCTGGAGGAGCACTGTTACAGACTTGAATCGCATGGAGGAAGACCCTTCTGTAGCCACAAAAACATGCTTGCCTCAAGTTACACTAAGATCTCGTGAAGACAAGTCATGGAAACAGCAAGTAAACTGGTGGGCAAAATTAAATATTACTGCAAGACTACAGATGTTGGTGTGGATTGTGTTAAAAGAATTGACTGTTGATTCATGCACCTGTATTGGAATTTGCTACATTTACTGAATAGCTTAGAGAACTTTCCTACGTGGAAATTACTAAATTGGTTACACTTCCCACTGCTAAAACTTTTACCTTTTGTTTCTTGTTCTCTGTCAGCAGCTGCAGGTTGCAATGAATTTGTAGCTTAAGTAGAGCTGGTTACTGGTCAGTCATTCAGAAACTGGTGTACTCTTTTGAATTTAGGTGTAATTGGTAGAAGGCCGAACTTTTAGCTGATCATTTAAAGGAAAGAAGAGTAATATCCTGAAAGTAGGGTCTTGCCAACCTCTGTCACCTGGCTTGTTTAAAATTTTAGTAAGTAATTAATAAAGTTTCAAGTGTTACCACATTCTGTAAGGCTGTGCTTATATTCTTCAGTTTCTCCATCAAATCTTGTTTCATTCGTCTTGTTGGAAAGGGAACTGTATGCAACTTGGTAAAGATGAGACAAGCATTTTGGTTCTAGCTCATAGATTGTGATGTCAGTTTATTTAATCTCTGTAAACAAGGAGAATTATGCCTAGAAAATACTTGGGCTGCCAATACAGAAGAACAAGTGTTGCATGGAATGGTATGTTTTCATGTTGTCAGATATTGGATCCTTTTAAACTTATCAGTTTAACCCCTTGCAAATTTCATATACTTTTTTAATGAAGAGTTGTGTTAAAGACATTGATTGTAATTAAGCTTGGTGAACATTTAAAAATACGACCTAGTTGTTTCTCAGTTCCAAAATATGGACCTAAGGCTTTTAGTAAATGTAACTGCATTTATGTGCTTTTGTTTGCTTATTTTTACCCTAATGCAGTTTGGATGCTAGTCCTGGCTCCTTTCCAAGGAGGAAGTTGGCTAAATGCAATGTGAAGGAAGCTAGGCTTCGGGGAATGAGTGGGAAAGTAAAATTTGTAGAAAGGCGCTTTAGTGATAAACATATGTGTCCTTAGGGGTGTGCTACTTTTTTTGTGAATGCCTGATGATACTGGCTTGAACTCCAGTGAAATGACTGAGTGGCATTTTGTTGAAAAGAAAGAAAAAAAACTCCCATTCTGGTGCATAAACAAACTGACTTTGCAGGAGTTGTTCTTTATTTTAGCTGATTAATCTGATTCTTCCCTCTGTTTTGTTAGCCAAGGGGATGATCCTTGAAGTGTATGTGCCTGTAACTTGGCGTGTTGAACCTTGAATACAAAGATGTTTTCCAAACCGAGGTCTAAGAGAACAAAGAAACAAAAGAAGTTGCTTTTTAAAGGTTTTCACTGTAGTCCTTCAGTGTTTTCTCTTGCAGCTCTGAGGAGCTCTCAGCCATCTTTTATACAAAAGCACTATATCTAATTCTTTTCCCCTTGAAAGAAAGTCTCTGTTTCCTGAAGGTGGTTTCATTCCTATGTCAGATTTGAAACTTGTTTGATAAAGGACCACCTTTAGATGGACAGGAGATAGTGTCTGCAAAAGCACTGTGGTTTGTCTTCTCAGCTAGCGTACTGGGACAGTCCTTAACTGCTCGTAAACCACACTGGACTTCAGAGGTAATTAAAAACCTGGAGTTGTTCTTGGAAGTAAATAGAATTCAGCGCGATTTGACCAGTGATTGAAGTGTTCTTCATATGACTTTGAGCAATGGTTTCAGCCTTTAGTGGATCACTACAGTGTTTCTAATGAAGTACCTCCTTAAACCACCTTACGTGTTAGATTATGTTGTGTATGTGAACTTGCAGCTTCTCTTTTTTCTTCTTTCAGATGTTTTGGGACTATCAAAACCCCAGTACATTAGAGTCTGAAGACAACTTTTAAGGGATGTGTATTTACATATTTGCTAAATGGTACTACAGAAAGCTTTCTGACAGCTTAAGATTTACACAATTTAAAACATTATACTGCTTTATTCTTTATATCAGAAAGCCTTGGAGAGCTAGTGAATATCGAGTGAAATGGAAGCTGGTGAATGCTAACCATGATATTCCTGACTATTGTTAGGTGATATTACAAGAAAAATCAGGAACATGCGACTAAATCACGACTTGCTCCTCAGACTTCAGCAGAAATCAGTTATATGAATTTGTAGTGTAAAAGATACAAATGAAGCTTATAGTGAAACCATGTTTGAGCTCTAAATCAGGATTTTTAGCTTGTCAGGAAGCATGGGAACAGGCTGATTCACCAGCTGCCTTGCCAGCATATGTCATTGACTGAGTCACTTTAATTTATTCTTCAGATATTAGAATGCTATTAACTTTTTTGAAGCAAGCAGGAGACTGGGTCCATGGAATGCTATATAACTGGCTTGAAAACCACATATACTACTTCAGCCCCAATTGTGTGAGACTTCTTTTTACATGTAGAATAGTATGAGGGTTACTTCCTGTATTGTGGAAGTTCTCATTTCTTTCTCTTTTCAGGAAGAGAAGAGAGCATGTAATATAGGCAGTAGTGTTTGTGTAAGGCTTGCAGTTATTTTTATTTTGTCATATGATAAGAATAGCTGAGACAGTATTTTGGGTAATCAAGATACCTGTAACTTTAATACAGATTTTCCTCGGGGAAATGCAGAATGTAGGTATTAAGCTAATTCAATGTGTACAGTGAAATACCTTTTTTAAATAAATCTAAATAGAGTTTTGTAGAAAAACAAATATTACCTCTCTGGCAAATGCTAAAGTGTGTGGTGGTAGCATTTTTGGGCTTACTGTAAGGTGCTGCACAATACCTCGGGATTCTCAGGGAAAAGGATTTATGTAATTGTATGTAATGTGGGATGCTGTGGTCTGCCTTCAGCTGGCCTTACTTAAAATATTTCATATGCTGCTCCACTGCAGTATTCCTCCGAGTAACTCAAAAATCTGAACACAGTATTGTACTTCATCTTGGTAACAAAGTGCTGTAATCAGCAGCTAATTAAAGATACTAAACATAAAAGTTGAGATACTGAGTTTTATGTATTTTAATTGGCATATATGTTGCACATCATATGTATCTGTGTATAATATCAACACTTATTATCATTGCAGTAATGTAAGGTACATAGCAGGTCTGTGCCTTGCCTGATGGCTGACCAGATGGGTGAGAGTTGCTGGTAGTTTGGTTTTGCTCACTTGAAACTGCAGTAGAGTAGCAGATCTTTAGACTTAGATCTTTCTAAAGATTGTTTTTTTTCAAACTCTAGGTTCACCCATTTATTTAGGAGGTATCTGCATGGTCTTAGGCAGGCAGATGCAAACGAACTCTTCCTGTGCTCTTGGTCTGTTGGCTAAGAGGGAGCAGTGTAGCTGTTAATATGACTTGGAGCCTGAAAGCCTGCTCTGGAGCTGAATGATGTCTGCTCAGTTCTCTGTTCTTGTGCAAAGGACAAAGGCGGCATACCCCTGCCTGCTTGTCTCCAGACCTGGCCATCTTCTATGGAAAGCGGTGGTGTCCCTGGGAGCAGGCCCGGAGTAGCATTTGTGTTCAAAGTCTGATTAATTGGCAGGTTCTTGAGTGAGACCTCTCTGGAGGAAAAGCACATTTTAAAAACGGGTTGACTCTGCTTTTGATCAGACATTAATAGTAATTAATAATGGCTTGATCATCCTGATGGTGCTCTCGATGATTTGGCATGCTTCCCAGGCAGTGTAGGTTACCTTTTGTACTCTTCACATGTAACTTGAATTTCAGCATCTGAAAAACGTTGGGAATAAAAAGGAAAGCAATTCTCTTTGTATAGTTGAATAACTGGCTGCGGTGAGCTGTGCAAAGAATACTGTTAACGGGGGCCTTCCAGCCAGGGCGGTTAGCTGCAGGGACAGAGGGCTTGCATAGGTCGAGCAAGTGTCAGGGCTTACGGAGCAGAGCGTGGGCCTGAGCTGTCTGCGTGGCTGCTGCCTGCGGGGCAGCGCAGGAGGGTGCCAGGCAGAGCAGCTTTGCACGTCTGAGCGCTTCAGCGGGGAGGTGGGGCAGAGCAGAGTGAAGTAGTGTTGGTGTATGCGTGTAGTGAGGGGGTGATGGCAAAGGCAAAAGTCCTACGTCGTGTGTAGTTAGATTTATCGCGGTGACCTAGCTAAGATTTGGGATGGGTGCTGTGGTGTGTCTGGCTGTCCTTGGTACTGCAACAGACATCTGAGCACGTGACGCTGATCTCTTTTCCACAATAATGAAGAGTAGCAAAGGGAGGGACACTTCATAACTGCAGAGCATCATCGTTGTAGCCAAAAGTGAGACACTGTTGCAGGCCAGCAGAAGTCTCTCTGGTTAAATAATAACCATTTTTTAAAAGAAACGTGTTTAGGAAAGCCTTGAGGAGACTCTATCCGAAAACACAAAGAAAAGATTAAAGATTTAATGATACTGGCTTGCTTGAGTCTTTCCAGTGTGCTGTGTTCAGCAAAATCACATCTCTAAAGCAGGGAGGTGTTAAGTGCTCATCCAGATTTCCCTCTGTTTCCTGGAGTTGGTGATACCCAGTGAAAGTATCTGCCATCGTTCATACTGAATTCGTTTTCATTGGTATAATGAAAGGCAGACAGACTAATTTCAATAACTTGATAGCTCTGGGATTTTTGACTGGGGAGCCCCAGTTTCTCTGAAGGGGCTAGAGTGAAACCTTTAGCTCTTTCCTTTGTGCTCTCAGAGGAAAGAGGTACATACCTCTTGGGAGTCAGTAGGATTCGTTGCTGTACTACCTATATGTATTGTCTTAGTAGTGAGGCATGGATTTCTTGTTGCAGGTGTTGTCAGCAGCAAGGAGGGAAGTAGCAATGGTCTGTGGTTTAGTGATGGCTAAGTACAACTACGCAGTTAGGTGGAACGGTGTATGTAGAATTGAAAAGCTTATGCCATGTAGCAGGGATTTTCATTCTGCATTAAGAGAAGGGTGACGAATTGGAAGGACAAGTGTAGGAGCACTGTGTGCGTGTTGATAGGAATACTGGTACATTGCTCCTAGAAAAGTTTTCTCGTTTTCGGATTGAAGTAACCTGTTTTCTGGAATGCCTTCAGCCACTTGTCAGAGAATAACTCTATGAAATCTTCAGTCACTGAACACAAATTTTGAAGTTAACATAGGTGAAATGATGAAATGAGAAAATCCTGTTACTCTATCCTATTTAGGGAAAGGGATGATGAACTGATACTACGTGCCTTTGTGGTTGGTCCAGGAACTTACACTGCTGACAATTTGAGCTGGCTTCAGATTTTTAGGAAACCTTGGAAAAGCCTGGCAAAAGGGATATAGGCTTGACTACTTAGCTGTTATATCAGAATTGTATTTGCTTAATTTAGCTCGGCCCTGGGTGACTGCCATAGATGATTTCCCCAAACAAATTCTTCATGTGTTTGTGATACAATCTTCAGTGGGAGCCTTTTGATCTTCAAACATTTGCCTTTTGCAGCTGTGCGTTTTGCCTGTTATATGTGTTAATGCTTTTAGATTAGTTTTTTTTGCTACTAATTCTCTGAATACATTCTAATGAAACTCTGAACTGCTTTTAGAAAGAAGACCGTTGTTAGACCCATTGTTCTGATTTAACTACTGTCTTGGACGGTTTCTTGACCATACTTTTTGTTAGTATTCTTCACATAATAGGTTTCTACAAACCTTTGCATTAATTTTTTGCTGCCTAGTGATGTGTTGGTGAATGAATGTTAGTAAGATTCTGTCCCCCACCTCACCCTGTGCTTCAGCTATCTTAACATAGAGTATGAGCCTCATAATGTGTAAGCCAGACTCAGCTTGGATTTACTTTTTCACTTTAAGCTTTCCTAGTTACTTTGTAAAGAGATAAAAATTGATTCTATACTCTCTCTTCCTGTTTCTGTCACATAGCGTATTACTCAAAATCATTGCTTTTCTAGTATTTGAATATAAGGTTCTTCGAATGGGTGACCTTTAGTCTGCTGTGTATGGCAGTCATATGTGCCCTGTTTCTGCCAAGATTTATTTTTGGAGTAGTTGTATTTTAAGCAGTTGAAAGCCTTTGAGAAAAAATATTCAGCTTAAGTGAGATGTATGAGTTTCACTTTGAATAAAACAGCATTATGATAAAGGTAACAGCAATAAAGGATATTGACTGACTGAAATATTAATGCATGTATTAAACTTAAGATTTTGAAACCTCCAGCAATTCTTATTACTTTCTGCTATAAAAGATGGTGTCAAATGCTAGTCTTGGAAGTGATTTTTTTTCAAAGATTATCTTTAAAAGATCATGTATTGGATTTTGTTTTTTTTAAAAAACATATTGTATTCTGAACATTCCTGTCCCACAGTGACGTAAGAACCAACTGGAACCGTTCTGATGCTTATGTTGGGACCTTACTATTCCCACCTATGGTTTGTATCCCTGCATCAGAAGATTTCTGGCAAAATCTGTTACCATTTCCAGAATGAATGTTAAGCATATGGAGATTGGAAACCCCTCTGCAGTCCTCTGGGAGAGCTCTGAAGTGTAGCGTTGCTGATGGAGAGGAATTGGGGATATTGAGTACCACAGTTTTGTGTTTGGCCTATAGCGTTCCTCTTGTTTTCTGAAGGCATTCAGTGTGTCTTCCTTTTGATATGACGTGGAAATAAAATACTGCTGGACTTGATTTGCAAAAGAGTTCATTGTGGCGTTGTATCTAAATAAAAACTCCTGCTTCAGCAACCGGTCCCTCAGTCCGGTGTTGCAGGTGTCTCGTAGTGTCTTGGATAGATGCACAGTGTGCTGAGTTGGAGTTGCATTTTCCAGTTGAAATTCTGCTTTGGTTAGATTCTATTAGAAGATCTCGGGAAGGGATTTGTTCCTGTAGCTCAGTGCGTTTAGTGTCTTAGCAATTGTTGTGTAGGCTGCACTGCAGAATTGTTTGTGACAACCATTGAGCAATTCAGTGTTTTGAGGAAGTCGGCAAAGGTCAAAATAAATAGTTGCCAGCAGCACCACTTCAAAGGAAGTTCCTTTTCAACCTTGGTTTTGAATAGTTGTAACCTTTTGCTAGGCAGCTATCTTCCTTTAAGATGCATCTAGATTCTCCCAGAGTTTGACCCGGGGAGGAACTGGTCTCCGTCTGTCACTGTAGGTCAAAGCCTCTTATATTTTTGGTTGCTGAAGGAAGATGTAGTGAGGGGCTCATTAGAAAATAACTTCAGGGGCTGCTGGTCTCTCTGCTCTAGTGATGGGCAAATCTGTTTGTGTACCTTGTAACACTGGTCAAGAAGTAGGGGCAGATTATGATCAGCCCCAGTTAATCTCCTCTTTCCTGAACCTGCAGTTTCCCTGACTGTCTGCTCAGAGCTCCCTTCTGCATTAGTAGCACCTTTCACTTTTCCTCCAGGACCCTTCTCAAACCCTAGGATTGTCCAGGCACTGGCAGTGGCTCAGGGGTCAAGGACACTTGGTGTAGGGGTGACCTGAAGAGAAAGTGAGGAAGAAGAGCTGGTGGCATGAGGCCTTTAATGTAAGACCTTCAGGAGCTGTTGCAGTTTCATGGGCGTAAATTCTTTGACTATTTTCTGCACCCTGGCAGGTGCTAGAGGACCTTTGGTGCAGGTTGGAAATGTGGTACCCCTGTTCCTCTGTCCTGCCACTGTTGGGGTTAATGAAGGTGAGCAGTGGGTGGTCTGGAGTGTTTACGTTGATATACTTGTTCTGCTCCACTGTCCCTCAGTAAAATAGTTGAGAACAAGTCTTAGGAGGAGCGGCTGAGGGAGCTGGGGCTGTTTAGTCTGGAGAAGAGGAGGCTGAGGGGAGACATTATTCCTCTCTACAACTACCTGAAAGGAGGTTGTAGTGAGGCAGGTGTTGGTCTCTTCTCCCAAGTAACTAGTGATAGGAGAGGCAATGGCCTCAAGTTGCGTCAGGGGAGGTTCAGATTGGATATTAGGAAAAACTTCTTTACTTGAAGAGTGGACAGGCATTGGAACAGGCTACCCAGGGAGGTGGTGGAGTCACCATCCCTGGAGGTTTTCAAAAAAAAGTGTAGATACAGTTTAGCAGGCATGGTGGTGTTGGGGTGACGGTTGGACTTGATGATCTTGGAGGTCTTTTCCAACCTGAATAATTCTATGATTCTATGACTGTTTCTATAGCTATTTTTGTACAGTTTATGTGCCATTACTAGTTTATCAAGATGTTTTAAAATAAGCTTTTATTTCTATTTATTTTTATAATGGGAAGTCTGAGCTAATCCTGGATCCTGTGGTATTTCTGTACTGCAGAAATGAGCGCTCTGAGTATGTGTCAGGAATTCCTCTGAATCTTTCTTTGTGGGTTAGCAGCATACTTGCATGTCACTTCTTCTGGAATGTTGTATTGCTGTTGATGCTTGTGTTGCTTCTGGTGGCCTTGGGTGTTCTGAAGAAATACATAATCTCAGTGTCGCTTCACACATGTTTGTATTTTTCTCTCTCTCTTCAGTGACAGCACGTTTACTGAAATAAGAGTATTAAAAATGACAACTGTTGCATCCTCTTCTTTTTGTCATCACAGGTGGCGACAGACAAGGTTGCAGGAAAGCTGAGCTCTACTCTCTCATGGGTGAAGAATACTGTATCACACACCGTCAGTCAAATGGCCAGTCAGGTGGCAAGTCCATCTGCCTCGTTACACACTACATCCTCCTCTACCACTCTGTCTACACCTGCGTTATCGCCATCCTCACCAACACAGCTGAGTCCAGACGACTTAGAATTACTCGCTAAACTTGAGGAACAGAACAGGTGAATGGAAAGCTTTTTGGTCTTCAAAGTATAGTAATGAGACTAAAGTTTGTTTTATTGCCATTTCAGCATAATGGCTGTTAAAGGTAGGTTAGGTAAAATGCCATGGCACAACAGTTCAATTTCAAGGTCCCAAGGTTTAAGAGCTTGTGGTTTTGTGCTGTGTTTTTAGAAGTTCTTTTTTTGTGGAGCTCTAAAACGTGTTTTTTCTCTCCTGGTTTTACAGGAGTGTTTATAGCTGCCTCTAATCCTAAGAATTTACACTGGAGTCATGTGATTTTCAGTATCCAATTTCATAGTCATAAATCGTTTTGTTTGGAAAAGACCTTTTAAGATCGAGTCCAATTGTATGTAAAATGGAGTATCTCAGGGATGAAAGTTTCATGTAACCTTCTCACTTGCTTAGATCAAAACCGTAATATCTGTCAGCTTTTTGAAATGTTAGATTTCTGAATTCTATTTTCTTTATTTTTCCACTTTTACTAAGTTCTTGCTTTCCACTGTAGAACCTGCTCTGTTTAGAGATGGAACAGTGGTCAGCCATCTTTATTTGCAAGAAGTAGTAGACGAATCCTGCTGTTATGCCAGTGGTGGAAGATGCATAATGTCTTCATTTTGTGAAAAGTAAATTCCTAATGAGTCTTGCCTGTTCATCCTGGTGCTTTTTTGTATAATAAGCAACTGTTTCTTTGGCAGTGTTTCCATGAGTGTATATTTATCTGCACCATCGACATTACAAGATGAAACTTTCCTTTGGATCGGTTGCTCTTGACGTGTGCAGTGATTGCAAATAGGAATTCTCACTAAAATATCAAATTGGACTGTGTGATTTCTTAATGTTGAATTTCCAGAATCTGTACTTATTTGCAGTCTTGAGGCAGGACTTCTAAATCATCTGGCCTCTTGCAAAATGTGGTTATATTTGACAACCATGTTTCAGTAGTTTGTGAGAGGCTGGCTGTAAAGGAGAACTTGAGCTCCAAATAGTTTAGACTTGGCAGATTGCTGCAGGGCTTTGACAGCTACTGAAGGCTGCTATCCCGTGTGCTGTAGTGAAGTGCAGAGTTGGGCAGTTTAGCTCAAACTAGCTTCCATTCCAGCTTCTACTAGCGTGCTGGACTTTGCACTGAGGCAGTTGATGTGCTCAGGGTTTTTTTTATTCTGGTGTTTCAATTATGAGGGCAGTGACTTTCAGCAGAGGAAGAGAGTAACTGGGAGAAGGAGGGGCTAATACCATTGTGTCACGTGGTATGTCTGCTCTCATGTTTGTGTTCTGCAGCCTAATAGCAATACAGCTTACAGGGAATTTGTTACATCTGTCTAGTTCTTGACCGAGAGCGGAGGGCAGCTTCTAGAGCCACCTCATTCTCTTTTCCTTGTGGTTTATGGGGTTGTCTCTCCTTCAAAGATTAACTATATGTAATTTTTGCTGTGCTAGTAGCAAACAAAAATTTATCAAAGGAAGAAAAAAAAGAGTTAGAGTGCTTTTAAGAAAGCTAATTTGCATTTAATCTGAGGCATTCAGCTCTGTTCATGACTAAGTGACTAACTTCTATTTGAAAAGCAGTAATTGTCTGTTCTTTGGACTGCTTGTCTGTGTTAGAGCATAATGTCTTTACCGCTAGAGTCATCTCGTTAAGCCTCGCAGTTACACTAGTTTGTTTCTTGAAACAAGGATGTGAGCTTGGCCTTGCTAGCCTTTCTTTTTCAAGTCGGCTTTCTTCATTTAGTAAATAAGCTAGCAAATCTTGTCTGGTCTCATTCAATTTTAGCCAGACCTGTTGTTCAATCCCATAGTAGTCATCTGTGTGCATTCTAATCAGAGGCTATCCTATCAAGTGTACCTTTTCTCGTGAATACTACACTGTAATACAGAAATTTAATGCTCGTATTATGCTGGGTGCACCGTAGTTTCAGCACAGTTTGAGTCTGCATTTTAGTACAGTGACACATTGTTGACAAGGAACTGTACTCTGAACACAGGGAACTATTCTTGTTTCTGCTTGCTGGGAGAATTGCTGGTGATGGATATTTTTAAAGGTTTCCTTTTCATTGTTGGCTTTTATGTCAGTAACAGGAATATGAATTCGTTAAGCAGCTAGAAATGGAAAGAACTAAAACTGTATCAAGCTATGTCTTCTAGCATTCTGTAATCCAATTATACTGAAATTCCCCTCAGAATAATGAGGTAGCTCGGTCCAGAGTCCTGGTGGAGCTGTTTGGCATTAGTAAATCATTTATAAAAGTTTTAGGTGAAAGAAAACAGGGACTAAATGCCACAGAACTTGCTGCTTACTGCAAAAAGAACTTCCCGTTTTCAAATCTAAGGACAATGAGTTTATCCAGGTAAGGTCAAATTACAGAAACTTAGCCTAGCTTCTATAGAAAGCTGTGAAAACTGTAAGTGACTAGTTAGAACCTTGTTTTTGTAACTGTAATGTTTATTCTGTGCTTGTTTGTTGTTTGTGATTACTTTGAATTTGATCTTTAGATACTGTCTCAGGTTGAGAGGAGGAGTTCCAAACTGTATTCATTATGGATCAGTGTAGGCCAGGTTTCTAAACATGTAAAATTTTTTTTTTTAGTTTTTCCTCAAAAAAAATTTTTTTCCTTAACATGGACTCATCCTGAAAAAGCTTTTTGTTTCTTTTTCGAAGGCACTACTATTTAACCCTTTTCCAAAATACTACTGTAGAGACTGTACTTTTTATCTTCATGAATTCAATTACTTTTTCCCCTAACTTACATAAACACTGGGTGAAAGCTGGGAACAGGGAAAGCTAGTATAAATATCTCTATTGTAGCAGAGAGCTTAAAAGGTGTAGGTATGCTGAGATGTCTGTACAATCTCAGGTACAATGTAACTCAGCTTATAATTTATTAAATATCTAAAACCTAAGCTGACCTTGCTGAAATGCTGGGGGAGGGGGTTAGCTTTTGTGCAGGTGCATTGAGAAATGGTTCAACTAGATCACTCTGATTTAGGGATGTTGAAATTTTTGGAAGTTAAAGCACAAATGAAACTCTTGATATAGCAAAACACTTTTTCAAGTTAGTCTGAATTCTTGCTCTCAGCTAATGTGGTCTAAAAAAATTCCCCCTGCTTATGGGGCTCAATTTTAGCTGAGTGTAAACAAAGGGTGCCTTTTTGCCCAGAATCCCCACTTCCTTGCAAAATTGATGGCCCTAGCAACCAGCTACCAGGGAAGTCTCTTCAGCAACTTGTCCAGCACTTGGCACATCTTTATGTATACCTTGCTCCCCGATGACCCCAGAAGTTCTCACATCTCAACTCCAGGATTTAATTACACATTCATTAGCTATACTAACCACTTTTGTTGCCTGGTCCTCATTCTTTAGGTCTGAAATTTTTCCCATGCATTTATAAAACACCATGTTGATTTGTGAACAGCTGTCAGCAAATGTCAGGGGTTTTAAAATTGCTCCAGGTCTTAATTATTCCATCTGTATTTGCATGGCCAATTAAATTAAAGGTGTAATCAGGTAGACTTTTAGGAGGTTAATATTTTCTTTAAGATTACTGACTCTTTTGCAGTACTTCGACAAAAACAACACAAGGAAGTTAAAGATCCTCAATGATAGTGTCAAATGTCAATCTGATGCACAACAGTTGTGGATTTTTTTGTTGCTAGTAAAATCAAAGTTGTCTTGCTGGTACTTCTGCTCAAAACAAAACATCTTCCCTGCAGGGCTGTTAATCTCCAGTTGATGAATGTGTAAAAGAGTGTTGGAATTGCAATGCTTCTGTACTTTCTGATTTAATGACTTTATGTATTAAGATCTAGTTCATGAGACCACAAAATGCTTATATTCTTAATGTTGCTGATGCATGATGTGACATTTTTATCCATTTCTTAACGCTGCAATGTGAGCTGTTCTGTCTGCAGAATTACTTGAGATCTCAAGAACAAACTGCAACATTGACCAGTTATTTTCAAATTTAGTGCAAATGTATGTCAGAAAAACTGTTTCACTGAATCTTTGGGTGCGTTCTTTTTAAAGAGGTTGGAAGAATTGACTTCTAAACAAACAATTAATAGTGTGGTCCGTGATTAAGATAGAAAGCTAGAGAGAGACGCTTTACAAGGGCATGTAGTGATAAGACAAGGGGTAATAGCTTTAAACTGAAAGAGGGTAGATTTAATAAAGAAATTCTTTCCTATGAGGGTGGTGAGGCACTGGCACAGGTTGCCCAGAGAAGCTGTGGATGTCACTTCCCTGGAAGTGTTCAAGGCCGGGCTGGCTGGGCCTTTGAGCAACCTGGTCTAGTGGAAGGTGTCCGTGCCCATGGAAGAGGGGTTGGAGTGAAATGATCTTTAAGGTCCCTTCCAACCCAAATCATTCTATAATTAGAAGAACTTGATTTTTTTTGTGTGTGTGTGATTTCTTTGCAGACTCTTGGAAACAGATAGCAAATCCTTGCGATCAGTAAATGGGTCAAGAAGAAATAGCGGATCTTCTCTTGTATCTAGTTCATCAGCTTCTAGCAATCTCAGCCATCTTGAAGAAGACTCATGGATCCTGTGGGGGAGGATTGTGAATGAATGGGAAGATGTACGGAAAAAGAAAGAAAAGCAAGTTAAGGTAGTAGTTGGACACCATTTTTTAGGATGTATCTGTGATGTGATATAAATCACACTATTTTATCTTCCTGTTTGCCTTATTTTTTAAAAATAAATATGTATTAGAAGCTTCCAGTTGAATCTACTTCCATCCTTAAGCCTTAGTGCTTCCTATGTAACTGTTAGCAGACTTCAGTAACAGTTTTGTCCAGCCAATGTCTCTTATTGAAAACTGGATGCCTTTACTATGTTTTGAATACTAAAGCTTTCAGTCTATCTCTAACGAGAGATTCCCAGGAATATAGGGAACATTGCATCATGTTTTCGAACTGGAATTACTGAAAGCCCACTGAAGGGCATCTGATAGCTGGATGCTGTGATTATTTTCCCGCGGAGCAGCTGTCTTTTTAAAGCATTCTTATTAGAAGAGCTGATAATTCTACTGTATGAGGCTCTGATGAGGTTTTTGTGCATGCCAAGTGTATTGACCCCAGGGATGACCTTAAGCAGAAGAACACATAGTTTCTAAATTTGGAGTGGGTCAGACAAACTTGGACCAGTGTGTGTTCGGTCTGGGTTAGTCGTGGGCATGTACAGAAGTGGAATTCAATTACGCTTTAAATTCAAACTTAAAAGTATCTACGGCATTTGAACATGTCCATGTTTCAGAGGCAGCAAGTACAGTGGCGTGGGATTTTTTGTCTGTAGGCAAGTCTGTTCTGCTTTGGTTGTTTGACTGTAGTCCGTAGTTTTATGTGCAGAATACAAATTTCAGGGTCTTTTGAGCAGCTTGAAATGTGTGTGTATGAATAGGTTGTGGGAAGACAGAACAATGGGCTAAAGTATCTTTTATGTGAAGCAATTGTGAAGGGAGAACATGACTTGAGAGAGGAAACAAGGGAAGAAAATGAATTCAAGACTTCCTGCTTGCGTAGGGAAAACAGTTTTTGGAAAGGTGTTCCCGAAAGGTCATGAAAAGAAGGCCACATGAACCTGGCAAGAGAAAGCAGAAGTGAGATGGTAATGAGTAGATACAGTTCGATAGAGTTTGTTTGAACTTCCTGCATTTGAACATTTTGGTGTCACACATATAACTTCTTTTTACAGCTGGCCAAGTATAATTTGGGGAGTATTCTACTAACTTCCAGTAAATATTTAATTACATTGCTAGTGAGTTTTCCTTTGCTGGTTAAATAATTCTCAGTAAATTTTTTTTGTTTTGTTTGTTGAAAGTTGGCCTAAACGGTGTCATTCTGCGTTTATGATGGAATACCTGAACATCCATACCTATTTCCTGATTGTGCCAGGAGGTATGACTTTAGCAGCATAGGTGTCCTTTGTCTTGGCTGTAAAAGCTGGTCTTACTAGATATCTGTTAACTTTTTTACGTTTTGGACATAGGTGTATAAACCTTCCTGCCTGGATGATGTGTTCCTTCCTTACATCTTTTGATCCTCTTCAGAACTTGCTTCCTGTTACGGAGGCATTCTGAAGGGTGACTGAAGTCCTGCTTTTCAGTGTGCATAATGCTGTGTAGAATAGCACTGTTCTAGTGCTGCTTAGTAGGTGCGTTTTCCTGCTGTTTCTTTAGGATTCTTGGAGGGATTAACCCCACTATTTTGTCGAGCAGGTGCATGGTGTCTTAAAGCAAGAAACCACTTGCTAATGCTTTGTTATTAGTAGCCCTGGAGGCTTTAGGCTGACTGATCTGCAATCTGATAGTGCGTTGTTGACAAATGGTAGCTACAGACAGATGTGGAAAGCTGATGTGGTAGGGTTGCTGTCTTGGAGTTGGAGATCTTTTAGGAAATAACACAGGGTATTGTAGTTGCGTTGTAGCTGAGCCAAATAGTTGGAGTGGCATTTACTAGGATGGTTCTGAAGAAGGCAGAAGATATTAGAAAATTGAGGTCAGTGATGCAAAACTCCTGTAGTAGAGTTCAAGCTTAACAAAAGCAGGAGTCTCTTTAAAAGTTATCACTGTTGCATTAGTTAATTAGTTTGGAGAAGTAGGAGAAATATTTGGAACAAACAGGAATAAGAAGGTTTGCAGGACAGGAGATTACTGTGGCTTCAGAATAAATACTGTCCTTTAGGAGACAGAATACTTGATAAGAGTTCTTAAGGTACAAAAAATTATTAAAGGAACCCTCTTGTCTTGAGGAGACAACCTTTGAGGTCAGACTCATCCTAGTTGCAGAAAGTACCACTCAGTCTGTAAACTTCCCGACTCATGCTTTTTTCTCAGATTTCAGATAAGCAACAAGACTACTTTCTGCTTGTGCTTTCTGAAAAGACGATTCCTTGATCTGTTGATTTGGAAAGGTTTGAGTTGTGTGATACCTAGATGACTTTTTTTTAGGGAAGATAAAGTAAATTTAGCTAATTCAGTAGATGTAAACTTTATATTTTCTTGGTCCAGTGTCTGAAACTACATTTAAATACTTTCTTAAAAGAGAACTTGGAAATACTGGCATACCAGAGAAATTAGACACAATTTAAGTTTGGCACATGACTTCTGATAGTAGTACTGTGCAATATTTTTTTGTTGCAGTTGGCTGTGCTGCAGTTAGTTCCACTTTTTATCATTTACCTGTCTTGGCAATAATTTTTAATTGGTGATTTTTTATATCTCAATTGCTAAAAGTATAATTAGGGGTGTTATCTTCAGTAATCTTTTGTGAAATATAAAAATAACTATTAAATTCTGGCTCATTGGAGCTCTTGTTTTAACATTACTTGAATATTCCATTTTTGAAGTAGTAGCTTACTATGAATAAGGGACTACTTTCATTAGCTAATTTAGCCACTAAAAATTATTCTGTCTCTCCTTGCTTTTGTTAGCTGACAATCTGTCAGGCTAAAATTGAGGTTTACACATTATAAACTATATGGTTGCTTTGTGACATTATGTAAACATTCATCCCTGAAGTTGTGAGGAACTTTAGTGTGTTGAAGTGTTTTGTTCTTTAGGCTTATGTTTATATTTTCAGTAAATATAAATGAATTCATGTCTTTTTTGTGCTTTAGGAGCTTGTTCGAAAAGGGATACCTCATCATTTCAGAGCAATTGTTTGGCAACTCTTATGCAGTGCTCAAAGCATGCCAATTAAGGACCAGTATTCAGAGCTTTTGAAAATGACATCTCCTTGTGAGAAATTAATAAGAAGGGACATAGCTAGAACGTACCCTGAACATGATTTTTTTAAAGAAAAAGACAGCCTTGGACAAGAGGTCTTGTTCAATGTAATGAAGGTAAGTCAGTATTTTCAGCTCTTGAAAGTACACTAGCTAGAACGTGCACAGAAGTTTGGAAAATAAATTGCCTTGTATATACTGAATTTGCATCAGTTTCATGTGTTCGTTTTCTAAACTTATTCCACTTGAAACGAATGGTTGAACAAATTACATTCCATTTTCAAAGACAGCCTTCAAATATGGTATTCCTGTAGTTAATGGTTTTACTTTATAAGAGATTTTAAAGACTTACTAACTTTGCATTAAAACAGTCACAAGCTAACTGCTGGTAGCGTAATGGAATAAAGTGTGCCATGAAGTAAAGTAAACAATGTTGGCCGAGACAAGAACACTGAAATCAGAACTAGCATTCGGTTTTCAAGTGTTTCTGAACCTGCAGGTGGTAGCAGCAAGTGGCAGGCACAAGCTAACGTGCAGTTGTTACAGTGCCCAAGCACAAAATGAGAAGGCCACCATAAAATTAAGTTATTTTTTCATTATTATACTAGAGCTTAATTTTTGAAAGACAGACTTTTGCATGCAACGTAGTTTCAACAGAAATGTTGGCAGGTTTCCAAATCATAGTAACTTCTGTAACTCTGAAATGAAGACACAACATGCATGGAGATCACTGCATTTCCTCCACCTGTAAATAAGACTGCAGCACATAATTTTTCTGAAAAGAACTGTTAAGTCTTTGTCTGGTCTGTCTCCTACAAAAGTAGTAACCTTGTGCAGTTTGTATGTCAGTGGCTTCTCTTATCTTTTGGCAAATTCCTGTGTTTGAAAATTGCATGTATTTTTTTAGGTATGCCTTAGTGTGTTAACTGTGTAGGCTATCAGAGAGCAGAGTTCATCATACCCCTTTGTAGCAGCAGGCAGCAACTAGAATATCTGACTAAAACTTCTGCATAGAGTATCTGTCCTTGCTGGATTTGGGAGAGAAGAGTGAGTTATTAGCAAACTAACAGCATGAACTATGATTACTTTTTATTGATGATGAGGTTTTAATTGTTGAGAGTTTTAAAACTTTTTCCTAGGCTTATTCTTTGGTGGATCGTGAGGTTGGATACTGTCAAGGAAGTGCTTTTATAGTTGGATTACTGCTTATGCAGGTAAACGTGATATTTTTAATATGTGAACCTTTAAAATCCCTGCTAGAATGCATAATATGTCATGGTGCTTTATTGGGAATTTTTATAACGATTTTCCTTCGTCATTTTGTTACAATGGACTTGTCACGGGCAGCTATTTACTCTGCAAATCAAAGGAGACTTACTCTCTGTGGTTCTATACTATCTTTGAGTGGGAGAATACATTTATTTCTCAGAGCTAAGGTAGGGTTGCAGGCTTGCATATTAACAAACTTCTTATTTCAGTTCTATTACACTGAATCTCCTCAGAGTTCAAATGGAACTTCACAGTTTGTTTGATAGTCTTAAAGCTGCCTTTGTACTACTGCCTTGTGTTTTATGACAAAGTAGGGTATAAGAAACTTGCACACCTCCATTTCGTTTTAGAAATCACTTGATAGAATTCAATATATACAAAAGTTCATTACAGTAATTGGTTGTAAATCCCTTAAAACAAAAAACCAGAAATAACCCAAAACCAGAAAAAAAACACTGCACACACAAAAAACCCCAACTCTAAACCCTCGCATGCACTTACTCTGATATATCCTTATATTTGTCCAGAGTTTTTATTGTGCTTCTTTATTTTTAATTATAGATGCCAGAAGAAGAGGCATTTTGTGTGTTTGTTAAATTAATGCAAGATTACAGACTACGAGAACTCTTTAAACCAAGTATGGCTGAACTGGGTCTTTGTATGTACCAGTTTGAGTGCATGATACAGGTACATGCAAAATCTATCAAACTTTCTCTTCAGTAACTATTCATAAAGAACTTGAGAATTACAGTTCAAGAGCAGGCGTGTCTGTTGGCTAATGGCTGTGCTCTTGCCAGTAGCTAGTTTCAGAACTTCAGAAGTGAATACGTGTGGCTGTGTGGTCTACTTGTTTAACATTTGGCAGACAGTGACTGGCTTTAAACACTGAAGCAGGAGGATTTGTATTGCTATAGTTTAAGCACATGAATGTCTAATTCTGTTTGGATCAAAGATTCTGAAAGTCGATGTCTTCATAGTCAATTTATAGCTATTTTAAAAAATAGAGTCTGGGAGATGTCCTCATATATAGAGTTAAAATTGTGTTCAGATTTGGGACATAGAACTTTTTCTTCCTGGTCAGGTTGATAGAGACAAATAGGTTTGTGTTTTGTGATCGAGTTCCTACCATGATGAGCAGAGGTGGGGTGTTAGATAGCAAATAAGATGTAGGTCCCTAGCCATACTCTAGATCTTTCCAGCTCTTTTTTGTAGCCCGTTCTCTAGATGTGACTTACAAGCTCGTGACTTCCTGTTAGGATCAGGAAGTGTTTTTGTAATCTGTGCTTTGCAGGATAGAAGAGTTATAGGGCGTTCTGTACTGGGACTTCTGTTGCATGGTTCTTGATCATGATGAGTAGTATCTTTGCTAGTCCTGTGTTACCAAGCTGCTGTCTCTACTAAATGTCAATTATTTTCTTCTTTTATTCAAAATTTGTCAAACATGGACACGCTGAAACTACCAGAAGAAGCTTAACGTATGGGTTTTTTTTTTCTTTCTCTTCTTTTCCAGGAGCATCTTCCAGAGCTTTATGTGCACTTTCAGTCTCAGAGTTTCCACACTTCTATGTATGCATCGTCATGGTTTTTAACTATATTTCTCACAACTTTTCCACTACCAATTGCAACAAGAATATTTGATATCTTTATGTCTGAGGTAACTACTCAATACTCATATGATCCATTTCAACAGTAACTGTTAAAAGCAGTTATTTAGGTACTGGTATAAATCCCATTACGGTGGGCAAATCTCAAATACTTGTGCTTTTTAGTCCTTATGCTTATCAGATTATTTTTCAGGGCAAAATGTCTGTGTATGTAGTTTATCAAGGAAGAGCATCTAAATCTTTGAATGTAGATACTGTATGCACCTTTGTACTCTAAGCCTATTCAAGAGTTGCCACATCTGTCAGTTCTGAATGCAGCCCAATAGCATTGCATACAGCAGGGACATCAGTTGCTCAGTATTATAGTAAATCTGGGGTGGAAAGTAATGCTGCTTTCAGGCCAAAGTTAAAGCTCCATGGGGATACAGAGGCCAAGAAGAGGGGATGTAGCCAAAGATATTTGTGGAATTAATCAGTGTCACAATCATGAAGACACCCAAGTTGTGTTTAGGATTAGAGCTTTGTGGGATGGTAACTGGTAACAAACCAAACTTTATGGTCCCTTTATGCCCTTTCTCTGCCTTTAGAAAGAAAATAGGAAGTCAAAAGTGGATCCTTTCAGCTTACATTCAAGAATGTCCAGAATAGTATATACTGAGACGTTCCCTTGTATCTGTTTAAGCAGTTTAACTGCATTGCACCAAGTCTGAAATTAAAATGGCTTTTTTAAGGGAGTACCTGGGTTTTTTTGGTGCTAGATCTATTTAAAACTTTGATAAAGCAGACATGGAGAACGCCTGTCACTCAAGAGTGTTTACCTTGGCACTAGCCTCTCTGAGGGGGATAGCTCTGGCATCAGGACAAATAACCAGACTACTTGTCGTTGGCCAAAATGAGAAACCCAGAACCAAATTATTGAGATTTTTTTAGTAGCTCTGTTGCTTTTTTGAGAAACTAGGTGAAATTTCCAACATTAGTAAGTAGTAGAATCGTTCTATCCTGTTGATAATGCCATGAATAACTGTTGGATATATCTTCACTTCTGTTTTCAGGGTTTAGAGATAGTATTTCGAGTAGGTTTAGCAGTACTTCAGATGAACCAAGCAGAGTTACTGCAACTTGACATGGAAGGAATGTTACAGGTAAATTAAGATTATAATAATTGTAAATGCCTGAAATGTGTAGAGAGTGTGTGTGTATTTCCTTGCAGCTATTAATTATGTGTAATCTTGTGCTCTGATTACTTTTAGCACTTTCAAAAGGTCATTCCACATCAGTTTGACAGTGGTCCAGACAAATTAATCCAAGCATCTTACCAAGTCAAATACAATGCAAAAAAGATGAAAAAGTAGGTATAACATTTTGAGAAAATAGATTATACTGTTGCTAACAGCTACTGTTTGTTTATCTTTAAAACTAGTTATTATTTCATTTTGAATTTTTCATCTTTAAATTTTTTGGTGTTTTTTTACTATAAACAGTTAAAACTGAAATTTTGTCTGCAAGAAAATTCTTCTAAAGCAGTATTTGCCATTTTTCTTAAATATAATAAAGCTATATCTCCTTTATAAAAATAACCTAAAAAACTTTTGAAGACAGCTACGAATTACAGCACTTCTGTAAGCAGGATCTGAATAGAAAAGGGGGGGGGCCTGCTGGTGGTGGGATGGATTGAATTTTTGGGATTGAAATAAGGAAAGGAGGTTAAACTTTATGATCTGGCCTAAATTCTTGAGGCGTTAGCTCTCAGGAACTGTAAGAGTATTCACCATGTTAAAGAGAGCATGTATGGTCAAGATTAGTGCTGTTTATAATATAAATTGGTGAAACTTTGTAATACCTTTGATAATTGTAAAATAACTTTCATTTGGGGTTTGAAATCCTGAGCATAATGCTACTTTTTTTTTTTACTGTTACTTGCATGTCTTCTCTTTTCTGTCTTTGGTAATTATGTTTCAATAAGCTAAGCTGCACATATTGTGCTTTTCCAGGTGGCTGTAATGTATTATACACTCACTGTCGTTGCGCCGCAGGTTGTGCTAGGGTCTTTTGAGTTGAATTTGCCAATCCTTCTGTCAGCAGCCTATGATCAATGCTGTAGAGTTAGCGGTCTTCTCTAAATCAGAACTAGTAACAAAGCTTTCAGGAAAAACTTTTTCTCTGGAAGTAAGTGTGTGTGGTTTAAAATCCTGCCATTCCAGATCTAAACTTCCTTGGTTGTTTTCTGTAGAGATCTTGTATATCTCAGGTTGCTGCTTCTTGCTTGCCACCTTTTTAAGTGGGACAATTGTGTGGTTTGCTGGAGAGGGGCCAAAATGGGTTTATATGTTTAAGTTCTTTGTCTCAAATCTCACTGCATCTTTCTGTCTTCTAACCTTTCCAAGCTTTGTTTTCTTTTGGCTGAATCTGTTGAATTGGTTATTGTATAATTGCATTGAGTGGTTGTTACAGAGTAGCTCCAAATCGCTGCCACTGTAAACATGTACAAGCAAGCACCTGCACTGCAGAGTGCTGGTTCAGAGTCTGTTCATATCTACAGAAGTGTTTGTGTTTAGACTTAGTTTTAATGTCCAGTCTAAATATTTACAGGTGTGCATTTCAAGTGGCCACTTATACAGAGGAAATATCAATAATCTGTGTTTCTGTTCTACTGTGGTTTGTTAGGTATTATACCAACAAGTAAGTTATCCAAAATTTTTCTAATCATAATTTACTATTTCTAATTTTTAGGTTAGAAAAGGAATACACTACAATAAAGACAAAAGAAATGGAAGAACAAGTTGAAATTAAAGTAAGAGAGCTTCAACAAATTTATTTATAGATCAATTTAGTTTGTAGATGTGGGGTTACATATTTGGTCTGTATATACAGCAGGACATGTAATTAAGGTCCCCAAATTGTTTTCTTTCAGTATTTGCATTTGGGATGTCTGTTCATAAAGGATACTTTTAATGAAATTACTGAGACTTTGGGATTTTAAAGAAAAATCTTTGACAACGACCTGCTGTACTTAGTTTTCATTATTTTCTACTGACTAAAGCTTGATTACAGATGGCCTCATTTAGCAGAGGTTCCGAATATGCTGATTTAGATGTAGGTGTCCCACACAGGCAGTTTGTAAAACACATGTTAAGAGAATTTATCAGAACGCACTTGTGTGGTTTATCATTGATTTTGAGATCTTGATTTTTCTTATGCATTGGACCCAAGATTGAGTGTCTTCTGTCTGCAGTAACTTTTCCTTTTGAAGCTTCTGCAATTGATAGATCATGTAGAAAAAACCCACCCTGCAAGTGCAGTTTGTTTCCCTTTCACTAGCTGACTTACTTCCTGTATGTACTTAATCACTGCATCTTTTTGCTTTTATGAGATAAATAGGCTTCTGCTGCTTTTTTTAATTTTTTCATGTTTTTTTCACAGCGTGGGGCTTGATCTGGATTTGTTTCCTTGTGTCGTGTTTTTAACCAGTTCCATGAGAAAAGGCAGTGGGAGAAATGATGGGCAAGTGTAGTATATGAAGCTTAGTAGAGGGAGAGGGGTACAGCCTTCCTTCTTCCTGTCCACTGCTAGTCATTTTGCTTTCCCATATCACTTTCGAGGGCCTCAGTTGTTCGGAAAATTCAGTGACACGCACGTGGGAGCACAAAGGTGTTCCAAGCTTTTTCAGGCAGTTTGTAATTGTAAGAGGCTGTGGGGCAGTTAGCAACATTAGGACTTGCTGTAATGGCATCTCAAATCAGAATATTTGCAGGACTCTGCTCTCTGCAGAACAGGACAGAATAAAATCATTTGAATGACAACTGTAACGTTAGATTCCAGTATTTTAACTTATTTAAAACCCTTCCCTGCTCCTGCTTCCCCCTCCCTCCCTCCTTCCTCCCCTCCCCGAAAAACCCCAACCAACCAAATCCAACAACTCAGAAGTGTCCATTTCTAGGCCCTGCTTTGGGACCTTATATAAACCATTGTTAGCTTACTGTTGCCTGCTAAGAAGCTCTGCTCTTTTAGGGAGACAGATAAACAAGCACATTGAGTCTGCCGCTTAGCCTTGCAGAATGAAGCATTACTGAACTGATACCCATGGCTCTATTCTTAGGGATGCAGATCTCTTCTATCTGAATGCGGACTGCTAAAATTTATAGGAAATGCACTGGCAAAATATGCAATTCGGTACAATTATTTCTCACTTCTGGGGCATCCAAGGTAAATAATTCTCAGTATAACTTTACAGATGAAATAAATATTATTATATAACTTAATATAAAGTATTAGGAGGAAGCGGAAGGAAGCCTTGTAGCTATCTCATTAGCCTGTCCTAGTGCAGGGAGTGCGCTTTATTGTCCCTTAACCATAAAGATGGTGTCCAGCTCTGTTTATGGAGAGGAGGCTGTTGAGCCTAATGTGTGGCTAAGCCCTGTGGTTCACCTGCAGACGTACTGCTTTCATCTAATGCAACACAGATGCTTTCATATAACACAAGACTTCTCATCTTTGCTGTATCAAGCTGTTCAAACTCTTATTTTGAGTTACTACATCATATAAAAGGATGCTGAAAAGGTCTAATTATTTTTGTATTTATATTGGTGTTCATAGATGTGATGAGATAAAAATATTGTTAGCTTGCTTGGCTTTTATCAGACTTCCAGTTCATGACTTCATAAATGCAATTCTGAACTGTTTACCTTCCAGAGGTTACGAACTGAAAATAGACTCTTAAAACAGCGCATTGAAACATTAGAAAAAGTAAGTATGGTGGTACTTAGATTTATCTGTGTTAACTTATACTTAAATTGATGGCATTTTCATTATATGAAATGGGAATTTCAGAATTAAGTTACTTGTTTTCCTGCTAACCTATGGTGTTTACTAACAGTGCTTAGGCAAATAGCATGACAGTAGCAAAGCAGTTAGGGTCAGTGCTAGTAAATGTTTAAGATTATGTTTGGCTCTTAGTGAATATGAAATCAAACATTTTGATCTACCCAGCTTTTGTTGTACTGTTTTCTTTCTGAATTAGAAGCATCAGTTCAAAGTCGAGAAGACTACATGAAATAGGGGACTGCTTGGGTGGAAAAGAGGTTATTGTGAGAGAATCCTCAGTTTTGAAAATCTGAAGTCCTGGGTGTTTCTGCGTAGGAGCAAAATGAGAGACCTACAAAATGACCAGAGAGATGGAGATGAGGGCAGATTATTTCATCGCTAGCAAATACAGCAGTAGAGGGGTGTTGCTGCAGCATTCGCATTCAGTACAGGAAGCCTGCTGCCATTAATTTGTTTTATATAGTTTAGAATTTTTGTAGCAATTTTGTGTACATGGAGGAGAGAATATCTTTCAAGACTTATTTCTCACAGATTTCATCTGGAATAGAGTTTTGTTCGGCTTCATTGTAACTGGGTTTAACTTTAAAAGTATGCATGGTGACTATTGTCAGTACCCTGCCAACCTGCAGGCATTGTTCTCCAATGGCCTCTCCTATATTCTGATATCGTGCTTCCTGTGATAGATTGTACCTCAGCTGGTCTGCTCTTCAATGAGAACACTCTTGTCCGTCTTAACCATGAGTAGCAACTGCCTTTCAACAAATGAAATTGAATGCTCTTGTGAGTTGCAAACAGTCGTTTGTGTTTCACAGGGAGGAAAATGATAAAGATTCAGTTTAGAGTGACATAACTGAAAAGTGTCACACTTCAGATGTTAAGTCCATTACAGTTTCTTGGAAAGTCAATCTATGTCAAATTCTAATTAATTGATTTCTGAATTTAGTTTGGAAAAATGCATGTAATGAGGACATATTGTGAAAGTTGTGACCAAAAATACAATTTTATAAACATCTTTGTTTCTAATATTTAAGTGCTTATAAAATTAACTGAAAAGAGCAGACTCTTTAAAAAGTTTGAAGCTGTAGTGAATCGCTTCATTGTTCTTTTGGCAAATCTATAATAGTAAATATCCCTTTTTGATACTTGCAGAGGTTTGAAATCAGAATTTTTTTAATTAGGAAGTCCATGATGAACTGCCAGACACTAGTGCTTTTGTAAATTCTGGACTTAATTTCAGATTTAACTTTCAGAGTATCCCATTCTGACTGGAATTAGAACATTTCAAAATGGGCAAATATTGACAAGAATTTCTGAAGATCATTAACATCACAGTGTCTGAAAAACAGATCGTAAAGTGTGAACAAATGTATTATGTTGGAAACTTATTTTAAGATATTTTTTCCTCATTCTAAGCTATATGATTTAGGTGTGATTTCCTTAGTGTACCTTAATGTACTAAATCTTACTTGCAAGTAACGGCTCTTATCAACCAGTTTGAACTTTGATTTTAATAAAAGTTTCAAGGACAAAGATGGTCTGCAAATAGACGTGTTCGCTGTTGTAGAATCTGCAAAAATTGAGTGTTTTCCAGGGTGATAGAGTAGAAATTAATTAAATCTGCAGTGGGGCAGGGGGCAGTATGTAGTGCTTGTCAGTGTGCTTAAATGAAAATCTATTTTTTGCAAAACTTTGGCAAGGAAAGAGAATCTATAAACTGCTCAATTGAGTTAGTGCAAGAGTTCAGTAAAACAAAATATTAGCTGTCAGCTGAAATTTTCTACTCGTGTCTGTCAGTTTGCACCATTTAACTTTCCTGCTTCATCTTTCTGGACGCTTTAGTTCTGCATGAATGCCTCAGTGCTTAGTGGAGTTTTCTTTGTGCTCAAATTATGCCTTCCTTTCACATTGCAGACAGACTGTAGAACACGTCTTGCATCCATCTACTAGATAGTATCACTGACTTTTGTAAATTAGGGAAGCAAGCCATTCTGATACAAATCCCCAGCCTCCTGCAGGTGAATTCTAAGTGTTTTGGAAATCTGGCTTTGAGACCTTCTTGTATTAAAGATAGACTGTGTTAAATCTGTTGCAGAAAAGGCTGCTTCCTGGGACTTTCAGGCTGAGTCACCTTAATTTATATGAAGAGTTGTTAATTTTGCGAAAAGAGTTTGTACAGAAAATGGGTAGAATTTGGGCATTTTCTTTCTCTCAGCTCTTGTCTTTTTTTGTCACTATTATCACCCCTTTGTTTTGTGGTTTTTCTTTTCCTTATTCCTATCTGAATTTTTCCTTTGTAGGAAAGTGCTTCCTTGGCAGATAGATTGATACAGGTATAGTCTTTTAGTCTTTTTCAGTATGAATCTCTTCCTGCTCTCAAAAAACTCCAAACTGCTTTAATGCATGCATATTTGCATGCTATACTCTGTCTCTGTCTTGCTGATTTGGAATAAATATAGAGCTAATCTTTTGGTAGATACTTGTTTAATTTTGTGTACTAAAAATATATAAACTCAATACCTGCATGTTACAATATTTTTCTAACCTAATATAATTTTGGGGTACAAATTCCTATGACAAATGAATTCTGTGACACTCTATTAACACTGAAATTGAATATTGTGAACTTAAATCTGTGCATGTACAACTGAGTAATGTTGCATGAAAGGAATTTTATTGAATACAAGTACACATCTGTGCTTGCTAAACGGATGCTGAACTTCGTAATAAAGTACTAAAGCAGCTGTTTAGTACTACATTGTCCTAAAATTTCTACCAATTGTACTCTATGCTGTTTGCAAAACCAATCTGATGAAATAAGCAGCTAAGCATCACAAAGGCAATCTTTCATGAATTTGTCCTCAGTTGCTTAAAAAAAAAATAATTATGTCCTAAGGGACAAGTGACAAGGGCCCAGGAGGCTGAGGAAAACTACCTCATAAAACGGGAGCTGGCCACCATCAAACAGCAGAGTGATGAGGCCATTACTAAACTGGAGCAAGCTGAGAATACCATCAGGGAGCTCCAGCAGCAGCAGCAATGGGTAAGGAGCCTGGCAGCACGTCATCTCATGTTTTTCACTCATGTTTATTTTTCATCATCATGACATGGTCTCTGTGCTGTCCTTGTAAATGCTTGTTTATTGTGATTTGCATTCTTAAAATTACACAAATTAAACTAAGTGATATTTTGGTCTGTTCTTACTAATAGATAAGATTCATAACCCTGGATAGATGCAAGTTATTAGGTTGGTTTTTTTTAAAAAACCCAAGAAAACCAAGCCAACACAAAAGCACAACATAACACATCAAGCCAAAAACCCATCACCACCAAAGCAGTACTAACAAAAAACCACACACACCACCTTTGGTAGAGCCTAATGATAAGAATCTAGCCATTGCAAATTGTGTCACTCTGAATACTCAAATCTGAGAGTTCATTCATAATGCCTTTACCTAGCTTCTCATTGAAGTTAGTCTCTTCCATGTTAACATTTCTTCTGTGTACATGTATTTTTTTTTTCCTAGTGTGCTTAAATATGCTGCTTGCAAAAATTAGAAGGGTATTGTCTCTGAGTTTGGAACTACAGGACTTTATTAAAAGTTGTGGGTTGATGTGCAGATAGAGCAGGAAAATAATTTTCAGCAACTATATGTAGTACTGTGTATGTACTATGTGTTTTAGGCAATATGAAGTGCAAGACTTTAGACCGTTACTGTGAGACTGAAGTTACTTTCTCTAAGCCACTTGAAGTAATCGGTGTCCTCTCTTGAGAGAGGGAGGGAAGCTGTTTCAGCAGTCTTCACTTGCTGAATGAGATGTGCACTAGCAGTGTTGATGTGAATATGCTTATATTGTTTTAAGTAAGTGATATCCAAGTACTTGTCTGAAGCTCTGGGCATTTCAGGTGTGTGAAATACAACTTGTTAGAACTGCAGCACACTGCGGCTGCTTCCCAGATCCCTTGCAGGCAATATAGCAGTTTGTTTCGCACATCTTCCACCAAAGCTCTGGGAATACCCATATCTCATCTTGGAAGCTGGAGATGAGATTTACTGTTAGACTGAAATAGAAATCATAACTGAAGTGCAACATTGTAGAAATAGCTTAGTATGTCTGTTTAACACATTACAGTGGTAAACACGTACAGATTTTAGAATAGTTACAAGGAGTTATTAATGAGCTGTTACTCTAATGTCTATTGCTGCTTTTTATTTAACTTTAGCAATTTCTTCAGGGGGAAAAAAACATGAAGAAATTATGATTAGGAAGATAAGGACGTTCTAGTGATGCTTTCCAAAATTTTTGTTCTGTTGTAACCTTTCATGTGAAATAAAATGAGAAATCTTTGTAGACTTGGGTAGCCAGCTGTTTCCTGTCTGATTACAACAGAACACAGGCTTTTGGAATGTGTTTTTGGAGGCATCCATATTATTTACCTGTTTTCAATTAAAAGCTATTAAAAGAGACTAAAATGATGTATTTATATATTAATTGATGTGTAATGTGACTTTTAAAGCTAATGCTTTTAATTATGCTGGGGACCTTATTAAGTAACAATGATGGGGAAGTGTGGCAGTTTGGCTAGGCATGGGAACTGGTCCTGAGCAAAACTGCAGGTAACTGTGGATTGCAAAATTGGCTGGATTGGAGCTGTGAGGGCAGAAGATTGGACAGGTACTGCAGGAGTGGAGAGTAAGTAAAATGCAAGAATGGGCAGTTAATTCAAGTGCCATGCTTCCTACCCTGCAGGCTTGCAGCCTTGTCTTCTTCCACTTAAATGTGACCGTGACTATAGGAAATAGTCTGACTATGCATGGAACTGAGGCTGTAAATCCATGTGGATATAGACGGTTTTGTGCCTAGTAACTGACTCATTTTGAAGTGTAAGGAATAGTAGGGTGGTTTTGAGGACCATCGGAATTAACTTAGGCAATGTGGTGAAAGTGTTAAGATGGTTTCAATTAGTAGTTCCCCAGATTCTGCTGCACTAGTAAGATTTGTAATTGAAGAGACTCATAACTTGTTTCCAAGCGCGGAAATTGAAGCAACAAATGTAAACAGCTGCGTGCACTCGGGGCACCACCTAGTGGAAATCCATCCCTTTCTTTTGAATTTTGGCATTTCATTGTAAGTAGAGTACAGGGATAAATTTTTTGTCACTTCTAGTGCCAGTAGCTTTGCTCTTGGCAATACTCCTCTTCAGTAGTATCATAGAATGCTTTGGGTTGGAAGGGACCTTTAGAGGTCATCTAGCCCAACCCCCCTGCAGTGAGCAGGGACATCTTCAACCAGATCAGGTTGCTCAGAGCCCTGTCCAACCTGGCCCTGAATGTTTCCAGGGATGGGGCCTCCACTGCTTCTCCGTGCAATCTGTTCCACTGCTTCACTACCCTTATCGTAAAAAAATTTCTTCCTTATATCTAGTCTAAATCTACCCTCCCTTAGTTTAAAGCCATTGCTCCTTGTCCTGTCGCAACAAGCCCTGGCAATAATATTTTCCCCATCTTTCCTATAGGCCCCTTCAGGTACTGGAAGGCTGTTATAAAGTCTCCCCACAGCCTTCTCTTCTCCAGGCTGAACAGCCCAAACTCTCAGCCTTTCCTCACAGGAGAAGTGCTCCAGCCCTCGGATCATCTTTTTGGCCTCCTCTGGACTCATATGGTCTTATGCATATTTGCTTTAATGTGTGTTTTTCCCCCCAGTTACTTCAGGTTTGTTTATGATCAGCAAAAATGATTGCATGGCAACTTTATAAATGGCTACATAGTTTATCTGTACTTATTTAAAGGTACAGTGTCTATCCTACATGTTTTATAATCTACATCTTTTCCCATCTTTTATCTGGTTCAGCGTGATAGAAACTGTAAAATTTGGGTATGAATTTCTGAATAGGAATGTATGAGTAGAGCTGCCTAAGCATATTTGCAGCTGCCTCTTCTGAACAACACTATGGGATTTAAAAAAAAAGAGGCAAAACACAACCCACTTTTGCTTGTAAATCATGAGACAGGAGAAGTAAGTGTAGAGTTTTTTGTTTTGTTGGTAGAAAAATATTCAAACCATAGTATTTCTAAGAAGGCTAACATTCTTTCTAAAAAGCTTATGCATTTGTGTTTAAATATAATTTAGGGTTTATTCTGTTCTGTGAGATTTGATAGCACAAGTTGGATGGCTTAAAGGTAAGTATTGAAGGTGCTTACAGGATGTGTGTGTGTATGAAGAAATTCTCTGTTGCAGCACTGCTTTGTAAGGCTGAAGAGTGAGATGGGTGGAGGAGTGTTCATGTGACTGAAGTCCAACATCAGAAGGCCAAATTACATGCAACTTTAATTTTTTCCTGGGCTAAACTATAGGGAGTTTTTAGTTGAACCAGAATGACTTTATTACAAAGTGTTCAGTCTTAGAGAGGTGGTTCTTTCCATGGTTTCTTAGTGAAAGGAAGGAAAGTTCTGCTATAGTACTTCTCCCAAATGACCTGAAAGTAGTACTAATCACCTTATAATGAATTGCATATTAAGTGTCATCAAATGTATTCTACATATTTCTGAATATATTTAAAGTCATTTGGAAGGAGAAAAGGAAGCAGAAAATAATAAGGTTTGAGATGGAGACTTCCCACTTAATTTTACTGTGGATGCAAACTTTTGCATCTTAGTAGATAGCAACTCTCTTAGTGTAAGGCTTTTAAAAATAGTGTATAACCTGTACAATTTTTTATATTGATAACTAGGAAAAAATAATTGTAGAGTTAACAATATTCTGAACTGCTCCTGGACTTCAGTGCTTCAGCTACCTAAACATGTGCCTGAATGGCTTTGAAGAGAATGGTACTAATCTGTCTTTGGCGTGTCTGATCTTTAAAGATAGAAACTTGCCAAAGACTTCTAGATGTGGTGGGTAACGAAAAGATTAAGAGGAAGGTGATTTCTTCCTCATACAGCTAGTAAATCAAGAACTGTGTAGAAGTTGTGCCCAACTTCATCAGAATACAGAAGGCATGCTAAGAGCAATGGTATTTGAGGAGTTAGGGGTGAGGGTAATCAGCCTGTTCTAGCCTACTCCTCATAATTATGTGCTGAAGGCTTTTTTTTCCTCTGTTCTTTTTCTCCTATTGTTTCTAAATCAAAAAGGTAACTTCTGCTGGATGTCTAAAAATGAATAATGATTTCTGCCAGTTAAATATACCTCCTGAACACAAATCTGTCTTTCCCAGTCATACTTGAATTTTCAGTGATTACCCAGTTCATCAGTCCGAATGCTTGAAAATTGAATCCGAGAAATGAGAGGCAGTTCAAGCTAAGATTGCTTCAACTCTTACTTTTAAGAAGGCTCTTCAAGTGTATTATGTGAAGATAGAGTGTTAATTGACTAAACAGTCAGATGGAAGCATACACATTTTGCAAGGTAATTTACAGCTGTGTATTTGGTTACAGCAACCCCATAATGCATAGTTTCTTTTCAGGAACTCATGCTGAAATAACTGATAATAATTAAGAGCTTAATAATTGATATATAGAGTATGTGCTTGAAATGAGTGTTGCAACCTTATGGAAGGCTTTGCTTTATTTTAAAGTACACTTTTTAATATTACATTCTGATTTGTAACCAGAAAGAAGAAGAAAAAATATTGTATTTGGTAAAGTACTAAAGTTAGTGCATAAATGTGTAAACAAAGTTAGCTGGGTAACTGCTGAACAATGAGTTAGTTGCCCTTCAGTACAGGGTACTGGAAAAGCATTCTGTAGTGTACATAGTAACATGTAATAATCTGTCATCGGCCAAAATAATATTGGGAAGGGTTGTGTCAGTCTCTGAGATTTTAATGTTTCTGAGATTTCTTGGAAAAGTTGTGGGAAAATAACTCCAGTTGTGTGAATCCAAGCAAGGACTTTTTTCTTTCAGAAGTAAATGGCTGTGGATCTACATTTTTAGTGTTTTATATTACGGACATCTTTTCAACGCAGCCAAGAAAAACAGTGTTACTGTGGTTAAAACATTTGGCTGGTGCGTGGAAATCTGGATTCCCGTTATGTTTTTTGTCACAAATTCTAGGGCTTACGGCAATTGTATAAAAGCAAGTTTTTTACCGAAGTCAGTCTTATAGCAGAAGTTTTCAAACATTGTTTTGACTATAAACTTGTGTTACCTTTCTATACTAAATTGTTAAAATTATGTGTTGCTTTTCTAAGGAGCAAAATCACAACTCTGAACTTGTGAATATTGTTTTTTAAATCTGTTTTGACCTTAGCTGTCTTTTTTTGCCAGTCTATCAAGACTAGATTTAAAGTTCGTTGTGGCTGAATAGATAAGTACTCCTAACGTATTCCTTAGGCAGGCAAAATCTAAACACAGATTTAAAGTAGGCATGACTTGTGCCTGAAACAGGATAAGTAACTTCTCTTACACTCTGCATTACTTATTATTTGACAAACATCAGTTAGATTTTTGTAGTCCAAAACTATTTAGAATACACTGACATAGTGTTGCAAGATCAGGATGTATTCAGCTCTTCAAAGCTGCTGTTTTCTCTCGATTTCCTGGAAAGTACAAAGAGGCCTTCTTACCTGAGGAAAGCACACTGTGTTCATTCCTGTTCCACATTCATTCCTGTTCCAGAATCTGGAACAAGAAATGTAGAGTCCATTTCAGGTGCTGTGTGTATCATCTGATGAACTGGCACAAACAGCCGGGGAATAAGAAAGAGCTCTGCGTCTGCATGTTACATATGCTACTCATGCTCCCCTGTCATGTGAAGCAATTGTAGAAATGCATCAGCGTTGTCCACACATCCTCTCCTTACACTCAAATCAGGGCTACCTCCACTGCTTGCTGAGGCAAAGACACTATATGGGTTGAAAGTAACATTAAATTATTATTCTATAAGGGAAAATTAATATTAAATACACTATGATCTCTTTACATTAAGCATTCTATGGGTGTTCAACAGTTAAGTAGGATGAGCACTTAAATGGATAGTCTCAGTGACACTAAAGACTGCTTGCATGAGCTATATTTGCCTTTTAATGCTTTGTATATATCCCCTCCATTGTAGCTCCCTGTAGATATGTATATATAAGAATTACAATAAATTCTAGCACTAACGTTAGTGTAGATTTTTAATTTGGCTTGTACTGTAAGTCATGATGAAAGGCTTAGCTGGCATGCAGAGGTATAAAAATAAGTGAAAATACACTTCCTTGACCATGTAGTAAGTCTTTGTTTTGTCCTGTTTGCCTTTGGTTTGTGCATTAAAGGTCAGGGAATGTCATACCCTGACAGGAGCATATGGAACTGAAAACTTTTCTGTTAATTTTGTCAACTGTTTTTAGATGCAGAAATCTAAATTGTTTGATATGAACATAAATCAAAGTAAGAAATAGTTGCATCTTTAAAATCCATAAAGTATTCCTTATACTAATGTTGCATTGTTAAGTGAGTAAAACTTCATCTATGAATGAATGGTATGGTATTTATTCTTCACAATGTAGTTATGGCACCAAAGATGTATTATTTCTCTGTAAACTTAATTTTCAGGCTTGTTATGCCTACACTGTGACTAGACAACTATGCTTTGGGGATTTTAACACCCCTTTTTCTTCCTAAACTGAAAATTGCAATGTTGATTTAGGTTGGCGTGGCCTGTCAAGCAAGTCTGACAGCCTGGTGTATCTCAAGTCATTTTAAAGTGACCCAAGAAAAAAACAAAATGTATTTTATAACTACTGACTGGAGGAAAAAGTGGAGCTTCTGAATACACGGGCTTTGTATGTCTGGAGTGTATTTGTTGAAAGATGCAGTTTCATGAAATTGTGCTTTAGCAAGTGAAAGGATAGATCTCACTTCTGTAACTCTGGCTAGTCAACAGTCAAGAAATGAGTTAATGGTGAATCAACTTACTTAACCAGAACTGAGGTTTTTCCCTTCCACCGAAGGGTTTGGAAGGGGGAACCTTAAGTTCTGAACTGCTGTTTTATTGCTGAAGGAACGTGTTTGGGTGATGCGAAGCTGGCTGGGGTTAGTCTTGGAGTAAGTCTTGTATGGAAAGAACCAGATTTCTTTGTAGCTTGGGCCTATGCTGTCTGTCTCGAAGTGGCTGTACTGCTACTTCTCTTAAATCCACAGGACTTGCCCGCGAAGAGACTCTCAGAAGGAATATGTACTGTGTGAGCAAACGAGAGCCAAGGGTTGGAGTGGAAGACAAGGGCAAACCAAAGTGATTGTGCATTGAAGCATACATGACGTTATTTTAATTCCAAGATTATAGAAGGCGTCTGTTGAATCAGAGTTTGAGTAGGGATCAAGAGATACTTGTATTAACCTTGTAATTACCTAGTCTTTATAAGCATCTTTTTCTGCATATCACAAAATAACCACAGATCCTTTGAGAATTTTTCAGTTTGGGTAACAATGAGAGAGAAGTGTGAGTTGTTGCTCATCAGGACTAATAGGGGTCTTAGCCAAACACGCAAGACTGAACTGTGGAGGTGCAGTTGTTTGACAGGCATAGCATAAGGGTTGTTGTCGTTAGCAGTCTGGATGGACATATTAGTAGACTTGCATAAGGTAAGCTCTTCTGTTGCTCTTAAGCTAGTATTCCTAATGTTAAGCATTTGAATGTACTTTTCACTCCAAATCCGGCATATAAAACCCCTTTCAAACCATCTGTGCTTCATACTAAACATATTTCTGTAAACTTTGTAGCATAAATGCAGTTCACGATACAGTGAAGACTTTGTGCTACAGCTGGAAAAAGAGCTGGTCCAAGCCAGGCTGAGTGAAGCAGAATCCCATTGTGCCCTGAAGGAGATGCAAGATAAAGTTCTAGAGATGGAAAAGGTAAATCAAACCCAGACCCTCTGTATAAAATAGCACTAGAAACAGGATACAGATACCTGTAATTCTTTGCATAACTGTGCTCTAGAACCTTGTCTTCCATGCTTTCATGATTTCAAGATGCTTTTCAAACCTGAAGTTAATACAGCAAAAAAACTAAGATCTTTTTGCGCTGGGAAAGATTTGTGAAGAACAGATCACTTTTTTTCCTGTCCCTGAAGCCCACTGCACTGGAAAACTTGAATTCTGGTGGAGTCTTTACAGTAAACATCAACTGTTTCAAAATTATACCCTGCAAGAAGAGCACTAGGCTTAGGGCGAGCATTGAGGTGATGTGAAACTAAGTAGTTTGGAAGGAGGAAAGAGTTCAATGTTACCATTCTCAGGTCTTCAGTTCTAGAGTGTCTCCCACTTCGTTCCATTATGGGCAGGGAAAGAATATCTCCACTGTTTATTATCAAAATCTCTAATGCTTTTTGGGTGCTGTGCCAGCTTGTTACTGATGCCAGCGTTCGAGCTGTACTCAAACCAGCTGTCAAACATTTACTTTTCTCTGAAGAAAAACCTAACTGCAAAATAAAATAGAAGAAAAAGAAAGAAAAAAACCACGAAGTGACCTAACATAAAGCATGTTCTTCAGATCCTGTTGTATCGGCTTTGGAAATAGTTTCCTCATGGAAAATGTAGAGATGTATACTCAGGAATGTGGGCAGAACTTACTAGCTAATTAGATTAGTTCACTGGAATCGAGAGTTTACTTTTTCAATTATCTGAGGGGCTTGATGGGATTCTGACAGGCTAGTAGTGTGGTAGTTATTACTGTACTGAACACTGGTAAGAATTCAAGATCTAACATATTTTTCAAAGTTCAAAAAGAGACTACTTCTTTATTTAACCTGTATCAGCATGAAGATAGCGTACACTGAAAACTTAAATGTGAAGAAAAACTGGAGCAGTGAGGGAATTTGCAGTAAACAAGACACACTCAGATGCACTGTTTCAGTCTGCCCATAATGAACTTGGGCACATCAGAAAGTGACTGAAGTTAACTCCCTCAAATTCCTACAAATACAGCTCTGTACTGCTGTTAGCGATGTGTCAGGTAGTCTGGGAAGAGTCTGCTCAGTAACCCAAGACTTGCATGGCTATACTGACAGTGGTGTAAACATTCAGAAACACACCCTATCACTTCCTATATTTGCCAATACTTGGATCCCATGATGTGAAACACGGAGATGCTAATAAATAGGTGCTGCGCTGTGTTCTGTAATGTACTTTACTCTCAAGAAAACTTGGCAACTGTCACAGTATTACATATCTACAAACACACTTGATTTGGCTGAACATTACTACTGAGAAATACAATAGAAAGTGATGAAGCACAGTTCGCATTTTGCTGTGTGGTGACCTATGATTCGATGTAGGGATATTGTGGTTAGGCAGACTATGTCCTTTTTCTTCCCTTCTGTTTCTTTCTCAGACTTACATTATTATATTTTCATCACTGTTGTACTTTCACAGGTCACTCCTGCCATTGTTTTCCTGTTTTCTGTTTAGCTTTCTCTGGTCTTTCTACTTTTTCCTTTTGTGTTTGTGTAAACAACCTTGCACTTTCATCTGTAAGACCTTTTCTTGACTGATTGTTGTTTATAAATATTAATGGATGGTTCCTTTGTCAACATATCTTTTCTCTGTTTCAAAGGCAATTAGCTACTTCCCAAAAAGTAAATTTCCATTTATTATTTTTCCTGTAAGTCTAAACAAAAGTCATAACCCTAAAGGTGTAATTTCAGTTCCTCATTTGCTTTACTTTTATCAGCTAGCTCAAAATCTTTCCGATTTCTCTCCATATGTTTAATGATATGTGAAAAATAGTGTAAATAATGCTTTGTTAGGGATATTGTCTGGGGAGGACAGAAAACCTAAAACTACCTTGTCATTGGCACTTGAAAGATATTTATTCACACTTGCTACATCTGGGAACTTAAGATTTTTTGAGGAATTTTATTTTGCAAGGGATGTGTAATTAAGAAAGTTTGCTTAGTAATAAGTTATTCCGTGTCTATATTCTTGGAGTGAGTCTCACTAAGCACAATTTTATTCAAATACATATTTAAGAGGATGGTCCTTGTTGCAGAGGAACAGCTCTCTCCCTGATGAGGAAAATGTTGCTAGACTACAAGAAGAACTGATTGCAGTAAAATTAAGAGAAGCAGAAGCTCTGATGGGTCTCAAAGAACTAAGGCAGCAAGTCAAGGATTTGGAGGAACACTGGCAGGTATGGTCAGCAATACACTTCTAATAACTTATTTTCAGTGGATGATGATAAAGTAAAAGACTATGACTTTTTGAGATTTAGAGATCAAGTAGAAACTAGTGATTATGGATCAAACCACTGAGGTGGGAAAATCTTTAAACGCAGCTGCCATAAGGAACTTTACTTCAAAAGTATGTTAGAAATTAGTCCTAGTTGTTAAAGATGGCAGAGAGCCTGTTCTACCAGCTAACTGTTTTGGTAGAAAGGAAGTGTATCTGATCAGTACTCCTACCTCACTAAATGTTAATAAGGGCTAGAAAGAGGCAAAAGTCTCAGGATATACTTGCAATTCACTGACTTACTGCAGTTGGGAATTACTGTCTTCAGCTTTTTAATTGTCTGTCCTTAAAACTAGTACATTTGCATCAGTTTCTGGTTTTTAGGAGAAACAGGAGCATGTAACTCTGAGACCTCAAATGAAATAAGGGAACACTAGGAAAGATCAGGCATCATCAGCAATGCCATGCTATTTCTTTAGCGTCATCTAGCTCGCACCACTGGAAGATGGAAAGATCCTCCCAGAAAAAACACAGTGAATGAGCTGCAGGATGAGTTGATGACAGTCCGACTGAGAGAAGCAGAAACTCAGGCTGAACTGAAAGAGACCAAACAAAGAATGATGGAGATGGAAACACAGGTATGTTACTGACCACTAGCACATGTGAACTGAGCTGAGTGCTGGCAAATTGGTGTCAAATGGTAGATATCTGATGACGATCTTTTACATCTTACATGCATGACTAGTTCCAAAATGCACTTTTTAAATGCTGTTAGACTAGGAGGGAGAACCTAGTGCATACAGTCCAACTTACTTTAATGTCTCTTCTTTAGCCTTTTCCACAACTAAGCTTTCTGAATTTCTCATTTGGACTAACTGGTAGACTCTGAATGTGTGTGAATCTTAATTCATTAAATTGTAACTGATGTAACAACAAAAGTAAGTTTAAGGTATTTTAAATTTCACAAACCTAATTGATGGTTCTGATAATAGTAATTCAAGTTCTTTAAATGGCAGTGTTTTCTTTCTTCTGGTGAAATTACCTATGCAAGATTATCCATGTAGGTCATGAATCTGGTTACTAAACTGTGGACTCTCAGCAAAACAGGTGCATATTGTCAGGATTTTTTTAGCAGAAGCTTTACCTTTCATGTGCCAGAAAAGAAAAGCATGATTCGCCATTGCTGAGATTTGTGCAGAAAAGACAAAAATAACTTGTCTGCCAGGATCTTTTTTTGTGTAACTAGGGAATAAGTTGTTATTAAGCAAACAAATCTGAAGTGAAAGTGCACTAAAGTTGGTAAATTCATATTATATTAGCGAACTCTCACTCAATAAGCATGATGTGCTGTTGACTGAGAAGGATTTCTAAAAGATTTTGAGACCTCTTCCCATGAAATACCTGCTAAGTGTAACTGTTACTTGAAGGAGACCTGTGCATTCAAAAGGCTAAACAAACAGGAACTGAACTTGACAAGCTTCAGCAATCCCAGAAACAGGAGAGCATGTAAGGCTGTGCTGCTGATGGGAGATGAGCTAACTGCAGGGCACATGATGGCTTATTTCTGACAGAGGCACCACTTTTTCTGTACCAACTGAATATAAGTTTCCTCTTGCCTTAACTTTTAAATTTTTCATTGATGTGTTAGTAGTGTTTTACTGCAGTCAATGTCTGGTTTTGTTTTGTTGTTTTTCCCCATCTGTGTATTTATTTTAGTCAGTAGGGGGCATAGGTATCCTGCTGTCTGGATTACACGTGTTAATTACAAGACCTTTAGGTACTTCTCACTTCAGTGTTAGCATGGACTCTTTATATATGTTTATGCTGTTTTAGTTACCATTTGACAGAAATGCAGTGGTTTTCCTGTTGTGTACTGGTCAATGTACAGCTTCATATAAAAATGGCAAGACTTGTACTAATACAGTGATCTTAATTAAGGTGCCATGTTACTTTCAGGAATTCACTGGGCAGAGAAATGTGTTCATAGTATTTCTGGCATAACTGATGTTTCTTGGATGCATCAGCTTATCGCTGTAGTTGGGATACAAGTCCGTGAAATCTTAGACTTACCTGAACAAGAGATTGGGAAAAACAGATGTGTAGGGGCTTTGTAATAGTGTTCTTACAATGAGTCATCTGTTGTTTAAGAACAACTTGAATATCCTGGTCATAAACTAATTGCCATGCAAACTTTTCTGATCACACTTCAAAAAACTCTGATTTTTCATCAAAAGTTTTTAATAGTAAATGCTCTAGAAGTCTTTCTTGTCAGACTTCAGGGAGCTAAATTAATATAGACATCTTTTCGTAACATGCATTTTCTTTCCTTTTTTGTCATAAATTTCAGAATCAGATCAATAGTAACCATTTACGAAGGGCAGAGCAAGAGGTTACCAACCTACAGGGGAAGGTACAGTATCTTTCTGCACAGAACAAAGGACTTCTTGCTCAGCTGAATGAAGCAAAACGTAGACAAGCAGAGATTGAATGCAAGGTAAACATCGTTGTGAACAGACTATTTGTGTGCATATGTACTTTTTAGTCTTGTCCGCTATTGTTGGATGGAATTATGTCTTAATTAAGAAGTAGAAATCGCAAAACCGAAACTTTCTTTTACTGATTTGACAATATCATCTTGAATTTACATCTCAGAAAATCACTTGAGGTTTTGACAGAGCTGCTTCTTTGTGGTCCCACAAAGATAAACTCCTGCTTTAAAGTATGGTTCTACTCAGAAAAGTGTCTATATAACTGTTACAAATAGGATTTTGTTACATGGCTTTGGTTTAGCAATTTAGAATTTATTAATATTTTTGAGATAGATCACCAGATTAGGTTGTATAATTATTAACAGCACTTAATCATCAGCCAGTTTAACAGAATGTTTCAGTGGAATGTGTTACAATCAAAATAGTGACTTAGTTCAAGATGGGAGAATGGCAAGGACCACCCAAAACTTACAGCAGGGTTGCACACACAGATGAAGGTTAAATCGGATCACACGTATGGGCAGACAAATAATTCTGAATCAAATTGCACAGACAGCCAAATAGTTTTGAACCAGACTGTACACTCACATACACACACAGAGGTTAACTCTTAAAATTTCGCTTTTCGTGAGTTTCATGGATTTCTCACTTTTATGTGCGGGCATTCATCAACGGACAGTCGGTGAACCTTGTGAAATCATTGATCAATGATCTTTCAATCCTTGCAAAATCTACCCTGAGAGGTGTCCCAGCTCAAGGGGAGACACTGGGTCACACAGCCTGCTGTGGTCAGGGAGAGCTCAAAGGGTCTCCCCTTTGGATCACTATTTATGGGATCACAAGATGATTTGCTTTGGTCAGTACTTTCTGTTCTGGCCACAAGTTGTGGTGCTGAATATAGACTCCTGTACTGTTTAAATGCAAAAGGTTTTTTGTTAACTGTGTTGAAATTTGATGCTCAAATTTAACTTGTTGGAAACAACCTTTCTTCAGTGTAGTTTCCCCTCGTATTCTGTTTTCCCTCTACCTCTGATATTAGCTGCTCATGGTTTGGATGGGTGTACACTTCACTTGGTAAAAAACTGGCTTGATGGCTGAGCCCAGAGAGTTGTGGTGAATGGAGTTAAATCCAGCTAGCTGCCGGTCACAAGCAGTGTTCCCCAGGGCTCAGTTTTGGGGCCAGTCTTGCTTAACATCTTTATCAATGATCTGCATGAGGAGATTGAGTGCTCCCTCAGGAATTTTGCAGATGATACCAAGCTGGGTGAGAGTGTCAATCTGCTCGAGGGTAGGAAGGCTCTGCAGAGGGATCTATACAGGCTGGATCGATGGGCTGAGGCCAACTGTATGAGGTTCAACAAGGCCAAATACTGGGTCCCGCACTTGGGCCACAACAACACCATGGAACGCTACAGGCTTGGGGAGGCGTGGCTGGAAAGCTGCCTGGCAGAAAAGGACCTGGGGGTGTTGGTCAACAGGCGGCTGAACATGAGCCAGCAGTGTGCCCAGGTGGCCAAGAAGGCCAATGGCATTCTGGCTTGTATCAGGAATAGTGTGGCCAGCAGGGGTAGGAAAGTGATTGTCCCCCTATACTTGTAACTGGTGAGGCCGCACTTCGAATACCGTGTCCAGTTTTGGGCCCCTCACTACAAGAAGGACATTGAGGTGCTGGAGCATGTCTGGAGAAGGGCAACGAGGCTGGTGAGGGGCCTAGAGAACAAGTCCTATGAGGAGCGGCTGAGGGAGCTGGGGCTGTTCAGTCTGGAGAAGAGGAGGCTGAGGGGGGACCTTATTACTCTCTACAACTACCTGAAATGAGGCTGTAGTGAGGTGGGTGTTTGTCTCTTCTCCCAAGTAACTAGTGGTAGGATGAGAGGCAGTGGCCTCAGAGTGAGTTTAGATTGGATATTAGAAAAAATAGGCTGCCCAGGGAAGTGGTGGAGTCCACATCCCCAGAGGTGTTCAAAAAAAGTGTAGGTGTGGCACTTCAGGACATGGTTTAGCAGATATGGTGGTGTTGGGTTGACAGTTGGACTTGATGATCTTAGAGGTCTTTTCCAACCTTAGTGATGCTGTGATTCTATGACATTTGTTGTGAACTGTCACTGTGACTTTATTCTCTAGTGATCTATATAAACAATTCTGCAATGGTTTATAGATTTGATAAGAATGTTGTGTCATCAAAAAAATGAAGCCATGTTAAACAATATATGCAACTTTAAGTGCTCTACTGCTCCTTAGATGGGACAAAACTTGGTATTGAGTTTTCTATTGCTGTTTCAAACTCATGAAAAACTTATCAATTTCAAACTCTTTAAGTATAATAATATACCATTAAGTGAAAAATGAGAGGATATAAAAAGCCATTGCCCTTTGACAGTTGATTTGTAAGGATTGTCATTCTGTTTCCTGTCCCTTGCGCTCCACGTTGAAACTACTGGAAGCATGATTTTTAGCTTAATCTAAGATTCATGCCAAATGCTTTAACTTTTTCTTGTTATAGAAGAGACTATTTTAGGTTCCTGTCTCCCCACCTCTGTACCACAATAAATGAAGGAAAATGCTGCTTTGGGTTGCTTAAGGTTATTTCACTGTGTGAGGAAAAAGAGATTTTAATTCTAAAGTGAATTTAAAGAGAAAAATAAAATCTGAAGTCTTAAGTAGAAAGAGAAACATTGTTATGCTTGTCAGGTGAAAACCTTGCAACATTACTGTTTTGTTTTTTTTTTTTACTAAGTAGGTGTACAAAAAAACAGCGTGTCCTATGACTACTGTGTAAGGTGTATGTTACAAGTGTGAAGGGCCAGCCTCCAGCAGTAACAGAAAACTTGTCATACCTACAGTCCTAGAAGTGGGTTCAGTGTCTGTAACTTTACTCAATAGCATTGCTGCCAACTTAGATTTGGCTTGAAATGCAGATAATAGCAGGTTGGTTGAATTGAAAAGACAATACTGTTGTGTGAATACCTGAAATAAAGCTAAGTAATATGTTACTGATATAACAACTTTGTGTTCAAAACTGATGAAGAAAGTTTCAGTAATCTTTCAGGTAATGTCATGGAGCAATAAAAACAAATGTTAAGTTTTTGTAGCACCAAGTATTTTTAAAAGTTCTACCTTTCATCTTCTTAAATCTTTTAAGTTTTTTATTCCCAATTCAGTTAGAAACTGATGTTCATGGGTTGTGTTTTTTTTTTGTTTCCTATTGTTTCAAGTCATCTGAAATCATGCGCTAGTTTTATTTCTCTTGCTATGTGTTGGCTAGGTAACAATATTTCTACTTGAAGAGGTGTGTCAAAATTTGGATTTTGATTTTCAGCTGCCCAGTTGTTGTTCCTATGCAGAAAAGTGGCACAGTGTTTGTGGAGCTTGTATTTTTCTTGCAAGGATAGCTTAAAATACGTAAGCAGGAATTAAGATTTTTGTAGCAAGTTGCATCTCGTACCACCTATACAGCAACTGTTTTCTGTCACTGGTGTGTACTGTTATGTTTTTCCCTTTTTATCCAACTACTGCTTCTACAGCAAGGGCTTAATTTCAATCTGTTTCTTGAAACACAGCACTAATCTTTCTAATCAGTTTTGCTAAAGAATTTACAACAGAAGATTTGTGCCCCAGCCCCAGTCTTGTCTTTCCTACCATATCAATTTTTGTAGTAATTATTGAGAACATGCTCTGTTTTGCAGATAAAGCATCAGTGCCATCTAGAGCAACACTATTAACTCATTTCAGATACTAAACTCAAAGCAAACCAGTCTGTTTAGCTTTTAGCTTTCAGTTAAATTCAAGCAATCATATAGCAGATTTTAGCAACAGTGGCTAAACTTTGGCTAGCACATGGTGGATTCCTCTGAAATGGACTCCACTGATTACAAATGCTGTTAATTGGATCTTGTAGATGATGTACCTTCATTACAGGAATCTGTTTTAAAACAAACAGCATGTTTTCAAGTAGCTACTATAGATAAGCTTTGGGATGCTCAATTTAGTCTCAATCAAACTGTCTAATGAAGGGTGGTTAAGTACTGTCAGTTTGAAGCACACATTAAAATACCTGAAATACTGAAACCCATTTACAGTAACTACAGTTTGCAGAGTTACACCAGTCTGCCATAAAAGTAAGTGTACCTGAGCCTAGTTTGTCTGTTCCCCAGAATTATTTGCACTCCAGCTAAGAGTTTTGCTCACTCAATACCTATCACTTGCTCTGTTTGTGCCAAGCTGCTGAGAATGTAATATTGTTTTGTGCTGTGAAGTCCCGAGGACTTGCCTCATGAAACAGAAATAAGGACATTTCCTTCCCTTGTCCAAACTCAAATTGTCTATCATAGGCAAACTTACAGGTTAAACTTACACCAGGAGTCTGATTGTAGATTACGGGCATTAGAATTTTAAACTGTCTTGCAAATCTTTGTATACTATGACTAAGATAGCTGGACTTAAATGAGGTTGAGAATATTTGTGCTTTTGTGTTTGTTTTTAAATTTTTTTTACACAAAGGGAATGATAAAATAAAGAACTTGTGTAGCTTTGCTGTTTATATATAAAAGTCAAAAGGTGAAGCATGAGCTGTTTTTTTTGTGTTGATACTTGTTCTTAATTTACCATATAACTTTTCTGGAACACAAGACAACTGTATTCTGGACCTGGAAATTGATAATAGCGTGTTTTAAAAACTACACAGATACTTTTTTTAGATTATTATATTTTAGAATTAGATTTTTAGATTATCACATTTTAGAATTGATATTAGATGATTACAAAATTCTATGGCTTAAAGTTAAATATGGTTTCTTCAGAATATGCCTTATGAATAGGTATGATATTTCACACAGCAGCGTGTTAAGTCTTTACTTACATGATTTTTGGGTAAAAGCAGTGCAGTGTCTTTAATCAACTGAAATGGATATTATTTCTTAAATTCAATCTATTACTTCTTTCAGAGTAAAGAAGAAGTGATGGCAGTACGGCTCCGTGAAGCTGACCGCATTGCAGCTGTGGCTGAACTCCAACAGCATATTGCTGAATTAGAAATCCAGGTAATAAGTGATGGCATTAAATGTGTAACTTGATACTGATTACTTTTTATACTTCATGGGTTTTTTCTTCCTCCACTTTCTTTCCCTATTAACCTACTGTGAATACAAGACGCTGCTGTGCAAAGTGGGAAATACATATTGCTGAATGTGCCTCCTTTATAAGCAAAGGCCTTAAATCTTATGGGCATACTTGTGAGCTGTTAATAATTGCTTCTGTACAAGCACCATGCTACAGGCAACACTCTTAAGCTTTGACTTCTGTATTTGTTTTCTGTCTTGTATTTGGTAATTTTTACTAATTAATAGGTGAGATTGAAAACTTCCTCTGTCCAAAAAAAATGCACACATTTTGATTCCAACAACCATTCTTTTCTGTGCTTGCTCTTCTGATATGACCCATATTGGAAGATTTGTTGCAAAGCTCTTTGCTCCCTTTATGTAAATATTGAAACCAGAAATGTTATTTATTGCTGCCATGTCATTGTAGGATCTGAAGATGCATTGTTTGGCCTCTGTGTTGTTCCTTATGCTTTCAGTTCCTTTTGAAGCTTTCATTGTCTCATGAACTCACTGCTCCTGTGATGAGAGAACCATAAATGACTGTTTATATTTTTCTTGGCTTTGAGAAATCATGGTGTCTTACTGTAATCTGTCCTTCCTATATTCATACACTGTTATGCTGTCTCCATGTTGCTGTGCCTATCTGCAAAGGTTTTCTTCGTGTTTATTCCTAAGTTACAAGCTCCTTACTCTCTAGTTTACTTTTTTAAACTGCAAATGCTAGCATATGTCTTCCCTCTGAAATCTTTCCTTCGAGGTGATGGTTTTACTGACTTGTGCTGAAGTCTTCTTTTCCTTATGATTTCTCAGCTACTTGCATCTTTTTCATCTCTTCATGTATGGAATGTACAAATAAGTTTAATGGAGCTTGCATAAAGACTTTTCACTTTGAATATTCTTCCTCCAGTGTAGCAGGCACTAAATTTACTAAAAGATAAAGCAATCATTTCTTTTAATCACATAATGCTTAGATAATGCTGTGATCGTAAATTAGAAATACTTAGATGAGTGCAGTAAGCATTGCATATGAATCATCATCTAATAAGATAACAAGAGAATAGCTGAGTTTAGGTCAATCTCCTACTCATGTGCATTTTACTAAAAAAAAAAAAATTTAAAGGTTATTTCAGACAGTGCTTTTGTAGGTGAGGGCCAGTACTCATTTTGCAGGCTTTAAATGCCATCCTGCTTCTGCTGTTTGTCTGATACGGGTCTCCCAAAAAATACTCTAGTCTTGATTTTATGAAGTGTATAAATGGTGAATCCCGTACTGATCAGGGTTTTTTTTGTGATAGCTGTCATCCAATTAGAATGGTGTCCATTTTTTAATGTAAATACATTGACTTGGTTGTCTTTTGTTTGACTGATCAAATCATTAGTGCTCAGTCATTTTATAGCTCTCTCCTGTTCTTTTTCCATATTTCTGCTTAAGCTATGGGTGCCAGAATTGCATGCAGATTTTTATAATATCTTGTCATGAGACAGATAAAGAAGGTAAGTGCAGGAAGGTAATCTATTTCATGACTCTGGCTAATACATCCAAAGATCACACTGTGATATTGCACTGTCTCATGTTCAGTTGCTTATCCACATCATCTCTCCTTCCTTTTGACAATTACTACTTTGCATGATGCAGTCTTAAGTTTTTCTGTTTTTCTGGTATTCTAGGTGGCCTTGTTTATTGTTTCCTACTAAAGTGCATTTCAAGTTCCAATCCTTTTGGTGTTCTTAGATGATCATCTGCTAAGTATTTCTTGATCTGTAGTCTCTAAAGATTCTTTATTTTCTTCACAAATGAGAATGGATGTGCTTTCTTTGTAAACAGTCTGGAGTATGAAGTCATTCTGTGCCTGTGGTTCATGTTTCTAATTGAATGAGTTTGCCCTGTTAGGCTTTTGAACTATTGATCTCAAACTTATACTAGCCTGAAATACACTTCTTCAGTTGTGAAATACAGGTTTTGAGTGTTAATGGTATAAAGGCATTTAAAACAAAAGTGATTTAGTAGAAATAAATTCTTCTAATGTCAGCTTACTTTTGACACTCTAGATGTGACTTGAAATTATTTTCTTGGGCTGTGACAGTTCTCTCTTGTATAAGATTCTGTAAGCAAATAGATATTTTTGACCATTGTGTTTTGCCAGCAAATATGAAACTTATGAGTACTTTGGGTACTCATGCTCAAAGGTCTCCAAAACACCTGCACCAAAAAAAAGTGATAATGGAGTTGGAAAGCCTTAGCTCCCAAAGCTTGTGAACTATAAAACAGGTAACTGATAATAAAGCTTAAACAAAAGCCACATTTTAAGGAAATTGGAAATCTAGATAACTTCTTCCTCATTGGAGGAAAGGCTGCCTCCCATTCTCTTCCATTCAGCTTGTCACTGGAATTGCTGTGATCTGATATGAGAAGTAGAGTGCCTTTTAATCTGGACTTGCCCTAATGACTTGAAATGCAACATTTAATACTATACAATATATTTAGTCAGTCCTGGAGTGTAGGTGTCAGACTCAAATGTTGCTTTTAACATGGGGCATCACAAATAGGTCTGCTTGTCGTATTGTTTCAAAGCTGATAAAGATGAAGAGAGGAAGTTAATTGACCACATAATCTTCCTTTTTTTGAGAGGGATGGTGCATTTCTAAGAAGCTCGAGGGATTCAGTGCCAGGTCCACATGGTTCATTAGCAATACTTAACCTAAATTGTGCAGTTTTCTTTTAAATGTTCATGTAGGTGTAGGTGCAAGACACTGGTGTTAAATTTGTAACGCCGAGTATCACTACTCCCACATAAGAACTCATCTGACATTACACACGCAAATGCTAGATTTAAATCACAGTTTCTGGGTCACTCTTAGTTTTGGTTAGTAATAATGACAGAGAAGGAGATAAAACTCTATCATTTAATAGTAGATGTAATTCTGCAGCAAGATGTCAGTTTATTCTGAAGTTAGGAAGTTATTTTTTATATATTCAGAGTGTCACCTTATATTGGTCAGGCATTCAGTTCCTGATATTAAGCTTTTAAACTTATGTGTAAGCATATTGAAGTGCAAGGAGTAGTCCAATACATGATGGATATTCTTAAACAAAAGAAATCTGAGTTGTGCCTTAGCAAAAATAACATAAAATTGAAGTGTGACTGAAGTTTAACTGATGTTGCATATGCCTAAGCCCTGGAAGTGACAAAGAAAAATCCCGAAGTCACGTACAAACACAGGTTTACTTTGTCAGTCTTTGTTTGCGCCTTTACCTTCTCCTTACATTTTTCTCACTCGCCAGTTCAGCTTGTAAAACCCTTGGGAAGCAAATATGACTTGGAAGTATTTAGCAGGCTTCTGGTCTTTGAGCAGAACATTTGAGCAAATTATTAACAAAGGAAGGATGGATTTTTGGGTGTCTGGGCTGCTATTTTTTGTACCTCCACACTGGGGAGAAACTGTTCTCTTTAAGTTCTACTTTCTCACAAAGGTTAGATGTTCACATACTGTAACTAAATGACTTGTTTTGGCCACACTGCATGCACTCTCTGACACTTTTTGTCCCATCCTTTTGTAAGGTGTAGAGAGCAGGACTAAGAAATGGATATTCTATCAATCAGCAAAACCTCAGGTTTGTTTCCTCAGGGAAATAGTCTTTCTTGTTTTCAGCTGAACTGGTCTGATAGCTTCAAAGTGCAACAAGCAAATGCTTTTAACTTCTTAACATCAGCTTTTAAAACCCTATTGCTTTTAGCTTGTGTGTGTGCTTTCCTAAAGCTGCTAAGAAAAGTCTACCAAGCTTCGCTACATTTCTGGCCTAATAGCAAGTGTTGCTTCTGATCGCGTATGGAGAGTCGTGTTGGTTCCTTGGTGGTGTTTTGGTTGTGTTTTTTGTTTGGTTTTTTTTGTTTTTTTTTTTTTTTAGGAGGGGAAAAAAAGCTTTCCCTGCAATAGTTGAAGGATAGTCAGATGAAATGAGAGAAAAAGAGGCTTTGGAGAAGTTCAGGCAAGGTTAAATCAGTTACAAGCTAGAGTCAATCAACTGGCTAAGTAAGGAGCACTAGGCCAGTGAAAATGTAGGCCCACTGAGGAAGCAGAGCTGGTGCAGCTGCAGTCTCTCCTGTGCAGCTTAATCCCTCTCCCTCCATTTCTGTTCAGGCTGGTGAACTTGTAGCGCCCTGTTAAAATTATCCATGGCTGGTTTGGGTTGAGGTGGTACGAAGCACACTTATAGTATAGAAAACTGGATTTACATCTGAGTAATCTTAAAGCAAAAACTGTCTGTAAGAGTTTATTCCTCTCTCTGTTAGGTTGATCTGGACAGGGGGTAACATCACTTCCTCTTGATGTGTTTCCTGGCAGATTCAGAGAATTTTGTCACATTTACCCTATCTCTAACCATGTCAAACCTGCTTTGAGAACAACTGTAAAGGAAATCCATGATTGTGCTAGTTCTCTCCCCCACAGTTTAAACTTTTAACACTATTTCGTTAGAATGAAGCCTTTCTATGACCTCTGTTTAATAACTTTTCCAAGTACTGACTGTTGAGTAAAGAAATTGTTTCCATCTTTTGAAATTACAGGAAACTTTTTTTACTCTTATCAGTAGTGGTGTGTGATGTTAGTGATGTGTTTTTTGAAAGTCTGGAATGAGTCAGTGTAAAGTCACTGAAAGGACACTAGTTACCACATTTACCCTTCTGAATAAACTTCATTTACATTTTTAATGCAGTGTCTTTTGCCACAGAGTAAGAATTTAAAAGCCTCCTCTGTAAAGAGGCTGAGGCAGATTGTTACCAAGTAAATATTTCTAAATCAGAAAAGATCAAACTAAGGTTGTTAGGGAAATGTCCTACCCTCTAGACATTTTTAGTAAAGATGATACACTGTTATCTGAAGAACAGCAACTGTCTGGTGTTTTGACTGCCTATGAAACCACTGGTTTTGTTTTTCTGTGTTTTAAAGTTCACAATTATTAAGGGAAAACAACCCTAGATGCTTTCTTATTATTTAAAATGGATTATTTTCTTATTGATTTGTATTTATTTTCCTATTCTGTGATCACCGAGTATTTTAGAAAACTTTGTGTTTGTGCTCCTCCTGGGATGCAACACATGCAACTGACATTTGATTACATAGAGCTTCTGTATCTTAGACCTTTCTTGGTAGAGCAGCAAAAGCAAGCTTAAGGTCTCCAGTGTTGCAGGTGGTTTCCAGTGATTGATTTATTATTTCAACTTTGTTTTATGATGACTGCTATACTTGATTTTGGAGGGGTACTGTACAGTAATGGTATTTAAGATCAGCATTCTTTGAAGAAGTCTGTTCCTGCACTCTTGTGTTGCCAGCTGTGCATCCTGGTCCTATGCTGACTGAGTCTGGAAGGTCTACACATGCTCAGTAGTTCTCAGTAGGCATCAGGTGTGTTTCTTGAGACTAGCTGCTGCTGCTTTTGAAGTTAGAGAAAAGCTGTTTTTCTCTTAGAAAGCCAGATGAAGGAGGATTTAAGTATGATACTACAACCACAAATGTCGGCTTATACTGTTTGGTCGGTAGAGTTTTTCCTCATTCTAAATAGAAAATTTTTGGGGAACTGATTTTTCTTCTCAGGAGCTCTCAGTGTAGGTCCTCGTATGCACACAAGTACAGTCACTCTAGTACTTCAGAGCAGGATGAGAGGGGTGAGAGCTTCCAAAACTGAAGCGGCCTAAGTGAGTTCTGTTTTAGTGCTGATTTTTTTGATCTATAGAGCTCACTTCCTGCTTCACTGCCCATGCTACTCCCTCTCTATACACAGTCTCTGAGACAGGAGGTTGGATTCCGTATTGGCTGCTTGCACTGTTACCACTAACTTTTCCTTGATACTTGGCCATTAGGGTGTTTATTTCACTGATACAGAGTTTTCCAACTGGGTTAGTGCTGGTGCAGCTAGTCTCTTGGAGGAGATGGTAAGACTAGGGAGAGTTATTAATCTTCAAAAGCAGTGAAATCGAGATGATGGCTCTCGAATTAGTGTTACACCAACTGACATTATTTTCTAAACCCTTCTAGAAAGAGGAGGTAGGCACTGCAGTGGTGCCAATATGCAGAAGCAGTACCCCAGGGAAACTGATGTAGAGATTCGTTCATTCACATATGACTGCAAGGGTCTTTTTTAGACAAAATTCTTAGATTCCAGAATTGGCTAGCTTTCATTATTTTGCTATGCTGATAATACTCACACTTTGCTAATTGATATGTTATCTGCCTTTTTCACTGTATATTAATTTTAAACTTAAAATGGCTAGAGACCAGCTATTCTTTGTGTCGTGACCTCCCCAAACACCACAGATTTTCTGTAACAGTGCTCCCCCTCAAAAAAACCAAACCACATCCTATGTGTATAATCTCAGATTAAGAAAAAGAATGAAAAGAAAGATTACTAATTGCTTATGCTATTTCCTTTTAAAAGGTGTGATGTTCATACCTTAAAGAGTTCTAAATTGTAAGTGGAGTCTTAACACTCAATTTTGAACTAGTGCGGTTGATCCAAGTGTTGTCTTCAGAAGTACAAAACTATTCAAGCACAGTATAAAACCAACACAGAGTGAAATGCCTGGTTCCTGGTGAAGTAAATGCTACAATAGTAAGCATTCAGTAAATTAACTCAAGCTACAGGAAAGCAATTTAATTTTTGTCAGTGGGACTGTCTAGTACCTTACAAGGAAGCTGGACCAGTTTGCAGCCAAAGCATATGAAAATGTAATTCACTGGAAACAGAAATCCTGAGATTTTAGGTATTTTAGAAAATTGAAAGTTAAAGCCAGCTTCAGAATATAGAAGGGCATTGAGCAGGGCAGTCAGCTCCCTCTTTGCTTGGTGGTTTTACAGAAGACAGCTTTTATGTCCTTTGCCCTTGAGCACCCTTACCATTTAAGAAAGTTGAGATTAATTTGTTTTAGCTCTGGAAGACTTGTTAAATCCATCGTGATTGCATGTGTTTTCCAGCACATCTGCATGGCTGAACAGTTGAAGCAAGGAGTCAGTAATAATACTAATGCTAGGACTGACAAGAAAGAAGAATATCAAGAATGTCCTGAATGTGGGCTCTCACCTCTCTGGCTGATGGGGTTGGAGCATGGAGAGTGCAGGCTTCCACCATTTGGGCAAGTAACTTGAACTGGTGAACAGAGGGCTATCCCATGATCTCAGTAGTGGAGCTTCCGTCTGCCATAGCTGGTTCTTAGGTTGAGGGGGTGAGGCCAGGCAAGACTTGTACCAGGCTGGTTTCTTCCTGCCTGAGCCTAGAAACCTTCTCAATATACACTGCTGGACCCTCAAGAGGAGAACTTAATTCATCTGTTCTTTAGAGGGTTATGATACCTGGAAGCAAAATGAAGGATGGCAGCAGTAGAACAGGAAGAATGGAAGACATGCATCTCCAGAGATGGAAATTAATGATAGAGGGCTAGTAGTTATTCCTGGAAGATTATTATCTTTAGTTGCCCTGAAGTATATCAACTAACCAAATGCAACAGCCATATCCTGCAGATAGTGGGCTGAAGATGAAATCTGCAAGAATCCATCGGTGTTATTGTCTAAGGTCCTTACCTTTTGTTTCAGTTCCATTCAGTACCTATTGTATCTTCATTTTCAATTTCTGTTCCACTTTCATGTCACTTGCAACCTAGTTAATTCACTGTCCCTCTATTTCTTGGCCAAGTTCAATTCAGATTCTGAACTGAGAACAAATGGTAACTCTGATAACAATCTCAGTTGCCTCGTGATTAGATCAGTCTCCAGAGCTAGAAATTATATCTATATAATATGGTTTGAAAAATCCAAGCTGAAGCTGCTCAAGCTTTCTTAATTAACTAAACGAAACATGAACATAAAATCTTTTGTCCAGTTTCCACATGTGTCAATAAATGTTTGGAGCATGAGTGTGCTTGCTGTCTCTGGGGCTTTCACCAGTCACAGTGGAATATAGATTAGTGCCAAAGCACAGCTAATGTAATTTAGAATTATGATGTACAAGTGGGAATCTAACCTGCATGGGGGCAGAATGTAGAGTTATTTCGCAGTGGTGGAGGTTTTTACTGTCAAAGTGCACATGCACTGACAATACTCCTTAAAAGAGACTCCAGGATGATATTAAGATCACTTGATAAGAACAGTAAGAAATAGATTTTTATTGTAATCAGGAATTAATAGAGAATATGTCTAGGATATGTCAACAAGCAAATCTAGAACCACAGAATTTTTGGGAGACAGTATTTTGTCTTTGTGACAGATACCAACAGATAGTAGGGAAAGCTCTTTATGCTGCTTTCTGTAATGGTAAAAGGAACTGCTATGTTGAAGTTTTTCCTGCCAACAATTTTTCTTTTTGACTTCTATCAAGCTGCCCTAATGAAAAAATAGTTTTAAATAATATTACTACCAAATTTAAGTTGCTCACATTAAAATTTGCCTTTCATTAACAAATGCTCATCAGAAACTGGAAATTGCTAGAAAGTAATCTGAACTTCATGAGAATATGGCATGTGACCGGAAAGTGAAACACTTTTGCAGATCCTAGTAATATTTCATTGAAAATAAATGTACATATTGATGAGAAATAGCAATGTCGTCTTAGAGTTTTAAAGAACGTTGGGTAACTTACAGATCAAACTAATTTTTATAAAATAAATGTTTTGGTTCGTTTGAAATACGTAAACTTTGAGCTATCTACTTATTCTATAAATTAGATGATTTTGGTAAGAATTAGAAAATATTTTAATACTATAATGTCTGACACCTGCATGTTTTTCAGTGGTTTGCTACTGCACCTGCCTGAGTCTTTTAAATAATTAAATCAATGGCATGATCAACTTTACTTATTAAAAAGAAAGTAGACTGTATCTTTGCTCAGAGATGAACAGCAGCTAAGAAGAAGAGGCTGATACCTTGTCCTAAAATTTCTCCTATGTCATCCTTCCAGCTTATCCACTGTAGACAGCCTTTTGTAGCTTATAGAACATGAGCTTATTTAGTTAGCTAGAAATATCTGATTTTTGTTGTAGCTAGTTAAAAGGATCAGCTTCTGACCTCTAGTGTGTTGTGTGTTGCAAGAGGAAGTTAGTGTGACTTTATCTACAAACATACTTTTCAAAGAAATGACATTGCAGGGTTCATTTTTTGTGCTAAATGCATTTTTGTGAATTGTCAGCTCTACAAAATGTGTAAGTTCTGAAAGGAAAACTGAAACTTATTTGCCTTTCACTAATAATGAGGATATTGCAAGCCAGTCTTACACCGTACATTTAGTTCCAACTGATTGGAGCTAGAGTCAGTTCTTTCATGAGCAAATTTACATGTCAAATTATTCTGTGATATCTGCACTAACTTCACACTGTTATTTATGGAATAAAAAGTAACAATAAAACCACTTAAATATAATGATAGTGTGTAACTCCCAATGTGGTATATTCTGTGTGGTACACACTAACAGCTTTCAGCTATTTGTGCAGTGTCAAGCTAGTAAGCGTTATTGCTTCTGCTGTTAGTTTATACTGACTTAACTTGAGAATGCCTGTTTCATGTCGTCTTGTGCATCCAGTTTGAATGTAAGCTCAGCTATTTATTGCATTTTAATTTTAAAAGGACTATGGCACCTATCTTTTATTTATGATTAAATCTTGCTTTACTTCTGCTTTTCAATACTATAATATATGGTTACATAGAACAAGAGGCTTAAGTGGAAAAGTCCGGGTTTCAGACAGCGGGAAGGGGCTTAGACGAGCGTTTCTCTGATATGTTCCTGCTACCACAAGAGATCAGGTCATTCTCGTTATCTGGAAACTTAGTTTCTGCCAGCAATTATGCTTTTTCTATATACAGATTTAAACAGCATTATTTCTGGTCTGCAGGTTACATTGCTTCTGGTTTGGTTTCTCCAATAACAGCAGTCATTCTTGTAGAGAAAGATGATGGGTTTGTGTTTTGGGGTTGTTTTACCTGTTTAGGGTAGGAATAATTAGTAACGTAAATATCAATTTTTTTTTTTTTTGTGAATGAGCCATAGATTGCCTTGGAAACTAGGTTCAATATGGAATTCTGTGCTAAAGGATCTTGTGCCTCCATGTTGCAGATTCTATGAATTAATAATGAATATGACAGTTATTTTTCTGAGTAATATTGTAATGCATACCTTGCTGCAAGAAAAACAAAGTCTGAAATTTGAGAAATTGCTTTGAGATTGCCAGCACTGACAGTGCTCAAGGTTGTTCTCTTCATGCAGCAAAAGGCTTTGGAAGGTGGTATATTGTCCCTCCCTCCAACGTCCTGGTACATGTTCTGTCCTGGTGTTCATATTTCAGATGGATGTTTTAAAAGAACCTCTCTGTTAAAGCTTTTTGTCTTGTATTTTGAAGCACAGTTGACACCTTTAATTCTAAAAGGAATTTAAATTCTGTTTGCAAATGGCTTTGAACTTGCCTATTGTTGAAATTAATTGTTTGCTTTCTTCAAGTATAATTAAAATTTATGCAAAACAAGCTACAGGTATTAAAAATAGGTATTCCCATTGTATTTGTGTTTCTGTAATATATTGGTTGTAGGTGACTAAGTCAAGGTGAAGATTTATATAAAATCAAGGTGCTTCTGTCCTCTAAAGCTGTTGGCTTTGACAAATTATTCAGCTGCAAAAAACCCCAAAGCTGCTCTTGACTTAATAGCAAACTGAAGATATGGGCTGCCTTCTCCATCAAGTATGTTTATATTAGATCTGCCAAGTTTGTTTCAGTCACATTAGGACTCTCTTTAGAGACAAGCTGAAAGTTAGTGATGCAGTCATTCAAGTGCAGATGATGCCTGCTTGAGCATCTTGATGAGGGAAATCTCACATTTTTCATCACTGTCTTTTTTTAACTTGCCAGTTTTTCTCTGTACCTCTCACAGTGTTGGTACTGGGGGACATACCTTTCTTCACTTATGCTTACTGGAAGTCCTATATGATAAATACCACAGTATTTTATATGATACAGTTTGTTTTTTTCAAGGGAGAAAAAAGCTTGTCATATGTAGTGTTTCCCAGTGCGTATCCTACAATGCAAGGAAGGAACATGTTCTATTTGCTTGTTGCTTGGAGGCGACGGGAAATTCCTTGTTACTAAATGAAAACTTTACATTAGTGAAAATAATGTACACTAAGATATGTTCCATATATTGATAGTATTCTGTAGGGATGCTTTAGTAAATTGCGTATGCAACCTCATTTACTTTGGATGTGAATTTTACCTGTGAAGCTTTGTTAATTCTTCATGCTCCTCCATAGAATCCTTTCTGTACCATGGTTAGTATTGAAAGGATCAACTTGGTCTGAGCTAGTGACAGCCCTAGCACACCTGCTGCAACTTCAACCAGGTGAAAAGTGCTGGATAGCGCCTGTCAATAGCTTCTGTTCATGACAAAAATATGCAGACAGTTAAAATAAGATTTTTAATGTAGTGTATCTGTGAATAAACTGAATAAGATTCTTTTTTTTAACCCAAACAGAAAGAAGAAGGAAAAATTCAAGGGCAGCTTAATAAATCTGATTCTAACCAGTACATCAGAGAACTGAAAGATCAGATAGCTGAGCTGCATCATGAGGTAAGTGATAAAATACAATTGTGTCTGATCACTTGCACCTTTTTGTCATATCTTTCATTTGTAGCAGATTTTGCTATCTAATAGTTGTTAGAGCTTCAGTACTTGATTTTGCCAGCATACATTATTTTAAGTGAATGCAATAAAATTAACTCTTATACATGAATCTTGCCCTTATCCTGGGATGTAAAAGAACAAAAAAAATGCTTAGTTGCATGATTTGACATTAAATGAGATCAGCGTTTACGTTCTGTCTTGGTTTTTTTCCCTTAATTTCATGAGTTGATCATATTTCATTGTGTTGCATTTACTGCATTTGGAGCTGTGTGCATGAAAACAAGCCCCTTTATGTCTTTACTTGCTACAACTTTTAAGGCTAATTTGGTTAGAAACCAAACTGCATTTGTGCAAGTAGAAGAGTCCATGTGTAGATTTTTTTGGTTCTTGCTGTTGTGAGGATGAAGTTTGTGTGGCAGTATACGGAGATTACTTAAAAAGAAAAAGGATGCTTGCTTAATATCAGTTAACAGATTTTTAAGTTTTAAACTGCCAAACCTTTCAACCTATGAAATTTCTGTCTTCAAACTTCCTTGCGCTAATAGTTGTAGTAACTTTCTGTTTGTTAAAAAGATCAGAAAGCCCTGAAACAGAGCTGACTTATGTAACTACTGTGCTCACTGGCTCATTTCAGTTCATCTTGCATTGTGAAGAAATGTCTTTACCTAATACTACACTGTGCGCAAAATGCCCAGTCATCTTGGCACTGTAGTCTGCTTCTGTTTGCATACGCCTTCTAATACACAGCTCTGGTAGTGTTGCTTAAAATCATAGTATCATAGAGCAATACAACCTAATTATTTGTTTGTTGCCTTTTTGCTTTTATTAAATAAACACATCCTTTCTTTATTTAAGTGTAGGTAGTGTTTTTATAACAATCTTAGTCGATTCAACCATTTAGGACCAGTCCCTTAAGAGTTACAACGTAGTGGAATATCTTGGAATGTGTTCTATGCTATAGATTGAGACTATGCTATAGTCTCTAGGGCCATCAGTCCAGCAGCTTTACCAGTCATTAAGCTCACTTAAAACAAATTTAAATATCAATAACCTGGCGTTTTCCATTAAAGACTATAAGTAGCTTGCTTTGTTCCTTATGAGAGAGCAAGTTGCTTGTAGAATTCCCAGAACACCAGAGATTTTGTGTATTTTTGCATTATGAATAAATAAGGCACTGTACTAACTTTTTCCTCTGCTCAGTGTAGGTTTGAAAGTTAAGAAACCACTGCTTTGAGGTAAAAGTAGAATTACTGAAGCAAAGCTATTGCATAATTTTCTCTATACAAGCATTTGTCATACGCCTGGCTGAGCAACTCAATTGTGATGAAGGCGTGTAATTGTGTATGTGTTTAATGTGTCTAAGTTTATGTGAACAGATTGGAATGAAGATGAGGTTCAGTAGCTCACAGAACAACGATAATTCTGAGTTATACCAGTGTTTCCTGAACAGTAAAGTCTAGACAGATCTTTATTAGCATTTCAATTTGATTGAAAGAAAACATCAGCTAGGGAGGATATGAATTTCAACAATAGTAGAGTTTGAGTAATTCTATGTAGAAGAGCACTCCTGTTCCAGATACATGCTTTGTTGTAGCTTATTTTTCAGCTCTCAAGTTAGGTGAATGCTATAGGAATCTCATTCTAGGATAGAAACAGTGGGAAGAAACTCTGTATGTAGTAGACAAGTTCTACCTTAACAGCATTTCTGAATGCTTCCTTACACAGAGTTTCTTAAAGCCTGGAAGTCCTTGTTTACTAATGACATTTTCTCCACCCCCCTTCCTGTTACATATGTGTTTGTCTAGTTTTTAAAGAAAAATTTTGGAGGTAAGGTAACACTTCACGCACAATCCTTTATTTTGACCATAACCCACTGGGCTGATTTTGAGATAATGTAAAGTCTGAAATGTATGTTGTATTTATATGTAAGTTGGTGCTAATAAATAATAATAAAGTCTTGGATTAACATAGCTGCTAAGTAAAGAACATAACCAGTGTTCCCCGAAACAGCAAAATCTGAATAAAATGGCAATAGGAAGGGGCAAAAATATTTGCCCTTAACCGCTAAATGTTAGGATTAGTATACTTTCAATGCCAATTAAAGAAACCCACTTTTTTACATCTGCAGTGAAGTGTCTTCATGTGTAGATCCATTAATGACTACGCTCTTTGTTTTTTGGCTAGCCACTTTTTGATTCTACTTCTGCAAAATCTAAAAGAAACGTTACAAATTTACAAATTCATCTTCCTGAAGATAGGCTGACCGTGTATGTGACATGCTGACCACAACCACCCTACTGGTTAACATGTAAAAGGCACTGGTGAAGAAACAGAATTCTCAGTGACTGCATGGTTACCATCTAATCTATTGTAATTGCGGAACTTTAAAGTGGACATAAATTAATGCAAAAGTTATAGTTTAAGGTAGGGGTGGGATGAGGTGTGTGTGTTACAAGATTAAATGTCTTGGCGTGGCCATCAATGTTGATTCTGCTTATTGAACTTTTTTCTCCAGTACTGCAATTTTACAGCGTGTACGTGAGAAGAATTGCAGGTTCTCCATCTGAAGGATGGAACAAAATACTGAACAGATCCTGTATTGAATATAAGTAACTGCAAACTTAGCCGATATTCTGGCCTTTTGATAAACACTATTCCATATCTTTGGCCAGTAGTCTGAATAGCCAGTATGTGTTCCTGTATCAGTGGAACCTGAGGAGCTAGATACTTTAATTCTGTCCTGTGATATGATCCATCAGATGGCGATGGTACTGAGATGTGGCAGTGGCGTGATCCATCCTAATTGCAGAGTTCCAGTGAAAGCTCTACTGTACCACCTGTGTTTGCAAGCCAGGCTAGCAGCCAGGGAGAGGGCAAACCTGGAACACCAACAAGGAACACCAGAGAAGAGCAAAGAGAGGTCACTATTGCTGCCCAGGGTCTAAAGCTGAATCCTCTCCACTAAAAGTGGGTGGCAAGGGTGTGGACAGTTACTGCAGCCCAGGTGCAACAGGCTGTTGCTGTGATGCCTCTTTACTTTGTAGTAGAGGGAAGTTTGACACTCACATTTCAGATACTTCTCTCACCCATCCAGCTACATATCAGAAGTCTGCATATATTTTAAGGTTATCAATTTTATTTAAAAAAAACCTGTTATACTTTTAAAAACATCCAACAGAGTGCCCCTTGTTGTAATCTGAGTCCGTTGATCTTTCTTTCCTGAGCTCAAGATTTTGCATGTGTCTTAAATATCGTGCAGCTTGCAGCCTAAAAGATAAATTTCAGCTGCTTTTATTATTCATCTGGGAATAGGGATGCTACAGTCAGTCTTCAAATCATATTATAAGAAGCCTTATTCATAGTAAATTCAAGTTGTTGTGTTCATGTTACTAAGTAAAACTGCATGTACTGGAGACTGGTATTATGGCATCCAAAACTGAACCAATTAGGCACCTTGCTATTAAATGTACAAGGTAAATTACACAGAAAAAGATGATGCCTTTTTTCCTTCAAATAAGGTAAAATAACTATAAATGGAATTACTATATTGGATCATTGGGTTGTTCTAACAAGATACCTGCCTGATTCCTCTTACACCTAACCAGCAGATTTCTGTAGTATGCTAAGCTGAATTGTGTATTGACTACTTCACAGTAGGTCTTCAACTTGTATTTGATGAAAACTTCAGGAGAGCAAACAGACAAAAGCTGGAGCTTTAAGTACATTGTGACAGGACATGTTGTGGACTTCTGCCTTGTGCACACCATCTTGATTTACTCACTTGCAGCTCTTTCTTTGTGCTAACTTGAGTAACCAAATCAGGGTTAGAATCAAAATATTTAACATAATCTACATTACTATATAAAATTATGAATTAATTCTTAAATTCCTCAGTGCAGCCATAATTTCAGAGTTCACGTATGTGCAAAACAATTATTATTAACTTGCAATTTTAACTTTAGTAGATATATGTTAGTCACTTCCCTAGAAAGTTACTGACAGCAATCCTTTAATCTTTTACATAACCTAACACCATTTGAAGAACAGCTGGTGCGTAATAAAAGAACCCTTACACGGCAGTATTTCTAGTTAGCCAAAAGCTAATCCTGTGAAAAGTTGTGTCTATTTTGCCAGATTAGTGCTGTGCTTCTTTTCCTTGTTATTGGCTGAGTTGCTTTATTGGGCACAAAGTTGTTGGATGCTTATGCCTTATGGCTTTATTGTTGAAGGCTGAAACCAGTGTGAAAACCTGAAATTTTGAGGATTGTCACAGATTCAAACAGGAAGTCATGAAGTAAACTTCTTTCAGAGATTTTAATACGCACTAGGCTTAGGCATTCTGCTTGCCTTTTCAGAAATTTGTGTCCCATTGTTCTTTTCATTAACTGAAATATTTTCACCTAGCATTTTCTTTCTTTCTCTATTTTCCTTCTGTTCTTAAAGCTATATCTACAGCATTCTTGATTACTTCTAGTTTAGTCGGATTTTAACCTAAAATGCTTTTCCGTTGTGCAGCCCCAACAGGCTGAAGCTTCTGTGAAGCAAATTTGTTACTCTTATCACTAAATGCACAAGCTTGGTTGCCCTGTCTTTGGCACAAGACAAATAAGGTCTGGTGAGCACTGTACTGTTTCACTTGACCTTATGGTTAGTGTGCTTTAACTGATGTAATGTAAATCTCATGAGTATATAGGCACTGCAAGATTTGTGCTGTGGGTTACGTCCTCTCAGGCTGCACAAGGAGTGCTAGTACTTCATAGAAGTTCCCTTTGATTAGACACTGAAATATTAAGTGAAAGCAACTTTTGAGAAACACTTTTCCAATTCAAGAGAGTATCCCACTTCAGTAGATAGTACTGAAATACAGCAGTTAGTGTATGTGGAAAAGAATATGTAGAAAGTTTGAACAGTTAAAAGGTTCCGTTAAGTAAAGTTGAAGGTTTAAGAAAAACTGAGATAAATCTTCAACTAGTTGTTGCTCATTTCAACATAAATCACATAACTGGGGAAAAAAGGAGAATGTTCTTTGTAGTTTGCCACTATTTGAATTCAAACTGAATGGAATTAAATGATTTATAAACTGCTGAAGTTCTGCATTTCATGCACCACCCCTCTGTACATGCAGTCACTTTGTATATATTACACAGAAGCTGTCTCTGCTTCCTGTTGGATGTTGCAAGGCTTGTATGTGTTACCTAGATTACAGGAGTGGTACAAAAGATTAGAATTGACATGCTTACCCACAAACTACGCTGGCAGACCACAAGACACCTTTGGAGACAAAAGCAAGTGGTTTCCAGACTTAGACTTTGTGATTTAGGACTGAAGTGCTTAAGTTTAAAGTGTATTTCAAGTGAAACTTTGTGAAGTTTGCCTTTGTCATACTGCTATCTGGTTTTTGTGTCTCTGGGAATGCTTTAATGAGTTTGTTTTGCTGTTAAATTTAAGTTTATTTATATTACTACAGTATTTCAAATGGAGGTTTGTTTTAATCTTATGACAGTTTTCATATTAAAAGCTAAATTCTGCCTAATATGTATTCAAGTCCACAGAAGCAAGTAGCCTCTACAATTTCGGATTGCAGAGCATTGTTCCATAACATTCATTGGCCATGTGCATTAGGGGACAGCATTATGAAGGGGAGCAACAACATACAGAAACTTAGTGCTTCCTTCATTTAGCATACATTTTTCCTCAGAAAGCGGGAATATGCAAGTTGAAGATAGCTCTTTAAGAATCCATTTTTGACAATGTTTTTCCTATATTTGAGGGATCCATTAGGTTTTTGTAGCTTGGAAGCAGGTGAAGAATACTCAGAGCTTAGTGATGCTTTTTCTCCTTTTGAAAAATTATTTGGCATTTTTGACATACAAAATATGCTTTATAATACTGATACCTTTTGCTCTTGATTGATAAACTTAGGTAAAAATGATTTTCAGATAAAAGGTTTCAGACCTCTCTACAGTCAGAAGAGACCTGTGAGGGATGAAAGGTGGTTTCTGGGAATCTATCTCCAGTTTTTGTCTTAAATTTGAGTAGAGCTTTCAAAAGATACTGGGGTGCTTTTGCCATTCTTAGGGGATACAAAAAAGTGACTGAATGAGGACTTGACTGAACTAATGCTAAAAGCATAAGAAAGACAAGGTTATCAGGGAAGATAACTGAAGCAAAATAGAAAGTTTTGGAATAAACTGCCTTGTTTCTTTGTGCCCTTGCTTTTCCTTTTCATACTACTATTCTAGCTGTTTTCTAGTCACCTTCAGCAGCCAGTGCAATTTGTGACTGTGAGGGGGAGGATCAGCTAATTTTTACTCATTTACTTTTTGTGTCTAGATAACATTAGTAAATTGAAATAGTTGTGGGTTTTTTCATCCAAGGAATTTTGAATGGAGGGAGTATAAAATGTTCAAACTGTAAGTGGGATGAAGATGGGTAGGGAGCATTTATTCACCTCTATTCCAGTGTAAGAATTAGGACGTTCAAATGAAACTGGAGGTGTGTTGAAAAAACACTAGACTGTATGATTTTTGCAAATTTGAAAGATTAAATTCCTTTAGATCCATAATTGTTCCATATACTAAAATCTATGTTAATACAGATAATTGGAAAAAATGACTGCCTAAATTCATGGGGAGGAAAATGATCCCTGGAGCTGCACAGATGTCACATGTATAATTGAAAAACGGGCTACTTGCTGGAGTTTGGGAAGAACATTCTGGGAAAGTACCACTATGTATTTGCCTGTTGTTACATTGTTTCCCGGGCATCACCTATTGACCTATCTCAGAGACAGAATACAGAACTAGTTTTCTCCTAGCTGTTTCTCTGTAATGAGATATACTCTTAACAAATAATTACTTGATATGTTTTGAGAGGAAGCAAGGATGAGATTGTTTTCTAATGTGCAAATCTTATGCATGTGTTTTTGGTATTTAAATGAAAAACATTCCTGATGTTAGTGTGGCACACTGTTCCAATAGTTAGAAAACCCTCTGCACACTGCCCATGTTAACAATGTTGCAGCATGGCTGATGGAAAAGAACAAGATGACAGATGACTGGAGTGTTATTGTTCTGCTGAAAGAATTTTTTGAGGCTTTTAAAAGACCATAATAGTAAATTTAAGTGATTCTGGTGATTAAATTCTTGCATATTGACAATGCAGAAAAGGGGGGATTTTTAAAAGTATTTCCCATTTTCAGTATCTAAAAACTTGATGGCTATTCAAAGAAGTAGTGACTGGTAGTTTACTGGTCTTCCATTCTTACATACATATAATTTATCTAGGAATGGATCTGATATTACGTTTAAAGAACCTAATGCAGTCAGTAAGTAAGTTTCTGATATAGGTGTTATCTCATGATCTGATCTTGCTTCTGGTGAGCTAACATTTTAAGATTCGCTTAATGAAGAGAGATATAAAAGTAGGAGATTAAATACTATGCTTTTAAAAGATTTTGCTTGTGTAAATAAAATTCAAGGCACTTAAGTAATTACTTTGAGAATAAATAATGCATAAGTTATGATCAAAGGAGTAGCTGGTAATATGGATGAATTAACGATACATTTTGCACTTTGGGTTAGCTTTCTAGGCTTTCACTGCTGAAACTGAAATGGAGTAAACCGTAGCCATCAGTGTGAAGGATTAAAAAAACCCACCTAGGTAGGCCAAATAATACAACACCTAAATAAAATTCAATGCACTATAGTATACAGGAGGAAAGTTTAAACCACATTAACAGTTCCTTTGGTTCTCAAATACCATAAGCTTGTGTGGTAGGTAAGCTGTGTTTCAAAGCTTCCAAATTATTTCCTCCTTTTTTTTATTATTGGCTAATAATCTTAAATCAGTATGATACAGTGAGTGGTTCCAGTCCCCAACACAGTTTAATCCAGGTTGTCCCCTGAGGACATGAGAGAGGATCTTTACAAGCAGCTAAATGATGACTCCTGCGTCGGCCATAGATAAGCACAAAATGGTGACGCTGCTGCTTGTGGCCCACTGGAGTAGCACGAAGCTAGGCTGCTTCTAGCAGCATTCCTAGCTCCTGTTCCTCTCACAATAACAGCATCTGGGCTTGATCGTGGGATACCAGCAGGAAGCGTTATTCCTTTCCTCTGTTAATTTTGTTACTAGGCGTCCTTTGAGTCGAATTCAATGCTTACGAAATCAAATGTTCTGTTATCTGAAGCATCACTAGGCTACACTCAGAAGCAGGGTAAATAACTGTGAGCTTCATTCTGCTGTACTTGGACTGCTGGTGTCCAGCAATGTGGTTTGGATGTGCCTATGCTGTGTTGCAGTCATGACTGCAGTGTGGACAAATCTTTAACTTTTAAAGCTATGAACGGGTTGTATGTAGCTTTGCATGATAGAGGTAGAAGTAGTATCTGGGAAAATTGATTTCTAGTTAAAGTTCTTGTCTGAAGACATATTTATGGGGTGATGGCTAGCAGTGGATCAGATCATATGGGCAAATAAGAATGAGATGATCAGATTTATCAGCATTTAGATACCTTGGAAACAGAAACAGGCAACATTTTTCATCAGAACTAAGGAGAGAACAGCAAGTCCAAAAATGCCTAGTACTATTCCTATAAAATTTGTAATTAGATATAATGCTCTTTCATTATTTTTTCTCCCTTTCTTCTGTAAGAAGTCTACTATTTGCTTTCCATGTAGTATGGGCAGATGTATATTTGTCTCTTGGCAATTGTCATTTTACTTGCCTGCTTTCATAAAACCACCTATCTTCGTGGGATTTATTTCAGTCAATTTTTACATTGTTCTCAATTCATATTTCTCACTAAAACTGTAATGTCTGTTAAAAGTACTGTATTAACTCTTGCAAAGCACTTGTTATCCATACTGACTAGAATGGTGTTAACACCTTCTAATTGTTTGTTTTGCTAGACAAATGCTTTCAAAATATGTGGTGCTCTATAAATGTTTTCTTACTTGATAAGAAATGTTGTCCCTGAAAGGAAATATGTTAGCCCTCAGATTTACAAAGCAAGCATTTCAACTTGTAGTGGAAGTTTATAGCACAATAAATCATGTGCTTTTCTTTTACCATATCTTGCAAACACAGTTGGACAAGAGAACATCAGATTTTTCCCTCCCCACAAGCAAAGTTCTTGCAAGGCTGCTGGACAGCTAAAAATGTAGTTGCTTTACTAGTACGTGTCAAAGTTACAGAGCCTCTATGCTGGCAGAGTCTGATTTAAGTGGTTGTGGTCAGTCTGAGGAACCTGTGATGTGATAAGATAGCGTTTGTGAGGTCATGTGGTTTGCAAACACCCAATCTAATGTAGCAGCTTTGTCTGCACAGGATAGTTAAATATATACTGTATGCTTTAGAAAAGTGAATTGCTTTATTCCTTTCATTCAGCTTGTACTTGAGAGTCAGAGATGTTACACTGGCTTCATAAGAACAAGATTGTTACAGAAGTGTGAGACTGAACAGATTGGGATTCTTAATTCTGCAATAACTTTCTCCAGTTCAGTTACCCTGCCCTTAATAAAACAACTAGCTTCAGAAACTGTCTGGCTTAAGCAATCAACAGGCAGAAGCGTTGAAGTGCACAGTGGAATCCCTGTATATTTTATGAACATCAGTTTTTTAATTCCATTAATTTTGAACAAGTGTAGCACAGGCTCAAAAAGGTAGGATTGATTCCATAATGATGGTACTCCATTCCACAAATCTTTGGTCACAAACTCCATCTTTGCATCAGGTAAGTTTGATTCCTCTCCCTTCCACTCAGTAACACCATCAACAAAATATCTTCCATCTCTCATAAGAGTGAAGGAAACCTCTAAAAGTGAACAGCATAACCAGAACAGTGATTTAGTCTGTCCTTAAATGGAATAGGTATGGCTTTGTTTACTTTGAGGGCAACAGTTTTAGTTATGAATCTCAACTGTTTCACTGCCACTATAGACAGATTAGATTCAGTGATAAAATAAATGAAGATTGGTGATTGTTCTCTTTACAAACATTTCCCCCTCCTTTTTTTTTTTCAGACTGTATCTTGCTGCGTCAAAGCTGCAGGTCTGTCTTACTGAGCAATATACTTGTTCTTGACTGGAGTATTAGAGATTAATATAGCTAGCTATACTTAACTATGCTAAGTCCCTGTTTAGAATTTGTCTGGATTGTCAAAGCAAGTAAACTGATTATAAAGTTATTTCATTATCATGACAATAATGCCCTTGAGTGGTGAAGCTGTGTGACCTGTCTGCTGTATTAATTAGAACTATGTCAGGGTCTATCCTATGTTTCTGCCCATAAATCAAGTTTTGGGGATTGAAAAGTGAAGGGATTGAGGTCCTGCTGGTTTGAATTTATCTAAGTAGTTCCTTGCAAAAAATTTTGTGTTAGCAGCCGTACATAGGTGCCATCTGTGTGAGAAACAAGTTCAGGAGAGGAATGCTATGTATTAACTTGTAATATGTCTCTGTAAATATATCTGAATAAAAGTGAGGCAAACAGTGGAAACATGGTGGAAACCCCTCCTAAAATGTTTTTTATCGCTCTCAGAATGGCAGCCAGTACAGATGGAAGTAATTTCTGCAATCAGAGGCAAAAATAAATGTTACTTAGTCCATTTGAAAATGCTGAGTTTAACTCCTGCATTAAAAGGACAGAGTAAAAGTGTAAAATGATCATTTCCTGTAACTGTTGCCCATAATGGGTACATTTTCAGTCTCTGTATCAGCCAGTACATTCTAGTTAATGCTTGAGGTTTCAGTAACTTTTGTATTTATAGACGCATGCTTTAGGAAAAAGGAGCATTGAGATTTAGGTAGTTCCTTGAATGTAATAATTGCAGTACTTTCAGTGTGATCGTGCTGCTGTTTTAAATCATTTTTGTTGCCATGTCCTCACTCCAAATAAACACTTTTGTTAGAACTTCTTGTAGGAAGAGTTTCTGGGAACTTTCCTTCCACCTACCAACTGGCTATTTGTAGAAACTTCCCAGGGCTGTTAGCTTAGAACTTTTTTTGGAATTGTGTACTACAGTTTCACTACAACAAACTCATCAGTTTTTAGAAAAGTTCCCTCAACAGATAAAATCTGACTTACAGTTACCAAAGACTGATTTCTTTTGAAAATAGTTTAAAAGTTGGGTACTTCCTTAGCACTGTTGCTATTTCAATTGCATGTTTGATAGAGAACTTCAAAGTTTAATTTGATTACACGGCACTAGATCAAAACCAGATTCTTTAACCATATAGTGCAGTGATCAAAAAGTCATGACCTCCCATTGATCGCTTTATTGGTTTCCTGTTCTGATTCACTGGAAACCTTCTGGTCTGAATACTTGTTGCTAGTTTTAATCTTTGTCACGTTCACAATACAGCAGACTTGTCTATAGTAAAACTGATATACAACATACATTTAACATCATATTTCCCTTTGGTTCAAGTGCTCTTTAGCTGATAATGTTGAAAAAACACTTTTTATAAAATCATAAGTCAGGAAATGTAAGAGTATGTTCAGAGCAATATGAAATAAATAGCAGGACACCTGGAGATGAGCTTTCTTTTAATGCATTAAAATTATTTCATGGATTTTGTTTAAACTTCCTGACATCTATAGGGATTTTGTAAAGCATTTTGTATTACTGTGGTCCTGAATAGGACTTACAGAAGCTGGCAATTTAAAACACAGGCCAAATATTTAAGTGCTATTAGAAAAAACAGAAGTCTGAAATTACTCAGTCTTGGAAATTTCTTGCTGCTCTCTTGCTTTTCACTTATGACACACTACAATGGTTTGAACTCTATCTAGTGATACGGTCAGCAAAGTTCATTTGAAATAAATATTTTGGGTTGTATACCAGTGTGTTACTCTGGTCATACTTTTAAAAGTACAAGTTTCAAAACCAAAGGTAATTCTTTCCTTAAACAGGAGAATTTAGTAGTTAATCACATACATGAGCTTGGATTCCGAAGAGTGGGGCAGATTGATCTAATGTTGTAGTACCTCATGACTATTGCTTTTAATACCACTATAGATGACAAAGGAAAAAAAAAAAATCTCAGTCTGGAGACTCTTTGGGTTTTTATCTTTTAAGAATAGCAGCTATATTGGTACAACCAACAAAAGCAGCCTAGGTCTGTTCAGGTATATGATACTGTCATTCAATTCTGTTCTGGTTTGGGCTCACAAATAGGCTTATGAAGTCTAGAGTTAAATGCTTACTCTGACTTCTGATCAGCTTCTGTTGTTGCCAGTTTCAAGGTGTTTTGCTGCAATTGCTATAACAAGTGGATAGATTGTACTGCAACTATATTAGATTGAATTAAATTTATGAACTCCAGAAACAGTTGTACTGTTTTAAGACAGTGCGGATCAAGAAGTTCAGACACACATGAGACCCTGGAGACAAGTGGATATGGACAGATGCAGTCTTTCTACAATTAAGTTATGCTGCAAATCAGCCTTGAACCCTTCTGCAATACTGAAAGTAATTTAAAATTAATTTTCTCTATCTGCTTCTTTCTGCTTGTCCTAACAACCCTGACAAATCAAATGAACTTTGCTCCAAGATTCATTTTATTACACTTCAAAATAAGGACCCAAATACTCTACCAAGTCCTCTAAGAATTTTTGTCAACTGAGTTTTGTCTTGGTATGAGCATTATGAAATTATTTGGGGGGCAGATGAGGTAATGCCAGCAGGAAGCAAATACAGCTCCAAACACATCCATACAAAGCGGAGTTAATTTTCTTAAGGAAACTATTTTATGGTTTCTATTCTTTAGAAATACTATTTTATAGAAACCACTAAACTTGCAGTATTCTAGAATCATTATTTCTTATTAGGGTTCATTGTTGATTGTGCAGGTTTCCCGTTTTAGTCATGCTAAACTCAGTCGCAAATAAATGGCCAAATGTGCTAAGGTGGATCCCAGACAGTCTGGAGTACGCTGGAGTGTAGCTTGGCTCTTCCTACTGGCAACCTACAGGGACTGGCTAACAACTTAGTTTCAAAGATCGTTGCTAGACTCCCTAAAAATCAGCATTTTGTTTATCTGAGTGAAACTTCTGCTGGGTGAGAATTTTTATATGAGAAAATTAATTTCCACATTTAAAGGATATAAAAAACAAAATTATGTCTTAAAAAAAACCTTCATTATAAATGAAATGTTTAATTGTGATTTATTAACTACTAAACAAAGGAAGCAATTTTGCAAATGCTCTCACTGCCCGTTATTTGTAAGCATGATCAATACATTTCCTGCTTTAAGTCACAGTATCTAATGCACTGGACTTTTGTTAAACAGCAATTTCAGTTTGCTTGATTTTGCTTAACTAGTGTAATTGGGCAAATTAGACTCTGATTAGAATCTTGAATATTGCCTTGCAAACATCACTTTTGGGGGTGGGGGGAAGGGAGAAGCAAGATAAACCATAAAGCTATGTAATGGTGATTCCAATCTGCTAAACCCCAAATTTATATCAAACTCCCACCCTGAACACTTCAGGCTAATTTTAATATCTGTAGCTTAGGTGAACTACAAGATGAAAAAGTATTTTTGTCCACGTTAGTGTTGTAGTAAAACTTCCCTGAAGTAGTTTTCCAGAGTTTTTTAACGCATTTTAGCGTATTCACTTTCGTCCTTATGTCCATGACTCTTCAACAACCTATTAGAAAGTGTTGAACAACTTTATTTCAACAAAATCTAGCTAATTTGCTGGGATTTTTTGAGTTCTGACACGAAATTACATCTTGGGAAAAGAGAACAGCATAGTAACACTTCCTGTTTAAGAATATAATTGTCTATTGTATAAATTTCAGAATTAGTTAGTCAGATCTTAAGTTGGAGCAGAACATCTTTAGCAAATCTGAGAAGACTCAAAGTTGTTCTGGAAGAATTTTTATCTTAATATTTTAAATAAAAAAAAAGGACAAATATGTGAAAGCAATAAACAAAGTTGTAGCCTATTTCCTGAATTTCTCTACTAATGATATCTCTGATTGTTGCAGATCTCTCCCATGTGTGCCTCACAGTGAAAGGAAAAGATGCTTCATTGTGATTTTTCTTTTTTTTTTTTTTCCCCTCAACTTTTTTCTTGTTTTCTTACATATTCCTTGCATATCTTTTGGGGTCCACAAAATGTATTCTAATTCGGTTTTTAAATCTCTAGAGGTAGATATGGCATTGGAGAAACCAGAGTGGCTTTGGTAAGAAATGTGGGGGTGGCCATCTCTGCAGCTTTTCATATGGATTTCAGGGAAAAGAAGCCCATACAGTCCCTCTTGGCTGTTATCTTTCAAACAGTGAGTCCGTGGTATTAGGGCCTCTTCCTCAGGAGGGATAACAGTGATTGGGTAATGGGAGCAAGCAGAGTAAATGGGAGTTCCTGGATTCAGCATCTGTTTGGTCTGGTTGGTTTGGGCTTCTTGAATCATCAGTAATTTCCAAGAGTGATCGTTGTCTGGCAGTGCTCATGGCTGTTCTTTGTAAATTAATAATCCTAATTATGACTGCATTTATAGCTACGGCTTTAGAAAAAAAACGCTTCATGCTAACTGAAGTGAAACAGGAAATTCACTGACACTGAAATAAAAGCCACAACTTTTAGCTTTGTCCTAATACAGTTACAATGATAACACATTTCTAACTTAACATATCTTTTTCAAATTTATTTTTACATTTGTTAGAGAATATGTCACTTTCTAAACAAATGATATTGTCATATTATATGCAATATGTGTTGTTTACTTATTTTACCCATAGCCTTATTTTACACATAATCTTGAGAGCTATAAAAGTTGTCAGGAAGCTCTCAAACTATCCTCTGTCTTTTGCATATGATCCACATGTTTGGGCAAAAACTGTCTCATCGTTGAGGAAAATGAAGAATGTCTTTAAAGTTGGCTTGGTTTTGCATTAAACTTTTCCTTTATTGCAGGATAGATGAAACCATATTTAACCTTGTTTTGAATCTCAGACTTTTCAAAGATTGAGAAGCAATGGCTTTCATTAAAATGCTCTGATACAGTTCTGTCACAATGCATGCCTAGCAGTCCCTTTCATATAAGGAAGCTGATTCTGTTGGGGAACTTTAGAAACGCCATTTGCATTGTAGCTGTACAGCCATTAAACTTGCTAAGAATTGTTGTAGACGGTGGATTGCTAATATTAATTTCCGCAACTATTAGTTTAGCTCATGATGCCTCCATTTGTGCAGTGTTCGTGTTGCGATAGTTTCAGTATGAATGTGACTCACTGTGGAAGTACAACTGTATATTTTTAAAATGAGCTTCAGAGAGCTTAAGATATCTAAGGAGTTGCTTGTGTTCGTGGAAGTGAAAAAGTAGCATGAAAAAAAAAGTCTGCAACCTTAATGTTGTTCATTCTTTTTGTGTGCATGTGCAGAAATGCTTCTGCATTGTAGTGCCTACTGGGCATAATATTTTTCTGGACTCATATTTGTCTCCAAAAATGACAATGTATTTTCCATTAATTCAGTCTGAGATGCTGTGACTACTTCATTTTCTGAGACAAGCATTTTTCCAAAAGAAGTTACTGGGAGCTTTTTTAAAGCAGTGATAGAAGAAGTGATAGCATACTAGTGTATGCCTTAAACTGGAGTGATCTCATCACAATGGGAGAGGGTCAGCTGTAAGTAACGGTTGACTGTTAAGTGTGATAAGAGATCCTATTAGATTCGGTGGACTGGTAGTCTCAGGAATTTTTAAAAACTCCAATTAAATTGCTTTTATTCATGTTAAATGTGATTATAATTTAATAGATCATAACTCCATTTCTTAACTGGCTTGAAATTAGATTTTGACTTTTAAATCTCTCTTTTTGTGTTGCCAAGATGACAATGCTTTTTTGAATTATAGGACAGGTATTTGAAAATGCTTATGACTTGTTTTTTCTCAGCTAAACATGGTTAGATCATACTTTCAGCAACATTCTAGTTATCTTTTGAATCACATTTGGTTTTTAAGCAGGAAATCTTACGAAGACTTCCTACTCTTACTAAGGTGGAGACAAATAAAGAGGGAACTCTGATTTTTAGATTCCTTTTGCTATAACTAAAAACACTGAGAATTCAGTGTCTTTATTATTTAAATAAACATTTAGCATGCTGCCTTCTGTTAAAACCAGTTTCATTCACTCAAAGCAGGGGTCATATTTTTATCTGATTTTGATCTCACGTATGTATTGCTTGCTTATCCTATTGTGACTAGATTGAATATTTATTGGCAAGCTTTGTTAAAACTCTACTACTTCAGAACTGGGTAATTGTCAGGAATTAGTTACTGCAGCCTTTTAAAGGGAGCAGAAAGTAACACTTTAGTTTGATTTCTTTCCACCACTGAATTCCTAGCTTTAAAAAACCCTCAGTTTTCAACATAAAAATGTCTCCCAGAGCTTAAGTAGAACTCTTTTCATGAAGTCCCACTTGAAAATCTGACCTATATTCTCTTTAAAAAATCAAACAGGCTTAGAAATACAACTTGCTTGAAACTGACTAGCACCCTTGAAAGTATTCTATGATTCTATGATTTAACGTGGAAGAACTTCTGAACTGTACTAAAACTTCTAAATTTCTCTTTACTGTCTCTCCTTTATGCCTGGCTTGATGAGGCAGTCAGCATCAGGTAAGAAAGTTTATTCTGAGGTTCAAGGATATGATTGTTAGCCTTTTTTCAGCTCTTCTGAATTTGTGAAAGTATACTGTTACCTGTTAAGAGTATATACAATTAAAGTATTTTGATATGCTGACTAGTAGGATGTACAGTTTGTCTTCAAAATGCTGAATTTTGTAGGCACAAGGTGTATGAATGCAAACATTTTTACTAAGATTCTGTTCTTGATTCAACTGGCTTTTGAAGGGATAATGACAACGTACATTTTGGACAGATAATGTTATTAACAGTTTGAAATGTCCTAAAGACCATGTGAATGCGCTGCAGTGAAAACTGGGTTGAAGCTGCAGTCATCTAGACAATATGACCTGGATGTGAGAACTAAAAGCAAAACATGTGGGTTTACCGGACCTGGGTGTTTTATAGATATGATCAGATTTGAGATTCTTGCAAAACTGAAGCAGTAAGAAACAGCCAAAGTTCATTTGAATGTCACTTGTTGAGGTGACAGAGGTCTAATTCCCTTCACATGGAGGAGGGCTAGACTCACACCCGAAAGGCTTTAACCAATATTGGCTCTTTGTGCAAAAGAGAACAGAAGCGACAGACGCTGAGGTGTAAGTCCATACTCTGCTCAATATGGCTGTAAGAAAAAGGACTGTTCTTTTTCCTTCAGGTGGAATGATAAGGACAGAAGAGAATGTGGAGGGGAGGGAGGAGGGGGTGTTTTGTCCCCCGAGTCCTTAGTTTGATTTCCCATTATCTTGATATGCTTGGCTACATGAATGACAAGATCTTGGCATAACACTTTACTTCCTACTTCAAGCTCTTTTTCTGTGTTCAAATAAAACACTTATCAGCAAGGATCTCAAGAAGTCTCCGTAAAAAAGGTGACATGAGCTTCAGTGTGAATAAAGTAATTCATCAATTGTGAAATCTAAGCTATACCTTCATGATGGCAAACACAGACTTTGTAGTTACAAATCAGGAAAGATATTTTTGAGTTGTCGGTGAGAGTCCTCTGACATCATTGGCTCAGTGTGCAGCAGCAGCCAAAACAGACAAGACAACGTTGGGCATCAACAGGAAGTATATTAAAAACAAAATAAAGGGGTTCATATTGCCACTACAAAACCTTGGTGCAGGTCTGGTCTCTACACCTAAAGATGGATGTAGAGAGTTTAAAGAAGGTCAGTAGGGAAGTTAAACAGCAACTAAAATGATCAGTGATCTTGAGCACTGCATGTTCTCGAGCAGCTAAAAGGGTTTGGGAGTCTTCTGTTTTGGAGAGAAGGCTGAGGGAGGTGTTATGATGTATGTTTCAGAATCATGACTGCAGAACTGCTTTTCACCACTTGTTCCTGCATTACTGGAATTCAGGGGCAATTCCTGAAACAAGCAGGAGATTAGTTTAAAACAAATAAAGGAATTTCTGCAACTTACTGCTACAGGAAGCTGTGGAGGTAGACAGCAAATAAAAAAAAGCAAATCATCAGTCATGGACAACTGGTCTATTAATGCATGCTGAAACAGCTAGGAAGAGATGCACTGTCATATCTACTACAGCAGTGTCTGGACAACTGAGTTGGGGACTTTGGAATATGAAGAGAATGGATTGCAAAAATTGGTCATATTCATATGCTTTCCCTTAAAAACAAAGCAACATGAAAGTCCTATTGTCACTTCCTGCTGGCAACAAGATATTAGGCTGATGGACCATTGCCCTGAGCCAGTAGGATACTTACATTCCCATCTTGAAACAAAGATACTGCTTTTTCTATTAGAAGTGCAGAGCCTGACTTGCTACACTGTAAAGTTATGTGAGAGTACAAAACTGTTCATTTTAAGAAACCTCTATTTTAGAGCCTTAGGCTGGCATTAGGCACTGATATCTCATCGCATTGGAGTGCGTGTTGTCTACAAGTTGTTCCAAGTGCTTTGAGAAGCCTTACAAAGCCTTTCTGCTGCAATAGAAATTGCAGATAATGGGGGTCCTTCAGAAATGCTCGTGAACAAATATTAGATTAAGGTGCTCCTGAAGTATCTTCAACTCTGAAACTACACAAAACTAAATAATGCACAGCTCTTCCCAACCTATTCTGTTGGGTACTTCTAATTTCTTGAAGATTAGTTGTTTTCGTCAGTGCTCATGTTTGTGTTTTTTTTTTTTTTAAAAAAAAGGCAAATCAGATTCTACTGTCAACTGAAAAACAACTTGTTTAAAGTATTTTCAAGATTAAAGTGATAGATTTCTAATTGCAAAATAAAAGTAACATTCTGTTGAAGGCTAGGTTTTGTGATAAATTGAGGTACTACCATTTAATGTAAAGGCATTTGGATTCAGATAATAGCATTTACATTTTTAACAAGTGCAGTAATTTTGGCAGGTACAAAGTATTGCCATTTCTCAAACTCAGATGGCTGCCATAAGAACAGTAATAGGCATCCCACTGCCCATGCTTTTCACACATCACTGAATTGTAGTCTGTCATCCAAGTTGGAAGGGACCCTGGGAGGCCTCTAGTCCAACTGTCCACTCGAAACAGGATCAACACTGAATTCAAGGCAGGTTGCTTAGGGCTTTGTCAGTTAGGTGCTGAAACCCACTGAGGATGGAGAGTCTGCAGTCTCTGAACAACCTATTCTAATTAACTAGCCTCGTAGCAATTATTTGCCCTACACATTCAAACACAACCTTGTGTTTTGTGTTATGATCAATGTCTCCACCCTCTATTTCAGTGAAGAACCAGTTCTTTGTTACTTTAAGCCATAAGCTTCTGCCTCTTAACTCTCTTGGTGCATATCTACAGAATCTACTCATTAATATCTTGTACTGAGGAAGGAGTGAGGTAGCAAGTGCAGAATAGGACAGATGCGGTCTAACTAGTGCCAGATAAGAATTGGTTCCCATGATGTACTGGCTATGCTCTTGTCAATACAGCCTAGTACACTGTTAGCCATCGCCATTGCCTGGGGACACTGCTGATTCGTCTTTAGCCTCCTGTGTGTCTGGACCCCCATGTCCTCTTCAGCAGTGTTCCTATCCAGCCTGTTGATCCCCGTAATACAATTTCTATGCTACACTGTTTGTCTGTGCTTCAGGCAGAGATGGCCGTTTTTCAAGCAGGCAGAGAAGTTATGGAACTATATGACCATTGATACACTTGTTGCATATATTCTCTACAGTACATTCATGTTTCTTCCTAGCAGTCTGGTTCCCCTTGGATGTGAGGAGTACTTGAGAAAAAGAGCAGGCAAGTATAAAGTTGCAAGTCAAAGTGTTTCTGGAAGGTCACAGATTGTGCATCCCTTTATAAGCATAACAAAAAATAACACACTGTTTTCCCAGAGTCACTTTAGAAATTGGTGACAGCTGTGTCTGTTCATGATTTTTTCACCAACAGCATTTTCCACAGACTCTGATGTTTGGAAAGGCTATTGTCTAAAACTGTGAAGCCATGATTTTGTCATGTTGCCTAAATACGTTTATCTAAAGGTATCATGTTTTGAAGCCTTCAAGAAAACAGTTGAGGTCATTGGCTTGGCTTTTTGAATGTTCAAAGCAGCTAACATTGAGTATCAGCTTTATAATATCAGGTAAACCAATGGCTTGACTGCGCAGACCTAAAAGCATGTCATTTCTTATCCTAATATGAAATTTGTAGTCACTTGTACAGCAGAGCTTTTTTCTGTGGTGAGGGTGAAGAGAGATTGTTGGGTTTGGTGGTGTTTTGGTGTGTTTTGTTTTCTTAGTGACTAAAATTGATAGCTGTTTTGGAAACTTCATGTGGCAGCTAATCTGATTGTATTGCAGGATATTTTTAGGGATAATATTTCTAAATAACACAAGAATCTTTGTATCTAGGTACATAAGCTAGGAAAAATTATTTATTCCACATACGTTACTGTTCAGTATCTAATATTTGGCGTAAGCTGATTTCTCTTACATCATGAACTATGCTGTGCAAGTGTTGAACTTTTTGTTTTGCGTGCCTTTACACAAGCAGATTCCTCATGAAGCAACTACAGCCTGTGTATATGTGAAGAAAATGAAAACAAAGAACATTAGGATGTGTAGTTACAACCAAGGTTTAGATCTACAGCATGTACCCATACTCCTAACAGGAATGTTTTGATATATATTAAAAGCTGGAGCTTTTACATGCTGTTAACATCTGATTTGATGGCTTCTATCATGGTTGACTCTTGTGATTTTTTTTCAACCCCTTGTTTATTCTCATTTTTTGCACAAGCCCATGGTAAGTACAGAGATTCCTTCTTCCCCAAATGGACAGGTAAAATCTTCTATTGGTGTCAGTAGCAAGGACCTACACGTACGTTTATTTATCAGAGTGAATATTGCTTCAGATTTCTGAAACATCAAATAGATTTGTGTAAAGAAGTTCTTCAGATTTTTTTTATTCTTTCTATTTTCCAGGTGTCTGTTACTGTGAAAAGTTGCTTACTAAATAGCGCTTGGTGCATCTTCCTTTTTAAGGTTCCAGAGTGACATTGGGAAGTTTCTGTAATGCATTTTTAATGGTTTTCTGCATCCCTAGGATTTTTTATCTTAATACTCCTAGACTGTCAAACTGACCCTGAGGTAGTTGCTACTAAAAGCTAGCAAAAGTGAAATTAAAATGAACAAACAAACAAAACACCCAAAAAACACAACTCGGGAATGTCTTCCGTGAGTTGCAGTTATTTTCACTACGTTAACGGGGTACTCGCCAGACTTCAGAGTTTGAGCTCTAGGTTTTACTTTTGAATAGCTTGGATGCATGGATGTAATAGTTTATCACTCTGTGGTGCATTTTGAATTAAAATGTTGTATCAGTCCGTGGTCTGACAATAATTTTTCTCTTGGTTGATGTTTTCTTAAAATTGAAACTACTATCTCTTTATACCATACAAAGAGAAATTTGTCTCATACTTCTTGATCTGAAATCTCATTGGATCTGAACTAGATAATGAAGACACTTGATCTTGCAATGTAGACCGAACTAAGAATATTCTCTGTTTGTTTGGTTTTTTTCTGTGGCTGTGTGAAACAGGCAATATTCACTTGAGACTGTGGTCTTTGGGACTGGGGAAGGGCTTTTGTCAAGTGAGAAGTTAGGTGATAACGGAAAGAAGGGAGCTGTGAAAGTAAGGTGTGAAGGCCAAAAGTGCTGTCAATACAAATAGACCCCTCTAGAAAACTAACTATAAACCATCCTTGTGGGGATATTAAAGATGTAGCCTGGAGGAATCTGTCATTAGTGATTCTAGGTACCTTGATTATTCAGCCTTAAAACTGAAATACTCTGGGGGTGGAAGGAGAATTTTGGAAAATTACAAGTACTATTTAAGACATTCTTTCAAGGTCTCTGCTTGAGCAGCCTGAAAGACTTTGTTCTGATTCCAGCTGAGTTTTGAAGTGATCATCAAATGTAATACTTCTAGAATTAGCATTTAATTTAATCCAGTAAGGGTTCAATGAGACACTTCTTGGAGCTGTGAGGGTTTTTTACTGCTGGATTCTTCAGCTCTGATAAACTGTTAACTTCTGCTTTTTCTAACAGATCAAATGTCTAAAAGGCCAGAGAGACTTCTCAGACCAACCCACTTTTGATGGGATTCACATTGTCAACCATTTCACAGGAGATGATGAATCATTTCATTCTTCTGATGAAGATTTTATAGCTAACTCCATACAGGAGAGTGGGGTGAGCTTTCGTCTACACAGGAGGACTGGTCAGATGGCTTTGGATCACACAGTTGTAGACAGCAGTGACAGTGATACCGAGGAAAGTGCCCTTCAGACTGGGAATTCAGATAAGATGGTTTGCAAGCAGAGAAGAATGGAATCTTACTCTACTACTGTGTAATTATCACTGTCACTAGCATTGAAGACTTTCATATTTCTTTAAGAGTGAAATTGTCAGATAACTGAAACTATCCAGCAGCTGGTTTAAATAACTATTCAATGTGGTCTGGCCTGTGGTAAAAATATACATGTACTGTCTATCTGCCTTCTCTCTTTGCCAAATCTTGCTAATGACATGCCATTGCCATAAAACAGGCTGGGAAGAAGTTGATGTATGACAGTTCTGACAGTATTACTGAATGTTCCTTGGTTTAGAAACTGCAAATATATTTCTTTAATGCATAAGAACCGTTTTTGCTGTTCACAAACACAGGAATTATTTTTCTCAAAAGAAATTGCTCTTATGCAATATTTTATGCTCTGAACAAACGTGTATATTTTACATTGTTATCCATTTGTGATCAGGATGGACCCTAGTAAACCATCTGATCATGACACTATATATATAATTATCTTGTACTTCTTGATTACTTTGGTTTTTACTAAAGTTATTGGATGCACACAGAAGGCTTGAAAGAGGAGTCTTCATCAGTATTACTTCATATGCAACTAATGGTCACTAATGTCATAAAGGTGTTTTTCACCATTTTCACTTAAATCTATGTGCATCTGCCTTTGATGTTGCTAAATAACTGGTCTGAATATATTAATTACAGTAATGTTTATTTTGTACATATTTATATATCTACACCAAGCTGAAAATGTACATTACACCATTTTATATGAGGAATGTAAATGTTGCAATATTACAGTCTCTGGTATTCTAACATGAAAATGAATTCTGTATATACACACTAGAAATTAATTACTAAATAAAGGCTAAACACTAACTTTCAGTTTCAGCCTAGCTACACTAACAGGTTCATGTTGGAAATGCTTGTTCAAAACACTATTGACTGAAATCTTTTACCTTCATATATATGTAATGAAAATAAATTTTTCATGATTTAACAAGGTTGCAACATTTACTGTTTAGTCACTTCTAAGCTCCAGCCCTTGGTTACCGTATAGTTACTTGCTGGCTCTAGGTTAGAGTGGTAGTTCAAATAAGGTGAAAAATTATTCACTTCTTACAGTTAGTTCTAATGAAGGCATGGTCAGTACAGTGAAAATATGTAAGTTCAGTCCTCTTACAGTTTTATGTTGCAGAGGCAGTAAGAGCCAAGCTAAGCATTCTGCTTTCACACTGTCCTGAAAATTGAGATCCAGTAAAATGGCCCTAGTTTCTTGAACAGAACAGATATTCTACTGTTGTCATATGAACACTCACTTGCCTTCTCAGACACATGCTAGTCAAGAATATTCTTAATGGCAGCTATTATTGCCATCTTACCTAATTAAACAATCCATAAGATGTGTTTGCTAGCAGTGTTTGCAACTGTTCTATTAATAAAAAAAAGCTGCAATGCACAAGTTGGTACTGATAGTCAGCACGTTAACTATCTTGCTACCTATGAGAAGCAGCGTAGATGTTTAAAATTGCAAAAATGTGGAAGCATACTACTTGATGCATCTGCTAGTCCTGTTAGGCATTTCCTTCATTTTGAATGTGTCCTTGGAAAGAAACAGCACAACTGAGGAGATAACAAATGTTCAAAGAATGACAGGGAAGGCTGCATGGAAAATGCATGTTCTGGGCCTCTCAGTGTTATCTGCCCAGGTGCAATTTCATTTAAGTCTTAAAGCAGGTGGGTGACAAATTCCAAGTTACTGATTTCTGCAGCTCCTGACTTGTTTCAGTAATGCTGCAGAATTTCCCCACATACCACCAGTGAATACATAGTTCCCAGTATAGCCTATGGAAACTGCCATTTGTGAGGCAGATTAGTTGACTGATTCTGATCCCTGTTGGAAATTTTATGTGTGCAAAACCAAATCAGCAGCACTTTTGTTCACTATCAAGTAACAGCTGCCTTTTTTCCTTCCAGTGAGCATCTGGTAACTTATGTTTGCACCTGGATAATTGTTGCCCAAGAGGATAGGTGACGAATGTCTTGTTGCCTGTCATCAATACCAGCTGCAATTGTCTCTTAAAGGTAATGTTCTGTAATAAGTGGCAGGAGCAAAATTCAGTTGGAGAGCCATAAAAATCCTGTCTGTTTGAACAGTGAAGTGTTATGATTTTGCAATAACTGCCTTACTGTTCAAGTGATAGCAAATGAGATTCGTTGGCAAGGGTTATTTCCTGAACTTTTGTGGTTGTAAAGTATGCTAATAGAATAAATACTGATATGATACTGAATAACGCATAAATAAAAATATTAAGGGAAAAGCAAAAGTCCGTATCTAACTAACTGCATCTCTTCAAGTGATGAAGTTGAAGAACGTGTTGTGGTTTCAGAAGACTTAGTTACAGAATATCGCAGGAAGAAAACCTAAGAGAGGCTGTTCAGAACCATCCTGTTTTTTCTGCAACTATTCTGCTAAAAAAATGACACTGATCTCTTTGCCTATATGTATTATAATTTGAATATGCACCAGAATAGTGTGAAATCATCAACAGCATAGGCAATATATTTACTAATGTGTCAATAAATAAAGTGTATTAGTTATGCTATACACCATGACCTTCTAACAAACATTGCTGGTCTCTGAGATTTGCTCTTCCATGCAGGCTGTGAGAGCTCAATGCAAATGCTAAAAGCATGTAAAAATGAAAACTTAAGATTCTTGAATGCTGCAGCTGAGAAGACAGGTGAAATAGGGAAGCGGGATGCCCTGCTATATACAAAGTTTCCGTGTAAATTACTTTTTAATGTTGATAGTGAAAATGGTTCTGCTCTCCCAACCTGATAATCAAATGTCTTCACTAGCTAGAGAAGCCTCAATATTTAGGTTAGGCTTATGGGAGTTAATATTTTAGGTCCGAATAGAATTTATGATTAGATTTCTTTTTACTTCAGTAATTTCATTTCACGTATTAGAAGTTTGTAACAGTTGTGTAAAATTGGGAACATGACTAGTTGGGACAAAGTACATCTGTGAAGTTAAGAAGCACGTAGTACATTCACAGCTCAACAACTATTTGTTCATGTTTTGACAAAATGCAGGCCTTATCGACATACATATCCATAAAGTAGTATTTTCCACTAGATTCAATTTTCAATTGTATGCACAATTTCCTGTATTATTTTAACTAAAATAAATTGGTATGAAAGTGATTAAATGAAGTATCCACATAGGCATTTGCATAAATTTAACAAAACCACTTTGTAAATCTTGTACTATTGAACTTTAATCAGTACTCAGCCCTTTTGTGGAACCGCAACACAGATGGAATTGTGTGTTTCTCTGGGGTTTTTAGTGTAATCAGTGCTCTGTATTGGAGACTATGCTAGCAACTTAGTGAAACTTGACAACATTTGTATTTTAAGCTAGAATGACCTAAACATATGTTAGCATAAAAATATCCACATTTTAGACTGGATGTGGTGCTAATTCCCTTACCTGTAGAGGCTCCAAAAAATGTAACTCATCTTGGTGGAAGGTAGAGGATAACGCAAATACCCTAGGAAAGCCATTAGGCTAGTCCTGGAAACTAAAATAAAGAATCGACCTATAAAATAGAGGTTAGTACAACCTAAGTGGAAACTAGTGTTATGTTTAATAATGCAGTGCTACTGACTCTATGTGTATTGAGAGAGAAGAGGAAAGCTGTGCATTTCTAACGTATTTCTGGATTTAATGAAGTTAATTTTTGTTCTGTGAAAGACTTTTATCAGTATAATTGCACCAATATGATTTTTGTAATTCTCAAAGTGTTTTGGTTGGGATTTTGTTCTTTTGGATTTTTTACAAGCTAGCTCAAGACATAAGAAAAATCAGTGAAACACATTTATGCAGTAGCTCATAGATTCTGAATGATGGCGTGAAAAGCACACAGTAAATTGGCTTTCAACATAACCTCTCTATAGCATGAAGTTTCAGCTTCAGAGTGGAGAAAATATGCATGCCTACACATACATGGACACTGATTGACCAAGATGTAGCTGCTAGATCCAAGATACAACAGCTTAATATCCTCCATTTCCAGGAATTAATACCTCATTTCACAATTGTGAAAAGCTAAAGCAATGTGGCATACTCTTAGAATTGTATGCTGTTGCAGAAGTGACTGAAATTTCTAGCATCCCACTATGAGAACTAGAATTCCTGAGAGCATTTTGCATATTCTACATTCTGTAACCGTTTGATTCAACTTTCTTCTGTTCGTCATGGAGGTAAGTTCTGGGTCCCCTCCCTCCCAAAGCTGGAATCCCTCTTTTCATCCCAGCTTTCAACACCACAGCCTACTGTCACTTTCCTTCTCCAGTTTGTGCTCAAGAGTGATCATTACTTTTCTAATCTGCTCTGAGAGCAGCAGAAGTTACTTTGGTTTCCTCAGCGATCCGAAAAACTGCTATCAAAATCACTGATTAATGTCTCACGTATTTACAGCAAATGTAAAGGAGAAACATAAAGAAGGCAGCGAGAAGATGGGGAGGGGGATAAAAAATAAGCAAGATATGTTAAAAATATTTACAAAAAAGTTATTTAAAAAAAAATAAAGTACGCACTTCCCAGCAGAATGCACAGTGCTACAAGTTCTAACAGCTTCTCACAGTGAAAGTGTTTGGGATAACTCATCTCTGGTTCTTCCACTTTAAAGTGTGTATATTACTCACAAGTTCCCCACAGAATCACCCTCTTCGCTGCCTTCTCCCAGTCTTGACTTCCACACACAAGAAACTGCTGCTCTTCCCCTGTGTACCAAGCAGCTAACTTGTCAAATTCTGTTCTTCAAATCCTTCCTCCTGTTACAAAGTGTCTCATCACTTCTAAACACGAAGATCTCATCTCCATCCGGTCACCTCTGGTTTCTTATCTGATGTCTTCTTAGCTCTAATGGTGACATCAGGCAGCTGCTGTGAACAGAATTCGGTTGAGTAGCTCTTCCGTCTTAAGTACCACTACAATGTAATCCCACACTAGTTTAAACCTTTCATTTATTCCCCTCTTTCGTCACTGCAGGGTAATGATCACGTACTTTGCATTGCATTCAACTGTATCTTACCAAGTTTTTATGTTCGAGTATCACACTCGCTTTGGGGGAATGAGCGCTTTTAAAACCCAGCCCCAGCCCCCATTCCCTACCCTTTACATGAGTTACCTCCCGCTGCCAACCCAGGACCGCTGGCTTTTGGCTTTTTCAGGCTGGAATGCAGAATACTCGGTATTGTCACACGGCTCTTTGCAGTGTCCCGTGACGGCCACTGCATACAGAAGACCACCTTAAGGGTTACCGACCTGCGGCACACAGGTCACACCATAAACCAAGAGTAAGAGCTTAGTCCCATCACCTCTGTTCAGCGTGCAGCTACTACAGACAGTGAGCGCCTCTCGGGGGTGGAAAGAGCCCTGGGACAACGACTCTGGGAGGCTAAGGAGTGGAAATCGCCCTCAGGTCCCACCTACGGACGGCAGCAGCTGCAGCACTTTTCTTTCTGCCCCTTGCTCTGCAGAGATAGCAACCCAGCGATATTTCTGGGTTACGAGATAAAACGCGTGAGGGGCGATTTCCAGATAAAAAGGGCTGCAAGTCCACAAGATGCAAAAATCCCGTGCACTATAGCCCGAGCCGGGGCCGGCAAAGCCCCGGGAGTGGGAGGGGAGGCACTCGCGTGTGCAGAGCGGCCGACAAAGGGCCGCCGCGGTCAGCTCTGGTCCGCTCCCCCCTCCCGGCGAGGTGGGCGACGGGGGCTCCCCCGACGGCTCCCCTCAGCGGGGTGAGGGAGCACGGGCCGCTTCCCGCCTCGCCCGGCCTCGCGCCGCCGCCCGCGGGCACGTGGCGCA